>Ga0302314_10023628_pt1 | contig 10024 bp, 6 predicted proteins | sample III_Palsa_N2_3_FD_200533 | JGI IMG/M metagenome (GOLD analysis project Ga0302314, IMG submission 200533) | Peat permafrost microbial communities from Stordalen Mire near Abisko, Sweden - III_Palsa_N2_3 | ecosystem: Environmental > Terrestrial > Soil > Palsa > Peat permafrost | place: Sweden...
AAATCGAGCAGCGGAAATAAGGGATCCTCGCGGCGACAGCGGCGAATGACTTCCGGCACAAAATCCGGCAGCGAGTACAATTCGAACTTCCGGCCGGTGCAAGCCGTGATGATGGAAGTGACATCGCCCATGTTCGAGTAGTCGTCGCGCGTCACGTGAAACGTGCCGCCGATCGTTGCGGGATTGCTGGCGATCGCCACGATGTTATTGGCCGTCACGTCCGCCGGCAAAAAACTCACCTCGTTGCCGGCTGACACGCCCATGCCGTACTTGATCATGAAACTCAGCAGCCGAATTGTGATGTCGAGACCGCCGCCGGTCTCCGCGCCGGTCGGCGTGACCAACGCCGGGCGAAATACGCGCACCGGCAGGCCGAGCGCGGCCGCGCGCAAAACTCGTTGCTCGGCCACCCATTTCGACTGCGCGTAGCCAAAGTCGAGCAGCCGCATCGATGCATTGCAATCCGACTCGCGCAACAGCGCATCCCGCGCCCAGCCGAAGATGAACGTGGTCGAAACGTAGTTGAAGACCTTCGTGCGGCCCTCGCTGGCGAGGCGCAGCAGCTCATCGGTGCCGCAGACATTGACCTTGCGAGTCGCGGTGTAGTTGAGCAAGTAATTCACGCTCGCGCCGCTGTGATAGATGACATCGATCTGCTCGGCAAGACCGCGCCAGCGCGGCGCATCGAGGCCCAAATTCTCGAGGCTTAAATCCGCGGGCAAGGCTTGCACCCGGGCATCGAACGACTGCAGCAATCCGGGTACGGCGCCGGCGATGTCTGCAAAGCCCGCCCGCAACCGCTGCTGCGCGAGCTCGGGCGTGGCGCCGCGGACCAGGACGAACAATTGCGCCGCAGTACGCTCGAGCAAACTGCGCAGCACATATGGCCCAAGAAAACCCGTGCCACCCGTTATCAGAATGGAACGCGGCTCCGGCGGCGTATCGCTGGCGCCGGGCGCCAGCGGCGCAAACGAGTTCGACACGCGCGTGGCATCGGTGCGCATCAGTGCGGCGTCGGCTGTACGCTGCGTCGCGTTGGCGTCCTGCGTCACCGCGTCGAGCGCAATGGGGGCATGCTTCGCGAGTTCGGCAAGATGCCAAAGCTGCGAGATGCTCATCGCCTGTAGTGCGTTCAAGTCGACCTGCACGCTGCCCGGTGTGCCGCGCACACCGAGATGTCGATTGAACTCGTGTAACAACGCAACCAAGTCCAGGGAGCTGAGGCCAATATCGGCCAAGGACTGGGATTCATCGCCGCTGAGACCGTAACGCACCATGAAAGTCTCGAGGAAATCCGTCGTCCCCGTATCCGCGGCGGAGTCGGCCGCGCGGGCGGCTCGCCACTCGTCAATGACAGCAAATTCGTGCCGCTGCCACTTTTGCCGCGTCAAGTAGCGAATCAGCTTGCCCGATGTGGTTTTCGGCAATTCGCGGGAGCGGACCACCGTGACGCACTGTATCTCCAGTTGCAACGCGCGGCGAATGGTCGCCGCAACCGCTGCACCATCGGGACGGCCGCGTGCACCGACGCCGACGATGAGGACGATGCCCTCGTCGGACTCGAAGGCTGCGACGCTACCCGGCCTAGCGCCGTCGTGCTCTTGCTCCACCAACAGCTCGATGTCCTGTGGAAAGAAATTTTTGCCGCGCACGATCAGCATGTCTTTGTAGCGGCCGCAGACGTAGAGTTCGCCGTCGCGCAAAAAACCCATGTCGCCTGTGCGCACATAGCTCGGCGCATCTGCTTCTGCAGCGACGGGTCGCGCCTCGAAGAGGTCCGCGCTTGCCTGGGCATTGCCCCAGTAGCCCAGGCATTTGCTGGTGCCGCTAACCCAGATCTCTCCCACCTGCGAAGGCCCGCAAGCGCGCCGGCTCTGCGGCTCCACGATGTTCACGAGGGTGCCCGCGAGCGGCCGACCGGTGCTCATCAGCTGCGTCGATCCCTCGATCTCGCTGACGCTATCTGTGGGACGCACTACCCCGCGCTCGAGTTCCTGCCGGTCGACCGACAGAGCGCTGCGGCCATACATTGAAACGGCGAGGGTCGACTCGGCAAGACCGTAGGCCACGAACAAGCTCTTGCGCGCCAGACCGTAGGATTCGAAGCGGCGTAAGAAGCGCCGATAAACCTCCGGATTGATCGGTTCGGCCGCTGCCATTAAGTATTGCAGCGAGCTCAAGTCGATGCCTTGAAGCGCGGCATCCGGCACTTTGTCTTGCCGTAGACACAGTTCGAAGGCGAAGTTGGGCGCGGAGGATGCGGTACAGCGGTACTTGGAAATGGTCTCGAGCCACAGCATGGGCCGTTGGATGAACGCGGTCGGAGCGAATCCATGGGTGGTTGCGCCGCTCAACACTACATAGACATAGTAGCCGAGCAAGCCCATGTCGTGATGCTGCGGCAGCCAGGACACCGCCACCGCTGACTCGTGATCGGCGACGCCGGCGCAGTTGGCGAGAATATTGGGTACCGACACCATCACGCCCTTCGGCAGGCTGGTGGACCCCGAGGTGTATTGCAACAGAAACAGCGGACCCGACTGCAAGGGTTCATGCGCATCAGCCGTTCCGCTCAAGGCATCGGTCGTACATTGCGGTAACTCAGCGAGCGTGGAGGCCTGCGCGGCGGCGCGCTGCAGCCAACCCGCTCCAACCCCGTTTGTTAGAATGAGCGCCGGCGCGCAACCGCGAATGATGCCCTCCAGCCGCTGCAATGAGGCGGCAAGGGAGTGCGCCGCCGGCGCCGGCGTCGGCACCGGGACCAATCCCGCCGCCACGCAACCGAACAAGGCGCAGATCATTTCCAAGCCCGGCGGGTAGACCAGCAGCACGCGCTCTCCCGGCGCCAGACGTGGATGGCGGCGCAGGTGAGCGGCAATCAACCGGACGCGCTCGAGAAAACTGCCGTAAGTGTGGCGCTCACGTTCGATGCCGCGCTCATCCATAAAGCTGTACAGCAGCTTTTCTGGATGTTGCTCGCACCATGAGGTGATCCGCGCGAACAACGGATCCAAATGCGGTGCTGGCATTTACGCCTCACAACCGGCATAACGTGCCGATGACTTCGACTGCTCACCCTCATGAACGCGCAATGCTGGGCGTCGGCATGGCATCGCTGTGGGGAGCGGGCTACTTTTGGGTCGGGTGGCACATGCCCGCGGGTCGCCTGCACGAGGTTGGCACGCCCTTCGATGCGCACATTCCATTCGTAGCGCAAGCCATTTGGCCCTATCTGTGCGTGTTTCCGTTGGCATTGAGCCCATTGGTATTCGCGCGCGATGCAACTCTAATGCGACGCATCGCCCTCGCGTATGCCGCGACGATCGTGGTGTCGCTGCTGTGTTTCGCGCTGTATCCCGTATCGGCGGGCGGCCTGCGGCCATCAGTAAGCGCGCCGAGTGTGAGTGCGGCGGCAGTTCGCCTGCTGTACGCGCTCGATCCTCCCTACAATTTGTGTCCGTCACTACATGTCTCTTTGGCCGTGTTGGCCGCGATATCGGCGTCGAAAGCGCGCAAACGCCACGCAGGGCTGCTATTCGCTGCAGCGGGCGCAATCGCCGTTTCAACCTGTCTCATCAAACAACATTTCCTCGTCGACGTGCTTGCCGGCGCCGCACTCGCGGTGCTGATCGCCGGCGTGACGTTGGGAACCTACCGGGATCACGCAGTCAAATAAGTCACACGTCTGACGTCGTCGCTGCCTGTGTGGCGACAGTTTCGAGCTGCAATATAGCAGTCAAAAATAAATGTTCCACTTTGTTCCCCGTTTACGTTTTCTCCTAATAGGGGGGTACCGTCTTTCGGTGCGCCTAAGAAACTTATGAGGGAATGAATGAATACTCCTTACGAGGCCCGCGAGCGCATGTTCACCATAGGTCGAAATTTGTTGCCGTGCCTGTGCCTTCTCACCAGCCTCGCCATTGGTGGCACGTTCATGTACGGCTGCAACAATGACAATGGCCCCGACGATTCCGGTTGTTCCTCGAGCTCCGGCGGTTCGAGCTCCGGCGCTTCGAGTTCCGGCAGCGGCTGCGCCTCCAGCAGTTCCTCGGGCGGCTCCTCGAGTGGCTCTTCGAGCGGTTCCTCGAGCGGCAGCAGTTCAGGCTCGAGCGGCGGCTCGAGTTCCGGCAGCAGTTCTTCTTCGGGCGGTTCCTCGAGCAGCTCTTCCTCCAGCGGCGGCAGTTCCTCCAGCAGTTCCTCGGGCGGCAGCGGCGTTTCGGGTCGCGTGCTGGGCATGATCACCAATGTCGCGGCGGCCTCGGGCTACACCAGCACTTTGCATCTCTATGACATCAGCACTCCGACCAGTCCGGTGCCCATCACAGTGGCAACACCCACGGCGGTGAGCGCTTTGAGCTTGGCGATCGATTCCGGCAACGACGTGGCGTACCTGACGCAAGACGTGCCGGCAACCACCGCGACGTACCATGTCTGCTCGCCGCCCAACTACAGTTGTGCCGTGATAGGTCCCTCGGGTGCCATTCCCGGCGGCCAACTGCTGACCGTCGACGGTTCGGGCAACGCCTACGCGACTCAGTTGTCCGGCGAAAACAGCGGCGTGATCAAGTTCAATTTGGGGACCGGCCCTACCAGTACGAGTTTGGTCTATACCTCGGTCAGCCAGCCCGGCGCCTATTACGGGGTGGTGGCCTCGGCGGGAGGTACAGTGGGTGTCGTGTATGTCGCCGAAGGCCCCGCCAACGCAGTCAACGGAGCGGGCATCACCATCCATGCCTGCAGCTCGCCTTGCGCAGCGGGCGGCACCGACATCACCGCCGCGCTGCGCACCTCGATGGGTTCGCCCACGGCCAACTTCAGCGGCGCACTCGGGATCGACGGCTTGGGCGATCTGGTGGTGGGCCTCAGCAATACCGCCGGCAGTAGTAACGCCGCGAGCACGGTAACCATCGCCATCGTATGCGCCATGCCGAGCAGCACGTTTCAGTGCCAATCAACCTCTTTCTTGAGCGCAACATTTACCAGCGTAGACGGCTTGAGTCCATGGGACGGTACCGCAGGGATCGCGGTGGATCCGAGCTCCAACATCTACACCGCAGCGTTCCTGCATAGCGGCGGGTCGAGCACCGCGCTGCCGTCGATCTACGCGTATACGGATAACGACACCTTCCAACCGTTCCAGTGCAGTACGACGACGGGCACCCCGGCGGTGCCGAACTGTCCGATCAATCAACTGCCGGGGGTGCCGGCGTCTACGCCGGGCGCGCAACCGGCGCCGTATTCCATAGCGGCGACGCGCATCAGTTCCCTATGAGGATGGACGTGTCGGCCTCGGGGCATCCCGCGGCCGACACGTTTTTCCCGTTCCCGACGGGGCTGGCACTTGCGAGCCTGTCCGGGGTGTTATGGTTTCTTGCCTGCACGCCCTACGACCTGTCGGCGCTCGGTTGGATAGCCGCGGTGCCTTTGCTCTTCGCCGTCGATCGAGCCCCGACGCTGCGCCAGGCGCTGCTGTTGGGGTGGTGGGCGGGCATGGTCGAGAATGCCGGCGGCTTCTATTGGATCGTCCAGGTGCTCGAGCGGTTTGCTTCGCTACCGCTGATCGCATCGCTCGCGATCTTCGCCGCTTTCTGCGCCTACCAGGGTGTTGTGCTGTTGTTGTTCACGCTGGTCGCGCGCCTGATAAGAACACGAAGTGCGGTGCCTTTTGCACTGCTCGCTCCGCTGTTGATCGCGGTGTGTGAATGGCTGTTGCCTGAGCTGTTTCCATACGGACGCTTCATTACGCAGGCATGGCATCCGTCGGTTATCCAGGTAGCTGAGCTCACTGGCCCTTACGGAGTCTCGGCGCTACTGATGTTGGTTAACGGCGCCCTGTACGATGTACTGCACAGTGGGCGCGCGGCGCGAGTGCCTGCGTTGGGCGCCGTGCTCGTGGTGCTGGCGACGCTGGCATTCGGCGCGTGGCGCATTCGGCAGATCGATCTGCGCATCGCGCAGTCGCCCACTGTGACGGTCGGGGTGGTGCAGCCGAACGTCGCCTCGCCGGCGCGCGGCCGTTTGAGTGAGCAGCAAGCGCTCGATCAGTTGACGGCGCTGCAGGTGCAAACGCGCCGCTTGCAGCAGGACGGCGCTCAATTGGTGGTGTGGAGCGAGGGCAGCTATCCGTTTCGCATACCGCGCAGCTTCGCCGCCGACGCAGCGCTCGCATCGCCGCGGCAGATTCGACGCGACTTCGACGTGCCGGTCGTCATCGGCGCCATGACCGCCGACAGCGTTCACGGCGAGGCACACAATTCTGCGCTGCTCATCGATGCCGACGGCAAGATGGCGGGCCGCTACGATAAGACTCGCCTCGTGGCCTTCGGCGAGTACATTCCTGATATAGGCTATTTTCCGTGGCTCCGCCGACAGCTGCCCGAGGGTGCCGGTCGTTTCACGCCGGGCGCCGGCCCGCGTTTGCTCATATCGCAAGGACTGACGAGCATGAGTGTGCGTCTGGCGCCGGTCATTTGCTACGAAGACATACTGCCCGGCTATCTGCGGCGCACCGCCTTATTGAAACCGGAGCTGCTGGTTAATCTGACCAGCGACTCCTGGTTCGGCGCGCGCACCGAACCGTGGCAACACCTGGCGCTCTCGGTGTTTGCCAGCGTTGAACTTCGGACCGGCCTGGTTCGCGCCGTGAATTCGGGCGTGTCGGCCTACATCGATCCGAACGGGCGTCTCATCGGCAAGACCTATGCCGCGGACCCGTACCTAGACCCACGCCCGGCGGATGGCGCGATCTTCTCTGTCGCGCTACTGTCCGGCGGCAACACGTTCTATGCTGCCCATGGCAACGTGTTCGTGTTTTCCAGTCTATTCCTAATCGTGTCAATTGGCGCGCGTACGCGCCGCATTCCGCCGTTGGCGAGACAAAATGCCTTCTCCAAATAGCGCGCGCGCATGAAGTAGCGGAGGCATTTAGGCCAGGGCAGCTTCCGTTCGCCGGGGGAACTGGAGCTATGTCTCGCGGTACTGCCATGCTTCGAGTGGCATGTCGGATTGGTCGAAAAAAACCGCTCATTCATGATAGTTCGGTCGGTCGATATCCGAAATAAGACCCATTTCCCTTGGTACCCATCCGAGTATCGCTCTGGTCTTTTCACTTATGGCCGGACCGTTGCCAGCGACAAACATGGCGAGGTTTCCGAAATGGGCCGTCGCCTGTTCGGCGGTAAGAGATCGCGCTGGCACTCCCACTTGCCGGCCGATCGCCTCGGCAATGAGCCGGAAAGGCACAGCTTCGTCAGCCACCGCGTGGAAGGCTTCATTCTGGGCACCTCGCTCGACGGCAAGGCAAAATACCCGTGCGGCATCCAACCGGTGCACGGACGGCCACAAATTGTTTCCGCTCCCAACATAGGCGGAGACTCCCTTCGTGCGCGCCAAGGCAGTTAGCATGGGAACAAAGCCATGACGTTCGCCGAGGCCATGAGTCGAACGTGGAAGGCGAACTACCGAAGCGCGCAGACCGCGCTTGGCAAGCGCGAACGCGGTCTGCTCCGATGCACGGGGAAAAGCAGGGTTCACGGGTGCTCTTGGCGAGTCCTCCGTGATCGTCTCGCCCGGAGGCACCAGGCCGATTCCGCTCGTCACGACGATCGGTCGGGTCGTGCCGGCGAATACCTCTCCGAATATCTCTATCGCCTGACGGTCCTCCTCGGCCAGTTCCACGATCTTAGAGAAATCGAGACCGAAGGCCGTGTGGATGATGCCGTCGGCATTGCCGGCTCCCTTTCGCAGCACATCCAAGTCTCTTAAAGAGCCGAGCAACGCCGTGCCGCCGGCGCTGGCAAAGGTTTCGGCTTTCTCCTTGGAGCGCACCAGACCAACAACGCTGTGGCCCATTGCGAGAAGCTCGCGGGCAATCACAGATCCAACCCAGCCAGTCGCTCCCGTCAAAAATACGCGCATCCAATTCTCCATAGAAAAGTTACTTGGGCACAATGTCAGTGACTGACAATGGGGTAGCGAGGCCAGTGGACAAAAAACAGGATGAGGTCGGTATTCGGCTACAACGGGCGGCGCTGGAGCTTTTCCGCGCACGCGGCTACGACTTCACTACGGCTGCTGAGATCGCCGCACTGGCCGGTGTGACGGAGCGGACCTTCTTTCGTTATTTTCAAGACAAGAAGGAGGTGTTGTTTGTCGGCGAGGCTAGGCTACGAGAAGCCTTGGCTGCTTCCATGGCTAACGCGCCCGACGATCTCGGGCCAATCGACACACTGTATCGAGCGTTTCGGTCGGTCCATCCAGCGCTTGAAAACAATCGGCCATTTTCCGCGCCCCGGCACGAAATCATCACCAACACGCCCGCGCTTCAAGAACGTGAATTGGCGAAAATGGCTGCGCTGGCCGATGCACTGACAGAAGCATTGAAGGCGCGAGGTGTCGCGGAACTGCAAGCTGTTCTCGCAGCACGCACCGGCATGGCTGCGTTCGTTTACGCCACAGTCTCCTGGCTCGAGGATCCCGCTTTTAGTCTAGACGAACGTCTTGAGCTTGCCTTTCGCGAACTTAAAATGATGGTAACTAACGCTCGCCACCTTTCGTCTGGCCGGCGCGCAAAGCCAACGCGCTCGCGCCCGAAGGCCCGCGGTTAGGCCGCCGCTCGCAGCATAAACGGGCGATTCTCGCCGGAGTTCCTGTCGGCGAGCAAAGTTTACAGAATCAACCTCCTTTGAATCTCAGCGTACGGTCTGCTGCCAGTGTGTGACAACCAGCCAATGCCGGCGAGCGCGGGCGAAAATCGTATAGCTTAAGGCTGCGTTGGCTGGTGTTGAAGTGGCTGATGCAGCAGCGGACGATGGGAATTGAAAATGCCGCTCTGGATACAATAATCTTTTTCAATCAAATAGTTATGAACACGCCCGAGACCTGCGTGTGATTATCGTGTGAAAAACACCGTCATACCCGCCATCGTTGGCGGAGCACTTAGGGCAACCTTGCAGCGTGTACGCCGAAGCGAGGCCGTGACGCTTCATTGACTGAGGTCATGAGCTTGTGGGGCGTCGCATGTTAGGCTGTTGCCACTCCGACATTTCCTACTCGTAAGACCGCTCGCCACCTTGATGACCTGCATTCCGCCCCCGCTCGCTCCTGATCGATACTCTGCGTGGGCGCTTTGAGCCAAACGGGCAAGGCGGTCTTCTTGAGCTACGCATCGGAAGACGCCATCGCTGCGGAGAAGATCTGCGCCGCCTTGAGGTCAGCGGCCCTCGAAGTCTGGTTCGACAAGAGCGAGCTGCGCGGCGGGGACGCGTGGGACGCGTCGATCCGGCGTCAAATCAAAACCTGCACCCTGTTCGTCCCGGTGATTTCGCGCATCACCCAAGCGCGCGACGAGGGCTACTTCCGACTCGAGTGGAAGCTCGCTGTCGACCGGTCGCACCTGATCGCCGGTGATCGCGCCTTCCTTCTGCCCGTCGTGATCGACGAGACGGCGGATGCGGTAGCGAGGGTGCCGGACCGCTTTCGCGAAGTGCAGTGGACGCGACTCCCGGGTGGTGAGACGCCGCCGGCGTTCGCCGAGCGGGTCGCGCGCTTGCTCACGGCGGAGCCCGCCGCACCCGCAACGGCCGCCGCAAGTGCATCCGCTGCGCCGACGACTCAAAAATCCGTGTCTACATCCATACGCTCGAAGGCGGCGCTGCTCGCGACAATCGCCGTGGTCGTACTGGCGCTAGCGTACCTGGGTGTCAATCGCTGGCTACTCGGGCCGCACGGCGCAGCGGTTAGTATCGGGTCGACCGGGTCCGCCCGCCAGAGCGCCGCTGAGGGTTCCACGGTGACGGGTGCCGCCACCGCACCCGTCACCGCCTTCAACCCTCCGCCGCATTCGATCGCGGTGCTTCCCTTCACGAACATTAGCAACGACAAGGATCAGGAGTACTTCTCCGACGGGCTCACGGAGGAACTCCTGAACTCACTCTCCGGGATCAACGAACTGCAGGTGGCTGCACGCACATCAGCGTTCTCGTTCAAGAGCACGCACACCGACATCGGCACGATCGCGCACAAA
>Ga0302314_10023629_pt1 | contig 10024 bp, 6 predicted proteins | sample III_Palsa_N2_3_FD_200533 | JGI IMG/M metagenome (GOLD analysis project Ga0302314, IMG submission 200533) | Peat permafrost microbial communities from Stordalen Mire near Abisko, Sweden - III_Palsa_N2_3 | ecosystem: Environmental > Terrestrial > Soil > Palsa > Peat permafrost | place: Sweden...
TGCTCAAGGAGGGACGCGCCATGAAGGAGGGCAACGACCTGTCGTGGTCACAGGTCGTCATGGCGGCCAACGCCCCGATGATGACCAAGGCGGCATTGGTCGACGGCCGCACCGATGTCGGCGTGCTCCCGACCGGTCAGGTCGTTGGCGAGATCGGTGAACTGCCCACCGTGGCGGAACTCATCGGTCGGGTCATGGACGAGGCCGGCCGTGTGCTCGACCGTCTGGGCGCGCCCGACACCGACTGACGATCCTTGGCCACCGCCCGTGGCGAACACGCTTCGCAACCATTCGTTGCAACCGCGCCCCGTACGTCCGGTGCATAGATGCGCAACCGTTCGGAACCACTTCTGCACCTCTAGCCGCTACAGCGGGTCAGCCGCTAGAGGACAACGGCATCTATCTCACGGCACGCGATTGCCCATTGTTAATTCATGCAGTTCGGGCCATACTTTCCCCCTCACAGCAACCTTGTTGCAGCCGGACTGATCCGCAACAACGAGCCGCCGAACGGCGACGTCCACGGAGCCCCTCCCCCGAGGACAATGTCGACACCGGGAAGCACTGAACGGCCGAGGAGGTCAGATGTCGAAAGCAGTCGACGGTTCGTCCGCAGGTCGTCGTGGCCAGAACTCGCCCATGCACGTCACCGGCGTGGGCGCCGTCACTGGTTACGGCTGGGGCACCAAGCACGTATGGGACGGGTTCCTCCTGGGGGAGAGTGCGGTCAAGCTGACCTCCGGACTGGAGGGCTACGTCGACGGCGGGTTCGCCTATCTGTCGCGCATCACCGATGAAGGTGACCGGCGTGACGGTCCGAGCCGGTTCATGCAGTCGCTGCGCTTCGCCGCCCGTGAGGCGATCACCGATGCCTACGAGCGCGGGTGGAAGCCCGGACGGACCGTGGGGGTGGTGCACAGCCTCGTGCTGGGCGACGTCGACATGTGGAGCGACTTCTACCGTTCGGCCGAGCCGCGGGTTCGGGCCCGCCGGTGGGTCAACATGATGCCGTCCACCGTCATCGCCATGCTGATGAAGGAGAACGACTTCCACGGACCGGCGATGTCGGTGTCGGCCATGTGCGCTTCAGGAAATGCCGGGATCATCACCGCCAAGTCGTGGATCGACTCGGGTGTCGCCACCGACGTCATCCTGCTGGCCACCGACCTCTCCGGTCACCCGCAGAATCTGCGCGGCTTCAGCGACGTCGGAGTAGCCGTACTGGACACACCTCCGTTCGAAGCGTGCCGACCCTTCCAGGAAGGCAGCCGGGGCTTCGTCGGCGGCGAGGCCGCCGTCGCCATGGTGCTGTCCGGCCAGGCCGTCGGCTCCCAGGCCACCATCCTCGGTGGCGCCATGTCGATGGACGCCTCCAACGCCGTAGCCATGGCACCCGACCTCAACGAGGTCTTCCGCTGCTTCCGCGACGCGCTGGACACCTCCGGGGTGGATGCCTCCCAGATCGCCTACGTCAACGCCCACGGCCCGGGTACCGCTCAGTGTGACGCCGCCGAAGCTCGCATCCTCGATGAGCTGTTTCCCGAGGCGTACGGGATCTTCTCCGTCAAGCCCCTCACCGGGCACTGCCAGGCGGCGGCGGCACCCGTTGAGATCCTCGCCACCATCTACGCCTTCCAGACCGGATTCATACCGGCACCGCGCCAGGTGGCCCACGGGCATCCCCGGCTGCTCGACGGGCTCACGCCCCGGCTGCCTGGGCCGATGGTCAAGTCCTCGATCGGGATGGGCGGCTTCAATTCCGTCGTCGTGATCGGCGAACCGGAGACCTGAAGGTCCAGCCCAGGGGTGAAGTCAGACTCAAGATAGGCGCAGGCCGGGCCGATGCTTGTGGTCTATGGCAACCGCGAAGGAGTTCGAGCGTCGTCGTACCGTCTTCGACCGCGTCGAGCAGACCACCTCCGTCCTCGGTGACCGCACCTTTGAATTGTCCCAGGATCTGGACCTCATGGGGGCCGGTCTCCCCACGGCCATCTGGATCTACGACACAGCTACGGACACCCTCACCTGGTCGTCACCCATCGAGGAACTCTTCGGTTTCGCGGCAGGCACCCAGGGCTTCGCCGTGCACTCGGTCGAATCCAGCACGCGACCCGAGCTCTGCCCGGTGGCCGGACCCGAGCTTCCCGCTCCCGGCGGCCATCTGGCTTCCAACGGGAATGGAAACGGGAAGGGCAAGAGCAACGGCCACGCCGACCAGATCGGCACCCTGCTGCTCGAGCCGGTACTGGCCCCCCTGCGGGCCGGTGTCCCGCCGTCCACCTTCGAACTCCACATGGTCGTCCACTGCCCGGATGGAGCCCACCACAACGTCGTAGTGCGGGCATCCCCGACCGAGGTGCCCGGCCGTGCCCTGACCATGGCGGGCGCCCATTCGCAGGCCTACTCCGGCGTGGTCATCGATATCACCGCCCAGCAGAAGTTCGAACGCGAGCTCGCCGAGCTGGTGAGCCGGTACCGGCTGCTGTCTGAGGTATCGCCCGACGTCGTGTGCGTCCACCAGAACGGGCGGCTGGTCTACGGGAACCGCGCCGCCGCAAAATTGATCTTCTCCGACTCGACGGACGGGGACTACGCGCAGATCGTGGCCGACCACTACGGGCGACCGGTGGCCGACATCGTCGAGGCCGAGGACATCCCCGGAATGGTCGAACGCCTGGCCCAGTTGACCGAGAACGGCCAGTTCTTCGAGCACGGCGAGGCACGGATCAAGTCCTTCGACGGCAGTTCCACGGTGATGGAGCTGACCAGCATCCGCACCACCTGGAATGGCGAGCCCGCCTTCCAGGTGATCGCCCGCGACATCTCCGAGCGCCTGGCCGCCGAAGCCGCATCGCGCTATCGGGCCAGCCTCATCGCCCATGTGTCCGACGCCATCATCGGTATCGACACCGAAGGACAGATCGAGAGCTGGAACCAGGCCGCGCAGGCCATCTACGGGTGGACCGAGAGCGAGGTCGCCGGGATGTCCATCGGTGCCGTCGTCACCGCCAACCGGACCGACAGTGCCGCCGTCCTGCGTCGCGGCCAGCACACCCACCACCGCAAGGACGGGTCTTCGGTCGAGGTGCAGGTGTCGATCGACCCGCTCATCGACGACAACGCGCAGCCCTCCGGCTGGGTGGTCCTGTGCACCGAGCTCACCGACGCCCGCCAGGCGGAGGCCGGCCGGCGTGCGGCCGAGGAGCGCTACGAGGCCGTGGTCGCCTCGCTCAGCGAAGGGATCATCCTCTTCGACGAATCCGGCGCGTTGAGTGCCCACAACCAGGCGGCGGCCACCATCCTCGGCAACCGGCTCACCGAGCGGGACGGCCATCGGATGTTCACCGGCACGTCCATCGCCACGTCGTCCGACGGTCAGCCCCTGACCCCGGCCATGTTCCCCCACATCCGGACCCTGGAGACCGGTGAGTCCGAGGACGGAGTGGTCATCGGCGTCACCGACGAGCACGGCCGGCGCCAATGGCTGTCGATGAGCTCACGTCTCCTGTCGGGGGCCAGCCAGTCCGACTCGCCCATGGTCGTGTGCTCGTTCACCGACGTCACCGACCGCAAGGCCGCCGAGGCACAGCTCCACTGGCTCGCTTACCACGACTCGCTGACCGGACTCGGCAACCGTTCGTTCTTCAACGACGAGCTCGAGCGCAACCTGATGATCTCGATGCAGCACGAGTCCAACCTGGCCGTGCTCTTCATCGACCTCGACCGGTTCAAACTGGTGAACGACTCGTTCGGCCACGCCAGCGGTGACGAGCTCCTGTTGGAACTGGCGCGTCGGTTCAAGACCACCTCGCGCAAGGGCGACGTGGTCAGCCGGTTCTCCGGGGACGAGTTCGTCGTCCTGTGCCCCAACGTCCGCGACCTCGACCACGCCGTCGAGCTCGCCTCCGAGTACTCGAAGGTCACCGCGGCGCCCTTCCGCCTGTCGACCGGTCGTTCGGTGGTCGTCACCTGCAGTGTCGGCGTCGCCTATGTGGTCCAGGGTGACCAGACCGCCCAGGACATCCTCCAGCAGGCCGACACCGCCATGTTCAAAGCCAAGAACAGCGGTCGGTCACGCATCGAGGTATTCGACGAGTCGCTCCGGGTCAACTCGGTTGCCCGCCTCGAGATCTACGACGATCTCCGCCACTCGATCGAGCACGACGAACTCGTCGTGCACTACCAGCCGATCGCCTCGGTGGCCAACGGTAAAATCGTCGCCCTCGAGGCGCTGGTCCGGTGGAACCACCCGACCCGCGGTCTGCTCGGTCCGATGGAGTTCATCCCCTTCGCCGAGGAGACCGACCTGATCTTCTCGTTGGGGCGGTGGGTGCTCCGTGAGGCCTGCTTCACCATGGCCCGGTGGCGCAACGAAGTGCCGGGAGCCGAGGAGGCCTACATCACGGTCAATCTGTCGGTGCACCAGCTGAGCGACTCGTCGCTCCTCGACTCGATTGCCGAGACCCTCGCCGAATCGGGTCTTCCGGCCGAAGCGCTCGTCCTCGAGGTGACCGAGTCGCTCCTCATGAGCGAGACGGCCGAGACCGTCGACGCACTGAGCGGCATCCACGCCATGGGAGTGGGACTCGCCATCGACGACTTCGGGACCGGTGAGTCGTCGTTGGCCCGACTGAAGCGATTCCCGGTCAAGGTGTTGAAGATCGACAAGTCCTTCGTCGACGGCCTCGGGATCCTGGAGACCGACGAAGCCATCGTGGCCGCCATCGTGCAGCTCTCGAAGGCACTGGACCTCGTCGTACTGGCCGAAGGGGTGGAGACTCCCGCGCAGCTGGCCCGGGTGGCCGCACTCGGGTGCGACCTCTATCAGGGCTATCTGATGTCGAGACCGGTCACCGCCGACCGCGTCGACTTCTCGAAGAAAGCGGAGACAACCCCGCAGACAGACCTCCCCGCGTAGCGGCGTGCTCCGGCGCCCGCTTCGCGGGGCGGGCCCGGAGGCTGCCGGGATCGGGTCGGGCTCGCCGACAAGGGGTCAGCCCAGTCGCTCGATGATGGTGGCATTGGCCTGACCGCCGCCTTCGCACATCGTCTGGAGCCCGAAGCGGGCCCCGGTGCGCTCCATCTCGTTGAGGAGCGTGGCCATGAGACGCGCGCCCGAGCCACCGGTCGGGTGGCCGATGGCGATGGCCCCACCGTTGACATTGACCCGGTCCATGTCCGGGTGGTGCTCCTTCTCCCAGGCCAGCACCACCGAGGCGAACGCCTCGTTGATCTCGACCAGGTCGATGTCCTCGAGCGACAGCTTGGCCTTCTCCAGGACGAGGGTGGTCGCCGGGATCGGCGCGGTCAGCATGATCACCGGATCGTTGGCGGCCACCGCGAACGTGTGGAAGCGGGCCCGTGGGGTGAGGCCCAACTGCCCCGCCCGCTCCTCGGACATGATCAGCGCGGCGGCGGCGCCGTCGGATATCTGGGACGAGGAGGCGGCGGTCACCAGTCCGTCCTCCACGAAGCAGGGCGGCAACGAGGCGAGCTTCTCGTAGGAGGAGCCGGCCCGGACACCCTCGTCGAAGGCGAGAGGGCCCTCGTCGGCGGCGTCGCCGAGGTCGGTACCGGCCACCGCCACCTTGTCCTCGATCCGGGCCCGGCGGGTGGCCAGAGGAACGATCTCCTGATCGAAGCGGCCCTCGGCGATGGCCAGGGCAGCGCGCTCGTGGGAGCGCAGCGCGAACCGGTCCATCTCCTCGCGGGTGATGTCCCAGCGCCGGGCGATCTCCTCGGCGGCCAGTCCCTGGTGGATGAAGTCGAACCGACCGTGCACCGTCGGGCCGTAGGCGTCACCGGGACCGTGCTCGGTGGTGGCCCCGATCGGGACCCGGCTCATCGCCTCCACCCCGCCGCCGATCACGATGTCCATGGCCCCCGAGGCCACGGCCTGGGCGGCGAAGTGGATGGCCTGCTGGGCCGACCCGCACTGGCGATCCACCGTGGTGCCCGGGACGGTGTCCGGGAAACCGGCGGCCAGGGCGGCGTTGCGACCGATGTTCATGGCCTGCTCGCCCACGGTCATGGTGCACCCCAAGATGACGTCCTCGACCATCGCCGGGTCGAGATCGTTGCGGGCCAGCAGGGCCAGCAGCGGCTGGGCGGCGAGGTCCACGGCGTGCCACCCGGACAACCGCCCGTTCTTCTTCCCTACCGGGGTGCGGACGACGTCGACGATCACAGCGCTGGCCATAGAGCCATTGTGGCCGATGGGCCACGGTTGCCGGAAATCTGGCGGTGTGTCAGATTTCCCACGACCGCCTTATCCGAGCAACACAGGCGAGGATCCCTCCCGATGGACCGACCGATGGACCTGCACTACACCGACGCCCAGGAGGCGTTCCGGGCCGATGCCCGGGCCTGGCTGTCCGCCCATGCCCCCGCACCCCGGTCACTCCCGTCCCTCGACACCGCCGTCGGGTTCGAGGCCCACCGGGCCTGGGAGGGTGAGTTGGCCGGGGACCGCTGGTCGGTCGTGTCGTGGCCGGAGGAGTACGGCGGTCGCGGAGTGGGGATCCTGGAGTGGCTGGTGTTCGAGGAGGAATACTGGCGGGCCCAGGCGCCCCTGCGGGTGAGCCAGAACGGCGTGTTCCTCCTCGCCCCCACCATGTTCGAGTTCGGCACGGACGCCCAGAAGGCGCGCTTCCTGCCGCCGATGGCCTCGGCCGAGGAGATCTGGTGCCAGGGGTGGTCCGAGCCCGACGCCGGCAGCGACCTCGCCGGCATCCGCAGCCGGGCCCGACGCTCCGACGCCGAGGGCGGCTGGGTACTCAGCGGACAGAAGACCTGGGCATCGCGCGGTGCCTTCGCCGAATGGTGCTTCGGTCTGTTCCGGACCGACCCCGAGGCCGAACGCCACCGGGGGCTCACCTACTTCCTCATCGACATGGCGACACCGGGGGTGACCGTCCGGCCGATCCCCCAGATCGACGGTGAGACCGGGTTCGCCGAACTCTTCTTCGAGGACGTCCTGGTGCCCGACAACCTCGTCCTCGGCGACGTGGGCGCGGGATGGAACGTGGCCATGGCCACCGCCGGGTCCGAACGCGGTCTCAGCCTGCGGAGCCCGGCCCGCTACAGCCGAAGCGCCGACCGCCTGGTCGATCTCTACGCCGAGCGGCTGAGAATCGACCCGGTCCGGGCCCGGCGCAGCGCCGACGCGGTGGCCCACGCGTGGATGTGCGCCGAGGCCTACCGGCTCAACACGTTGTGGACGGCTACCCGTGTCCTCGACGGTGGGTCGGTCGGACCCGAGGCCAGCGCCAACAAGATCCACTGGTCCGAGACCGACCTGGCCATCCACCGGGCGGCCCTTTCTCTCCTCGGACCCGAGGCGGAGTTCCACGGCGACGGGGTGGATGCTCCTTGGCTGGACGGCTACCTGTTCGCGCTGGCAGGTCCCATCTATGCCGGTACCAACGAGATCCAACGGAACGTGGTGGCCGAGCGCATGCTCGGGCTGCCCCGGACCTGAGCGGGGCCATCGATATGCACTTCGCCTTCACCGACCAACAGCTCGAGTTCCGCGACGCCGTCCGCCAGGTACTGGCCAAGGAGTGCACGCCCGGTGACGTCCGCGCCGCCTACGACGCGCCGATGGCACGGTCGCCGCGGTGGGCGACGTTGGCCAGCCTTGGCGTCGTCGGGCTGGCGGTGCCGGACGCCCACGGGGGACTCGGCCTCGGGTTGGTCGACCTGGTGCCCCTGGTCGAGGAGGCCGGTCGGGTGGTACTGCCCGAGCCGCTGGTCGAGACGGCCGGGCTGGCCGCACCGCTGCTCGCCGACCTGGAGGACGCCACCACCGATGCCCGCGTCGGGCCCTGGCTCGATGCGCTGGCCGCCGGCCACCTGACGGTAGCGGTCGCCGAACCAGGACACCCCGGGCTCCCCATCGCCGGGGCCGTCGGTGCCGACCTACTGCTGCTGGTGGTGGACGACGGGCTCGACGGTCCCGAACTGCATGGCGTCGACGCCGCCACGGTGGCGGTCACGCCGGTCCCCTCCCTCGACCCCACCCGACGCCTGGGCATCCCGGCATGGACCCCGTCACCGGAGACCCTCCTCGCTTCGGGGGAGCAGGCCACCGGTTACCTGTCCGCCACCTCTGATCGGGCGGCCGTGGTCGTAGGGGCCGAGCTCCTCGGCCTGGCCGACGCCATGATCGCCCTCGCCTCGTCCTACGCCAAGGACCGCCAGCAGTTCGGCAAGCCCATCGGGAGCTTCCAGGCCGTCAAGCACCTGCTGGCCGGCGCCCAGGTGCTTCTCGAGTTCGCCCGTCCGGCGGTCTACGGGGCGGCATGGGCACTGGACGCCGGAAGCTACGACACGTCGGTGGCGGCATCGGTGGCCAAGGCCTACGCCACCGAGGCCGCCGTCGAGGCGGCCCGCGTGGCCCTCCAGGTCCATGGCGCTATCGGCTACACGTGGGAGTGCGATCTGCACCTGCAGCTCAAGCGCACCTGGGCCGTGGCCGAGGCGTGGGGGTCGGCCACTGACCACCGGGCCCGGCTCCTCGACGCCTTGCTGGCCGACCGCTGAACGGCCGGGGCCACCTGCAATCTATGGGGCCTCTCCCCCGTCCTCATCTCCCTCGTCAAGGAAGAGCGAACGTCAAGGAGCAGCGAAGGCGTAGACCGGCATCCCGTTGTATTCGTTCGAGTCACGCGGCAAGTAGGGGCCGTTGATGACCACAGCGAGGCTTCCGGTGGCGGCCGGACCGGCATCCCCCTCCACGGTCACCACCGCGCCGTCGGGCCAGACCTGGGCCACCAGCCCGACGTGCAGCGAGGAGGCCGTCGACCACGGGCCGGTCCCGTACAGCACCGCGTCCCCGGGTAGTGGGATCGCGGTCGGCGGCAGCACTCCCGTGTTGGCCGCCGCCCACGAGTAGATGTAACCGGTGAACGCGTAGGAGGGGATCGGCACGCCGGCCCGCTCCCAGACCCATGTGGCGAACAGGGCGCACCAGGCCTCGCACGGACCGTACGGATTGCAGAAGTAGCCGGTATCAGGATCGACGTTCACTTGGGCTGCCGCCACCGAGACGATGCCGGCGGCCGTGGCTGACGGCTGCGGGTCCGGTGGATTGGCGAACGAATAGGTGAAGCCGTCGGGGTCGAGCAGCCAGTAGCCCGAGCCGTCGCTGTCGAGGGTGATGCCGGCCACCGGGAGGATGGCGTGCGAGTTGCCGTTGAGCCCCGCGCCCACCGATCCGTTGAAGACGGCGTCCCCCTCGGTGAACACCCCGCCGTCGGTGGCGACGAAGTAGTAGCCCCCATCGTCGGATGTGGGGACCATCCCCACGATCGGGTCGTTCAGTACGGTGCCACCGATCGAACCGTGGAAGACGGCGTCGCCGAAGGTGAAGATGCCGCCGTCGGCGGCCACCAGCCAGTAGCCCTGTCCATGGTGGGTCGAAGCCATCCCGGTCACCGGCGCCACCAGCGGCGTACCGCCCATGGACCCGAGGAACCGGGCGTCACCGAAGGCGAAGACCCCACCATCGGAGGCCACCAGCCAGTAACCCTTGCCATCGGCGGTCGACGCCATCCCGACGATCGGCTGATTGAGGGGGGTCCCTCCCATCGAACCGTAGAAGGATGCGTCACCGAACGCGAACACTCCCCCGTCGAGGGCGGCCAACCAGTACCCCTTGCCGTCGGGCGTCGGCGCCATCGCCACGACCGGTCCCTGGAGATGCAGGGCGCCGAGCGAGCCGTAGAAGCCGGCGTTGCCCACGGAGTAGACGCCACCGTCGGCCGACGCCAGCCAGTAACCCTCATCGGACTCGGTGGCGACGGGATTTACCGCCTGGGCGACCACCACCGAGTTCAACGGGACTGTGGTCGGAGCGGCCAGGAATGGCGTGTTGAAAGAAAGCACCCCGCCGCCTGGATAGATGTGGGGAGCAGCCAGGACCGAGCCCACCAGCGTGGATCCCGTCGGTGCGGCCGATGACGGGGGCGCAGTGGCGACCAAGCCGACCGCCACCATGACGGCGGAGGCGACTGCGGTCGTC
>Ga0302314_10023630_pt1 | contig 10024 bp, 10 predicted proteins | sample III_Palsa_N2_3_FD_200533 | JGI IMG/M metagenome (GOLD analysis project Ga0302314, IMG submission 200533) | Peat permafrost microbial communities from Stordalen Mire near Abisko, Sweden - III_Palsa_N2_3 | ecosystem: Environmental > Terrestrial > Soil > Palsa > Peat permafrost | place: Sweden...
GAGTTCGACCGAATGATCGGCGAGCACGAGCTGCTCGAATGGGCTGTCGTGCACAACTCCTACCGCTACGGAACACCCAGGCCACCCATCGATGCGGCCCTGACCGCGGGAAAGCGCGTTCTGCTCGAGATTGATCTGCAGGGTGCACGCAACGTCAAGGCGGAGCTTCCGAGCGCCGTTCTGGTGTTTCTCCTACCGCCGACCTGGGAAGAACTGGTGCGCAGACTCACGGGTCGCGGCACAGAAGACCCGTCTGAGCAGGCGCGACGTCTCGAGACCGCTCGGGTGGAGCTGGCCGCCCAGGATGAGTTCGATTACCGTGTCGTCAACACCGAAGTCGGCCAAGCGGCGCAAGAAGTCGTAGAATTGACGGCAGTGCCTTCGCACCGGCCGTAGCTGCTGGTCAGGCGCACCGACTCAGAGTTCACCAGTCGATCGACTCCTCGACACGACGGGCCTCGCAATTCAAAGGAATTCTCCATGGCTGACAAGCAGACCGGAATCATCGACCCGCCCATCGACGAGCTTCTCTCGAAGGTCGACTCGAAGTACGCGCTGGTGATTTTCGCCTCGAAGCGCGCTCGCCAGATCAACGACTACTACGCCGACCTGCACGAGGGAAGCCTGTTCGACAACGTTGGGCCGCTCGTGGACTCGACCATCGACGACAAGCCGCTCTCGGTGGCCCTGCGTGAGATCAATGACGACCGTCTCGTTCTCACGTCGCTGATCGAAGAGTAAGCCTCACCCTCGCATCCGGGGAATCCCGTACCTCAATGAAAATCGTCGTCGGGATCACCGGGGGAATCGCCGCCTACAAGGCGGTGAGTGTTGTGCGCGCGTTCGTTCTCGCGGGTCACTCGGTTCAGGTCATCGCGACCGACGCCGCTCTGCGGTTCGTCGGTAAGCCGACGCTCGAGGCAATTAGCCGCAATCCCGTCTATAGCGAGCTGTATGAGGGTGTGGCAGAGGTTCGACACGTCGCGCTCGGCCAGGCGGCCGATCTGATCGTGATCGCGCCCGCCACGGCCAACTTCATCGCGCAGTTGGCCGGCGGATTTGCTCCGGACCTCCTTGGCAACACCATCCTCGCAAGTCGCGCGCCGATCGTGATTGCGCCGGCCATGCACACCGAGATGTGGCAAAACGCCGCGACTCAGGCGAACGTTGCCATCCTGCGTGAGCGTGGCGTGACGATTGTTGGGCCCGAAAGCGGTCAGCTGACGGGAACCGATTCCGGACCGGGTCGGATGTCGGAGCCCGGCGACATCGTGTCCGCGGCGCTCGAGGTCTCGGCGGTGGCCCGGGACCTAGCGGGACGACGCATTCTGGTTACCGCCGGTGGAACCCGTGAACCACTCGATCCGGTGCGCTTCATCGGCAATCGTTCGAGCGGCAAACAGGGTGTCGCTCTCGCGCTTGCGGCAGCCGCGCGGGGCGCGAGCGTGACGCTCATCGGTACAAACATCGAGGTGGATGTGCCGGCCGGCATCAGGTCACTGCACACCAGCACGACCGCCGAACTGGCTGCGGCCGTCACCGCCGCCGCTTCGGACGTCGACGTCATCATCATGGCTGCGGCGGTTGCTGACTACCGGCCGGAGACGGTTGCCGATTCGAAGATCAAGAAGGAATCGCAGGGCGACACCCTCACCCTCACTCTGGTGAAGAATCCGGACATCCTTCACGACCTGTCCGCTTCCAAACGATTCGACCAGGTCGTCATCGGGTTCGCGGCAGAGACCGAAACCGAACCGGTCGCCCTTCTCGAGCTGGCCCGCGCCAAGATTGCTCGGAAAGGCTGCGATTTTCTCGTCGTCAACAGCGTCGGATGGACAACAGGTTTTGCCACCGAGGGTAACGACGTCCGAATCATTAGCTCTACTGGCGATATAGTTGGCGAGGCCAGCGGCTCGAAGCGAGCGGTGGCCGATCGAATTTTGGACGTGCTGCTGTAGTAGGTACTTCCGGTGCGAGTGCCCCTGTCACTGGCGCATCGGGCACCCGAGCTACCGCGGTACCGCGTACTGCGCCTATCCCTGGAGAACCCTCGATGACAAAAGAACTGCGCCTGTTTACATCGGAGTCAGTGACCGAGGGTCACCCCGACAAGATTTGTGACCAGATCAGCGACACCATCCTCGATGCGCTCCTTGCGGAAGACAAGTTCTCGCGAGTCGCCGTTGAGACGCTCGTCACGACGGGCCTCGTGCACGTTGCGGGTGAGGTCACCACGAGTGGCTACGTCGACATCCCCGGGATTGTACGAAAGCGCATCACCGACATCGGATACGACTCCTCCGATGTCTGGTTCGACGGCCGCTCGTGCGGCGTCGAGATTTCGATCGGCTCACAGTCACCCGACATCGCGCAGGGTGTCAACAGCGCACAGGAGACGCGCGAAGGAAACAGCACGGACGCGGATGACGCGCAGGGCGCGGGCGACCAAGGCATCATGTTCGGCTACGCGACCACCGAGACCCCGGAGCTCATGCCGTTGCCGATCTGGCTCGCTCACCGCATGGCGGAACAGCTGTCCGAGGTGCGCAAGTCAGGCCAGGTCGACTACCTGCGGCCCGACGGCAAGACCCAGGTCACGATCGGCTACGACGGCGTGGTTCCCCGCACCGTCGACACGGTCGTTCTTTCAACCCAGCACTCTCCGGAGATCGACATCGAAGACCTGCGCGCCCAGATGGTCGAGCTCGTCATCAACCCCGTGCTGGCACGCGTCGATCTCGACTCGTCGGCCAAAAAGACCTTCATCAACCCGACCGGCGTCTTCCACATCGGAGGCCCGCAGGGCGACGCCGGACTTACCGGTCGCAAGATCATCGTCGACACCTACGGTGGCGCATCCCGTCACGGCGGTGGCGCATTCAGCGGCAAGGACCCGTCGAAGGTCGACCGCTCGGCGGCGTACGCCATGCGCTGGGTCGCCAAGAACGCGGTAGCAGCAGGTCTCGCTGACCGCCTCGAGGTGCAGGTCGCCTACGCCATCGGCAAGGCAGCGCCCGTCGGCCTGTACGTCGAGAGCTTCGGAAGCGGACACGTCGACGACGAGACAATCATCGGCGCGATTCGCGAGGTCTTCGACCTGCGTCCGGCCAGCATCATCCGCGAACTCGATCTGCTGCGCCCGATCTACGCGCAGACGGCGACCTACGGACACTTCGGACGTGAGCTTCCCGACTTCAGCTGGGAAAAGCTCGACCGAGTAGACGCACTCCGCAGCGCCGCCAAGCTGTAGCCGTGGCCGTCGGGCCGTCGATCGCACGCGTGTGGGTGGATTCACCTCTTCCGCAGCTCGATCGGCTGTTCGACTATCGGGTCCCTGAGGCGCTCGTCGGCGAGGTCGCCGTTGGGATCCGGGTGCGAGTTCCCTGGCGGTCCGCGGGTCGGTTCGTGGACGCGTATGTCATCGATCTCGTTGATTCCGTCGAGTTCACGGGCATCCTGAGCGAGGTCGAGGCGATTGTCTCGATCGTGCCGGTGCTGGCACCGGAGGTGGCCGTCCTTGCCCGCAGGGCTGCGGATCGCGCTGCGGGCTCCGCGATCGACATCGTTCGGGTTGCCGTTCCGGGCCGTCAGGCGCGCGTCGAGAAGGCGTGGCTTGCTGCTCCGCCGACGCCGTATCTTCCCGCGGTCTCCGCCGTGGTCCCGAGCGGCTACGTCGCGGGGCGCATCGAGTCCGCCATTTCGGACGGCGGCCGGCTCGCGATCAATGCGATACCCCTCGGGGTAGAGGTGGCCGAGGCGGTATGGGTCGGTCACTGGGCAGTCACGCTGGCGGCGGCGGCATCGATTTCGCTCGCCGCGGGCAAGTCCGCGATCCTGGCCGTGCCCGACTATCGCGACCAGGAGCAACTGGCCGACGCACTCGCAGCGATCCTGCCCGCCCAACGAATCGTTCGGCTGGATGCGCGCCAGTCAAACCCGGATCGATATCGCGCCTTCCTGCGGTGCATCGGGGACGAGGCGCTCGTCATCATTGGAAATCGATCGGTTGTCTACGCTCCGGCGAAAAACCTCGGACTGATTGGGCTCTGGGATGATGGCGATCCGCTGCACAGCGAACCGCTCGCACCCTACGTCTCGACCCGTGACGCCGCGCTGCTGAGATCGGAACAGCAGGGCTGTGCGCTGCTGTTTGTCGGTCACTCCCGCAGCACCGAGGTCGAACGACTCGTCGAAGTCGGCTGGGTGGAGTCGTTGTCGCCGACGCCGAGCGTGCTTCCGAAGGTGATTCCCACCGCGGCCCAGGTATCCGGCGATCGACTGGCGGCGCAGGCCCGCATCCCCTCGAGCGCGTGGCGTGAAGCGCGCAACGCGCTCGAAACCGGACCGGTACTCGTTCAGGTCGCGCGGCCCGGTTACGCGCCGCGCCTGGCCTGCGTCGACTGCGGTCAGTCGGCTCGGTGTCTGAGGTGCGAGGGTCCGCTGGCGCAGAAGACGTCGCGTTCGGTTCCGGCCTGCTCGTGGTGTGGCGCGCTTGCGGTCGATTGGCACTGTGACAACTGCGAGGGAACCCGGTTGAAACTGGTGGGCGCCGATCGGCCCATCCTGACCGTGGGTCCTGAACCAGCGCTCGTGATCGCGACCCGCGGCGCCGAGCCGCGCGCTGCGGGCGGCTATCGTGCCGTGCTGCTGCTGGATGGCGATCGGATGGCCGCCCGAGAGAGCCTGCGAGTGGGTGAAGACTGCCTGCGCTGGTGGTCGAACGCGGTTGCTCTCGCGGCACGGGGCGCGCCGACATTTCTGGTCGGTGTCGGGGGTGCGCTGGCCAGCGCCCTGTCGACGTGGCGCCAAAGCGACTACGCGCGCTCCGAGCTTGTTGATCGCCGCCGGCTGCGTTTTCCGCCCGCGGTTCGCGTCGCATCGGTGACCGGATCGCTGGAGGCGGTGTCGAAGGCCGTGGCCGCGGTCTCCATAGCTCCCGAGGACATCCTGGGTCCGGTCGAGACCGCGCCGGGAGCCGTGCGCACCATCCTTCGCTTCGACTACGCCCAGGGCGCCGAACTAGCGACCGAACTGCGGGCGGAGGTGATTCGGAACGCGACGTCTCGCCGTCGCTCCCTCGCGGCCAAGGGCGCGCCGGGTCCGATTCCCGTTGGCCTTCGGGTGCGCTTCGACGATGTCGAGCCCTTCGGGGCGTGATCGGTGTCGTTCGACTGCGAGAATGCTTATGTGCCCCCGCTCTCGATCGTGTTCGCCGGCTCGCCGGCAGCGGCGGTTCCGAGTCTTCGGGCTCTCGCCGCTAGCGCGCATCGAGTCGACGCCGCAATCACGCGAGAGGACTCGCCCCAGGGGCGTCGAGGCACGCTGACGCAGACACCGGTCGCGGAGGCCGCCGCCGAACTGGGCATCCCCGTGATTCGAGCAAATCGACTTGCCGGCGCTGCGACCGAAGCGGTCGAGGAGCTCTCGCCAGACCTCGGCGTCATCGTGGCATACGGCGGACTCGTTCGCGAACCACTGCTGTCGACGCCGCGTCTCGGCTGGATCAACCTGCATTTCTCGCTGTTGCCGCGCTGGCGCGGTGCGGCACCCGTGCAGCGTTCCATCATCGCGGGCGATGAGATCACCGGCGCGAGTGTGTTCCAGTTGGTGCCCGACCTGGACGCCGGTGACGTCTTCGGGCAGCTGACCCAGCAGATCGGTGCGCTCGAGACTGCCGGGCACTTGCTCAGCTCGCTGGCGGAGTCGGGTGCGGAGCTGCTGGTGCGAGTGGTCGACAACCTGGCCGACGGGACCGCCCGCGCCGAGCCGCAGCAGGGTGATGTCACGATCGCTCCGAAGCTGACGCTCGAGGATGGACGCATCGACTGGACGGCGAGTGCCGTGCTGGCATCCAACCTGATTCGTGGTGTAACTCCGGAACCGGGCGCCTTCACCACGCTCGACGACGCCCGCCTGAAGGTGCTCGACGCTGCAATTACGCGGGATGCGCCGAGCCTCACTCCCGGACACTTCGCGCTCGACGGGCGGCGGGTCCTCGTCGGCACCGCGACGGCACCGCTCGAACTCCTGACGGTCCAACCCGCCGGCAAGAGGCCGATGGCGGCCGCGGACTGGTGGCGTGGACGCGCGGCCGATGCCCCGAAGGTCGCACAGTGAGCGCGCCGACACCCGGGCGCAGGCGCGGATCCGTCCAGCCGGCGCGGCAGATCGCTCTCGACATCCTGATTGCCGTGCGGGAATCCGACGCATACGCGAATCTCCTTCTGCCCGTGCGTCTCGAACGTGCGCGACTGTCCGAGGCCGATGCCGGGCTCTGCACGGAACTCACCTACGGAACGCTTCGCCTGCGCGGCTACTACGACCGTGTGATCGAACTCGCCGCGCGCCGCAGCGCCGCCGACATCGATCCGGCGATCCTCGACGTGCTCCGGCTGGCCTGTCACCAACTGCTGTCGATGCGTGTCGCGCCGCACGCGGCGGTGGATGAGGCGGTCTCTCTGGCAGGCACGGTCGGGTCGAATTCGGCAACCGGATTCGTGAACGGCGTTCTGCGCACGATCACCCGGACTCCGGCCGAGGAGTGGCGCGAGCGTGTTCTGGCAGCGACGAAGACACCGGACGAGCGACTGGCCGCCGAGTACTCGCATCCCGAGTGGGTGCTTCGGGCCTTCCGACAGGCGCTCATCGCCGAGGGCCGGGACGACGAGCTCGAGGCGTTGCTCGCGAGTGACAACGTCGCACCACGGGTGAGCGTGACCGCGCTGCCCGGCAAGTCCACCGTCGACGAGCTGGATGCGTACGCGAGCCCGTTCTCGCCGGTCGGCGCGACCATCGACCGCGGTGATCCGTCGCGACTGGACGCCGTGCGCCACGGCACCGCGCGCGTGCAGGACGAGGGCTCCCAGTTGGCGGCACTCGCCCTGAGTCGAGCGCGACCGATCGTGCCGGGCGAGCGCTGGCTTGATCTCTGTGCCGGTCCCGGCGGTAAGGCTGCGCTGCTGGCCGCCGAGGCCGCCCTCGGTGGTGCGACGCTCATCGCCAACGAGCTCATTCCCGCACGGGCGCAGTTGGTGCGTAACGCCCTCGCCGTTTTCTCGCCGGCGCCCGAGGTTCTCGAGCTGGACGGCACCACCTTCGGCGAGGCATACCCGGAAGTCTTCGACCGCATCCTGCTCGATGCACCGTGCACCGGACTCGGCGCTCTGCGCCGGCGCCCCGAGGCGCGCTGGCGTAAACAGCCGAAGGATGTTGCCGACCTGGCACAACTCCAGTTCGCACTGCTGAAGTCGGCGGTCGCCGCGCTGAAGCCGGGTGGAATTCTCGCGTACGTGACGTGTTCCCCGCACCTGGGCGAGACGCGGGTTGCCGTTCAGTCTGCGGTACGAAAGCTCGGCGACTCGGTGACGCTGCTGAAGACGCAGGACGTGCTGGCAGATCTCACGCGCGAGCCGCTCGATTTGCCGGTCGCCGACCACGTGCAGCTCTGGCCACACCGACACGGCACGGACGCGATGTTCATCCAGCTGATCGAGAAGCGTCGCTAGGTTACCTATATGACCGTTCGCATCAGTCCGTCGATCCTGTCCGCGGACTTCGCCAACTTCGACTCCGAACTCCAGCGCATCGCGGCGGCCGACCTCATCCATGTCGACGTGATGGACAACCACTTCGTGCCGAATCTCACCTTCGGCCTCCCCATGGTGCAGCGCCTGCAGCAGGTAACACCGAAGCCGCTGGATGTTCACCTCATGCTCGAGGATCCGGATCGCTGGGCGCCCGGATACGCGGAAGCGGGCGCCTACTCGGTCACGTTTCACGCCGAAGCCACTGGAGACGCGGTCGGTCTGGCGCGCCGGCTCCGCGACATCGGCTCGCGAGCGGGACTCGCGCTCAAGCCGGGGACGCCCGTGGACGACTACCTCGAGATCGCGGAGGAGTTCGACCAGATCCTGGTGATGACGGTCGAGCCTGGATTCGGCGGCCAGTCCTTTATGGAAGACATGATGCCCAAGTTGGTGGCGCTGCGCGAGGTCGTGAGCCGAACCGGTCTGGACATCTGGCTGCAAGTGGATGGTGGGATCAACGAGGAGACGATCGTTGTTGCCGCAGAGGCGGGGGCGGACACCTTTGTCGCGGGATCGAGCGTCTTCGGTGCACAGGACCCGACGGTCGCGATTGCTAGTCTGCGCGCCGCTGCCGAGGCGCATAGCCACTAGGCCAGCAACCGCTTCGGCAATCTGGTTGGATGGAACTATGACTGACAAGACCAAGCCAGAGATCGATTTCTACGACGGCCCGGAGCCGACCGAACTGGTCATCCGTGACATCGAGATCGGAACCGGCGCGGAGGCTCAGCCCGGTTCGACCGTCGACGTGCACTACCTCGGCGTCGAGTTCGAGTCCGGCGAGGAGTTCGACTCGTCATGGAGTCGCAACCAGTCCATCGATTTCCCGCTGAACAACCTCATCAAGGGCTGGCAGGAGGGAATTCCCGGGATGAAGGTCGGTGGACGCCGCGAACTCATCTGCCCGCCGAATCTGGCCTACGGCCCCGCGGGCGGAGGCCATCGTCTCTCCGGCAAGACCCTGATCTTCGTGATCGACCTGCTCGGGGTTAAGTAGCAGGAGCATCCCCGGTGCCCGCGCGTTTACCAATCACGCGGGTCGTCGAAACAGGCCGGACACAGTGCGCCTGTAGCCTTTAGCCGTGAAATCCTTCGACGGACTGTTCGCTGAGCTCAGCGAGAAGGCAGCAACGCGCCCCGAGGGCTCCGGCACGGTCGCCGAGCTGGATGCCGGCGTGCACGCGATCGGCAAGAAGATCGTCGAAGAGGCTGCGGAGGTCTGGATGGCCGCCGAGTACCAGTCCGATGTCGAAACGGCAGAAGAGATTTCCCAATTGATTTATCACCTGCAGGTACTCATGGTTGCGAAGGGACTGACGCCGGTCGATGTCTACCGACATCTGTAACCAATGTGCCTGCAGGCCCCTTACTTCCAGGCGAGGTTGAGTATCCCGTGTCCTTCCTCGTCATTTCATCTCATGAGGACTATCTGAAATGCTAAGAATCGCAGTACCCAACAAGGGGTCGCTGAGCGAGACGGCAGCCGAAATGCTGCTGGAGGCCGGCTATGCCGGTCGCCGCGACCCGCGCGCCCTGACCGTCGCTGACCCACGAAACGACGTCGAGTTCTTCTACCTTCGACCGCGCGACATCGCCACCTATGTCGGATCCGGTGCACTGGATGTCGGAATCACCGGCCGGGACCTGCTGCTGGACTCCGGTTCCTCGGCAGTGGAGATCTCGAGCCTCGACTTCGGTGAATCCACCTTCCGGTTCGCGGCAGCCACTGGTCGCTTCACCGAGCTGAGCGAACTCGAGGGCGTGCGCGTCGCGACGAGCTATCCCGGCCTGGTCGGCGATTTCCTGAAGTCGCACGGTGTGAGCGCGGTCCTCGTGTCGCTGGATGGCGCGGTCGAGTCCGCGGTCAAGCTGGGCGTCGCCGACGCTGTTGCGGATGTCGTCTCGACCGGTTCGACTCTGCGCGCCCAGGGTCTGGAGATCTTCGGACCGGTCATCCTCGAGTCCACGGCGGTTCTGATCAGCGCCAGGACCGACCTGCCCGGGATCACCACGCTGCAACGGCGGCTGCAGGGTGTACTCGTGGCCCGCCAGTACGTGCTCGTCGACTACGACGTACCACTCGGACTTCTCGAGGCGGCAACGGCGATTACACCGGGCATCGAGTCGCCAACCATCTCGCCGCTCCACGACCCCGAGTGGGTTGCCGTGCGCGCGATGGTTCCGAGGTCGGAGACCAACCACATCATGGACGAGCTCTACGAACTCGGCGCGCGCGCGATTCTGGTCACCTCGATCCTCGCAGCGAGGCTGTGAGATGGCGCTGGCAGTCCGCGTCATCCCGTGTCTCGATGTTGCTGCCGGTCGCGTGGTCAAGGGCGTCAACTTCCTGAACCTGCGCGATGCCGGCGATCCGGTCGAGCTGGCGGCGCGCTACTACGAGCAGGGCGCGGACGAGATCACCTTCCTCGACGTCACCA
>Ga0302314_10023631_pt1 | contig 10023 bp, 9 predicted proteins | sample III_Palsa_N2_3_FD_200533 | JGI IMG/M metagenome (GOLD analysis project Ga0302314, IMG submission 200533) | Peat permafrost microbial communities from Stordalen Mire near Abisko, Sweden - III_Palsa_N2_3 | ecosystem: Environmental > Terrestrial > Soil > Palsa > Peat permafrost | place: Sweden...
TGGGACACCGCCTATGCGGCCCTGTTCTTCGCCAGCGATGAGTCCGGGTTCATCACCGGCGCCATCCTGCCCATCGACGGGGGCATGGGGCTTTAGGCGATCGCCACCGGCGCCAGCGCATCGCCGCTTGAACAGCGGGTTTCCAATCGCCACTTATCAATCGTTCCTTCCGACTCGGCGGCGCCTAATCAGGGCTTTCGGGAAACCGGGAACGAAGTCGCTTGATCTAACCAGGGCTTCGCCATGAACCGCATGCTGACCTTCGACAGCCCGTATCTGCTCGGCTTTGAGCATACCCGTCTGCTGATCGAACGCGCCGCCAAGGCCGCGACGGAGGGTTATCCCCCCTACAACGTGGAAGAGACCGGCGAGGGCCGTGTGCGCATCACCCTGGCTGTCGCGGGCTTCACGCCCGACCAGCTGCAGGTGACCGTCGATGGCGACCAATTGATCGTCGCCGGCCGCAAGGACGGCGAGACCAGCGCCGACACGGGCGATCGCGCCTACCTGCATCGCGGCATCGCCGCGCGCGGGTTCCTGCGCGCCTTCGTGCTGGGCGGCGGGATGGAGGTGGAGGAAGCGGTGCTGGAGCATGGTCTATTACATGTCGATCTTGCCCGCCCCGAGCCTCAATCAAGGATCAAGCAAATTCCCATACGGTCAGCCGGCTGAACCAGCGGCGGATCGGTGCGTTTAGCAAGTGGAGGTGGTCTACAATGACACCGCATTTTACGACTGAAGCTTTTGCTGCTCTGGGCGGACCTAATCTCGTCTATGTGCGGCCGATAAGGGCCAAGGACATCCTGGGTGAAACCGCGACGGAGACCCCGGACGGCTTCAGCCTCGACCCCGACCAGATCCTCTACGCGGTCCACCGGGCCGACGGCGAACGCCTCGCCGTCCTGACTGACCGCGACTCCGCCATCTCCGCCGCCCTCGCCCACGACCTGGCGCCGGTTTCGGTGCACTAAAACCAACCCCCTTATCTCCGCCGCTGAGGACCAGAGGCGGAGATGAGCAGGGTGAGAACTGGCGAAACCGCCTGCGAGCCTCTATCTTGGGCCTTCGCGATCTCCAGCGCCTTACCCTTGCCGCCGGCTCCCGCGTCACGCGCGAGCTGCGAGGACCGTATTCCCGTGACCACACCTTCACCTGCCTCCCCCACCCCAGATGACGACTTCGTCGCCCCGTTCCAGATCGAGGGCCAGCCTGTGCGCGGCCGCATTGCCCGGCTGGGCTCGGTGGTCGACGACATCCTGAACCGGCACGCCTATCCCGACGCCGTGGCCAACCTGCTGGGCGAAGCCTGCGCCCTGGCCGCCCTGGTGGGCTCGGGCTTGAAGATCGATGGTCGGCTGATCCTGCAGGCCCAGGGGGATGGGCCGGTCTCCTTCGTGGTGGCGGACTACGATTCCGAAGGCTCCCTGCGCGGCTACTGCCGCTACGACGAGGCGCGGGTGGCGGAGGCCAGCGCCGGCTTTGCCCGGCCGGGCGCCAAGTCCCTGCTGGGGGACGGAGTCTTCATCATGACTGTCGACCAGGGGCCGGACACCGAACGCTATCAGGGTGTCACGCCGATCGAGGGCGAAACCCTGGCCCTGTGCGCCGAACTCTATTTCGCCCAGTCCGAACAGATCCCCACTCGTGTGCGCCTGGCCGTGGGGCAGGTTCAAGACGAGGGGCCGCTGCGCTGGCGCGCCGGCGGCATGATCGTGCAGAACATCGCCGAGGACGACGCCCGCGCCCCCACCCGCGACGCCTGGGAGACCACCCTGGCGATGATGGAGACCCTGGGCGAGGACGAGTTGATCGACCCGGCCCTGAGCTCGGACAAGCTGCTCTATCGGCTGTTCCACGAGGACGGCGCGCGCCTGTTCCGTTCGCGACCGCTGAGGGCGTTCTGCCGCTGCTCGCAGGAACGCATCACCTCGGTGCTGCAGTCGTTTCCGATCGAGGAGCGGCAGGACATGGTCGAGGCCGACGGCAAGATCCGCGTCACCTGCGAATACTGCTCGCGCACCTATGAGCTTGCGCCCGAAGAGGTGGATGGGGTTAGCTAGGACCACAGACCTCCGGGGGCTAACCTTACTGAAACCCTCGGCCGGTATGGTCCGCGATGAGACTAATCGAAGGATCGTGTTGACCGTGGATATCGAGGTCGTCGCCCCCGGCGCGCTGTCGCCCGAGGACCGGGCGCGCTGGAGCGCGTTGCAGGCGAGCGATCCGGTGCTCGACACGCCGTTCCTGTCGCCGGGCTGGGCGCTGGCGGTGGAACGGGCCCAGGCTGACGGCCGCGACGCCGGGCCCTCGCGGGGGGTGCGGGTGGCCGTGTTGCGCGAGGGCGGCGAGGCCAGGGGCTTCTTCCCCGTGCGCGTCGCCGGCCAGGTCGCCATGCCCGCCGGCGCGCCGATGAACGACTACCAGGGCCTGGTCGCCGAGCCGGGCCTGAAGGTGGATCCGAAAGCGCTGATCAGCGCCCTGGGCGTTCAGCGGCTGGACTTCACCCATGTGTTGGAAGACCAGCCCGCCTTTGCCCCCTTTGTGCGCGGCGACGCGGTCGCCTACCGGGTCGAGACCCCCGATGGTTTCGCCGCTTATGCCGAGAGCCGGCGCGAGGCGGGCTCCGGGGTGCTGAAGGACATCGACAAGCGCCGTCGCAAGGTCGAGCGCGAAGTCGGCCCCGTGACCTTTGGCGCCCATTCCCGCTCCACCGCGGCCTTCGACCAACTGATCGCCTGGAAGCGGGCGCAATATGTCTGCACCCGCCAGACCGACATCTTCGACACCCCCTGGACCCTGCGCCTGCTGCGCGAACTGCTGGCGAGCCACGACCCGGACTTCGGCGGCGCCCTCTTCACCCTACACATCGGCGACCAGCTGGCCGCGGCCCAGTTCAACCTGCGGGGCCGCAAAACCCTGCACGCCTGGATCATCGCCCATGACGAGGCGTTCGAGCGCTATTCGCCCGGCTTGGTCCTGTTCGGCGAAGTTTTGCGCTGGATGGACGGGAGCCCCTATCGGGTGCTGGACCTGGGCGCGGGCGACTATCGGTTCAAGCAGCAGCTTTCCAACGCGCGGCAGATGGTCGGCCACGGCTTCGTCGGCCGCCCCTCCCCCGCGACCCTGATCCGGCAGGCCGAATACAGCGTTCGCGCGGCGGCGGAAGCCCTGCCGCTCGGCAAATTTTCGGAATATCCCGGCAAGGCCATGCGGCGGCTGGATCTGCTCAGAGGGTTGCGCTGAGGTTCGCGCGTCCATCGACGCGGCCGCTGCGCGTCCGGCTCAGGATGACGTGGTTTTGTAGGCTTCAAAATTCCACGTCATGCTGAGCCGCGGCAAAGCCGCGTGTCGAAGCACGCACAGACGAAACGGCTTGCACAACCGTGCTCGCGCTCTAGGTTGCGCCGCTTCCAAACCCCGCTCCTCGCCGCACCGCAGTCCAGACGCCTCATGACCCTGACTTTCGCCCAGATCGAAGCCGCCGCTGAACGGCTCAAGGGGCATATTGAGCGCACCCCGTGCCACCACTCGCGGACGCTGTCGGAGATCACCGGCGCGGAAATCTGGGTCAAGTTCGAGAACCTGCAGTTCACCGCCGCCTATAAGGAGCGCGGCGCCCTGAACAAGCTCATGCAGCTGACGCCTGAAGAGCGCGCCCGGGGCGTGATCGCGGCCTCCGCCGGCAACCACAGCCAGGGCCTCGCCTATCACGCCTCCCGCCTCGGCATTCCGGTGACCATCGTCATGCCGGTGGCCACCCCCTTCGTGAAGGCGCAGCAGACCAGGGCCTTTGGCGCCGAGGTGGTGATCGATGGCGGCTCCTATGAAGAGGCGCAGGCGCGGGCGCGGGCGATCCGCGACGAACGCGACCTGGTGTTCGTCCATCCGTTCAACGACATCGACGTCATCGCCGGCCAGGGCACTATCGCCCTGGAGATGCTGGAAGACGCGCCGGACCTGGAGGTTCTGCCGATCCCCGTGGGCGGCGGCGGCCTGATCTCGGGCGTAGCCACGGCGGCCAAGCATTTGAAGCCGGAGATCAGCATCCTGGGGGTCGAGCCGGCCAGCTTTCCCTCGCTGACGGCGCGGATGCGGGGCATGGGCGTGCCCAACACCGGCCAGACCATCGCCGAGGGCATCGCCGTGCGGCAGGTGGGCGACCTGGGCTATTCCATCGCCCGTCCACTGATCGACGATGTGCTGCTGATCGAGGAGCCCTTCTTCGAACGCGCCGTAGCCCTCTACTGCAATGTGGAGAAGACCGTGGCCGAGGGCGCCGGCTCGGCCTCGCTGGCGGCGGTGCTGGCCTATCCCGAGCGGTTCCGCGGCAAGAAGGTGGGGTTGATCCTCACCGGCGGCAATATCGACACCCGCCTGCTGGCCTCGGTGCTGACCCGCGAGCTGGTGCGCGAGCAGCGGCTGGTGTCCCTGCGGTTCACCGGCGACGATCGCCCCGGCCTGCTCGGCTTTGTCTCGGCGATCATCGGCGCATCCGGCGCCAACATTGTCGAGGTGACCCACAACCGCCTGTCCCTGGACGTGCCGGCCAAGGGGGCGGAGTTTGATATCATGATCGAAACCCGCGATCAGAAGCACACCCAGGAACTCATCGAAACCCTGCGCGAGCGGGGCTATCCGCCGCGCCCGCTGTAGCCAGCCCTCCATCAGGAGCCCTCATGAAACGCCTGCTTTTCGCCCTTGGATTGTCCGTTCTGCTGGCCGCGTGCGGGCATAGCGGTTCAAAGGCGCAGTCGGCGCCGGACACGGCGGCCAACGCCGGCTTCCTGGCGGCCAACGCCAAGGCGCCTGGGGTGATCACCCTGCCGTCGGGCCTGCAGTACAAGATTGTCCATTCCGGCCCGGCTGACGGCGCCCATCCCGGCGTCGCCGACGAGGTGAAGGTCAACTACGAAGGCAAGCTGGTCAATGGGACCATCTTCGACTCCTCCTTCCAACGCGGCGAGCCGGCCGACCTGCCGCTGCAAGGCCTGATCCCCGGCTGGATCCAGGCCCTGCAACTGATGCGGCCCGGCGACGAGTGGATCCTCTACGTCCCGCCGGAACTGGGCTACGGCGCCAACTCCCCCGACCCGATCCCGCCCAACAGCGTGCTGATCTTCCGCATCCAGCTGCTGGGCGTGCTGCAACACCCGAGCGGGCCGGCGCAGGGTTGATGGCCAACGCTTATTCAGAACCCTCACGCGGCGCCGTACGGAGCCAATTAGCAGCGTTTGCAGTCGCCGCGCTCGCGGTCGCTGCGACAGCGGCGACCGCGGACAATACCGCGGTCCCAATCCCGGCTGGTCAGCTGAAATGGGTTTCACAGCCCACGCCGGAGCAGATCGCTCACTTCACGCCGGTCGCGCCGAGAGTACGCGGGCTGGACGCAAAAATCAGCTTCATCTGCTCGGTGGCGCCGACCCGCATGCTGCACGGTTGCACCGTCGCGCAGCAGACCCCGGAAGGCATGGTTTCTCCGTATGTCTTGTCTCAGGCGCTCGGCCTATATCAGGCAGACAACAGCGTTCCTATCGGCCAGTCCGTCTCGATTGAGTTCGCGTTTCCCCATCCGACCCTGAACAGCGCATCGCCGTCAACCTTGGCGAGGCCGCCTGTCCGCGCTCAAGATGTTCATTGGCAGCGCGTGCCAACCCCCGCGCTATTATCCCGTTATTACCCTGACCGCGCCATGAGGATGAACCAAGGCGGAGCGAGTTCAATTCAGTGCCAGGTGATGGATGACCTGCTCCTGTCAAACTGTGTTGTTCAGGACGAAGCTCCAGCTGGCTTCCGCTTTGGTGACGCGGCCGTGAGCACCGCAATGTTCTATAGCGCCGCGAGCGGCACCCCCATCGGTGAACGGGTCATTATTAAGATAAATTGGACCTTGCCCAAGTGACCACACGCTCGGCGCGGCTTGGGTGTTCACCTCGTTGCAGCTACCGCGTCGGAACCGGCGTCTCGCCGCGGTAGTCGTAGAAGCCGCGGCCGACCTTGCGGCCAAGCCAACCGGCTTCGACGTATTTCACCAGCAGCGGACAGGGGCGGTACTTGGAGTCCGCCAGGCCCTCGTACAGCACGTTCATGATCGACAGAACGGTGTCCAGGCCGATGAAGTCGCCCAGCTCCAGCGGGCCCATGGGATGGTTGGCGCCCAGCCGCATGGCGGTATCGATGGCGTCCACGGTGCCGACGCCCTCATAGAGGGTGTAGATGGCTTCGTTGATCATCGGCACCAGCACGCGGTTGACGATGAAGGCCGGGAAGTCTTCGGCGTTGGCGGTGGTCTTGCCCAGGGACTTGGCGAAATTGACCGCCGTCTCGTAGGTGACCACGTCCGTGGCGATGCCGCGGATGATCTCCACCAGCTTCATCAGCGGCACCGGATTCATGAAGTGCAGGCCGATGAACCGTTCCGGCCGGTCCGTGGTGGACGCCATCCGGGTGATGGAGATGGAGGAGGTGTTGGACGCCAGGATGGTGTTCGGGCCCAGGTGCGGCTCGATGGATTTGAAGATTTGCTTCTTCAGGGCCTCGTTTTCAGTGGCCGCCTCGATCACCAGATCGGTCTGGGCCACTTCGAGCAGGGAATCGGCCGGCGTCACATGCGCCAGGGCCGACTTCATCGCCTCGTCGGTGATGATGCCGCGGCTGACCTGCCGGGCGAGGTTCTTTTCGATCGTCGCAACGCCGGCGTCGATCCGGTCGCGCGAAACGTCGTGCAGCATGACCTGGTAGCCCGCCAGCGCGCACACATGCGCAATGCCGGTTCCCATCTGGCCGGCGCCAACAACGCCGACCGTCTTAATATCTACCATTCGTTCCCGCCTTGGCAGCCCTTTGGCGCTGTTTCGCGCCCCCCATCCGGTCATTAGTACCACGCCGCAACGCAGTTGCGAGAAAACTTTGCTGCGATGCAACGGTTGGGCGGCGACGACGCGATCACCCGGCAAAGACCACCGCCTGAAAATGCGCCATCGATCACACCTGACCTATGCCGGCCGGGCAAAGTTGACCCGCCGCCCTGGCGGCGTCGATGAATCAGGCGCAAAGGCCGAGTCCTGGTCCCCCGCGCAACGGCCGCGTGTCTGGCGAGTTGAGCGTGTTGCAACTGCCTTGGCGCATCGTCGCGACCCGGGAATCTCCCTGCGAAGGACAATCATGCGCATTCGGGCCGGCTTCGAAATCACCTACGATTGCCCGGCCCCGACGCCGATGCTGCTGTGTTTGAGCGTGCACCCCTCCCGCCGGGACGATCTGGAAACCGCCGATTGGGTGCGCACCGATCCGATCATCGACGTGCGCCAGTATCTGGACGCCTATGGCAACATCTGCAGCCGTATCCTTGCCCCCGAGGGGCGGACGGTTCTTTCAGCGGACTTCATCGTTCGCGATTCAGGGCTTGTGGACGCCTATGCCCCCGAGGCGCAGCAGATCGCCGCGCACAATCTGTCGGACGAGGCGCTCGTCTATCTGCTCGGCAGCCGCTACTGTGAGACGGACCGGCTGAGCAACCTGGCCTGGTCGCTATTCGGCGGCACGCCATTGGGCTGGGCCCGGGTCCAGGCGATCTGCGACTATGTGCATGAGCGGATCGTCTTCAACTATATGGACGCCCGCCCCACGCGCAGCGCCTTCGAGGCCCATGAGGAGCGCAAGGGGGTCTGCCGCGACTACGCCCACCTCGCCGTCGCCTTCTGCCGCTGCATGAACATCCCGGCGCGCTACTGCACCGGCTATCTGGGCGATATCGGCGTGCCGATCCTGGACCCGATGGATTTCAGCGCCTGGTTCGAGGCCTATCTCGGCGGACAGTGGTACGCCTTCGACGCCCGCAACAATATTCCCCGCATCGGCCGGGTGCTGATCGCCCGGGGCCGCGACGCCACCGACGTGCCGATCACCAACGCCTTCGGGCCAACGTATCTGGCTGGCTTCAAGGTGGTCAGCGAGCCGCTGGACTACGCCGGCTAGGTCCTCGGCCGCAGACGCACTGGCCGTTGCGAGCTACTCCGATCAGCGCCACGATACGGCGGGTCTTGCGCGCCATGCAGATGCTGGATAGCCGAAACCCCGACTTGTGCGTTGTAGCTCTGCAGTGGGGAACCATCCTTCTTGACGACCCAGGATCACGACGCGCTTCGGGAGTTGTTTCCCGGCGATAGCGAAATGAGCGAGCGGATGCGCGCCCATGACTGGGCGTCGACGCCGCTCGGGCCGCCGGAGCATTGGCCGGCCGGGCTGAAAGTCCCCTTGCGGATGATGCTCACCTCCCGGTTCGAGATGTGGCTCGGCTGGGGCGAGGACATGGCCTTCTTCTATAACGACGCCTACCGGCCGACTCTGGGGGTCAAGCACCCCGACGCCCTTGGCCGGCCGACGCGCGAGGTCTGGGGAGAGATTTTCGACACCCTCAAAGACCGGTTCGACCTAGTCCTGAACGATGGCCAAGCCACCTGGGACAAGGCGCTGCTGCTGCTGCTGGAGCGCAGTGGCTACCCCGAGGAAACCTATCACACCTTCTCCTACAGCCCCCTGATGGGTGATGACGGCGCGGTCGGCGGTCTGATGTGCGTCGTCTCGGAAGAAACCGAGCGGGTGGTCAGCGAGCGCCGGCTGGAGACCCTGGGAACCCTGGCCGCCGCCCTGGTGCCGGCGCGCACCCGCGCCGACGTCCTGGCGGGCGCCCTGGCCGCCCTGGACGCCAACCGGCGCGACTTCCCCTTCAGCACCCTCCGCCTGTTCGGCGCCGACGAGACCCAGGCAGGGGCCGCGGACGGCGACCTCGCCGAGATCGACTGGCCCCTGGACCCGATCCTGGCCGGCGAAAGCCTGGTGCCTACGCCCTTGGCGGGTTTGATCGAGGCTCCGCCGATGGGTGATTGGGCCGTCCCGCCCACCGAGGCGATCATCGTGCCGGTGACCAAGCCGGGGCACGCCGCGCCCAGCGGCGCCCTGGTCCTGGCTCGCAATCCCATGCGGCCGCACGATCCTGAAATCGTCGGCTTTGCCCAGCTGCTGGCCGGCCAGATCGCCAGCGCCTTGGCCACCGTCGACATCCAGGGCGCGGAGGTCGCCGAATCCGAGCGGTTACGGCAGCTGTTCGAACAATCGCCCAGCTTCATAGCAGTGCTGCGCGGGCAACAGCATCGGGTCGAGCTCACAAACGCCGCCTACCTGCAGCTGATCGCCCACCGCGACGTGCTTGGCATGGCCATCCGCGAGGCGGTGCCCGAGGTGGAAGGCCAGGGCTTCTTCGAGCTGCTGGACCAAGTCTACGCCACCGGCGAGCCGTTCGTGGGCGCCGGCGTACCCATCACCATCCAGCGCACCCCTGGAGCGGCGCCGGAGCCCCGGTTCCTGGATTTCGTCTACCAGCCGATCCGCAACGCCGACGGCGCGGTCACCGGCATCTTCGTCGAGGGGATCGACGTGACCGCCAGCTATGAGGCGGTGGTGGCGTTGCGGGAGAGCGAGGCCCAGTTTCGCACCCTGGCGGAGGCCATGCCCAACCACGTCTGGACCGCGACGCCGGACGGATCGCTGGATTGGTTCAACAGCCAGGTCTACGCTTACTCCGGAGCGGCGCAGGGCGACCTGGACGGCGCGGCCTGGGGTTCGATCGTCCATCCCGACGATCTCGACCACGCAGGGGCGCAGTGGAGCGCCGCGCTTGCGTCCGGCTCGGTCTATGAGGCAGAGTTCCGCCTGCGCCGCACCGACGGCGTCTGGCGCTGGCATATCGCCCGCGCGGTGGCCGTGCCGGCTGAAGACGGCAAGGTGGCCCGCTGGATCGGCACCAATACCGACATCCACGACCAGAAGGCGGCGATCGAGGCCCTGGCCGATCTCAACGCCACCCTGGAGCAGCTGGTCGACGAGCGCACCGCCGAGCTGATGGTGGCCGAGGAAGCCCTGCGGCAGAGCCAGAAGATGGAGGCCGTGGGCCAGCTTACCGGCGGCATCGCCCACGACTTCAACAACCTGCTGGCCGCCATCAGCGGCAGCCTGGAGCTGCTGTCC
>Ga0302314_10023632_pt1 | contig 10023 bp, 9 predicted proteins | sample III_Palsa_N2_3_FD_200533 | JGI IMG/M metagenome (GOLD analysis project Ga0302314, IMG submission 200533) | Peat permafrost microbial communities from Stordalen Mire near Abisko, Sweden - III_Palsa_N2_3 | ecosystem: Environmental > Terrestrial > Soil > Palsa > Peat permafrost | place: Sweden...
GGTTCCGGTTGCGTTCGCGGTGGAGAGCAATGGGCCGTCGAAACCTGTGACCTTGATACCGCTGAGGTGGGCGTTCTTCACGTTGACGAGGACGATGCCTTTTTTTGCGGTTCCGGTGAGGTCGGTGAGGGTTAGGCCGTCGAGCGGCTTGTCGGGTGTCATGTTGCGGACATCGACGAGCATGGGCACGTCGGTGACGCGGATGTTGGAGAAGCGGAAGTTGCGGAAGAGTGGGATGCCTGGGTTGCCCATGACGGAGTCGGCTCCGTCGGATTTGCCGGTGGTGGTGTTGGTGATCTGCAGGAAGCCCTGACCCATGCCGGAGACGTCGCAGTCGGTTGCGCTGACGTCCTCGATGAAGGCGCCGCGGCCGATGCGGCTCTTAATGAAGATGGCGTGCGAGCGGGCGTGGATGAACTTGCACTTCTCGATGCGGACGTTGCGGACGCCGGCGGAGGTTTCGCTGCCGATTCCGATGCAGGCAAAGCCTGAGTCGGAGAGGGTGCAGTTGGTGATCAGCGTGTCGTCGCAGACGCGGCCGATGAGGTTGCCCTCGGCGCCGCGGCCCGACTTGAGCGAGATGGAATCGTCGCCGGTCTCGAAGGTGCAGCCGTCGATGATGGTGTGCCTGGAGGAGTCGACGTCGATGCCGTCGGCGGCGCTTTTGAAGGTGACGTTTTTGAAGGTGACGTTTTCGCAGTAGACGGGATGGGTGGACCACATGCCGAACTGCTGGGTGTAGACGTCCTCGACGAGGACATTCTTGCAGTTGGTGAACTCGATGAGCGCGGGATAGCGCAGGTTGGTGGTGCGCTCGACGCGGCCGCGGAGGGTTGGGTTGCCGATGATCTTGCCCTTGCCGGCGATGCCGATGTTCTCGGCGTCGGTGGCGGAGATGAAGCCGCTGTAGCCCTTGATCCAGTGGCCTTCCCAGCGCACCTGGGCGAATGGATAGTCGGCCAGGTCGGTTGAGCCGTTGAGGGTTGCACCCTCTTCGATGCGCAAGGTGACGCCGCTGCGGAGGGTGAGTGCGCCGGTGAGGTAGTCGCCTGGCGGGACGACTACTTCACCGCCTCCGAAGACCGAGCAGCGTTCGATGGTTTGCTGGATGGCCAGCGTGTCCTTGGTTTTGCCGTCGCCGGTCGCCCCCAGGTCGCGGACGTTCAGTGTGAGCTTCGGTGCGCCGGCCGGGATCGGCGGGGCGATCTGCGACGAAGGCAGGGACGGATGGCGCGTCGCGTCGCAGGCGCTTAGCGCAGACAGAACCGGAGCCGCAAGCAGAGTTTGAGTTGCAGCTTTGAGGAAGCTGCGGCGTTGGATTTGCCGACGGTTCATCGCGGGTCACCTTCTACTGGTGGATTTGTTCGCGGGATAACAATATCAGTTGTGGCGCGGTGGGCGGGCGAAGAGGAGGCCCCCCCTCCCCCCCTATCAAAATGGTCAAAATCTTGTAAGCACGGTGGTTAGGTCCGGACCACCGATTGGTTGCCGGCTGTCTGGTGATCGGGAGTGGCGATAAGCTGGGCGCCGGCGTGGTAGGCGGCGGTGAAGCGGTCGAGGAGTTCGGCGGCGATGGCGGGCTCGCAGGCGAGGGATGGGTTGGCGACGAGGTCGTGGCCGGTCAAGCGGGCGTAGTGGGTGTAGTTGGCGCGGCCGGTGAGCTGGACGAAGCCGCGGCCACGGAAGCTGGCGCCGTCGGGCGGGCCTTGATTGCCGAGGTCCTTGCGGTGATCGTACAGGTCGAAGGGATGGCCTCCGGGCGAGGTGTTGAAGCGGGATTGACCCTCGGAGAGCGGGAGGAAGACTTCGGTTTCGGCGCGGATGGTGGCGAGGGCCATCAGAAGCATGGACTCGTCGGCCAGGTTAGCGGCGGCGAGGGCGGCGAGGACGGCGGGCAGGTTGGCCTCGATGTTGGCGAGTGGGGTGGCGGGGAAAATCCGCGCGACGAGGTGCGGGGTGGGGAGAGTTGGCGTGGGGACGGTCGGGATCGGGCTGGATGTGGTTTGCATGTGGTGCTCCTTTTCTTTTTCTTTCTTCAGATTTCGGCCAAAATATTCCAAACAAGTAACTTAGCCCGGCCTTTGCAGCAAAATGCCTGATTGCAGGTTTTGGGGCGAAGGCACTCAAACTCAATGGCTTAGAGTGGTTCGGGCTGATTTCGACGGTTAAATGCAGAAGCCCGGCACGAGGCCGGGCTTTGGTCTATTTCCTTACTACTTCTAGTGTAGCGGTTTGGTCAAAACTCCCCGTCAGCTTTGGTCGATTATTTTGCTGTGTGGAATGAGCGAGTTAGCGGGATGGTACGGGTTTCGGGCTTGACAGCAAAAAGACCGGAGCTCGGCCTGCCGGGGAGTTGCCACACGGCGGCCAACGGCCAAGATTCTGACCCTTTCACGGTCAGAATGACGCGCTGCCAAGGTTGGTCGGCCTTGGGAGCATCTTGGCGAAGGGGTTCGAAGTGGTTCAGGGAGGACGATTCAGGGCTGGTGTTGCGAGAGGGATAGGGTGTTGCCGTCGGGGTCGGGGAACCAGGCAACTTTGGCTGCTCCTCCGGGGGCGGTCCAGACGCCGTTGGGGGCCTGGCCAGGGAAGCCGTATTGGTTGAACTGCACACCCTTGGCGGTCAGGTCGGCGACGGCGGCGTCGATGTCGGGGACCGCCCAGCCGAGGAGGGTGAAGGGGAAGGGCGTGAAGTCGGGGGCGCGGACGATGCGGATGGTGGTGCCGTTGGAGTCGAAGGCGGAATCAAAGACAAGGGCGAAGTTGTCGTCGTAGATGAAGCGGAGGCCTAGGGTGGACTCGTAGAAGTCGCGGGCGCGGGCGGCGTCGCGGGTAGGGACGAAGCCGACGAGTTTGGCGGTGGGGTGCATAGGCGGGCTCCTTGCGAGATCAGTCTAGAGTATCGTCCTGCCGGACGGGCGCCCTGCGCGGGCGGCGGTCACTTCGTGACGCGTATTGGGCTTCGCGTTGGTGCTCCCGATGGTCGCAAACATGGTTCTGTACCGACCGAAGGGCGTGTGGACGCCCGGCATTCGCACGTAAAATGGTGGGGATGGCGTTTACGGAAGAGTTCGATGTGGTGGTGGTGGGTGCCGGGCACGCGGGGTGCGAGGCGGCGATGGCGGCGGCGCGCATGGGGCTGCGGACGGCCCTGTTTACGCTGAACCTGGATTTGATTGCGCAGATGAGCTGCAATCCGGCGATTGGCGGGATCGCGAAGGGACACCTGGTGCGCGAGGTGGACGCGCTGGGCGGCGTGATGGGCGAGGTGGCGGATGCTTGCGGGATCCAGTTCCGGCTGCTGAATACTTCGCGGGGGCCGGCGGTGTGGTCGCCACGGGCGCAGTGCGACAAGGCGCTGTACCGGGTGAAGATGCGCGAGGTGCTGGAAGGGCAGAAGGGTCTGTTTATCAAGCAGGCGGAGGTGGTGGATCTGGTGGTGGAGGATCGTTGTCCGTTGTCCGATGTCCGTTCAACGGAAGGGGAACGGACAACGGCAAATGGAGAACGGACAACTCACCGCATCGGCGGAGTGCGGCTGCGGGATGGGCGGGTGATCCATGCCAAGGCGACAGTGGTGACTACCGGGACATTCTTGAATGGGCTGATCCATTGCGGGGAGCAGCAGTATGCCGCGGGACGGAGTGGGGAGCCAGCTTCGGTTCTTCTGGGTGAAGCGCTGAAGCGGCTGGGTCTGCGAGAGTGCAGGCTGAAGACGGGGACTCCTCCGCGGCTGGATGGGCGGACGATTGATTGGTCGAAGTTTGAGGAGCAGCCGGGGGATGCGGACCCTACGCCGTTTTCGTTCAGAGCAGGATTGAGGCCAAAGATGGATTCTGTGGTAGCCTCTCCCACCCAAGGCGAAGAGACCGCCTTGAATGGGGCACCTGGTTCTGGGGCAGGTCGGACATGGGTGCCGGAGCTGCGGCAGGTGAGTTGCTATATTGCGCAGACTACGCCGGAGACGCTGCGGCTGATTCGCGAGAATGCGCATCGGTCGCCGATGTATACAGGGCAGATTTCGGCGGTTGGGCCGCGGTATTGCCCTTCGATCGAGGACAAGATTGTGCGCTTCCCGGAGAAGACGCAGCACCAGTTCTTCCTGGAGCCGGAGGGGCTGAACACGCACGAGGTTTACGTCAACGGCATGTCGACGAGCTTGCCGATGGAGGTGCAGGCGGCGATGGTGCGGTCGATACCTGGCCTGGAGAACGCGGAGATGCTGCGGCCGGGATATGCGATTGAGTATGACGCGATCGATCCGACGGAACTGGATCGCACGCTGGGGGTGAAGAAGTTTCCGGGGCTGTTTCTGGCAGGGCAGATCAACGGCACCAGCGGGTACGAGGAGGCGGCTTGCCAGGGGTTGATGGCGGGGATCAATGCGGCGCTGTGGGCGAAGTGGGAGAAGTTTGGCAGCAATCCCACCCTAGGCGATGAAGCTGCCTTGGATGGGGCACCCGGTTCGATGGCAGGGCCGGAGGGGTTCACGCTGGATCGGACGGAGGGGTATACCGGGATTCTGATTGACGATTTGATCTCGAAGGGGACGAATGAGCCGTATCGGATGTTCACTTCGCGGGCGGAGTTCCGGCTGCACTTGCGGATTGATAATGCCGACCGGCGGCTGACTCCGCATGGACGGCGGCTGGGGCTGATCGACGATGCGGCGTGGGCGGTGTATGAGGCGAAGAGGGCGCGGGCGGCAGCGTTTGAGCGGATGCTGCGGTCGACGAAGGTGGATGTGGAGGCGCTGCCGGTTGAGTTGAAAGAGGTGCTGCGGGGGGACGCGGACCTGCGCGGACAGACTTATGCCCAGATGCTGAAGCGGCCAGAGGTTACGGTGGAGGGGTTGTGGCCGGTGCTGGTGGAGTTGATGGGTGCGGTCCCGGAGCTGGCGGATTGGGTTGGTCAACCCGCCCAAGCAGAGCTTCCACCCCAGCCAGCAAGCTGTCTGGGGACCCCGCTTGGACGGGGCACCCGCGAGGCTGGGGCACCCGGCTCCGGGAAGCTGCCGGCGTGGGTGCGGAACGAGATGAAGACGGTGGAGACGGAGATCAAGTACGCGGGCTATCTGGAGCAGCAGAAGAAGGTGATGGCGAAGCTGAAGCGAGACGAGGGAAGGGTGATTCCGGCGGAGTTTGATTATGCGGCCTGCTCGGGGCTGAGCCGGGAGATGGTGGAGACGCTGGGGCGGGTGCGGCCGCGAACGCTGGGACAGGCGAGCCGTATCCAGGGAGTGACGCCGGCGGCGGTGAGTCTGGTGAATTGCTTTATCGAGATTCACGCACGGCGGCAGACGGCTTGAGGACCACCGCGGACTTACGCGGAGGAACACGGATTGAGAACTGGGCGAATCGTTTCGTTGGCGGCGTTGTCTAACGGAAGGCGAGGTGGGCGATGGGATCGAAGATTGGCGCGACGGTAGTGGGAATTGCGATTCTGGTGGCAGTGGCGATGGGGGTGAGGACGATGGTCTTTGGACAGAGGACGGAGAAGCTGCCGGCTCCGGCGGTGGATGAGGCGAAGACGGGTGCGCATATGGAGACGGCAGTGTTCGCCGGCGGATGCTTCTGGGGCGTGCAGACGACGTTCGAGCGGATCAAGGGTGTGGAGAAAACCTGGGCCGGCTACTCGGGCGGGACGAAGGAGACGGCGAACTACGGGGCAGTCTCCAGCGAGTCGACCGGACATGCGGAGAGCGTGAAGGTGGTGTTCGACCCGCAGAAGATCAGCTATGGGACGCTGCTGCGGGTGTTCTTTTCGGTGGTACACGATCCGACGCAGTTGAACCGGCAGGGGCCGGACGTGGGGACTTCCTATCGGTCGGTGATCTTCTATACCTCGCCGGAGCAGGAGAAGATTGCGCAGGCGTACATCGCACAACTGGACGCGGCGAAGGCGTTTCCGCGGAAGATTGTGACCCAGGTGGTGCCGCTGGTGGCGTTCTACGACGCGGAGGACTACCACCAGGATTATGCGGAGAAGAATCCGGACAACCCGTACATTCAGGTGTGCGATATTCCGAAGGTGCACGCGCTGCAGGCACAGTTTCCGGAACTGTTCCAGGAGTATAAGGGGAAGTAGAGCGCGAATCCGAAGCATGCCATGGAGGACCAAGCCATCCGCATATTGGACGTGGTTACGATCCTTTGTACCGGACTGATGGTGGGCAATGAACTCGCCGTGTCGGCGTTCGTCAATCCGGCGATCTGGAAGCGGGACGATCAAGCGATTGCAAGTTTGCTGGCGAGTTCACTGGGCAGGTTTATGCCTTTCTGGTATGCGGTGAGCCTGGTTTTGATTGGCGTGGAGGCGTATCTTCGCCGCGATGGTGCGGGCGAGATGTTGCTGCTGATTGCGGCGGGCGTCTGGATGGCGATGATCGTATATTCGCTGGTCATGCTGGTGCCGATCAACAACCGGCTGGCAGAGGACGGGGGCGGGATCGGGCCGGAACGATTGGCGAACGGACCATACACGATGGGATAGGTTGCATCGCTGGCGGATTGTGCTGCTGACCGTGGCGACGGCGTGCCTGGTCGCTGGGATTCTGGCGTGACGACGGCCGAGGCTACTCAACCAGGCCGGCGAGGCGCTATTATTTCTTGGCGAATGAGGGGAAGACAATTGAGCGCTCGAATGAGTATGCCTTTGCGGGTGGTGTGTGGGGTGGTGGTGTTGCTGGGGATGATAACTGTGGGCGTTGCGCAACCGGCTCCGGTGAATCCGCATGCGGCGGTGGCGCTGTGGGCGAATGGGGCTCCCGGGAGTGAGGGCAAGACGGCGGCGGAGGTGGTGACGCTGATCAACGCCGAGGGCGAGCATACGGTGACGAGCATCAACAATCCTTCCATCTCGCCGTACCTGGTGCGCGGGGCGCATGCGCCGGTCGCCGCGGTGATTATTGCGCCTGGAGGCGGGCACTCGCTGCTGTCGATCGATCACGAGGGGTACGACGTGGCGAAGTACCTAAGCGGGCATGGCGTGGCGGCTTTTGTGCTGAAGTACCGGCTGGCCAGGGAGAAGGGGTCGACGTACTCGGTGGAGGGCAATGAACTGGACGATATTCAGCGGGCGATCCGGCTGGTGCGGGCGCGGGCGTCGGAGTGGGGCGTCGATCCGGCGCGGGTGGGGGTGATGGGCTTCTCGGCCGGCGGAGAGCTGGCGGTGCTGGCGGCGACGCGGTTCCACTCGGAGGGTGCGCCGCCGAGTGCGACCGAGGGCTCTGGGGATGCGATCGACAGGCAGAGCGATAAGCCGGCGTTTGAGGCGCTGATGTATCCGGGCGGGCTGGCGGTGGCGCCACCTGCAGGTGCGGCGGCTGCTCCGGGTGCGGCGGTGGAACTGAAGCCGGAGATTCTTTCGAAGCTGGGGAAGGATACGCCGCCGGCGTTTATGCTGTGCGGGGCGGACGATCGGCCGGACATTGCGCAGGGGCTGCCGGAGCTGTTTGTGGCGATGCGCAAGGCGGGCGTGTCGGCGGAACTGCACGAGTACGCGGGCGTGGGGCACGGGTTCGGGCTGCGGCTGAGCCAGCGCGGGGCGGTCGCGGACTGGCCGCAGGTGTTTGTGGAGTGGATGAACACCAAGGGATTTCTAGGCGTTCACGCGCCCTTGTAGAGCTTCACACACCCTTCTAGGCGTTCTCACGCCTTTTTAAAGCTCGCGTGGTCCTCCCGATGGTCGGCACGGAGCTGGTGGTTCAGGTTGAGGAGGGGTGGTGCGGATGCGGAATCGGTCAGTGCCGGTGGATGTGATTCTGCCGCATGTGAGCTACCGCAATGTGGCGGAGGCGATGGCGTGGCTGACGCGGGTGTTCGGGTTTGAGGAACACTACCGGTATGGCGTGGAAGATGGCCGCGTGAGTGGGGCGCAGATGCATCTTGGCGATGCTTACGTGATGCTCAGGACGCGTGCGAGCGAGGCCTCGCCGGCGGAGCTGGGGTTTGGGACGCAGTCGTTGACGGTGTTTGTGGAGGATTTGGAGACGCACCATGCGCGGGCCAAGGCAGAGGGCGCGACGATTGTGGAAGAGCCGCATGAGACCGAGTACGGGGAATTTCAGTATGCGGCGCTTGACTTGGATGGGCACCACTGGTTGTTCTCGCGGCATGCGCGAGATGTAGCTCCGGAGGCGTGGGGAGCGATAGTGGCCCAGGGCTGAGCCCGGATTTTGGGCGAGGAGTCGGGCCGAAGGCTACCAGATGCGGCGGATGCCGAATTGATCGAGCTGCCGATCTTTGCTGACGATCGGGATGTCGAGGGCGAGGGCCTGGGCGGCGATCATGCGGTCGAATGGGTCGCCATGGGCGGCAGAGAAGCGTCCGGCGCGGAGGGCGGTTTCGGTGTCTATGGAGAGAAGTTCGTAGCCCAAGTCGTTGATGGTGCGGACAAAATCATGCTCGAAGGCCTCTGCGCGTGGGAGTTTGCCGAGTCGGACTTTGGTTGCGATTTCCCACGCTGAGGCAGCCGATATAACGACGTCGGTGGTACCGTCTTCGAGAATCCGGGATGCCTTTCTACTCAGAAGTTCGGGATTGATGATGGCCCAAAGAAGGGTGTGAGTGTCGAGAATAACCTTCACTCGGTCTCCCCATCCCATCCTTTTGGAAGCGGCTCCCAGAAGGCGTCGGTGAGCACAAAGTTGGGGTCATAGAGTGCACCCAGGCGCTTTTTCTTCACAGGCGCGATGGGCTCGAGTTTGGCGACCGGGATCTTCTTGCGGCCGGAGGTGATGATGATGGTCTCCCCCTTCGCAACTTTCTTAAGCAGGGCGGAGAGGTTGGTTTTCGCTTCGAAGATGGTCGCGCTGGTCATGTGCCCTCCTGAACCTGCTAACTTATCTTAGCTAAGTTAGAGAAGGGGTGTCAACGGCTCCAGCGCCGACTGCGGCGACTCGGCCTCGCGCGAGGTAATGAAGTGGAGGACGCATGCGGGAGTGTCGCCGGCGTCGCAGGTAATCCGGGCGCGGCGAACGACTTTTTCGGGTCCCGCGTCGGGCAAGGCTCCGGCGAGCGCGGACTGGATCGCCTGGGTGACCGGGTCTTTCAGAGCTGGGTCGCCGTGCAGAAAGGTGACTGCGGGAGGGCTGTCGTGGCTGAGCAGGATGTCGACGAGCGGGCCCTTGCCGGCGGGCATGCTGGAAGCCTGGAGCGAAGGCAGCGGCGTCGCGACGACGACCTGCTGCGGCTGGACGGAGGTAACGCCCAGCTCGGCCAGGCGGGTCTGGATCTGCGCCCGCTCCTGGTCCGAGGCGGGCAGGCTGAGGGCCATCAGGTAGGCGGATTTGGCCTCGTCGGGGCGGTGTTGAAATTGCAGGATGCGGCCGAGGTGAACTCCGACGTAGGCCAAGGGGTCAAGCTCCCAGGCGGCGCGGGTGTAGGACTCGGCGAGCTGGTATTTCTTCTCGCGGAAGTAGATTAATCCGATGGTGTTCCAGAAGCGGCCGAGGACGATCATCTGCGCAAAGGCGGCGGGGCTTGCGGGTAGATGGCTGAAGTCGGAGAGCTGCTTCTCTTCGATGGCGATGGCATCTTCGGCGAGGGATTGGGCCTGAGGAATGTCGACGTTCAGGTTGGCGAGTTTGTAGGCGAGCTCATTTTTGAGTGCGGCGTTGGGGCTGTTCTTGGCCTGCTCGATCTCCGTCGCCATGGGGTCGGGCAGCGGCGGGCCCGGTGGTGGCGCAGGCGCACCAAGGGCCACGGACCCGATCCCTGCCGCCACGGCTGGCGCGTCCTTGATGGTGAAGCCATCCGGTATCTGGAAGAGGGTGGGGTCGGGCTCTTCGCTGCGGATATTGGAGATTTCGTAGGCGCGCTCCCCGGTGAGAGGATTTTTTTCTATCTGCTTGACGATGATCTTCTGCTGCGGTGCATACCACGTCTCGACGGTGACGGGCAGCGGCTGGTCGTTGCCGACTTTGCCGGCGGGTATGGATGCGGTGACGAGGGTGCCGTGAATCACGATAAGTTCGAAGGTGCGTTTGCCGAGGTCGGTGGGGGTGGGGTTCTCAAGCTTTAC
>Ga0302314_10023636_pt1 | contig 10020 bp, 9 predicted proteins | sample III_Palsa_N2_3_FD_200533 | JGI IMG/M metagenome (GOLD analysis project Ga0302314, IMG submission 200533) | Peat permafrost microbial communities from Stordalen Mire near Abisko, Sweden - III_Palsa_N2_3 | ecosystem: Environmental > Terrestrial > Soil > Palsa > Peat permafrost | place: Sweden...
ACCGGCTGGTGGACGCGCTGGAGACCAGCCGCGAGGGCGTGATGCTGGTGGCGCCGGACGGCAAGGTGGTGATGTCCAACTCCACGCTGCGCGGCTTCTTCCCGGCCATCGCCTATCAGCTGATGCCCGGCACCCAGTTCGACATGGCTCTGGCCCTGATCCAGAGCCAGCTGGCCCCCACCCAGGGCCCCAGCGAGGATATTATCACCTCCGGCCATGCCGAGCTGGAGATGGCCGACGGCCGCTGGCTGCGCATGACCGGCAGCGCCACCTCTGAAGGCGGCTCGATTTTCTTTCTTTCCGACTTTACCGTCATCAAGGAACGCGAGGAGAGCTTGCGCCGCGCCAAGCGCGAGGCCGAGGCCGCCAATGCTTCCAAGAGCCGGTTCCTGGCCAATATGAGCCATGAACTGCGCACCCCGCTCAACGCCATCATTGGCTTTTCCGAAATCATCAGCGGCCAGTTCTTTGGCGAAGTGGGCAATGAACGCTATCTGGATTATTCCGGCGACATCCTGAGGAGCGGCCGCCATCTCCTGGCAGTGATCAATGACGTGCTCGACCTGTCCAGGAGCGAAGCCGGCAAGATGGTGCTGATGGCGCGCCAGACCGACATGGCCGATGTGCTGACCGACTGCATCGCCATGGTGCGCGAACAATGCGCCGATGCCGGTCTACATTTCACCGCGGCCGGGCTGGATCAGCCCCTCACCATGAGCGGGGATCCCTCCAAGCTGCGCCAGATCTTCCTCAATCTTTTGTCCAACGCCATCAAGTTCACCGAAAAGGGCGGCACGATTTCGCTGGCCGTCGCGGAAACCGAAACCGCGATCGCGGTGACGGTGGCCGACACCGGCATTGGCATGAATCCGGAGGATGTCGAGATCGCCTTCCAGCCCTTCGGCCAAGTGGATAACCGGCTGGAGCGCCGCTATGAGGGCACGGGCCTGGGCCTGCCGCTGACCAAGGCGCTGGTGGACCTGCACAGGGGCAGCATCGTGATCGACAGTGCGCGCGGCAAGGGCACGCGCGTGAACGTGAGCTTCCCGCGCGCCGTACCCCAGGAACTGGCGGAAGCGGTTTAGGTCCTGCCGGCCTCGAAGCGGGCGGCGGTATGTTCCCGTGCCGTCTGGATGGCGCGCACAAAACCAACCGGATCGGCGATGGTGGGTGTGGTCACCGAATCCACGCCGGTGCCTTCGATCTTCACCGTGCCATAGCCGAAGATGCGACCCAGGATGGACTGGTTCACCCGCACGCCTTCGATATTGGGCAGCGCGATTTCATTGGTGCGCATTCCGACGAGACCATAGCGTTCGACAAAGCGGTGGCTGGTGACGCCGATCTCGGTGGACCATTTGCGCATCATCATGCGCAGGAACAGGACCAGGCCGATGACAAACAGCACGCCAGCGCCGATGGTCAGGGGATCGGGCTGGGTCTGCGTCGCCTGGCTATAGGCATAGCCCAGCAGCGCCAGCGGGATCAGCAGCCACGCCCACGCCGCGGTGATATAGAGCCAGTGGAAATGGGCCCGGGCGATGACGGTTTCCCCGTCCCCCAGCGACTTGTCGATATAAGACATGAGTTCCTCCCGCGCGCGAGGAGGGTTTTACGCGAAAACGGGCAAACCGGCTAGCGCTCGTCGTGGTCCGGAAGCAGGACTTCCCGCACGCCTTTATGGTTGGGGCTGGAGACCACGCCGTCCTGTTCCATCCGCTCGATCAGGCTGGCGGCGCGATTGTAGCCGATCTGCAGGCGGCGCTGGATGTAGCTGGTCGAGGCCTTCTTGTCCCGCGCCACCACCGCCAGCGCCTTGTCATAGAGGTCGTCGCCGGAGTCGCGGTTGCCGCCACCCATCAGGGCGTAGGGATCGTCGGTTTCCTCATCGGGTTCCTCGGTCAGCGCACCACGTCTTCCACTTCATGGTCGGACACGAACGGGCCGTGGATGCGCTTGATGCGCCCGCCGGCCGCCATATAGAGCATGTCGCCCTGGCCCAAAAGCTGCTCGGCGCCCTGTTCGCCCAGGATGGTGCGGCTGTCGATCTTGCTGGTCACCTGGAACGAGATGCGGGTGGGGAAGTTGGCCTTGATGGTGCCGGTGATCACGTCTACCGAGGGCCGCTGTGTAGCCGCAATAAGATGGATGCCGGCGGCGCGCGCCATCTGGGCCAGGCGCTGCACCGCGCCTTCGATCTCCTTGCCCGAGACCATCATCAGGTCGGCGACCTCGTCCACCACCACCACGATATAGGGCAGGGCTTCGAATTCCAGGTTTTCGTCCTCATAGACCGGCTTGCCGGTCTCGCGATCAAAGCCGGTCTGGACCGTGCGCTTGAGAACCTCGCCCTTGTCCTTGGCCTTCTGGACGCGTTCGTTAAAGGCTTCCACGCCGCGCACGCCCATCTTGGACATCTTGCGATAGCGGTCTTCCATTTCACGCACTGCCCATTTCAGGGCGACGATGGCCTTGCGCGGGTCGGTGACCACGGGCGACAGCAGATGGGGGATGCCGTCATAGACCGACAATTCCAGCATCTTGGGATCGATCATGATCAGCCGGCACTGCTGCGGCGACATGCGGAACAGCAGCGACAGGATCATGGTGTTCAGGCCGACCGACTTGCCCGAGCCGGTGGTGCCCGCCACCAGAAGATGGGGCATCTTGGCCAGGTCGGCCATCACCGGCTCGCCGCCGATGGTCTTGCCCAGGGCCAGGGTCAGCGGCGCGCGGGCCTTTTCATAGTCGCCGCTGGCAAACATCTCGCGCAGGAAAACGGTTTCGCGGAACTGGTTGGGCAGTTCGATGCCGATGACATTGCGGCCCGAAATGGTCGCGATACGGGCGGCGACCGCGCTCATCGAACGCGCCACATCGTCGGAGAGCGAGATCACGCGCGACGACTTCACGCCCGCCGCCGGCTCGAATTCATAGAGCGTAACCACAGGCCCGGGGCGCACCGCGCTGATGCGGCCCTTGACGCCGAAGTCCGACAGCACCGCTTCCAGCATGCGGGCATTTTCTTCCAGCGCCTCGTCGGACAGGGTGTGGGTGTCCTTGACCGGCGGCGGTTCGCTCAAAAGGTCCAGCGAGGGCAGTTGGTATTCGCCATTGGCCAGGTTCAGCGCCGGCTGTTTGTCGGCGCGCTTGGTTGTGGGCGCGCTGCGCACATCGCGCTTGACCCGGGTCTTCTGGCGCTCGGCCAGGCGGGTGGCGGCGATGGATTCCGGCACCACTGAACCGGGCTCATGATCGCCCTCGTCCAGATGATAGGCGCCTTCCTCATCGTCCGCATATTCATGCGCGTCTTCATCGTCGTCATGATGGCCCCAGGGCAGGCCCAGATCCGGCTTCTTGATCAGGCCGGCCGCCCAGGTCGCGGCGGCGGGGATGCTCGTGAGCCCGCGCAGAAGAGGCATGAAGCGCAAGCCCGTGGCCAGAAAGGCCAGCGGCAGGCCCGCCAGCAACAGCCCGAGCGGCAGCGCCCAGCGCAGTGCGGGCGTGTGCCACACCTGTGCCGCGTGAGCCGAAAGCCCGGAAGCCGCAATGCCGATCATGCCGCCAACGCCGGCCGGCAGGCTGGTGGGGGGCGGCAACAGGCCAAGCCCGGCCGCGACCGTCACGGTTCCCAGCGGCCAGGCCAGAAGCCGCCACATGGCGTATTTGAGCGACTTGCCGGCCAGCGCGCGCGCGCCCCAGACAAACAAAGGCGCCAGGAAGGCCGCCGCCGCCAGGCCAAAGATCTGGAGCAGCAGATCGGCCGCCACCGCGCCCAATGGGCCCAGCCAGTTGGAAATCTCGCGCAGATTGGCGTTGTTGAGGCTGGCGTCGTCGGAGGAATAGCTCACCAGCGCCAGCAACGCGGCAAATGCCGCCAGCACCAGCGCCAAGCCTGCGCCGCGCATCACCAGCATGCGCAACAGCCGGTTCATCGCGACCTTGGCGTCGGCCAGGGCGTCGCTCATGGCGCCGCCGCGCGCCCGGGGGTGATAGACGCCGCCTATCATCCTGCTTTGTTGTGCCATCCAACCCCCTCCGCTCTTCGCACCCCAGGGGGTGCTACGAGCACCTCCCCTTGCCGTGCTGCGCACGAAGGGAGGCGGGCCTTGCGCCCTGCAGTTAGAGAATTTCGCTCAGTCTTTCGAGTGCGGTCATAATGGTTGATAAGTCGTTAACAAGCGCCACCCGGACATAGCAAAAGCCAGGGTTTGACTGGCTTTTTCCCGGCGAAATTTCGCGGCCCATGGTGGCGCCGGGCAGCAGGCGCACGCCTTGCTCGGCCCAGGCGCGAGCTGCGAATTCCTCGCCATTGCCCACATCCAGCCAGAGGAAAAAACCGCCAGCGGGCCGCGTCATCCGGTTGCCCAGGATGCGTTCGGCGGCCGTCATCTTTTCCCGATAGGCGGCGCGATTGCGGGTGACATGATCCTCGTCGCGCCAGCAGGCGGCGCTGGCCGCGAGCAGAGGTGTCGGCACGGTCGCGCCGGCGACATTGCGGAAGGCGCGGAATTTTTCGATCAGCGCGGCATCGCCCGCCACCATGCCCGACCGCAGGCCCGGCAGGCCCGAACGCTTGGACAAGGAATGGAAGGAGAGCAGGCGGCTCAAACCGCCGCTCTGCTTCTGCCGCGCGGTCAGCGCGCCGGTGGGCTCTTCGTCGAAATAGATGTCGGCATAACATTCGTCCGCCAGCACGATGAAGTCGTGACGCTCCGCCAGCGCGAACAGCCTGTCCCAATAGGCCTGGTCGGCCACCGCGCCTTCGGGATTGGAAGGCGAGCAGATATAGACCGCCGCCAGCCGTTCCAATGTCGCTTCCGGCAGGCTGGCGAAATCGGGCAGGAAGCCGTTCTCTTTCAGTGACGGCACATAGAGCGGCTCCGCGCCGCTGCCCAGGGCGGCCGCCGCATAGCATTGGTAAAAGGGATTGGGCATCGCCACGATGGGCCGTGCGCCCTTCTTGCTTTCCGGCATGAAGGGAAACAGCACCGTAAACAGGCCCTCGCGGGTGCCATCCAGCGGCAGCAGATGCTTTTCATCCACCGTGCCGGAAAGCCGGAAGCGGCGGTTGAGCCAGCCGCTTGCAGCCTGGCGCCACTCCTGGGTGCCGGTGATGGCGGGATAGTTGCCAAAGCTGGCGGCGCTTTCGGCGATCGCCTGTTTCACGAAATCGGGCACCGCGCCGTGGGGATCGCCTATGGCCAGTGAAATCGGTTCCTTGCCGGGCTTCACATCGCCCAAGAGCGTGGCCAGGCGGGCGAAGGGGCCATCTGGCAGGGTGGATAGACGGGTGTTTGACATGGCGAGGGACCATAAAGGTGCCGCCCCCTCAGGAAAAGCTTCAAGGCTCGAGCCGCGCATTTCGCGCGGCGACCATCCGCTAGGCCATGACCCGCCTCCCCCTTTGGCGCGTCAGCGCCAGAAAGGGGGAGGTGACCGGTCCATAGCGGCAGCGTATGGACGCGCAGCCGCAAAGCGGCTGCGTGATAGTCGAGGGCGGAGGGGGTTCAAAAATCAATCACAAACAAAAGGGGGCGATCCTTGCGGACCGCCCCCAGTTCTCTTCAGGGAGGAAGCGTTAGTCGTGGACGGTTTCGCCGTGCAGGTTGATGTCGAGACCTTCGACTTCAACTTCGGGCGAGACGCGCAGGCCGACGACCAGGTCAATTACCTTCAGGATGATGAAGGTGCCGATGGCGCAGTAGACGAACACCACGGCCACGTCGATGAACTGATACAGCATCTGCACGCCATTGCCGTCGGTCAGCCAGCCACTACCGGCCGAGTTGATTGCCTTCTTGGCAAAGGCGCCGGTGAGCAAGGCGCCGAGCGCGCCACCCACACCGTGCACGCCCCAGGCGTCCAGGCTGTCGTCATAGCCGATGGCCTTCTTCACCCAGACTGCCGAGATGTAGCAGACCACGCCCGCGGCGATGCCGATGATGAGCGCGCCCACCGGATCGACAAAGCCCGAAGCCGGGGTAATCGCCACCAGGCCGGCGACGGCGCCCGAGATCATGCCAAGCACGGAAGGCTTCTTGGCGATGATCCATTCGGCGAACATCCAGCCCAGCGCCGCAGCAGCAGTCGCGATTTGGGTCGCGGCGGCAGCCATACCGGCGTTGTAACCGGCGGTAAGGGCAGAACCGGCGTTGAAGCCGAACCAGCCGACCCACAAGAGCGAGGCGCCGATGACCGACAGGACCAGGTTGTGCGGCGACATGTTCTCGGTGCCCAGGCCGATACGCTTGCCCAGCATCAGGCAAGTGACCAGCGCCGCGGTACCGGCATTCAGATGCACGACCGAGCCGCCCGCATAGTCCAGCGCGCCAGCGCCCTTGGGGATCAGGAAGCCGGTACCTGTACCCAGGAAGCCGCCACCCCACACCCAGTGAGCGATCGGGCAGTAGACGAAGATCAGCCACAGCCCCATGAACCACAGGAAGGCGGAGAACTTCATGCGATCAGCCAGGGCGCCCGCGATGAGCGCCGGGGTGATGATCGCGAAGGTCATCTGGAAGAACATGTAGACCGATTCCGGAATCGTGCCGGCCAGGCTCGACACCGTATTGAGGCCCATCGGCACCAGGAACAGGTAGCTGAAGCCGCCGATGAAGGCGTTGGTCCCGGCATTCGGGTTCGCCGTGAAGGCGATCGAATAGCCGATGATCATCCACAAGACGGTGATGACGCAGGTGGCGCCGAAGCTCTGGGCCAGGGTGGCCAGGACGTTCTTCTTGCGCACCATGCCCGCGTAGAACAGGCCGAGACCCGGGATGGTCATCATCAGCACCAGCGCCGAGGAGGTGATCATCCAGGCGGTGTCGCCTGAGTTCAGTGGATCCTTGGTGGCCGCATAGGCACCACCGGCGGTTACCGCAAGCGTGCCAAGACCGGCAAGCGCCGCAAGGCCCGCTTTTTTCAAACTTTCCATTCTCATATTTCAGTTCCCCTTTTGGACGGCTTTGGGCGTTTCACGGCCTAGAGCGCGTCACCATCCGTTTCGCCGGTGCGGATACGCACGACCTGCTCGAGCGGCGTGACGAAAATCTTTCCGTCTCCGATCTGGCCGGTCTTCGCTTTCGAGGTAATCGCGTCGATCACCGCGTCGAGCATTTCGCTCTTCACCGCCACTTCGATTTTGAGCTTGGGCAAAAAGCTGACGGCGTATTCCGCGCCGCGATAGATTTCCGTATGCCCCTTTTGCCGCCCATAGCCTTTGACCTCAGTCACCGTCATGCCCTGAACGCCGAGCGCAGAGAGAGATTCGCGCACTTCGTCGAGCTTGAAGGGCTTGATGATCGCCGTGATAAGCTTCATCTGCCGTCCTTCCGTGTTATTGCCAGTGCCGGACGAAGGCCCGGCTTTTAACGAATTATCAAGAAGCGGGCCAACTTTCGGGCGTTTGGCTAACACCTTGGACAGACATGATTTTTGGCGAAAAATCGCAAAGCAGTGACTCAAAAACAGGCAGACGCATTTGCATATAAGTTAGGCAAAAACCGAAATTTGCATATTTTTTGGGCGAAATAGAGGCGAAATTTTGAAGCACACAGATGTGGTGATCTCGGGCGGCGGAATGGTCGGACTGCCCCTTGGCCTGGCCCTGGCCCAGGCCGGGCTGCGCACTGTGATTGCCGATGCCGCGCCGCCGTCGCGGGTGCTGGACCCGAAGTTCGACGGCCGGGTGTCGGCGCTGGCTTATGCCAGTGTGCGGATGCTGACCGCGCTGGGAGTATGGGAGGGGCTTGAACCTCATGCCCAGCCGATCCACGAAATTCTGGTCACCGACGGGGCGGCGGGCAGACCGGCCTCGCCCTTTTCGCTGCATTTCGACGCCGGCGAAATCGGGGCCGCGGCGCTGGGCCATATCGCCGAGAACCGCCATATCCGAGCCGCGCTTTATGAAACGGTGGCGCGCACCCCCAACCTGACCCTGGCGGCGCCGGCCGCGGTCAAATCGCTTGCGGTGGAATCCGGCGGCGCCACCGTCACCCTGGCGGATGGCGAAGAGATCAGATGCGCGCTGGTGATTGCCGCCGACGGCCGCGACTCGCGGCTGCGCAATGAGGCCGGAATCGGTGTGATCGGCTGGTCCTATCCGCAAACCGGCATTGTCGCCACGGTGGAGCATGAACGCCCCCACAATGGCGTGGCGTATGAGCATTTCCTGCCGTCGGGGCCGTTTGCGATTCTGCCGATGACGGGAAACAGGTCTTCGCTGGTGTGGACGGAAGCCAAGACCAAGGCGCCCGGACTGCTGGCCCTGGACGAAGCCGATTTTAACGACGAGCTGGCGCGCCGTTTCGGTTCGCATCTGGGAAAGACGCGAGTAGCGGGGCCGCGCTGGTCTTATCCTTTGTCGTTTCACCTGGCGCGGGAATTCGTGCGGCCGCGGCTTGCGCTGGCCGGCGACTGCGCCCATGGCATTCATCCCATCGCTGGCCAGGGTTTGAATCTGGGGCTCAAGGATGCGGCGGCGCTGGCGGAGGTGCTGCTGGATGCCGGCCGCCTGGGCCGCGATATCGGCGCGCTGGATACTTTAAAGCGCTATGAGCGCTGGAGGCGCTTCGATTCTTTTGCCCTGGCGGCTTCGACCGATGCACTCAACCGCTTGTTCTCCAACGACATCGCGCCCTTGCGCCATATCCGCGATCTGGGGCTGGGCCTTGTGGATGCCATCGGGCCTGCGCGCCGCTTCTTCATGCGCCACGCCGGTGGGGATATCGGCAAGCTGCCCCGGCTGATGAAGGGTGAAGCGGCCTAATGTTTGGCGCGGCTGCTCGCGCCCAAGTCCCGCAAATCCGCCAGCAGATTGGGATCGGCGATATAGGGCGCCAGCTCGGCCTCGCTGAAGACGATGTCCTCATCGCAGGCCTGGACGACATGCGCCAACTGGGGGTCGATCACCAGGCCGCCCTGTGCCCGGTCAAGCCGTAGAGTTACATCCAGGAATTCCTCGCTGCCGATCGCGTCCCGGCATTCCTGGTCGTCCTTGTCGGTGCGAATTTTCGCATAGCGGGCGCGGTAAAGCCCCGCCAGCTTTCCCACCGTGGTTTTGCCGGTTTTAGGATCGGCCACCGACAGAAATCCGGGCTTGAACGGCTTCTTCCAGTCCACTTCCACCCCATGGGTCAGGTCCATGGTGATGGGAGATGCCGCGCCGTTCACCGGGTAAGCGACGCCGCAATAATAGCTGCCATCGACGGAGAGGCTGAGAAAACGCCGCGATATATAAGTGACCTCTATGGCGGTGTAGAAGGAATCCTTGTCCTTCTGCATGTGCTGCTCCTGCAACTGCTTGAAGCAATCCCGGCGATCTTGGCTTTGCTTCAAGCCATATCCCGCCAAAATCTTGTTCACCCGGTCGCGAATCTGGGGATCGGGAAAACTCGTCAGCTTGGGATAATATGCGATCTCGCCGGCGCTTTTCAGTGGCGAAACCACCACCTCGTCGGCGGCCATCGCCGCCGGAGCCAGAAGCCCCAGCATCAGCACCAAAATATAACCCCGCATGCCCCGTCCCCTCTAGTGGATTGTCTTTTTCCAGCGCTGGCTGGCCCGTTCGCGCGCCGTCAGGTTGGAGCGCGGCTCACTGCGCGACATCAGCGCGGCCGGCAGTTCGTCATAGAAACGCCGCGCCACCACCCCGATGCGGCGGGCGCGCATTTCCTCGGCGTCGTCGCGGGTGACAAAGGCCTGGGCTTCGAACAGGTAATGGGTGACGTCGCCCACGGTTATGACCTGCACTTCTTCCACCTGTTCTTCCGCCACCTCCAGGGCATGGCGGATATGGGCATTGGCGTCGGCCTTGTCTCGCGCCTCGCGTTCCAGCCGCGCCACATTGCGGGCGTCAAACTGCCTAAGCCAGGGCAGGCCGAAACGGTAAAACACCAGGCATGCCAATACAAAGCCGCAGGCCCAGAATACGTCTGTCATTGCACCAATCCGTGAATGCCGTGACCCCGCTTCAGATAGTCCTCGCTCTGCATTTCGGCAAGGCGTGAGGCGGTGCGA
>Ga0302314_10023638_pt1 | contig 10020 bp, 9 predicted proteins | sample III_Palsa_N2_3_FD_200533 | JGI IMG/M metagenome (GOLD analysis project Ga0302314, IMG submission 200533) | Peat permafrost microbial communities from Stordalen Mire near Abisko, Sweden - III_Palsa_N2_3 | ecosystem: Environmental > Terrestrial > Soil > Palsa > Peat permafrost | place: Sweden...
TCAGGGCGGCCTGATCGGCGATGGCGCGGCCGGCCCGACTCTGGCCCCCTTCTGGGGCGGGTTTGGCGCCTTCGTGGACTTCACCAATCCCGGCGCCGCGGCCTGGTGGCGCGGTGAGGTGACCCAGAGCCTGCTGGCGCACGGCGTGGCCGCCACCTGGAACGACAACAACGAGTTCGAGATCGCCTCACCCGGGGCCACCGCGGACGGCTTCGGCGCGCCGTTCCCGGCCACCTGGGCCAAGCCGCTGCAGAGCCTGCTGATGATGCGCGCTTCGCGCCAGGCCCAGCAGCGCTTCGATCCGGCGCGCCGCCCGTTCCTGGTCACGCGCGCGGGCATGGCTGGCATGCAGCGCTATGCCCAGACCTGGTCGGGCGACAACGCGACTTCGTGGGAGACGCTCAAATACAACATCCGCATGGGCCTGGGACTGGCCATGAGCGGCGTCTCGAATGTCGGTCACGACGTGGGGGGCTTCGCCGGCCCCGCGCCGGATGCCGAACTCTTCCTCGCCTGGATGCAGTTCGGCATCTTCATGCCGCGGTTCAGCATCCACTCCTGGAACGATGACGGCACGGTCAACGAGCCGTGGATGCACCCCGAGATCACCGGCCACGTCCGTGAACTGATCAAACTTAGATACTATCTCATACCGTATCTGTACCATCTGCTCTGGCGCTACCATCAACATTACGAACCGATGATCCGGCCGACCTTGCACGAATTCCCGTCCGATCCGGCCTGCTACGAAGAGTGCGACGACATGATGCTCGGCCCCAGCCTGCTGGTCGCACCGGTCGTCGAACCTGGATGCGCCGTACGCCGGGCGTACCTACCGGCCGGCGCGGACTGGTTCGCCTTCTGGTCGGGCGAGATCCATGGCGGCGGTCGCTTGGTCGAGGCGTCGCCGCAGCCAAGGCGTCCGATCCTGTTCGCGAGGGCCGGAAGCGTGATGGCGGTCAACCTCGCCGCCCAGCATTTCTCGAAGCCCGCCTACGAACCAGGCTTTCACGTCTGGCCACCGGCGGGCGAAGGCGCGTTCACGGCCGAAAGCTTCGAGGACGACGGCCAGTCCGATGGGTTTCGGCGCGGCGCTTATTGTTTGTGGCGATTCCACGTATCGAGCGATGCGGAACGCATCACGATCGACGTCCGATCCGACGGCGCGCTGGCGCCGGCGCCGACCATCGGCATCGTCCTGCCGCACACCGAAGTCCGCGAGATCGTGTTCGCCGCGGGACGCCTCGCCCGCGTTTCCCACCGCCCCGAAGGCAAGGTTTATCACCTGAGCCTGGGAGCGGCGGCGTGAGCGCGCGCGCTGGACCGACGCGGGCTGCGGCGATCGCGCTCATATCGCTGGCGCCGGTCGCCCACTGGCAAACCACGGCTGACAGCACACCCGTGCAACCCTACGTCGGCATCTCGAAGAAGTTCTGAGCGCTCATCAGCCTCGTAGCCTCGCCGGCGACAGCGACGAGGCCCACAATCCCAGCGAATCGACGTCGGCCGGCATAGCCTCGCCCAGGGCCAGCGCCGCGGCGACCCTTCCCGCCGCCGGCGAGGTCTGGACGCCATATCCCCCCTGCCCGGCGAGCCAGAAGAAGCCGGGCTCGAGCGGATCGTAGCCGATGACCGGCGCGCGATCAGCGACGAAGCTGCGCAGACCCGCCCAGGACCGCACGATCCGTCGCACCGGGATGTCGGCCGCCGCCTGCAGCCGTTCGACGCATTCGGCGATGTCGAGATCCTCCGGCCACGCGTCGCACGGCTCCGATGGCGTCTCGTCGGCCGGCGAGACCAGGATCCGGCCGCTCTCCGGCTTGAAATAGAAGGCTTCGTCGGTGTCGATCACCGCCGGCCAATCGCGGGCGGAGACGCCCGCCGGCTCGTCCACCAGGAAGGCCGTACGCTTGAGAGGTTGCAGCCCGACCGGGGCGACCGCGGCCATGGCGGCGACCTTGTCGGCCCAGGCGCCGGCGGCGTTGACCACGACGCTTGCCGTGAGACGCTCGTCGCCGGCGAGCCTGGCGGTCCAGCCGTTCCCGCCGTGCTCGAGCCCGGTGAGTTCGGCGTCCAGCCTGATGACGCCGCCGCGCGCGCGCGCCTGGCGCAGGAAGCCCTGGTGGAGCGCATCGACGTCGATATCCATGGCGTCCGGCTCATGCAGCGCGCCGACCAAAGGGCGGGGCCTCAGCACCGGACACAGGGCGATCGCTTCGCCGCCACTCAGGCGCGCGATGTTGATGCCCAGGCGCGATGCGCCATCGGCGATCACGTCCATGCGCCCGACCTGGTCGACGGTGGCGATGTAGAGCACGCCCCGGGGCCTAAGCAGCGGGTGGTCGGCGAAGCCCGCGGGCGGCGAATCGAAGAAGGCGCGGCTCGCCATCGTGAGCGCGCGGATCGACTGGCCGCCGTAGGACGGCGAGTAGAGCGCGGCTGAACGGCCGGTGGTGTGGTAGCCGTGGACACTTTCGCGCTCGATCACCGCGACGCGGGCCCGCTCGCTGAGCGCCGCCGCCGCCGAGGCGCCGGCGATGCCCGACCCGACGACGAGGAAATCGAAATCCGCCACCAGCCTTGACCTTTCGCCCGCGAAATCGGCCTGCAAGCAGGATGGACGCCGCCGGCTCCCAGCGGGGTCGTTCGGGAATGGAGACCTCTGCCGTGCTAGCCTATTCCACCGTCGGCGTGAACGACATGACGCGCGCCGTCACCTTCTACGACGCGGCGTTCGCGCCTCTGGGCGCCACGCGTTTCACCACCAGCGACACCTGGACCGGCTACGGGCGCCGGGGCGAAACGAGCCGGTTCTTCCTCACCCGGCCGTTCAACCGTGCGCCGGCCACCGCTGGAAACGGCGCGATGCTGGCCTTCCTCGCGGCCGATCGGGCCGCGGTGGACCGGTTCTTCGCCGCCGCGCTCGAGGCAGGCGGGGCGGATGAGGGGCCTCCGGGGGTGCGCGAAGGCATGAACCCCGTCTTCTATGCCGCCTACGTGCGCGATCCGGAAGGCAACAAGCTGTGCGCGTTCGTGCGCAAGTAGCGCGGTAAGCAGCGTGGGCGACGGCTGTCCGGCCGCCGCCCGATTCGCTCAGGCGCTACCAGCGATAGCGGTCGCGCCACGGGCCGGCGCGATAGCCCGGGCGCCAGTAGCCCGGATGGTGCCAGTACCAGTACCGATATGGGCGATAGACCCAGCGGCCCCCGGCCCAGATCCAGGGATTGTACCAGGCCGGTCCCCAGACCGCGGCGGGCGCGATGTAGGGCCCGTCGTAGTAGAACCCCGGCGCGCCTGCGCGCACGACGTAGCCCGGTGGACAGTTGGACGGGTTGTCGGCGCTAGCGCCGACCGCCGCGCCTGCCGTCGCGCCCACGGCGCCGCCGACGACGGCGCCGCCGAAGTGGGCGCCGCGGCCGGCGATGCTGGAGCCCAGCACCGCACCCAGGACGCCGCCGATCACCGCGCCCGCGGCGACATTGTTGTTGTGACGGTCGACGCAATATTGGGCGGCCCAGGCCGAGTAGCGGGCGGCGTAGTCGCGATCATATTGCTGGGACTGATCGTCATAGGCCGCGCCGCCATTCTCGGCGCCGGGAGGCGGAGCCGCGTACTGACCCTGTGGCGGCGGGGTCTGGCCTTGGTAGCCGCCTTGGCCACCCTGGCCATAGCCGCCTTGAGAACCACCGCCCGGGCCACCCTGGTCGGGCCCGCCCTGGCCGTAACCCCCCTGCGGGGGAGGCGGATATTGCCCCGGAGGGGGCCCCTGGTCGGATCCGTAGCCATCGGGGGCCGGCTGAGCGCTGGCGGCCGCCGCGTCGGCGAGGAGGGCGAGGGCCGTGATGGATGCCACGACCGCCGAAGTGGTCGAGCGTCGCCTGTTGATCATCGAAGCTTACCTTTTCTCTCGAGCCTCCGAGTAAGGCTCACGATTCAAAATCTAAGGCGTTGAGGCTGAACCGTTTCTGAACGGACCGCGATCGGCGGAAGACCTAATGTGAATCAGGGTCCGAAGGCTTTGCCGCGCCGGCGCCAGGAACGGGCGGGACGAACACATTGTTCCGCCGGTCCTTGTCCGGGATCACGTGTTTGGGATCGACGGTGACCGAGGCAATCGGTCCCTGCCCGGGGATGGTGACCACGGCCGTGGCGCGCTGGATCCAAGTCTCCACCGGAAGGGAAACATCCACCACCGCCCCGCTCGCGTAGCGCACCTCGAGCGTGCTCGGCATCACCAGCCGGTCGAGGTTGGCCACCGTGATTCGCGCACCCTTGGCCGGATCGCCATCGACGTAGACGACATCCTCTACGGCCAGGTCCAGCGTCCAGTTGTTGAGATACCAGCCGCGCCAGAACCAGGCGAGATCCTCGCCGCCCTCGCTCTCCATGGCGCGGAAGAAGTCCGACGGCTTGGGGTGCTTGTACGACCAATCGCGGATGAATTTGCGGAAGGCCGGATCGAACCGCTCGGGGCCGAGGATCTGTTCCCGCAGAAGGACCAGGCCCAGCGCGGATTTGAAATAGCTGAGCGAGTGGCGATACTTCTCGGAGATCGTGTCTCCCCGGGCCAGCATGCTGGGCGTATTGGGATCGGCGAGCAACGGCTGGATCTCGTCCACCGGATTGCCGCCGCCCCGCGCGTATTCCGGATCGCGCTTGGGGCCATAGACGCCGCCCTCGAAGTCGTCGGACTCATAGACATCGATGAAGGTGTTGAAGCCCTCGTCCATCCACGGGCTGCGGCGCTCGTCGAAGCCCACCACCATGGGAAACCAGGTGTGGCCGATCTCGTGGGCGGTGATCCAGAACAGCGGCTTGCCCTTGTCGTCGATGCCGTCGAAGGCGACGCCGGGATACTCCATGCCGGAGGCGCCGCCGGCGATGTTCACCGCCGTCGGATACGGATACGGCGTCCAGCGCTGCGAGAAATGCTCGACCGCGTCCTTCAGGTATTCAGTGGAGCGGCCCCAGGCGGCGTCGCCCGCGCTCTCCACCGGGTAGACCGACATGGCCAGCGCCGAGCGGCCCGCCGGCAGGTTGATGCGCGCGGCGTCCCAGACGAAGGCGCGCGAGGCGCTGAAGGCCACGTCGCGGGTATCGGCCATGTGGAAATGCCAGGTGAGAGTGCCCTCTTGCCTGGGCCGGCTTGCAGGATCGTCCACTTCGCCCGGCGCGCGGATCATCACCGTCTTGTCGCTCGCCCGCGCCTCGACCAGGCGGACCCGCTGCAGCGGCGTCAGCACCTCGGCGGGATTCATCAGCTCGCCCGAACCCGCGACCAGCATGTCGGCCGGGACGGTGACGAAATAGTCGATGTCGCCGTATTCGAGGTAGAATTCCTGGGCGAGGTAGGGCGCCGTATCCCAGCCACGGATGTCGTCGTAGACGGCCATGCGCGGGTACCATTGGGCGATGTCGAAGATGTCGCCCTTCGCGGTGGCGACCCAGGCCGTGCGCCCGCCCCACAGTCCCGGCACGACATAGTGGTAGCGGATCTTCAGCGTCAGGCGCCCGCCGTGGGTGAGAGGGCGCGGCAGGGTCACCTTCATGCGCGTATCGGAGATCAGGTACGGGGCCGGCACGGCCTTCCCCTCGTGCATGACCTCCAGAGCCTCGATCACGAAGCCGTCGGTGAACGCCGTGCGCGGCCAGCCGCCAGCCAGGACGCCGCGCGCGTCGCGCCGGTAGAGGTTCTGGTCCATCTGCAGCCACAGGCTCTCGAGCACGTCCGGGCTGTTGTTGGTGTAGAGGATGGTCACCTCGCCGGCGATCGTGCGCGCGACCGGATCGAGGGTGGCGTGGATCTCGTAGTCGGCGCGGTTCTGCCAATAGTCCGGCCCCGGCGCGCCGTTGGCCGAACGATAGCGGTTGACCGGATCGGGCAGGGTCAGCGGCGCGAATGTCTGCTGCGGATCGTACACCGACCTCTCCTGGGCGCGGGCGATGCCGACGCCAAGAACGCTGGCCACGACCACCGAGGCCGCCGCTGTCCGCCACGCATTGAGCACCATGACACCCCTCAAAGTTAAGCCCCTCTGTTAGGACGGCGCGGCCGGCGTGGCGAGGCGCGCCTTTCCGGAGAGGCGGTAACCCCGCACCCTCCCAACCGCTGCGCGGTCGGGCCCCTCCCTCTCCCTTTGGGTCCCTTTGGGAGAGGTATTTGCGCTGTGCGGCGGCAACTTTCTTTCACCTCTCCCAAAGGCAGAGCTAGGGGCCCATCGCGGAGCCATGGGAGGGTGGGGGTTACGGCGCCTACGCCGGGCGGGAGCGGGCCGGCAGGAAGCGTGGGTTGCGCAGCAGGGTGGCGCTGACGAGGGCGACCACGGCGCCGACGGGGAAGATCTCGGTGAAGGTGATCGGCACGCGGAACAGGGGGTTGGCGTACTGCCTGCGCATGTCGTCCATCTGCGCGACGAGACTGGCGTAGGCGGCGCCGGTGACGCCGGCCGCGCGTCTGGTCGCCAGGAGCTCTTCGATGTAGCGGCCGATGAAGGCGTAGTGGGTCATCGCCAGATACGCCTCCCATACAGCGACGTAGGCGACGGAGGCGACCGCGGCTATGCCCAGGCCGAGCACGAGACCGGTGCGGAACCTGATCACCCCGCCCAGCGCCTCGTCGCGGTACTGCTTCATCCCCACCAGGATCGACGACAGCGCCACCAGCATGACCAGATAGCCGAACCAGGCGCCGGTGTGGACCAGTCCGCTCTCGGCGGCCGCGGACGCGCCGATGATGCCGGCGACGATGACGAGGCCCGAGATCAAGCCGTAGGTAAGAACGATGCGAAGCATGCGGGCCCCTTCCCTACCCCGGTGTCCTCTTAGGAAACCTTGGTCCCGACCTCTTCGGCCACCAAGTTCCAATGCTGGCCGCCATCGGCGGAGACCTCGATGCGGGTGATCCGTTTCTCCGGCGTGACGAACTCGTAGGAGTCGCGCAGGTCCAGCTTCGCTCCGCTCTTGGTGGTCTCCTGGTAGGTATAGCGCCAGAGGTTACCCTCGACGACGACCGGAATTTCCTCGCGCGTCTTACCATCTTTGACAATTCCAACATGTTTGTAGGTCTTGTCCTTGTCGTCGTAGCGGAATATCGACAGGGCGTCTGTGGTGTCGTGCAGGTACTCACAAACCATAAAACCCTGATTGCTCGACCAGCCACAGGTGACTTGAGACGGGATGGTCGCGGCGTGACTGTAAGCGGTCTCCTTGAGCTCGACGGTTTCCCTCCAGCGACCCACCCATATGTTCATCCGATTGTGGGGGTCGGAGGTCTGCGCGAAAATCGGCGTCGCCGTATTCGCCGCCAGCCCTAGCGTGGCGAGTAGACCCGCGAGGGTCACTTTGCGTCTATCCATGGCTTTCTCTCCGACCGCCGATCACGGTGCGAACATGGCGCCAGCACGCACCGGCCGGCATCGCCCGAAAGGGTGAGATCGTGCGTTTCGTCCGTTCGGCGAGCGCCTCAGGGAATCAGGTGCAGATCGCGCGCCTTGCTCACCGCCTGGGTGCGGCGGGCGACCTCGAGCTTGGCGAACAGGTTGGCGAGGTGGGTCTTCACCGTGTTGGGCGACAGGCCGAGCGTGCGGGCGATCTCCTTGTTGGACTGACCCGCCGCCAAGCGCTCGAGGACCCTCACCTCCTGGCCGGTGAGCCCGAGCGACGCCTGGGCCGCGGCGTTGCGGGTGAACGGCGCAGGGGCCGTCTTGGCGGTCAGCTTCCATCCCACCCAGACACCGCCGGCAGCGAAGGCGGTGCCGATGATGGCCGTGTGGATCTCCCGCGAGAACAGGCGCGCCATGCATTGGTAGTCCAGCCACCGCAGGACGAAGGCGGCCCCGGCCAGGACAAGCGCCCAGACGATGATGGTGCGAGTCATCGCCGCACGGTGGGTGATCCGGCGCGGAGGGTCAATTCGAGCCTTGGGCGTCGTCTTAGCGGATGCACGGCGCTCCGCTGGAGCCCCCTACCCCACCTTCGCCGGTGCTTCCCCCAGGGGCAGAAGAGAAAGAAATCAGCCGCTCGCAGCCAACCTCTCTCTCTCCCTTTGGGGGGCATACGGCCGAAGGCCGGTAGGGGGCTCCAGCGGAGTGCGGCGCTCGCGAGGAGGGAGGTTTACTTGACCGCCCGGAGTGGGCTTGATGGTTGGCGGGGGAGGGAAACAAGACATGCGCGATCTGGACGGGAAAACGGCCTTTATCACCGGCGGGGCGAGCGGGATCGGCTTGGCGATGGCCAGGGCGTTCGGGGCGCAGGGGATGAAGGTGATGCTGGCCGACATCGAATCGGGGCCTCTGCACGCCGCCGTGGACGAGTTGCGCGCCAGCCAGGTGCGGGCGGAGGGCGTGGTGGCCAACGTGGCGAGCCGCGAATCGCTGCGCGCCGCTGCGCTGGAGACGATCGCCAAGTTCGGCAAGGTCCACCTGGTGTGCAACAATGCCGGCGTCGGCGCGGGAGGCCCCATCGGTCTGGCCCCCGAAAGCGACTGGCGCTGGGTGGTCGATGTCAACCTGATGGGCGTCGTGCACGGCGTCGACGTCTTCGCGCCTCTCATCCTCAGTCACGGCGAAGGCGGCCACTTCGTCAACACCGCCTCGATCGCCGGAATGCTCAGCCCGGCAGGGATGGAGCCCTATTGCGCCACCAAGTTCGCCGTCGTGGCGATGAGCGAGGGCTGGGCGGTTCAGCTCGAGCCGCACGGCGTCGGGGTCTCGATCCTCTGCCCCGGCTTCGTGAAGACCCGCATCCACGAGAGCCGGCGCAACCGGCCGCCGGCGTACGGTCCTGATGACCGCGCCGCGCCGCCCGCCGATGCGCCGCCATCGCCGGTGCTGAGCGGCATTTCCACCGAGCCGGTGGCCGCGCGCGTCGTCGAGGCGGTCAAGGACAACGAGCTGTATATCTTCACCCATCCCGAATTCCGCGCGCCGATCGCCGCCCGGTTCGAGCGCATCCTCGCGGCGTTCGACAAGGCCGCGGCCAGCCCGGCCCTGGCCGCGCTCGGCGAGCGCTCGCTTCCCGAACTCAACGCCAACCCGCTCTAAGCCGGGGGCGTCACGGAAGCCCGGCTCCCTCGATCCCGTAGCCGGCGAACTGCTCCGCCGACCGCGGGGCGATGATCAGCGAGTCGACTCCCGGCGTATCGAGAATGAAGCGCAGGGCCGCCCCGGGTATTGTCCAGCCGTGTTCGTCGGTGCGCCGGCGCAGGCTCGCGATCGCCTCGAACGTGGAGGCGGTGAGGTACTGACCGTACATGTCGGGCGCGTCCCCGGCGCGGGTTCCCGGCGCTGGCGGCCGGCCCTCCTCGTACTTGCCGCTGAGGAGGCCGCCGGCGAGGGGGCTGAAGGCAACGTAGCTCAGGCCCTCGGCGCGGCAGAGCGGGATCACCCCACCCAGGTCGCCCTGTTCGAGCAGGTTGAACTGGTTCTGCACGTGGGTGAACGCGGCCCGGAGCGCCCCACTGGTTCGCGCCAGCACCGCTTCCAGGTCCTCGCGCGTCGCATTCGAGACGCCGAACGCCGCGATCTTGCCGGCGCGGTGGGCGCGGCCCAGCGCCTCGAGGGTCTCCTCGAGCGGCGTCCGCGGGTCGAACTCATGCAGATAGAAGAGGTCGACGCGCTCCACGCCGAGGCGGCGAAGCGACAGATCGAGATGATGGGCGACCTGGGCGCCGCTGAGGGGCCGGTCGTCCGGCGGACAGCCGTGCGGGTTGCCGACCTTGGTGGCGATCTGGAAACGCAGTCGTTCGGCGCGCGCCAGGCCGTGCAGCCACTCGCCCAGAACCTCTTCGCTTACCCCGCCACCGTAGGTGTTGGCGGTGTCGAACCGGGTGAGGCCCAGGTCGCGAGCGTGGTCAAGCAAAGCCAGCGCACGCTCCCGCCCGTCGCCCTTGTCGCGCAGGCTCGGCGAAGAGCCGAGGCCACCGAAATTGCCGCAACCGAACACGATGCGGCCCAGTTCGTCGGCCCTGATCATAGCGTCTTCCCGTTCCGATCGGTCGCCAGCATCCGCGCGCTGAGCGGG
>Ga0302314_10023640_pt1 | contig 10019 bp, 9 predicted proteins | sample III_Palsa_N2_3_FD_200533 | JGI IMG/M metagenome (GOLD analysis project Ga0302314, IMG submission 200533) | Peat permafrost microbial communities from Stordalen Mire near Abisko, Sweden - III_Palsa_N2_3 | ecosystem: Environmental > Terrestrial > Soil > Palsa > Peat permafrost | place: Sweden...
TATTCTTGCAGCGCAGCGCCTCCTTGTTGCCGAGCCCGAACGGCTTCACGGCATCCATGGTGAGCTGCGAGATGTTGAACGACATCAGCTGCCACTTGGCGAGGCTGCCGTCGGTCAGCGGGTTGGCGGCGTATTTCGCCTTGGCGAGATTGCGCTCGTTGAACTCGCCCTCGTCGGCGATGATCAGCCCGCCGAGCTTGAGCGCCTCGACATTCACCTTGAGCCCGGCCGGATTCATCGCGATCAGCACGTCGGGCTGGTCGCCCGCGGTCTCGATCGCGGTCGAGCCGAAGTTGATCTGGAACGCCGAGACGCCGAACAGAGTGCCCTGCGGCGCGCGGATCTCGGCGGGGAAATCGGGGAAGGTGGCGAGATCGTTGCCGGCGAGCGCGGTCGACAGCGTGAACTGGCCGCCGGTCAACTGCATGCCGTCGCCGCTATCGCCGGCGAAGCGCACGACGATCGACTCGGGGACGGGATGCGCGGAAGCCTCGCGGGGGGTGAGTTCGCGCGCGGCGCTGGCCATGATCCGGTAACCTTGCGATAGGAACGCGCCCGCGGGCGCCTGTTGCTGGCCTACTAGGCCCGTGCGGCGCCAGTCTCAATGAAGAAAAAGTGGCCGGCGCCGTCACATCGCCTTCGCGGCTTCATCGGCGAGCGTGAGCATTGTCGCGGCGTGGCGATGCGCGACCGCCATGCGATCATTGCCATAGCCGCCGCCGAGCACGCTGGCGAGCGGGACGCGGTGGTGCCGCGCCTGACGCATGACGAACCGGTCGCGCGCCTCGAGCCCCGCGTCGCTAAGCGCGAGCCGGCCGAGCCGGTCGCCTTCATGCGGATCGACGCCGGCTTGATAGAGGATCAGATCGGGGCGGACGCGGTCGATCAGCGGCGGCAGATGATCGGCGAGCGTCGCGAGATAGGCGTCGTCGCCCATCGCGTCGGGCAGCGGCACGTCGAGATCGGAGATCGCCTTGCGCACCGGAAAATTCTTCTCGCCGTGCATCGAGAAACTCACGATGTCGTCGCGCCCCGCGGTGAGCGAAGCGGTGCCGTCGCCCTGATGGACGTCGAGATCGACGATCAGGACGCGCCGCACCGTCTGCTCCGCGATCAGCCGGTGCGCGGCGATGACGAGATCGTTGAACACGCAATAGCCCGCGCCGGTATCGTAGAGCGCGTGGTGGCTCCCGCCCGCGGCATTGGCGGCATAGCCGGTGCGCAGCGCCAGCCGCGCCGCGAGCCACGTCCCGCCCGGCGACAGCAGCGCGCGCCGCGCCACGCGTGGCGTGATCGGAAAGCCGATCCGCCGCTCCTTCTCGGGGGGCACGGCGCAGGCGATCACCTGCTCGACATAGTCGGGATCGTGCACCGCCTCGATCCAGTGGCGCGGCATTTCGGCGGGGCGATGAACCTCGTAGGCGGCGTGGCGCTGATCGAGCGCGAGCATCACCAGCCCGTATTTGTCGTAGAGCATGCCCGTGCCCGGTGCGCCAGGCGCGACATAATCGGGGTGGTGGACGATATGGAGCACGATTCCTGCCCAACCCACCGGGCCTCGACTTGTGCCACGGCCTCGCCCTAAGGACAGGTCAAAGCGCGCAGGAGACGCCCGTGACCGAACCGTCCTCGTCCGAACCTTTCGTCCGTCCAGACGTCGCCCTCTTTCTCAAATATCTCAATTCGGTGCCCGGTCCCAAGATCCACGAGATCGGCGCCGTCGCGGCGCGCGAGATGTCGCGCGGGATGCGCGACATCGCCGACCTGCCGACCGGGCCGCTCGCCGTGCTGCGCGACCTGACGATGCCCGGCCCTGGTGGCGGCGAGATCGCGCTGCGCCTGTTCGATGACCGCGAGACGCGCGCGCCGGGCCCCGTGCTGGTCTTCTTCCACGGCGGCGGCTGGGTGCTCGGCGATCTCGACGGCTATGAGCCGCCCTGCGCCGAGATGGCGCGTGCGCTCGACCTGCCTGTCGTCTCGGTCGACTATCGGCTTGCCCCCGAAAGCCCCTGGCCGGCGGGACCCGACGATGCCGAAGCCGCCGCCCGCTGGGTCGCGGGCGCGCCCGACGCGCTCGGTCTCACCCCGACGTCGCTGGTGCTGGCGGGCGACAGCGCGGGCGGCACGCTGACGATCGTCACCGCGATCGCGCTGCGCGACGAGCCCGCGGCGGTGCCGGCGATCGCGCATTGGGCGATCTACCCGGCCGCCGATCTCGCGACGCACTATCCGTCCTACACCGATTTTCGCGAAGGCTATTTTCTCACCGAGGACAGCATCCGCTGGTTCGGCGAAAGCTATGCGCCCGACGTCACCGACTGGCGCGGCTCGCCTATGGTGGCGCCGCTCGCCGGCCTGTCGCGCGCGCTGGTGACCACCGCCAGCCTCGATCCGATCCGCGACCAGGGCCGCGCCTATGCCGCGGGCCTTGCGCAGGCGGGTGTGCCGGTCAGCTTCCGCGAGGCGACGGGCAATATCCACGGCTTCATCAACATTCGCAAGGCGATCCCCTCTGCGCAAGCCGACTTCCTGGGTGATCTCGCCGTGCTGAAGACGATCATCGCAGAGGCACAGGCATGAGCAAGGATCTTCCCTACCGCCCCGCCGCCGGCATCATGTTGCGCAATGCCGAGGGCAAGGTGTTCGTCGGCCAGCGGCTCGATTCGACGGTCGAGGCCTGGCAGATGCCGCAGGGCGGAATCGACAAGGGCGAGGCGCCGGAGGCTGCCGCCTTCCGCGAGCTGTACGAGGAAACGGGCATCCCCGCGCATCTCGCCGAGATCGTAGCGGCCGCACCCGAGCCGCTCGATTACGACCTGCCGCCCGAGCTGGTCGGCAAACTGTGGAAGGGCAAATATCGCGGCCAGCGCCAGCATTGGTATCTGATGCGCTTCCTGGGCACCGACGCGGACGTCGCAATCGACACGCCCGAGCCCGAGTTCCGCGCCTGGAAATGGGCCGAGCCGAGCGAATTGCCCGACATGATCGTGCCGTTCAAGCGCGAGCTCTACCAGAATGTGCTACGCGCCTTCGCAGATCATCTCGCTTAGGATTCGGTAGCGCATGAAGTCCCGCGTCCTCCTGCTGCCGTTCGCCCTCGTCGGCACCACGGCAGGCGCGCAGACCACCAGTTCGTTCGCGCAGCCCGAGCCCGAGATTCCGATTCTCTGGCTCGCCCCGCCGCCCGCCGACCTCGCGCCCGAGGACCAGCAGCTGCCGATGGTGACGCTGCTGATCCCGCCGCCGCCGAATCCCAACGCCGTCGCGCTGCCGCCCGCCGCGCGTGCGCTGCTCGAGGAGGCGATGCAGAAGGGCTCGCCCGACAGCTTCGCCGCGGTCGAGAAGCTGGCGCGCGACACCTATCCGACCGGCGGCGCGCAGATCGATGCGATCTCCGCCGAGAACAACGCCAAGATCGCCGAGAAGAAGGCTGCGGACGCGCGTTCCAAGGCCGATGCGCTCGCTGCGGCGAGCTTCCTCGACAATTGGAAGGGCGAAGTCGATCTCGGCGGCTCCTACACGACAGGCGCGAGCAACTCGCTGGCGATCTACGGCGCGTTCAAGCTCAACAAGGAGGGGTTGCGCTGGCGCCAGGCGCTCAGCGGCCGCGTCGACTATTCCAAGAGCGCGGGCATCCTGTCTACCGACAAGGACACCGCCGCCTATCAGCCGCAATACAAGCTCAACGATCGCCTCTACGTCTACGGCCTCGGCCAGTTCGATCGCGACCGTATCCTGGGTTTCGCCTACCGCTTCACCGAGAGCGCGGGCCTCGGCTACACCGTGCTGCCCGGCAACACGCTCCATCTCGATCTTGAAGCGGGCCCCGCGGTGCGCGAGACGCGCTATCTGGGCGATCTCGAGGGCTTTCGAGAGACGCGGCTGGCCGCGCGCGGATCGGTCAATTTCCTGTGGAAGCCCAATGCCACCATTCAGCTGACCGAGGTCGCGGCGATCTACTTCGAGAGCGACAACAGCAACATCACCTCGACCACCGCGCTCGACACCAAACTGTTCGGGCCGCTCAAGGCACGCTTCTCGTACAACGTCACCTACGAGCAGGACACGCCCAACGTCGCGAAAAGCCTCGACACGATCACGACGGCGTCGCTGGTGTATAGTTTCTAGGGTGCCTTGTTCGGTTCCCCGGCGTACGCCGGGGTCCAGGCCCGCACTATGAAGCGGGCGTTGCGCTTGCCACGCACTCCGGGCCTGGACCCCGGCTTTCGCCGGGGAACAGATCGCCCCCGAGATTGCCCCCCGCACCGCTTCGCACTAAGCCTCGACCATGTTGTCCCCCCGTACCGATCACCGCCCCTGCCTCGATCTCGCCGCTACCCAGCCGATGCTGCACCAGACGCTCGACTGGGCCGCGATCAACAGCGGCACGGGCAATCTTGCCGGGCTCGCGAGCGTCGCCGCCAAGCTCGCCGACGCCTTCTCGGTCCTCCCCGGCACGCTCGACCTGATCGACGCCGATCCCGTCGAGGCGATTCTGCCCGACGGGGCGGTCCGCACGATCGAGCGCGGCCGCAACCTGCATCTGGCAGTGCGTCCCATCGCGCCCGTCCAACTGCTGCTGACCGGGCATATGGACACGGTGTTCGCCGCCGATCACGCCTTCCAGACGATCCGCACGCTCGAGGATGGCCGGATCAACGGCCCCGGCGTCGCCGACATGAAGAGCGGGCTTGCGATCATGCTCGCCGCGCTGACGGCACTCGAGGCAAGTCCGCTGCGCGACCGCATCGGCTACGAGGTCGTGGTCAATTCCGATGAAGAGACGGGCTCGCACGGCTCCGCCGCGCTGATCGCGCGCGCCGCGCGAGGCAAGGCGGCGGCGCTGACCTACGAGCCTTCGGCACGCCCCGACGGGCTGTTCGCGGGCGCCAGGCCGGGCAGCGGCAATTTCTCGATCGTCGTCACCGGACGCAGCGCGCACGCCGGGCGCAACCCCGAGGACGGTCGCAACGCGATCCTCGCCGCCTCCGATCTCGCCTTGCGGCTCGCCAAGGCCGCGGGGCCGCGGCTCAGCGTCAACCCCGCGAAGATCGACGGTGGCAGCCCCAACAACGTCGTCCCCGATCATGCCGTATTGCGCGTCAACATGCGGCCGGCGACGCCGGAGGACGAGGCGCGCGCGCGCAGCCATGTCGAGAGCGCTATCGCGATGGTCGCCGCCGCGCACGATGTCACGATCCACAGCCACGGCAGCTTCGCGCGGCCGCCCAAGCCGCTCGATGCCGCCGCCGAACGCCTGTTCGCGCTGGTCCGCGACTGCGGCGCGACGCTCGGCCAGAGCATCGCCTGGGCGCCGACCGGCGGCGTCTGCGACGGCAACAACATCGCCGCGGCGGGCGTGCCGGTGGTCGACACGATGGGTGCGCGCGGCGGCGCGATCCATTCGGCCGACGAATTTCTGATCCCCGACAGCCTGCCCGAGCGCGCGATGCTCTCGACTCTCGTTTTACTCGAACTCGCCGAGCGGGGTGCCGCATGAGCTTCCGCATCCGCGCCTCGCGCGCCGAAGATCTCGAGTCGCTCTACGAAATGGCCAAGCTGACCGGCGGCGGCTTCACCAACCTTCCGCCCGATCGCGACGCGCTCGCCGCTCGCCTCGCCACATCGTCCGCCGCCTTCGCCAAGCAGGACGATACGCCCGGCGACGACTTGTACGTGCTGATGCTCGAGGACATCGCCACCGGACACGTCCGCGGCACGGCGCAGGTCTTCTCGAAAGTCGGCCAGCGCTGGCCCTTCTACAGCTACCGCATGGGGATCATGAGCCAGTCGAGCCGCGAGCTCGGCCGCACGTTCCGCGCCGAGACGCTGTCACTCTCGACCGACATGGAGGGCGCCTCCGAGGTCGGCGGACTGTTCCTCCACCCGCAGGAGCGCGCCGGCGGCCTGGGCCAGCTGCTCGCGCGCTCGCGCTATCTGTTCATCAAGCAGCACCGCGCGCGTTTCGCCGCCCGCGTCATCGCCGAACTGCGCGGCGTGATCGACGAGGCGGGCGGCTCGCATTTCTGGGACGGGCTCGCGGGCAAGTTCTTCGGGATGAGTTTTCAGGAGGCCGACGAGTTCAACGCGGTCAACGGCAACCAGTTCATCGCCGACCTGATGCCCAAGCACCCGATCTACATCGCGATGCTGCCCGATGCCGCGCGCGCGGTGATGGGCCTCCCCCACCCCACGGGCCGTGCCGCGATGCGGATGCTCGAGGCGGAAGGTTTTGCGCACGAGGGCTATATCGACATCTTCGACGGCGGACCGACGATGGCGGCGGCGACCGATCAGGTGCGCACCGTACGCGATGCGGTCGGCGCGACGGTGGTGGCGGTGGATGCGGAGAAGGGCGAGCCGGGGCTGGTCTCGGCCGGGCGGCTCGAGGATTTTCGGTGCGTACGGGCCAAGATCGAGGCGCGCGAGGGTGGCGTCGCGATCGACGCGGAGGGAGCCGCGGCGCTGGGTGTGGCCGTGGGCGACGAGGTGCTGCATGTCGGGCGATAGGCGTTCCGCCCCCGCCCCACTCGCGATCCTCCCTACCCCGTTCGTCCTGAGCGCAGTCGAAGGACGTGTTGCAAGCGGTGCGTTTTTGTCCCGACCTTCGAGTTCGCTCTGGACGAACGGTGGTGGGGTCTGATGCCGGGAAGCGCCTCCCCCCTCGTCGAGATCAATTTCGACGGCATCGTCGGCCCCACGCATAATTATGCGGGGCTCAGCCTCGGCAACCTCGCGTCCAAGTCCAACGCGGGCAAGACTTCGCGCCCCCGCGCCGCGGCGTTGCAGGGCGTCGCCAAGATGCGCGCCAATCTCGCGCTCGGGCTCACCCAGGGCATATTGCTCCCCCACCGCCGTCCCGACGGCGACTGGCTCGCGGATCTTTCGACCGACGCGGCCGACGCCGGCCCGCTCTGGCCCTCCGCCGCCTCCGCATCCGCCATGTGGGCCGCCAACGCCGCAACCGTCTCCCCCGCGCCCGATACCGCCGACGGCCGCTGCCATCTCAGCGTCGCCAACCTCGTGACGATGCCGCACCGCAGTCACGAATGGCCCGGGACGCTCGCGCAGCTCCGCATCGCCTTCGCCGACGAGGCGTTTGCGGTCCACAGTCCCGTCCCCGCCCCGTTCGGCGACGAGGGCGCCGCCAACCACATGCGGCTGTGCGAGTATCACGGCGCGCCCGGCATCGAGGTCTTCGTCTACGGCGAGGCGGGCGGTCCCTTCCCCGCGCGCCAGCACCGCCAGGCCAGCGAGGCGATCGCCCGCGCGCACGGGCTGAGCGCACCGCTGTTCGTCCGCCAATCGCCGCAAGCGATCGCCGCGGGCGCGTTCCACAATGACGTCGTCGCGGTGGCCAACGAGCGCGTGCTGTTCGCGCACGAGCACGCCTTCGCCGACAAGGGCGCCTTCTTCGGCGAACTACGTGCGCGTCTTCCCTCGATCGAGATCTTCGAAGTGCCCGCGGACGCGGTCTCGCTGGCCGACGCCATCGCCTCTTATCTGTTCAATGCGCAACTCGTCACGCTCCCCGGTGGCGGGGGGATGGGACTGATCCTGCCGTCCGAAGCGCAGGGCGTCGGTCGCGTCCGGCAATGGCTGGAGACGCTGGTCGCAGGCAACGGCCCAATCCGCCGTATCATCCCCGTGGACGTGCGGGAATCGATGGCGAACGGTGGCGGGCCCGCCTGCCTGCGGCTCCGCATCGTCTGCGATCCCGCGACGGTCGATCGCCGCTTCTTGGTCGACGACGCCAAGCTCGACCGCATCGCCGCGGTCGTCGAAGCGCACTGGCCCGAGAGGGTCTCCCCCGCCGAACTCGGCACGCTCGGCGCGTGGCCGGCGGCTGTCGCCGCGCGGACGAAACTGCTCGAGACGTTGGATCTGGCCGAATTGGTCTGAGCCTTAACCGATCATTAGCACCCGCCATGGCAAGGCTTGCCGCGGATTAACGCAATTTGCGGAGGCGGGCATGGCCGCATCGGCGTTCGAACTGCCGTACGACAAGCGGGACAACAAGCGGTCGCGGCTGCTGCTCACCGCGCAGATGGAAAGCGATCTCGGCACGGTCGAGGTCCATCTGCTCAACATCTCGCATTCGGGCGCCAAGCTCGATGCCGAGGTGCCGCCCGCGCGCGGCGAGCGCGTCACGCTGATCCACGACGATCTGCGCGTTTCGGGCACCGTCGCGTGGGTCGAGGACCACCGGTTCGGCATGGCGTTCGACGCCTCGATCGACCAGCATTTCCTCATCGCACGCGGTCAGCAGCACCTCTCGGGCTGAGCCGTCCGGCGCACGCGCCGAACCGATGTCAGCATGCGACCCTGCCGACGCCTGATGCGTTCGCGGGGTCGTAGCTTTTGTCGGAGACCTCAATGCCCAGCCTCGATCCCAAGACCAGCGCGCTCGTCCTCATCGATCTTCAGAACGGCATCGTCGGCATGGACCTCGCGCCGCGAACCGGTGGCGAGGTGGTCGACACCGCCAAGACGCTCGCGACGACGTTCCGCGATGCCGGTGCGCCCGTCGTCCTCGTCCACGTCTCGTTCGCCGACGGGCTCGCCCCGCCGCAGAACGTCGATGCGCCGATGCCTTCGGCCACCCCGCCCGCCGATTGGTCCGACCTCGTCGAGGGCGTGCGACAGGACGGCGACATCGTCGTGCTCAAGCATCATTGGGGCGCGTTTACCGGCACCGACCTCGACCTCGTGCTCCGCCGGCGCGGCGTGAAGACGATCGTGCTGGCCGGCATCGCGACCAATTTCGGCGTGGAGTCGACCGCACGCTCGGCGTGGGAGCATGGCTATCATGTCGTGCTCGCCGAGGACGCCTGCACCTCGGCATCGGCGGAGGCGCACGCCTTCGCGGTGAAGACGATCTTCCCGCGGATCGGCCGCGTGACGACAGCAGCGGACGTGACGCTCGCCTGATCCTCCCGCGATTTCGCGGAAGGGGGACCGCCGCCGAAGACGGTCGTGGAGGGGCTCTCTCCGGCCATTCCCCTCCACCCCTCGCTTCGCGAGCGGTCCCCCTCCCCGACAAATGTCGGGGAGGATGTATTGGCCTACAGCGCCCCGTGGCAGTGCTTGAACTTCTTCCCCGATCCGCACGGACACGGCGCGTTGCGGCTGACCTGGCCGTCCCATGCCGAAGGGTCCGTCCCCATCTCGGCGGGCATGTCGGGCTGCGGCGACTGCATCGGTGCGATCCGCGTCGTGATGTAGCCCAGGTCCGCACCATCGATGTCGCGCGTGTCGTCGGTCGCGGTGAACGGGTCGAGATGCGTGGTGAGAAAGTCGGGCAGTTCGGGGAGCGGCGGCGGCGCCTCGAAGCTGACGTTGGCGAGCACGCGCGTGACATCCTCGCGGATCGTCTCGAGCAGGCGCTCGAACATCGCGAACGCCTCATGCTTATATTCGTTGATCGGCGTCTTCTGCGCATAGGCGCGCAGGTGGATCACCTGGCGCAGCGCATCGAGCCGCGACAGATGGTCCTTCCAATGTTCGTCGAGCGTCTGGAGCAGCACGCTTTTCTCGATCCCGCGCCAGCTGTCGACCGAGATCTCGGCGATCTTGGCGTCGACCTGGCCGTCGGCCTGCGCCTTGATCCGCTCGGCGAGCACCTCGGGCTCGATGCCCTCCTCGCCCACCCACTCGACGATCGGCAACGCCAGCCCGAACACCTCGGCCACGCGCGTCTGCAGCGTCTCGCCGTCCCATTGCTCGGGGTAGGAGCCGACCGGGCAGGCATCGCCCACCAGCGCCGACACGGTCTCGCCGCGCATCTCGTCGGTGACGTCGTCAACGGTCGCCGAGTCCATGATGTCGGAGCGCTGCTCGTAGATGATCTTGCGCTGGTCGTTCATCACGTCGTCATATTCGACGACCTGCTTGCGGATGTCGTAGTTGCGCGCCTCGACCTTGCGCTGCGCGGTCTCGATCGCCTTGCTGATCCACGGCGAGATGATCGCCTCGCCGTCCTCGAGATTCTTGTTCATCATCCGCGCGAACAGCGTCTG
>Ga0302314_10023641_pt1 | contig 10019 bp, 5 predicted proteins | sample III_Palsa_N2_3_FD_200533 | JGI IMG/M metagenome (GOLD analysis project Ga0302314, IMG submission 200533) | Peat permafrost microbial communities from Stordalen Mire near Abisko, Sweden - III_Palsa_N2_3 | ecosystem: Environmental > Terrestrial > Soil > Palsa > Peat permafrost | place: Sweden...
TCAAGCCCTCCGCTAGCTACGTCTACGGCGTAGGCGGCTTCCTCCTCGCCGGCTCCGAACTAAACCGCCTAGCCGAAGGCAAGCACTAACGACAATCACCGTGCGCTAATCGCACCGTGAAATCCACCCGTGCGACCGTAAAAACACTCCGTCCGAACCGTTCTCCTCACCGTCAAAACCCCCGTCGTTATTGGCGATTCGCCAGCGCCGGGTCGACCCACAACAACGGCTGCCGGATCGGCAGGTTCCGGATCAACTCCGGCACTGTCGTGTTCGCATCCTGCCCTTGCCAAACAGCAACATACTCCGGCCTTTTCAACGCCTCACCCGCAAACAACAAACTGGGTCGACGCGAAGGCATCGCATCGAAATACTCAACATCCTTAGCAAAAGGCCACGTCGACTTGTCCGCAATATAAGGAAACAGGAACGCCACCACATCGCCAACACCCTTTCCATTCGGCCCCTTAAACCTCCACAAATCATCACTTTGCGTCGAAAGCGACTGGCAAATCCCACTCAGAACATCCATATCGAACAAGCTATAGCTGTAAGGCTTAGTCCTCTCCAACTCCAGTGGCAAACTCCCATCCTTCGCAATCTGATCCGGCACAATCAGCGTTTTAAACCGCTCCACACACAGCTTCCTGAGGTCGTCCCTCTTCGTAAACTGTGAGAATTCAGCAACTTGCAGGATCCAGCAAGTCCCATGATTGTTCTTCGCATTCTCTTCTTCCATCCCATTCTTCGACGTAGCCATCCAGTTCACGTAGCTCGCAAACCACTCCCTCACAGCATCGGCATCAGCCCTGCCAATCCCCCCTTCAACCTCCAATAACCTCAATGCCCTCACCACTTCCACCAACTGCAACGTATCGATCACCCCAATCCCTCGCCCCGGCGTAACCCCCGAAATAGCCTGCGCATACTCCAGGTTCGGATTCATCTTCGTCGCCGGATCAACAAACCACGCCCGTAAGTGCTTCATAAAACAGGCCGAATACCTCTTATCCTTCGTCAGCCGCCAAGCCGCAGCCAGCGTCGGAGCCAGCAAGCTAAGCCGAATCAATACCTCACGATGTTTGTCGAAGTTCGCCGGATTCGTAAACCCATCCCGCCGCACATAAGGCCAACCTGGATTCTTCGGATCAGGCCACCAATAATCCCCCTCCGAAAAATAATCATGCAGCCCGCCAGCGCTTCTCTCACTGTGCGCCGAGGTCACCGTCAACGGCTCTTCCGCCAAAAACCCTTGCGCCGCGTTCAATATCCGCGCACGATCCACCTTCGCAACCAGCGCATAACCCTCATCCCCAGTCGCAGCCCACGCGCCCGGGAGCGCCACCGTTCCCGCTGCTGCCGCCATCGTCGCTACAAACCGCCGCCGCGTCACTGCCGTTTCGATCATCGTCTTACTCCATTCGCCTGCTGTTGGCAGCTTCGATAGTCCTTCGTCGATTGCCTTCCAGTCAAGCGGTTTTGTAAAGCTTCTCCTTTCAGAAAGCTGCCACGACCATGCAACTTTACCCGCCGAGCGATATCCTATAGGCGCGGCCTTTGTGCAAGGTCTTCGGCTAGCCCATCCTTTTGGGAAGCCAGAAAGATTCCCGGCCACGCAGGGAGATGAATTGCGATCGATTGACGAAACGATCCAGCTGATTCGCATCGGCGAACAGCCAGGAGGGGCCAAAAACTCCATAACTCAGGTCTGCTCTTCGACCCTGGCCGATTCCCCGTGGCTCTTCGACGAAACGCCCGGCTACGGCCCCGGCGCCTCCATGAGCGACGCCCTGCCCACCGGCTCGCCCACCCAGGGAATCCTGCCTCGCGAGTACCGCCAGGCCTCCAAAGCCGAGCTCGATCTCCGCATCCGCGCCGTAAAACATGCCATGGGCGACCGCCTCCTGATCCTCGGCCACTTCTACCAACGCGATGAGGTAATCCAGTACGCCGACTTTGTAGGCGACTCCTTCCAACTCGCCCAGGTCGCAAAGTCCCGTCCGGCAGCCGAAGCCATCGTCTTCTGCGGCGTCCACTTCATGGCCGAGACCGCAGACATGCTCTCCACGCCCGACCAAGCCGTCATCCTGCCCAATCTCGCCGCAGGCTGCTCCATGGCCGATATGGCCGACATCGACTCCGTAACCGACTGTTGGGAAGATCTCGAGGCCGTCTTTGGCACCGGACCAGACGCACAAGGCCGCGCCCCCGTCATCCCCGTCACCTACATGAACTCCTCCGCCGCGCTCAAGGCCTTCTGCGGCGAGCACGGCGGCATCGTCTGCACCTCGTCCAACGCCGCCAAAGTGCTGGAGTGGGCCTTCGAACGCGGCCAGCGCGTACTCTTCTTTCCTGATCAGCACCTCGGCCGCAACACCGCCAAGGCTATGGGCATTCCACTCGCCCAGATGCCGTTGTGGGACCCACATCAGCCTCAGGGCGGCATCGAAACCGCAACCTTGCAGGATTCCAAAGTCATCCTCTGGCACGGCTTCTGTTCAGTCCACAAGCGTTTCACCGTCGAGCAGATCGACATGGCCCGCCAGCGCCACCCCGGCGTAAAGGTCATCGTTCACCCCGAGTGCCCCATGGCCGTCGTCGACGCAGCCGATGCGTCGGGCTCAACCGACTTCATCAAGAAGGCCATCGAAGCCGCAGCTCCCGGTTCCACCTTTGCCATCGGCACCGAGATCAACATGGTGCAGCGTCTCGCAAACGAGCACCCCGAGCACACCATCTTCTGCCTCGACTCCATCATCTGCCCCTGCTCCACCATGTATCGCATCCATCCCAGCTACATCGCCTGGGTGCTCGAATCCCTCGAGCGAGGCACCATCCTGAACCGCATCACCGTTCCCGAGGCCATCTCCGTACCCGCACGGATCGCGCTGGAGCGGATGCTCAGCCTGCTGCCTCCGGGTAGCCCCATCCCGAGCGCCGCATGAACCCTCGCAAGCACATCATCGTTGTAGGCAGCGGCATCGCGGGTCTCATCGCCGCGCTCGAGATCAGCCGAGAGCACGAAGTGACCCTCGTCACCAAGTCCGAGCTAAGCGAGAGCAACACCCGCTGGGCCCAAGGCGGAATCGCCGCCGCGATGTTTCCCGACGACAGTGTAGCCGAGCACGTAGCCGATACACTGCGCGCCGGCGCGGGCCTCTGCGACCGCAACGCCGTCGAAATTCTCTGCTCCGAAGGGCCCGCGCGCATTCACGATCTCATTCGCCTCGGCGTCACCTTTGATCAGCGCGACGGCGATCTCGCCCGAGGGCTCGAAGCCGCGCACTCCCGCGCTCGAGTGCTCCATGCCGGCGGCGATGCTACCGGCCTTTCAATTGAGACGGCCCTGGTTCGCGCCGTTCGCCGTGCCGACATCCGAGTGCTCGAACACACCTTCGCCTGCGACCTACTCCTCGAAGACGAACAAGTCACCGGACTCGAAGTCCTTGACTCTGCCAATGGCCGCTACGAGATCGAAGCCGATGCGGTGATCCTCGCCAGCGGCGGCGCCGGCCAGCTCTATCTCCACACCACTAATCCCTCCGTCGCCACCGGCGATGGCGTAGCCATGGCGCTCCGTGCCGGAGCGCAGTTGGCCGATATGGAGTTCTACCAGTTCCATCCCACTGCACTGGCAACGCCCGGAACCTTCCTCATATCCGAGGCCGTCCGCGGCGATGGCGCCATCCTGCTCGATGCCCACGGTCGCCGCTTCATGCAGAGCGTGCATCCGGCCGCGGAGCTTGCGCCCCGGGATGTAGTCGCGCGCGGCATCGCCCGACAGATGGCTCTGCAAGACGGCCAGCCGGTATTGCTCGACGCCACTGCCATGGGCGCCGAGTTCCTTGCCACGCGCTTCCCCACCATCGACGCCGCCTGCCGCTCTCGCGGATTCGATTGGTCAGCGCAACCCATCCCCGTAACCCCTGCCGCGCACTACTGGATGGGCGGCGTGCGCACCGACATCTGGGGACGCACCTCCATCCCGGGCCTCTTCGCCGCCGGAGAAGTCGCCTGCACCGGCGTACACGGAGCCAACCGCCTGGCATCAAACTCGCTGCTCGAAAGCCTCGTCTTCGCATGGCGCTGCGCTGCGCTGGTGGTCTCCGGCGAGGCCTTCAGCGAGCAGCATCTCGCCTGGCATCAAGAAGAACATCCCATCGACCAGGACGCTGCTGTCTCCACAACGCCGGTTGATCGGCAAGAGTTGCAATCTCTGATGTGGAACGCCGCGGGAATCGAGCGCACCGGTGCCGGCCTGCAAGCCGCAGCTAGTCAGTTACGCCGCTGGCGAAGCTCCGGCACATCCGTCGAAGAGCTGGAGACAGCCAACCTGCTTTCCCTCGCGCGCGTGTTGGTGGCAGGAGCACTGGCCCGCAAGGAATCGCGAGGCGCGCACTTCCGAGAGGACTATCCCGAGGCCTCCGCGACGCTACAGCACTCCCTCCTCTTCGCAAAGGTTGCAGAAGTCCCATGCTGACAAAACTCCCCGCCGAAGCCATCCACCGCGTTGTGCGCATGGCGCTCGACGAAGACGCGCCCTCAGGCGATCTCACCTCGCAAACCCTGATCCCGCCTTCCGCGCAGATCAACGCACAACTAGTCGCGCGAGAAGACGGCGTCCTAAGTGGCGAGGATCTCTTCCGCGCCGCGATGGCACTGACAGACGCGACAATCGCAGTGGTCTTCCACCTTCACGATGGGGAACGCTTCACCAGGGGCAGCGTTCTCGCAGACATCGCCGGCCCCGCGCAGTCCGTGCTGCAGGCCGAACGCGTCGCGCTGAACTTCACACAACGCATGTGCGGCATCGCCACGCTCACCGCAACCTACGTCGCCGAAGTCACCGGCACAAAAGCCCGCATCGTAGACACGCGCAAGACCACCCCCGGCCTACGCCTCATCGAGCGCTACGCCGTCCGCTGCGGCGGCGGCCACAATCACCGCTTCTCGCTCTCTGACGCCGTCATGGTTAAAGACAACCACCTCGCCATCGTAGCCGCGAACCAGTCCATCGCCATCACTGAGGCCCTCCACAACCTGCGCGCGGCTCTTCCACACACCACCCACATAGAAGTAGAAGTCGACCGTCTCGATCAGCTTGACGCGGTTCTCGCCGCCAATGTCGACACCATCCTGCTCGACAACTTCACCACCGAACAACTCCGCGAAGGCGTGCAGCACATCGCCGGCCGCGCACTGGTTGAAGCGAGCGGCGGCATTACGCTCCCACGCCTACGCGAGATCGCCGCCACCGGTGTTGACATCATCTCCGTCGGTGCCCTCACCCAGAACGTCCGCTCGCTCGATCTCGGCCTCGACATTCAAACTCAATAGCAATCTTCAACTCAACATAAGCCCTAAAGCAGAACTGCCCGGATCTCTCCGGGCAGTTCTATTTTGGGTTGAACAGGTTTAGAAGAACAGCTTCGCAGAGAACTGCATCTGGCGGGCTGAGTATAGTCCGTTGTTTGTACCCGAGGTTGCGCCAAATGCGCTCAACCCCGTTCCGCTGTATGGGGAGATGCAACCTTGCAATGCTGACCCCGCCGGAACCGTGCCAGCCGTCGCAGAACCGACGGCCGTACTGCAAGCAGAGGTAGCCGAAGCAGACGACGTCGCATACTGCGAGTATGTGCCGTTCACGGCCGTAATTACAGTGTGGTTGAGCAGATTGAATGCATCTGCGGAGAACTGCATATAGATCTTGTTATAGATCGGGATATTACGTGCCAGACGGAAGTCGAAGTCATTGAAACCCGGACCAATCTGGCTATTGCGCCCAATCTGAGGAGGACGGCCTGTCGTCGCCGAACCCGAACTGGAGCTCATCGCGCCACCATAGATGTTGCCTTGGTCGCCATAGCTGGTCGCGCTCGTATTGCCCGAATATACCGTTCCGCTCATGCTCGCGAAGATGGGCTGACCCGACGACGCGATCTCGATTCCAGAAAACGTGAAGCCGTCCAGTCCATACTTGACGACCTTGTTGCTCTCAAAGAGGTGCGGTTGGTAAGTAAAAGTCAGCGTGAACCGATTGCGGATGTCGATATCAGCCAAGCCGTTTTCGAGGCGAAGGTTGTTCGGATCCAGGGGTGTGTCACCGCCGTAGAAGGTACCGTTGGCGCCACCAACCTGGTCGGTGTCGCTGGCGTGGGACCATGTGTAATTCATCACGACTTCCAGCCCATTGGAGAACGGACGGCGGACCGACGCTGCCAGCGAGTTATACCAAGTGTTGGCTACGCTGAAACCAGTGTTGTAGCTCGTCAGCAAGGTGTTGCGGCGATCGCTCGGAAGATAGACCGGCACCGTCATCACTTTAGTGATCTGGTTGGCTGCGTTGAGAACGTCATACGTGCGAAGCCCATGCGGCGTCTGGCCGATGAGATTGGCATCAACGAATACCGGCAGGCGCATGCCGCGCGTGCCTACGTATCCAACCTGCAAGCTCATCTTGCCGGGCAACGCCTGCTCGACCGAAAGGTCTGCCTGGTGCGCCAGTGGCGGGACAAAGTTGGGGTCCAGTCCGTGGAAGCTCTGCGGCCCAACTACGGAAGGTCCGTTCACCGCAGGCGCGCTGCCTCCGGTTGGATACAGTGCCCCTGAAAGCGATGGGCCGGTTACCGGGAACGGAACGTTCGGGTAAGACAGCGTGTTTGTCGTGCTGGGCACGGTGGGGCACTTGGCCGTCGCCGTACCAACGCTCGACTCGCAGCCGGTGTAGTTGTAGTTGATTTGAACAACACCGTTCTCTACACGCATCGCGTAGTATGTGCTGCCCTGATTCAACGCGGAGAAGATACCGTATCCGCCACGAACCACAGTTCCATCCCACGGATTCCATGAGAAACCGAAGCGTGGCTGGAGGCGGTCCGTAACGTTCTTGATCGTCTGGCTATATTCGGTCGAAATCGGAGCATAGTTGGTGTTGATTTTCACTGGAGGAGGCGTTATCTGAAGGTCGTAGCGAACACCAGCCGTCAGGGTGAACTTCGGCGTGATCTTCCATGTGTCTTCCGCGAAGCCGTCATACATCTTCATCCAGAAGTCGTCCTTACCCTGGGTGCCCGGTGCCGTGTTCAGTACATCGATCGTCTGAACGAATGTGTTGTAGTGATATCCGGAATAGGCGTCCGTATCTCCGGCCTGGCCGTGGAATGCGTCCGCCGCCCAATCCTGAAAGTTCAGCACCGGTGTCGAATCACCGTAGCTATAGATGCCACCGCCCTGGAAGAGGTTGATCATCACTTCGTGAACGATGTTGACATCACCGCCGGCCTTTAGCGTGTGATGTCCCTTCGTGGTCGAGAACACATCCGTGAACTGGATACGGTGCTCATCCGGTTCTGCAATACGCGGCAAGGCGTTCGGCATGCCGAACGTTACAACACCCGTCGCCACACTTGGACCGGAAGCATTCGCGCCGGCCGTCTCGAGATCGCGGCCATACTGGAAATGAACCTGATTGACCGACTGCTTGCCGAGCTGCGTCGTGAGACCCGCAACCAGGAACCGCTCGTGATAGCTCGTTGGGGCATTCGTGCTTGGTGAGCTGTTACTGAACGTATTCGCCGTGCTGTATCCGTACGTGCTGTCGTAATCAACAAAGTTGTAATCAACGAACGCATCATTACGTGAATTGATGTGGTAATCGATACGCGGGAAGAAGAGATTCTCCTTCTGAAAGCGCGACGGGGGCGACTGGCCGACATTGATATTTGCCACATTCAACAGGAAGTTGATAGCGCTAAGACACTGCACTGCGGTGATCGTTGTCGGGCACTGAGTCGGTGTGATCGTCGATGTCGCCGCAGTTCCAGCGGGCGGCGGCGTCACGGAGGAAGGAGTCGTTGAAATATAGTTTGAGTCCGAATACAGAACGCGGCCAACCTTGCGGAAGCCGTCATAGGTAAAGAAGTAGAACAACCTATCCTTGATGATCGGGCCGCCTACTGAACCGCCAAACTGATTCTGTTGATGAGTCGGCTGGGTCAGAAGGAACTGGGTTGCGCCATTGTGGAGAGCCTGAAACTTGTTATACGGATCAAGCGCGTTCAGGTCCGGATAGCGCAGATAGTAGAAGAGATCGCCGTGAATACTGTTGGTGCCGTTACGCGTGATCGCGTTCACTTGGCCGCCGGCAGCCTGGCCAAACTCGACTGAGTAGTTTGACGTTTCAGCCTGAAACTCCTTGATCGCGTCTGAAGAGTAAACATAAGGCGCGCCGGAGGAACGGCCGCGCGCTTCCGAGAACAGCATCTGGTTGTTGTTCGAACCATCGACATAGTTCTGGTTATAGAGACCCGAGATGCCATGAAACGAAACCAGTCCGGTACCGCCATCCTGCACAACGTTCGGCGTCAGCAACACAAACGCGCTCCAGTTGCGCGTCGCAACCGGCAGGTTCGCAATCAGTGTCGGATCGAATGTCTGCGAAACCTCCGTCTTCTGCGTGTCGAGAATCGGTGTATCCGCGGTAACCTCAACTGCCGTCGACACAGAACCCGGAGGCAGGGACGCATTAATCGACAACTCCTGACCGACGGTCAGCAGGATGTTCTTGCGGTCCACTTTACCGAATGAAGACGCACTCGCCACGACTTCGTAATGTCCGGGAACCAGGAAGTTTGCAGTATATTCACCCGCCGAGTTCGACGTCAGTGTACGGGAAATACCCGTATCCGTATTGGTCACCACAACTGTTGCGCCCGGTACCGCAGCACCGCTCGGATCAGTGATCAAACCGTCGATATTACCGTTGCCGGAGGTCTGTGCCATCGAAGGCAGCGTGCAAAGCGAAAGAACCGCTGCAGCAACAAAGAGCCTGAGCCAGTTACTGAAATTTATGCGTGTCATCTTGATCTCCTCGAAAGTTCGGCGTTTTTCGGGCTTACATCGCACTGCCCGCGAATTACAACACCAGAAAAAGGGATTACGCCTGCTTTCTCGTGAATCGAGATACTTCCGGCGCTTGAATTTCACGTCCGGTGTGCAGGTGGTTTGTGGTCTTAGTCTTTGATGCTAGCAGCCGTTACCGTTTTACGACAAACTATTTCCATAAATATCTCTTTGCATCCCTCTGCTTCTCCCTTGCAATTCAACAAGTTGTAACGCAGCGGCGCATGCCCGGCGTCCGCCCACAGCCAAGTGAATCCAGCCACCGCATACAATAGAAGCTGTATGCACGCCCACGCCAAACCGAACGGTTCTATGCAGCGCATCCTCAAATTTTCCCTCGCGCTTACGTTCCTCTACATCGCCGCGACGCTCTTCTTCGGCCTCCGCGCGCACTCCCTCGCCCTCATCTCCGAGGCCGGCCATAACGTCTCTGATTTCTTAGCCTTAGCCCTCAGCTTCGTCGCCGTCTACCTCCAGACCCGCCCCGCCACCGACCAGCGCACCTTCGGCTACCAGCGCGCCGGCGTCCTGGCCGGCTTCGTCAACGCATTGAGCCTAATGGTCTTAGCCCTCTGGATCGCCGTAGCCGCCATCCATCGCTTCGCCGTTCCCGTCACAGTCGAACCCAAGCTCATGATGCAGGTCGCCGCCGCCGGCGTCCTGATGAACGGCCTCATCGCCGCCCTGCTCTGGAAATTCTCCGGCGACGTCAACATCCGCAGCGTCTTCCTGCACATGCTCGGCGACACCCTCTCCACCGCCGCCGTTATCGTCGGCGGCTTCGCCATCCTGCTCACGCATCAGTACTGGATCGACCCGCTGCTCTCCCTCATCATCGCGGCCATGATCCTCTGGAGCTCCTGGTCGATCGTCCGCGAAACCCTCCACATCCTCCTCGAAGGCACACCTCGCACACTCAACCTCGCCGACATTCGCACCGCCATGGCCAAGGTCGAGGGCGTCGTCAACGTCCACGACCTCCACATCTGGAGCCTGACCTCGCAGTCCCACGCGCTCTCCAGCCACGTCCAGGTCATCGAGATGCCCTTAGCGGAGTGCGAGGCCATCCTCGAGCGCATCAACCACCAGCTCCGCGACCACTTCGGCATCCACCACAC
>Ga0302314_10023651_pt1 | contig 10017 bp, 21 predicted proteins | sample III_Palsa_N2_3_FD_200533 | JGI IMG/M metagenome (GOLD analysis project Ga0302314, IMG submission 200533) | Peat permafrost microbial communities from Stordalen Mire near Abisko, Sweden - III_Palsa_N2_3 | ecosystem: Environmental > Terrestrial > Soil > Palsa > Peat permafrost | place: Sweden...
TGTGAATGACAGTGCCACTGCTGTCCAGTACGTCGACCAGTCGCTCCATGGCTCTCTCCTCCCTTTTCTCGGCCGGATCGTTGCTGCCGCTTACCCGTCTCACAGTTCAGAAGAAGCGGTCTGAACGTCGCTGTTGCACAGGCCAGAATTGCAACACCGTATGGAAACCTTACCATCATTTACCCGCGCTGCGGGACGGACCGGCGTGCTGCTGCACGGGGATCCGGATGAGGGAGCCATGCTGTCGGAACCCAGATTCCTCCTTCACCTGCGGAGGACGCATTTGCCGGTCCCATCACTTGAAGATCGTGGTGTTGGGCTTGTTTCTTGCTGACGTGCAGAGACGCGGATGCCGTCGTGGCCGGCCGACTTTACCGGTGGCGCAGCGCGCGATGCTGTCTCAGTGCCTGCAAAATGTCTAACTCAACGGAGCATCGAAAATGGATACGGGAAAGGCCGAAGGTGCGGTCGAGGAAGTCGCCGGCAAGGTTCAGGGCGCGGCCGGCGCGCTGGTCGGCGACTCCGCGGCGCAACTGGTAGGCAAGGCGAGGGAGTTCGCCGGTAAAGCGCAGCAGCTTCGCGCCGACGCCGCAAGCGCGGTACGCGAAACCACAGCCACGAACCCCTTCACCGCGCTGGCAGCAGTGGCGGCCGTGAGTTTTGTGGCAGGTGCCATATGGCGTGCCGGCGGGTCCAGGCGCAACGATCAGTAAGCGACTCTCGCACGGCAGTCGTCCCGGAGCTCATGATCCCTTAAACACCAACGCTCGCGCCTTGCTGTGAGAACGTGGGCATGGTGCCAGCAGATACCGGTCAGGGCAACTCAAGTCGGAAACTGCGGCTGGGTTCGCCGCCCGGGACGCGCCGTACGGCACTTCCGCCAGTGGCATCCTTCTTCCATGCGCAGAAAACTTCTGCTCGCTGACGACGACCTCAATGCAACCGCAGCAGTCGCCGTGTTTTTCGAGTCTCACAATTTTGAGGTGCGCACCGCCACCGACGGGATTACCGCGCTTCGGTGGTTCTCCACCTGGCAACCCGACGCGGCCATGCTCGATATCGACATGCCAGGTGCAAACGGATATGAGGTGGCGCAGCACGTGAGGCGCACAGAGAACCCGGGCAAACGCACACTGCTCGTCGCCATTACCGGAGAAATGCCGCCTCACGAGGTCGCCGCCCGATGCCGTGAAGCTGGCTTTGATCTTCATGTCGCGAAGCCGGCCGATGTGAAGGCGCTCGCTGAATTTGTCATTCAGGGAATCACGCGCTGATTTCTCCGCCGGCGGTTCCTTGCTGCGCGCGGCGCGAAAAGCGTTGACATAACTACTCTGTCACTATACTGTGGAGGTCGAAATATTCAAGAAGCCTGATTGCTGATCACCATTTTCCGCCTTGTCTGCGCGGTACTCGTTGTCCTCTCTTCTTCCTTGAAGTTTTTGTCGCTCCGCAACGGAGCTGTTATTTTTATCTCAGGGAATTCTCATGGATACCGGTACTGTCAGGTGGTTCAACGATAGCAAAGGCTTTGGCTTCATCACTCCGGACGCAGGCGGCGACGATCTCTTCGCTCACTTCTCGGAAGTTCGCGGCGACGGCTTCAAGACGCTCACGGAAAACCAGAAGGTGAGCTACGACACAAAGCGTGGCCCGAAGGGCATGCAGGCGTCGAACATCTCGCCGCAGTAAAGTATCTCAGGGGCCGGTCTACCGGCCCTTTGCATGTTTGCCTGACTTGCATCCTCGCGGAGCCAATGCGCTCCCGATCTGATCGCCACAATTGAACGTGCGCATCATTTGTCTTTCCGACACGATCCGTCTCGCCCCAATTTCGAATTATTCGCCTGCACGGCATCGTTATCGTGCGGGCGTCGCCCGGTTATCGCTTATGCAAAACAATAAACATATCCACCAGTACAACGGTTACTCAGTTTCCCCGTCCGCTCACCGTTTGCCGGACGGCTGGTTTGCCGCCAACCTGCTTCTCACGAGAGGCGACGCCCGGAGTGCTGGGCTGGCGTCATACAAGTTTGATGCGCTCGACTATTTCGATAGCGAAACACAGGCTGTCGGGCACGCGACGGCCTGGGCGCGTGGCTGGGTTGATAGTCGCGGTTAGGTCGGCAATACCCCTGCATGGCAGCGGCAGGATGGGAGGCGGCGAGGATCGACCGGACCCTGGCACAGGACCCGGCCTGATCATCACGATACACAGCAATATCACCTGCTTCCGGATGGAGCGGTGTCATTCCGGCGAGCGCTTTAGTGCCTCTCCTGGGCGTCGTCGCTGACGAGCTCGCACTATGGCCAAGACATGATACGTCTGGCGGCACACCCTGCCTGTTGCACCCGCGCCAGTCACACCCGTTAAACCGCTATACCCGTTACACAACGTCGCAGTGAAGCGCATCAAGGGCGCCCGGGCTCGCGCCAACCAGAACGTCACTCAACCGGATCACGGGATCCGGTCGCCTGATCGACACAACGCTATTCCCGTCAATCGCATCACAAGGAGCAGAGATGGCGTTATTGGTCATACAGGTCGCAGTCAGCGGGGAACTGGTCGAGGTATTTGAAATGACGGTCGATGATGTCGACGGCCACCGGATGCTCGCCGCTGCCAATGAGGACGAACGTGTGACTCATCCTTCGGGACAGGCACCCGAAGACGGTGAGGTCTGGATTGATCTGATCGATGGGGATGGCGAGACACTGTTCGACCAGGTGGCCTGTTTTCACCGGGCGGATGCCGCCGACGCGCTGCAGATCCATTTCGGCATGAATGCCGACGTCGTCAAGGACTGCCTGTCAAAGTCGAATATCGCTTCGCTCCATGCGCGGCACTGTCTGGCGGCACAGGCCTACTTCCGCAGGATCGATCGCCTTGTGGATTGCTCGCCGGTGAGTTCCCGGCAGAGCAATCGCCGGCGTGTCGGTGAAGCCAGTGTGATGGAACTTGCGCTAGAGCTCCGCAGGCGACTGGACGGTGTCGTCACGCAACTTGCCCTGAGCGAGTTGCCCACCCACGTGCAGGCTGCGGCGCAGGAACTCAAGGATGCGACGAAGAGCTACGTGGGTGCGGTTCAGCGCCTGTGAAGCAGCGGCCGGAACCCGCGTGTGGAGCAACCTTATGCAAAGAACGCTGAAGTATCGCGGGTTTGAGATCTGTGTTGATCTCGTGCCCACTTCTGAAGACATGTTTGACGCGTGGCTTCGGATTGAGGGGCCGCCTCACGTCTCGGCAGTAGCCACGCGAGGCCAGCGTATCAAGGTCCGCGGCGGCCCGTTTTCCGAGCGTTGGGCTTACTTCGTTGCGCAGATCGCTGGCCAGGCCTCAATCGATATCATTCTCGGTCCCGGCGAATAGTTTGACGCCGTCACCCGTGACGAGTGGATCTGCATTTTCCGCGTTGCCGCCCGCGATCGAAAAAAGTACTGGATACCTACCTGACAGGGAAACCGTTTCATGGATGAACGCAAGCGCGACAGTATGATTGCCTACCTCCGCCACCGCATGGAGGACTTCGGAATCAGCCCGGATGATCTTGCTGCAACACTTGCGGCTGAGCCGCCAGCGGGCCGCTACCGCAGCGCGCATGGCGAGAGCTGGAGTGGTGAAGGTGCGATGCCGCAATGGCTGAAGCAGGCGCTCAGTGCGGGCCAGTCCATTGGCCACTTCGAGCTGGCATCAGGTGCAGCTTCCGCACCGTCCCCACACGCACGCGCGGCTGCAGGTGCAGACTGGACAAATGATCCGTTCGCGGGCAGTCCGCTCGCGCGGTCGAATTTCCGTTAAATCCGTTGGCAAGCGGCTCAACTATCTTGCAAAAAATCCGTGCCTTCCGGGCGAAGTGTCTCCAGTGGCCGAAGTACGTCGCGAATCCCCAGCAGATCCGCAACATATTGCTCTATCTGATCGATGACGTCCGTCACCTGATCGACGAAGAACTCGTCCTGGGTACCGACCGTCAGCCCCGCGCCGTTGACGAGCGTATGAGCGATGCGGTGCAGGCGCAACAGGTCCTCGCGCAGACCTTCCGGGTCGTAAAGGCTGGCACGTACCTCATCGAGTCTGCCCACGGCGTCCAGCATACGCGTCGTGTCGTAGCCCGATTGCAGTGCGTCCAGCGCGGCGGCATCCACCTCGCCATACGGCGTCGCGGTGACCGCGGCTCTTGCGCTCATTCAGTCGTTACCTCATCTCGTCATCCGGGCGTGCCGCCTGACCAAACAGCGTATCGTTGATCCGTCTCCCTGTTCGATGACCATGAACGCCACGCAGATCGAATTATTTGAGCATGTAACAGATGCCTTCTCGCAGCCGCAAGACGGCCGACTGACGAACAGAGAGGTGTACCGGATCGCCTCCGGCCGCGCGGGTATCTCAAAGGCCGAGCTTGACGAGCCAAAGGCCTTCGGCAAAGCGGGGTCGATGCGCAGCGAGATGAAGCATCGCATCCGTTGGATACTCAACGCCCTGAAAACCTCTGGCGTGATCCAGCACGTCGCCGGCGAGCGCGCCGTGTGGGAACTCACCGAGGCTGGCAAAAGCAAGTTGCGCAAAATTCGCCCGGACGTGTCGTGCCTCGGCTATTCCACCGATCTTGGCATCGCAATCTGGTCTGATGCAGAGCGCGTTATGGATCACTGGCAGGAAACGATCTTTCTCGCGCTCACTTCGCCGCCCTACCCTTTGCGGATTCCGCGCTTGTATGGTGGCCCGCCAGCACACGCGCACGGAGATTTCCTGTGCCGGCATTTCGAGCCGATCGTGAAGCACCTCGCGCCGGGCGGTAACATCGTCCTCAATCTCGGAGATGTCTTTGAGGATCACTCCCCGGCAAAGTCCACGTACATCGAAGAAGTCACCCTCGCGTTCAAGGCGCGGTTCGGTCTGCACCTGATGAATCGCATCATCTGGCAATCGAACAAGCCACCATCGCCGGCGCATTGGGCGAGCGTCAGAGCAGTGATCCCCTGGATGACATGTGGACCGAATGCTATCGCACAGGCATGCCAAAACGTAAAGTTCGAATTCACCATCGTGAAGAGCTTTTCGTTCTCACGCGCCATGCGATTGATCGTCTGATTGGCCGAAAACACCTGCAAAGTTTCGCGTAGGCGAATCTCGATTGTATCCAGTAACGCATTCACGTCAGCCATAACTTTTCCGACTCCGCTATGCCACCAGTACAGGCTTTGCCGCCTGGAGCAACGCCGCTAGTGCTGCGAATGCGGCACCGCCTGCGTTGAGCCAACTTGACCGCAGGGACGCTTCGTTTAACTCTTTGTCACTGTCAAACCCATTGGTGGTCTTCAGGCTGACACGCGCGGATGCGCCCCACAGTACTGCTGAAACGAAGGCCAGTATCGCGGTCCATACGTCTACAAGCGCGGCGGTCACTGGTTTAACTTGGATCGGATGGACTGCCGAAAACAGTTGGCACGCGAAACCTGCCGCGATCAGAATCAATCCGCCACGCGACATGCGGTTGTAAAAGCGCAGTTCCGGACTCGGCTCCATTCCAACGTACATTGTGGTGCTTAAAACTTTGAGCGATGGCATACCAAAGAAAAAGGCTGTGACACCACCAACGAATCCAGCCAGTAGGCCCATGACGTTCCAGTCGCCGCCCAGGAGGGCGCGGGCGAAATCAAGCGTGATTTGAAGGACGGCGCCCATACGTTCCTTTTCCTTGTTCAAATGTGACCAGCGCTCTTCAACTTTTCGCCCGCGACCATGCAACCCGCATCGCCGCAGTCGGCCATGCATTGCAAGCTTCAACTTCGACAGGATCATAGCCGCGCAGCACCGCTGTGATTTTCTCGATATAGGTTCGCGGCGCACTGCTATACCGGTTCACCAGCCACATAATCAGCAGAGCAACCACAAAGACAATCCAGAGAAACCCACTCGGGATTTTCGCACCGGCTTTCGCGGCTGCGAGCGTCGCTGCGTAACCGCTCGCAAAGACCGCGACAGCCGCGAGCAAAGCGCCGTAGCTGCGTGGGCCAAGGAGACCGGCTCTACGGTGGCGCCACGAGAGTTCTATCGAAGCTAATTGCTTGTGTAGTCCGCGCAAGTGGTCAATCTCAGCGGTGGCTTTCAATTCAGTTTTCATCATTGGGTCGTGGTGTCGGGCGTATCCGGCGCAAGCGCTATTCCGATCTAGTTACCAGCCCCTTGAGTCGGCGATCTCATTCAGCAGGTCGGTTTGTTCCACGATAGCTTGCAAAATGTACCCCTCTGTTATTATAAAATTCGTGCTCCCGACGTCGCCGGCATGTTCCCCAAGATAGCCGGCAGTTTCGTCTCTCCAAGCGATCCACGCCTTCTGGGCTTTGTCCAGAGCGGCTAGTTCGGCGGGATCTGCATGACGGGCAATTCGGCTATAGGCCGCGTTCAGCTTCCTTTTCTGCAGCGCGTCCTCCGACGAATAGCAAGGGCCCTTTGCCTCGTACGATTCCGCCTTCTTCATGCAACCGTAAAACTGTGCCGACAAGCGGTTGTCGGGGGTTGACGCATTCGCCGTGCTGACCGATGCCGCGACCAGTGAGATCAGAATCGTCTTCTTCATATCGTCCCTCTTGATCGATGTTTTTTTCGTGGTCTATTCTGGTCGGCCGTAGTTCAGACCGTATTCATATTCGGCACGCGGTAGCTGGCTGACAATCAGAGCCTTTTCTGCGGCTACCAAAGCGAGTCGGAGAAAGCCGTCACGCACTGCGACGCGAGCGTAGTCGAGTTCGCGCTGTTCCCACGGCCCAATCGCCCCCTCGCGGTCTTCTTCCATCGCCTCTTGGCACGCAGCGATGACGTCCAGCACTTCCTGGTCATGACCGTCGTAGCTCTCGGCCACGAGTTCCAGGCATTCGGCAATCGACTCCATCTGCTGTTCGTACATGATCCAAATCTCCTGTCCTTTCCTTGGTGTTAGAACGTCATGCGTCTTCGAGGGCTACGCGCGCCTCGGCGCACATTTCAAGCAGTCCTGCGTCAACCTCCGCAAGCCAACGGTCGCGAGTGATTAATGCTTCGCGCTGCGCCAGCGGGTCGCGGTCATTTTTGACTGCTGCAACCACTTTCTCCACGGTCGCGAAATCAACCTTTACCATCACAATCTCCCGATTGGCGACGCGAACCACGCGAGCGCTTTTCCGTGGTCAATGGTCGGTCACATCAAAGAGTTCCGAGAAACCGGGTGCGAGCTTGTCCAGTTCGCCATTCCGCGCCATTGCGCGCAACTTCGGCAAACTGCCGTTGTCGTGGTCTTCTTCGCCACAGTGACTGCACATGAATGCCTGACGACTCTTGTCAAAGAACCCGCCTGGATGCTCGGCTCGCAGTTCGGTGTTGCCGCAATGGACACACGAAGTCGCGTTGATATCGAATGTCGCATCGTTACAGTTCGGATCAAGGCAGCGGTACACGCACCCGTTCATCATGGAATTTTCCGTTGTTCAACGCTTGAAGAAAAAGTACAGAATCACAACCGCTGCGACGACCGGGAAAGCCTTCACAAGCGAGACTGTGATGCCGAACAACGCAAAGCCAGCCCATACTGCAAGCAATCCGATCACAATGGCCAACGCGCCGTAGAGCGGCCACGTGACCAACTGCCAGTTGAACTCAGTCCTTTGCTCCGCTGCGGCCTGGCCGGATACCGGCACATCGACGCGGCGAAGCCAGAATGGGAGTTTCTTCGAGGTATTCCAGTGACTTGTAGCTTTCATTCGCTTTTCCCTTGCGTCACTGGTGCTCAGGAACCGCGTCGAATTCCGTAGGCGTCATGGCGTCGAACTCGATCGTCGCTTCGAGCCGCATCCCGGCTTTCGGCTCACCATTCAAGTGTGTCAGTGCGCCCGTGATTTCGTCTGCCTTGACGATAAGCGTTTCGTCGCCCACCGTCACACGGGCGACCAAAATCAAGTCGTTTTGATGTGCCATGCCTTTCTCCTTTTCCGTTACCTGTTCTAACCAACTGCGAAACATCCACGCCTGATTCAACTGGTCTGTCGCGAATCCGCCGTTAGAAACCTCTTGGCTGAACGCAACGACGACCTCATCGCCGCCTTCGTCCCAAACGACCTTTCCCCTAAGTCCTACGGGGATCGATTCGCCACGCCCCAAGGCAGATTCGTAGCGTATGATCTTCACGCTCTTACCTTGTAGGGAAGCGAATCGCGTCATTGCCCTTTTCCTACTCGTGGTCTCGAAGGTCGGCCAACGACTCTTCGAGCGTATCCGCAGCGTCTAAGTACAACTGCACGCTGCCGTCGTCCAGCGGTTCGCCTGATGGCATCTTGCGCGATTCGGCCGAGTCACGCAGCACATTGATGGCGGCACGCAACGCGAGTGCAGGAGTCAGTTTTGGCATGGTTCGCTTTTCCTAGGTTTTGCTCACGTCATTCGGTTAGGCATTCGACTTATTCACCGGCGAGTCGTCCGCCACGCCCGAGGCATTGGGCGCTCACCCGCTGTCCCTTCAGGACGGTGGCGAGGTGCGCAGCTTGACCGGACGCAAACACCAGTGCGACTCCAACGTTAAGTCGATTCGAACCAACTACGACAAGAGGCTCGCCGTCGCTCGTCTTGTCGATATCCAGAATGGTTCCTGAGATCAGCAGTGGCTTGTTCTTGTATTTCGCGTCGGCCGAAAAGATGTTCCCTTTGTAGTCCGCGCCAATTTGATTTGCTTCGACCGATGCGGGGCCGTTCGCTTGCGTTGCATATGTGTGCTGCGCGAATAGCGCAGCGACGATCAGGATAGCAGTGGCGGTCTTCATTTTTTTGTTGGTCGCGGCTTCCGGCCGCGTACGGGGCACCTTAGCGCCGAGTGCTTTTCCGTGCCGTTACTGCGCGGAGTTCGAAGCGCGGATTGCAGAAACTTCCGCATCGCTCAGGCGGAGTGCTGCGTATGCATCCGTCGCTGTTGCCGCGCACGGGGCGAAGAACGTTGTACCCGTCTTTTCGAGCGAGGCCGACAGCGACGCTACTTGCTCATCGCTGTAACCAAGTTTGCGCAGATTCTCGTTCATGTCGTTTATCCAATTGCGGCTACCGGCCGTTCGGGGCGCGACTAGCGCCATGCATTTCCTTGGCGTTACCCGAGTCTGCTTACCTCTAGGGTGCGCCCCGGGAAGAGTCTTCGGGCCATACTTTCGGCCACGGAGAAATCTTTAGCTTCCACCATATCGGTGTCCGCCAACATTGCAGGATGAAGGGTGGTTCCGTCGTTTGACACCTTTTTGCCTTCGATCCAGAACTCGCGGTACTTCCGTTCCATGCCGCGCTTGATCGCGGTGATTTTGTACGTTGACTTCGCCATGTTGAGTTTCTTTTCCGTGGGCACTCTAGCTGCCTTCCCAAGTCACTTCGGGCTACGTACCCGCGCGATGAGATCCGCCGCCACGCTCGCGGATATAGCATCGACTGGATCATCCGTTCCGGCCACCTTTGGCCATTTGAGCGGGTCATAACGCTCCCCAATCGCTCTTTCCACTGCGGCAATCAACTCCATGTCCATCGGCTCGGGAGTCAGTTCGACCGGCAAGCCGTAGCTTTCAAAACTGCGAAAGAGCTTGGTCAGCCACTGTGGATATCCCTCCGGGCAGTGGATCGTAATGTGGTCGTATCCAATGCGTGAAAGATGACGACTAACGTACTCGTAGAACGCCTCACTAAAATCAGGGGACGTCCGCCGAAACGTGAACCGAAAAAAACAACGTCCGTCGATAGTCAGCTTCTCGGGGGTTAGTTCAGGCGGCAAGGGGGCGTTCCAATCAACTTTGGTAGCAGCGTTCATTTTTTAGCCTAATTCTTGGGGTTTTCCGTCCTGTTTCTACAATGCCGGTGGCGTCGGCGGCGTTGGGTCGCAGCAGTGCGTAGGAAGCTCCCAGCCAGCTTCTTCGAGCGTCGGACCGCTCGCATAGAACCACTCGAAGTCGTCTCGGCGATCCGCCGTCGCTAGCCGAGGTTCTTCCCAGGAGGGCGCCCATAACCAAATTGCCCTTCCT
>Ga0302314_10023652_pt1 | contig 10016 bp, 9 predicted proteins | sample III_Palsa_N2_3_FD_200533 | JGI IMG/M metagenome (GOLD analysis project Ga0302314, IMG submission 200533) | Peat permafrost microbial communities from Stordalen Mire near Abisko, Sweden - III_Palsa_N2_3 | ecosystem: Environmental > Terrestrial > Soil > Palsa > Peat permafrost | place: Sweden...
GGCCTCACGCTGGATGACCGAGAGCCGGCCTCGATCTGCATCAGGCTCGGCCCGGAGAAGCGCCTGCCTGCGGGTCCACTCATCGTCCGTCTGTTCCTGCCGCCGGCGAGCCCGATGGGCTTCCTGCCCGTTGTTGAGGTCCTCCGGTCGCGCCGCCAAGGCCTTCGCAGGATCGTGGTCGTCATCGGCGACCGCGGCGACATCTTCGGCGCTCAGCGTCGGCTCCGGTCCAGAGGCCGCCTCGGCAGGAGCGACAGACGCGACGCTGGGGTCAACGCCGCCCGCGGCTCTGCCGGGCTTGGACCGATCAAACAGGGAGGTGAGCACCGCCTTGCGCGCGGCCACGCCGGGCGCCGGCTGCGAGCTGGGGTCAGGGGCGGATGTCCCCTTCCCTTCCTGCGCCGGTGACCGCACCACCTCATCCAGGGGCGCGGTCGGCGCGGCGATGCCGCCTCCGGTCCTTGGCGGTGTCTTCGGTCCGCCACGTCGATCCGGCTGGGGCTTGTCGCCCTTGGGGTCTGGGTTCGGGCGATCGCCTTTCAGCAGGGCGCGATTGAGATATTCACGGACCGGATCGGCGTCGCTGGGCATGAACCCGTCCGCGACCACGGGCCGCTCGACATAGCGCAGCTTAATCTTGGCGATGGGAAACGGGTGGGTCGCGCGGGCGTTGGCGACCCGGATCATGCCTTCGAGGGCGCTGAAGTTATGGACGTCCTCGGCCAGGACGATCGGCTCCAACTCCTCCTTCGGGATCAGGCCGACGCCGTCCCGGATGCTGTTGGCTCCGTAGGAGGTGTTCTCGTCCACTCGCCGCATCACCCGCCGGCCGAGCTGCTCTGACATCAAGGTCGCGGTCTCGAAGTCGCCCGCGCGCAGGATCAGCTTAGTTAGGCAGTTGCCGATAATGGTCCGGGCCTTGTCGGGGCCATAGAGGTCGTGGAGTTGCGAAACCTGCTGGAAACCGAGCACCACGGCGCCGCCATATTTGCGCAGCCGTTGCGGACCATCGGCCAGAGCGTCGACCCGGCCGGCCGAATGAAACTCGTCCAGGAGGAACCAGGTGGTCTCGCGACTGAGACCGTCCTGCCGGCTGAGCAGGGCCGAGATCGCCAGCTCAGACCAGAAGCCCAGCAACGGCCGCAAGGCGTCCATGTGGCTCTCAGGCGCCGACAGGAACAGGAATCCTCCCCTGCCCGCTCCAGGCGGCGCCGGCGCGGCCTCCGCTGTCACGGGTTGGTTCACCCAATCGCGAATTGAGAACCGCTGCCGGTTTCCATGCAGGTAGATGAGCGGCTCGACTCCTTCGGCGAGGACCGACAACAACGAGGAGATGCGCGCGCCTTCCAGGCCGCCCAGGTGCATCGCCGCGGGCGTTCCTTTCAACAGCGCCTTCAGCTCGGCGATCGGGCCGAACAGGAAGTCGAGGGCCTCGGTCAATTGAACCTCGGCCTCGGGCCCGGGGCCGGCCGCCTCATTGGCCCGCCGGCGCCGCTCCATGAGCTGGTAGCCGGTCCAGGAGAACAGGGATCGAGCGACATTGACCCAGTAGGGATCGCCCGACTTGGGGTCCTTGAAGATGGCGTGGCCGAGCTTGACCCAGTCGGGCGTGTCCCGCGCATCGAAGAACGGCGACCAGGCGGGTGACCGCGCGTCGAAGGGGTTCAGGATGACGTCGCGCTCGGGATCGTAGTGGTGACGGATGTAGTCGAGCTCGGGATCGAAGATGATCGCCCGCTGGCCTTTGGCCCGGATCGAGTCGATTAGCCCATGGAAGGCGACGGACTTGCCGGACCCCGGCGCGCCGACAATCAGCGTGTGCTCGTGCTCGGTCCCGAAGGGATAGGGCACGCCGCAAAGCAGCGGGGCCTGGAAGTTGATGACGCCCTGGCGTCTGGCCTCCGCAACGTTGAAGGCGCGGATCTGGATCAGCAGCTGGGAGAGAGGCAGGACGATCTGCCCACGAATCTGCCGGGCCTTGATCTTGTCCTGACCGGAGAACTGGAACCACAGGTTCGCGACCACGCCAACGAGCAGCATCAGGCAGCCCCACAAGACCAAGGTGTAGCGCGCGGTTCGCCAAAAGACCTGGGCGTGAGGCGCCACGTCAGGGTCGTTCGGGACATCGCGGACATTGTCCGCATGGGTGGTTCCGTCCGCCGACTTGATCGAAAGGGTTTGGGTGAGCGGCCGGCCGATGGCGCCCAGCACCGAAGCCTCGACCTCCTCCATGCCGGCCAGCTGTTGGTCTGGCGTCAGATGATGGACGGCGGCCCAGCCTACGATCAGGGTCAGGGGCGCGATGACCAGAAGGAGCAGCTTGCCGAGCACCTCGATGGTCATGTCGAAGGTGTGGCCGACGGTCTGGCCGCCGCGCAGCCAGGATTCAAACCCGCCGCGGTGAGGTCGTGACATCGCAGTGTCCTCGATTGGGAGGGACAGCTGCGGGAGGGAGAAGGAAGCGCGGTCAGCTTAACCGCTCGGCCCTCCCCGCGATACGGCTATTCTGGCGGGTCGAGCAGGCCGAAGGCGTCGAGGACCGAGGTCACCCGCGGGTCCGGCTCATCCACGCCCGGCGCCTCCGCCGGCGCGGGCGGGAGGTCTCCGAACAGGCCTCGCGAAACCCCGTCGACGACGCCAAGGGCCGCGGTCAACTGAGGATGGTCAGGGGCGATGACCCCCAGAAGGACGCGGGCGAGCGCTGCGGCGGTGAAGGAATTGATCGCGGCCGATCGCAGATAGTAGCCGTCAGGGTTTTGTTCGGCCGCCATGATCAGCCGCTCCAGGACAGCCGTCTGGGTCGACCGCTCGCGTATCGCCAGCTGCTGGAGCGCGGCCCTTGCGAGGGGATCGAGGCGGATCGTCAGATTGGGCCGCTTCGGCGCCGCCTTGATCGATCGCACCAGAAGATCTCCTTTGGCCGGAATTCGAGCTGTGCAATGCACTGCTTCCTATGTCACGGTCCTAGCACTGCAATTGGCGGAAGCAAGGCCTTGCACAGCTATTGCACTGCATTTTCCACGGCCGATTTATCTCGCCTTCCCAAGGACTTACCCAAACCGCAGGTGTGCGTAATGTGTGATTGCTTGAAGAGACAATCCGGGCCGGGTTTCCTGCCCCACATGATCTCGATAGGAGATTGATTTTTGCCATGGATATCAGGTGATTACAAGGCGCGCGCGGCCTGATCGAGGCTCATTGCGACGGTCCCGGCGCTACATCCGCACGGCTTTTGTTCCTCCTAAGTTCCGTCTGCGGTACCGTGGAGTCACCAACAGGCACCGGATTGCCGACTGACAAGTTCACAAACACAGCCACTGTGTCGGCGGAAACGTGCGGCCTGCACGGCGCCCGGTCTTAGATCATCGGACAGCGGATAAAGGGGTCAACCAGATCGGCCGCGAACATCGTCGCGAGGTGGTGTCCGGAGCTTTCGGCCAAACTTCGGGCGACCAGGGGAAGTTCTCGAAGGGCACGAGGCGTGTCGTCGAGCGCGATCGGCGTGGGCGATTCCGGAGGCTCGATGCGCAAGACATTGTTCTTCCCGACCAGCAGGTAGGCTTGGCCGAGCGCGTTTTTGGACTGAGCGCGAGCAGCGGCTTTGTAGGCCCGTAGGAAAGCCCAGGCGCTGGCGCCTCCCATGCGCGCAGCCTTGTCCACCGTGAATGTGGCTTCGCCGGTCCCAAGGGTCAGGATGCGAATGTTCTCTCGGGGCAAGTCGTAGCAGGCGAGCGCATCGACGAGCGCGTTCATGACAGGATTGTTGGCCCAGACTCCGCCGTCAATCATGACATAGCCGTCATTGTCCACGGCCGGATAGTAGGATGGCGCCGCCGTCGTATGGAGGGCGACATGGGCGAACTTCTTATGCCGGTCCTTCTGATAGTCGGGGTGATGAGGCGTCTTGTAGATGAAGGGCTCGCCGTGAAGCCCCTCGAAGCTGGGGACGATCAGCCGTGTTGACGCCCCGTCGAGAACCTCATCGCCAAACACAGCCAGGAGTTCATCCTTCAAGACATCCTGATCGTGTTTTGGCCTGGACCACCACCGGAGCAGCCGCCGCCATTTGCGCCATCCGTTCAAGGTCGGGAAGATGCGCTCTCCCCGGTCAAGATAGATTTGAAGCGCCTGCTGGGCGGTCATGCCATGAGCGAGCGCGAGGGCGATGATGCCGCCGGTTGATGTTCCGGCCACCATGTCAAAATGGTCGGCGATGGAGCGACCGTTCAGGAATCGTTTCTCGATCTCGGCGAGATAGGCGGCTGGAAAGACCCCCCTGATACCGCCGCCATCGATCGAAAGGATTCGAAACAGCCGCCCTTCGGGCCATGGCTGTTTCACGCGGACCTGTTGGATTGTGCCGTCGGAACGGCGTGGCGGCGTATAGGTCATGCGGCTTGCTCCAATAAGTTGGACCGCACAGTCGGATCGCCGCTGCCGGGCCCGTGTTGCAGGCCGCGATGGTCGAAAAGCCCGGTCAAAAGGGCGTCGGCCGCCGAGCTGTTCAGGAGGTCACGCCGCCGCCAGGCCGAATCCGGTGATGGTGCGCCCGCTGGAGTGGTCTCCTCTTCAAGAGCTGCGGCCGGTTGCACCCTGGGACCGTGTAAGGCTCCGCCGCCGGTCCAGACCCCCGTGGCGTGCCAAGCTTCATAGAAACGAAGCCAACTAGCAGTCCACGCCAGGATGGTGTTGGCGATTGACTGATCACGCGTCCAGCCGTCGTCTCGTGGATCGAACAGGCAGAGCACCGGTCGGTCGCGGGCCGGGTATACGTGAGGAATAGGATCGTCGGGATCTTCGATGCGCCTTGTGAGCGGCGGATCCAGCACCGTCACCTGCGGAAACGGCGCATATCTGTACCGGAACGGGTCGTCGCGGCGGTTACGGACATAGACGATTTCAATGTCGTAGGCGCGCGAGAGCCCCTGGACGGCACCTCGCCAGATGCCTAGCCGCTTGCCGGCAATGACAGTGCGAATGTTCGGCCAGGACGCTCGGATTAGGTCGTCCTGCTCACGGATGCTTAGGGCCGCCACCAAGCCTCCCCGCCAAAGTAGCTGGTGCGAGGTTCCGCCCGGCCAATGGTCGGCGCCAGGACCGCAGGCGAAGCCGGGACCAGGAGACGACCCGAACCAGGGCGATATCGGGTCTGGCCCAACTCCTTGTCGCGACCCATGCGCTTGGCGAAATCCAGCACGGCCGACCGAGCAGCCTGCTCGCCGAACAGATCCGCCAGGATAGTCTGGCGTTCCGTCAGGCTAGGTGAGCCGTGCACATATGTGGTGAGTTGCTCGACATAGTGATCAAGATCCCGCAACCAGATCGTCTGATCAGCCAGGGTCCCCGGCCACCGGTCGGTGAGGATGTCGGTATCGCAGACAGGGTTGGCAGCGTGGTAGAGCAGTCCCAGCCGGTGCACGCTCCGGAACGTCTCGCGCATATAACTGACATGCGAGAGCAGAGCATTCGCGAAGCCGGCTTGGCCGACCTTGTGTTCCGCGATCAGCTTGCTGAGGACTACGCCCGGGGGGCAGCGCCCGTCCCTGTGGTTGAAGCGCAGGTTCCGGAACCGTTTGGTCAGTTGCAGGCTGAGCAGCGCGCGCGAGGTCTCGTGGGGTTTGAGCTGGTCCGGCAGGGGCTCGGTCTGCGCCTTCGCCAACGCCCGGTCCATGGCCTGATAGCCGCTGAAGGCTTCCCCGAACAACGCTTCCGCCGGCGTCTCTGCCTTGAACCATTCGGCAAAACCGTAGGGATTGGCGATGACGTGCTTGCCGAGAACATCGGGGGTCTCGGCTCGGTGGTGGAAGATGGTGCTCTCTCGGGCTGGGCGTCCCGACCGAAGCACGGCCGGTGTCAGGTCCACATGCATGCCATCGGCATAGGCGACCTGAACGCAGCGGGTGCATCGCTCGGTCACTTCATAATACCGCGAACCGGGCTCGCCGCGGACACTCTCATAAAGCACGTCCAGCACAATCTGCGCGTCGGTGTACTCGGCGATTAGCAGGCTAACGATCGCGTCGACGTCATACTCGTCGTTGGAAGCGCGGTTGGCGACGACCGAGCCCGTCGCCACGCCGCCCTGGCCATAGACCAGGCCGACTAGTCCCTGCAGGGGGCTGCCGTCTCGCTCTATCCACGCCGCGAGCGCGTGATAGCGCTTCTCGGCCTCGGCATAGTCGGACGGCGCCAGCTGAATGCGGGCCGCGACGTCGGCCAGCAGAACATCCCCTTCATCGAGGATGTGATTCGAATTATCACGGAAAGGAGCGTTCACTCTTTGATCTCCGGGGAGGGGCTGGAGGTGATTCGGGGAAAAGGGAACAAATATACCTCTACTCCGAACTTAGATGCGCCGCTTGATTACCGGAGTCAAGGGCTCTAAAGTTCGCCCAAAGCGAACATCGGATTGACGTCATGACGCCAACGGCGGGGACTTTCGGAGAGCGGATCAAGGCGCTCCGCACCGCTCGTGGCCTCACGCTTGAGCAACTCGCCCAAGCTACGGGGTCGTCCAAGAGCTACATTTGGGAGCTGGAGAACAAGAATCCTCCAAGGCCTTCGGCGGAGAAGCTGTCCGCTATCGCCAGCGTCCTGGGCGTGACTGTGGACTATCTGCTTGGAGCGGACGACCACACCCTGTCCGGCGCCGAGGACACGGCCTTCTTCCGCGCCTACAATAAGATGCCTGAGGATACCCGCCGCCAACTTCGAGAAATGGCGAAAATTCTGGGGACCAAGAAGTAGCCTGATAGTGTGAGGCGTGGGTCTCGCGCACCTAGGTGCGGAACAGGTCGAGCAGATCCTCTTGCGGCGGTTCGGGCTGAAGCCCGCCACCCGTGGCATCGAAGTGTAACAAGGTCAGCTCCTGATCATAGCGGTCAGAGCGAATGCACATCTCCACGAGCGGCTCGGGAAACCAAACGCCCGCGGCTTGGGCGAGACCGGCCTTAGCCTCCTCCGTGTAGTCGCGACGCGCCGCGCTCGCCTGGGGAGGCAATTCAAAGACAGTGTTCTTGGTACGAAGGAATCGCCCGGACTTAAACGCCGCGTCGCTGGATTTGGCCCAGAGCGCAAACCCTTCGTTGGAGACAACCGCCATGGCGCGGGTTTCTGTATACTCCAGCCAACGTAAGATCGCTGCGGTCAGCGACACGCCGTAACGCCTAGCAAGGCGGCTCAAGAGTTCGAAATCTGGCCTCGCCTTTGGCGGCAGTTGTAGCCGGAAGTCGTGCAGCGGCATCAACAGCGCCGCGGCGAAAGCGTCGGCTTCCTGCTCCAAACCTGTCCCCGCGCGCCGAACGATGCTCGTCTCGTCACAATAGATGCCGAGGTCAAACCGCGTGTCGGTTTCGATCAATTGGCGATGCAGCATATAGTGACCGAGCTCGTGGCCGATCGTAAACGCTCGCCTGCCAGGTGACTGTCCGAAATGGTAGAGGATCGCCCACTGTCTTGGCGTAGTCTCGCTGCACACCAGGGCTCCAACACAGCCCGGAATGTCCCGTTCCTCGACGTTATGGATACGGCCCTGTGGCGCGATCTGTGCTGAATATTCCACCGCGAGCGCTTCGACATCGACCGGCGCGCGGTCGAAACGATCTTTCCCCAAGACCGCGTCCAGCATCTGGGTCAGGCGCGCGGCTTCCTTCAAGGGACGAGGGCGATCAAACTCCGCCATACTCAAATGCTCTTAGGTGCCATTGGCAAAGTCTTCCACGCATCAGCAACAGCCGCCCGCGCAGTTTTAGGCGCTCCCCGTCATGCGGCGGCGAGTCTAGGATCAGCGATCTTGGCGAAATGAGCAATCGCGGCCGCGTCCAGCTCAAATGGCGTCTGCGTCTCGGCTTCGTGCCGATCGAGTTCCTCGAGAACCGACCAGACGTCCCAGCACTCGGCGACCACGTACCAGCCGCCGACATCGTAGAATTGATGAGCGTGTTCCATCTCGCCCTTGGCCATCGCTTCTTTCGCCATTTGAGGTCTCCCGCCTTTGCTGACCGGCGGGCTCATCCCGCGATCGCGCGACCGGAGGGGCGGGGCAAAGGCCAGGGACCAAGGCCTCGTTTGATGGAAACCGGCCTGCAGCAAAGCGAAGGCCGCGAGGGTCCGTCTGACGCGCCTCGCGCCACACGCGGGGTCGCCTTGGTCCCTGGACTGCCCCGTCCAGGTTCGCAGCCTAGATCACGGATGAGTTCGCCCGGTCAGCCCGGCGCCGGAGACAATTGGCGGCGATGAAAGTTGGCAACGGCCGCACCTAACACACCGGCCGGCCTAGGCGCGCCATCGCCCCAAGCTCGGCCTCGGTCGGGACATCGCGGACTCAGCACTGAGCCGGAAACTCCGGGCCGCGCCACCTGCCCTGACGCGCCGAAACGCCCGCCCAGGTCTCCCCGGGCGGGCTGGTCTCGGACCTAGGCGGCCTGGTCTTCCGCGGCCCCGCGGCCGCCCACCTCGGGCTCAGGCTGCTCCCTGGCGCCCTTGGCCAGGCTGGTGACCTTCACCTCGCCGCCGGCGCGGAAGTCGCAGACCACCTCGGTCGAGTAGTGGTCGACACCGTTGGCTTCCCACTTGCGGGTCCGGTTCTGACCCAGGACATCGATCAGGGCGCCCTTCTTGCCGTGCTTCTCCAGGTGTTTGATGGAGCCTTCGCCCCAGACGGTGACCCGGTGCCACTCGGCCCGTTCCTTCCACTCGCCGCCCTTGTCCTTGTAGGTGTCGGTCGTCACCATCCGAAGGTTGGCGACCCGGTCCCCGCTTGTCGTGGTGCGGATCTCGGCGTCGGCGCCGAGGCGGCCCTTCAGCATCACCAGGTTGTTCATCAACATCGTCTGTCTCCAGCGTCTTGACGATCAGGACCTCCCTGATCGCTCGCGGCCATGCCGCGATCACGCACCTGACAAGGCGCGAGGCCGAAGGGCTGGCGGGAAGGCCGGACGGGGTGGAAGCCGGTCTGCAAGCCTCTCCTGGCTGAAGACCGGAGGGTCCCTCCCCGCTCCGCCTGCAAAGCAGGTCGCCTTCCCAAGCCAGACCGCCGAGCGCCAAGGTTTGCGGATCAGATCGCCCTGGCCTCGGGCTTCAGGGAGACCCACCGTCTGCTGGACCAAGACGACCTCGAACGACCGCCCCGCTGAAGCAACCCCCTCTAGCGTCACGTTGGGTTGCAACGGCCCCAGGATCACGGGACAACGGGAGCGATGAAGACGGACCTGGACCATCTGCCGGAGACCAAGAAGCGCGAGCTGGCGCGGATCGTGGAAATCCTGTTCGCCGAGTTCGAGGCGGCCATCGCCGGCGGGACCATGCCCTACAAGCGCAAGGGCGCGATCCTCAAGATCATCCTGTTCGGATCGTACGCCAGGGGCGACTGGGTGGACGATCCCATCGGCGGCTACATCTCCGACTACGACCTGCTGGTGGTGGTCAATGATGACAAACTCACCGACATCACCGACTATTGGTCCAAGGCCGAGGACCATCTGCTCAGGGAATACGGCATCAGCCACCGGCTTTCCGCCCCGGCCAGCTTCATCGTCCACTCCCTCAACGACGTGAACAATCAGCTCCGGCTCGGCCGCTACTTCTTCACAGACATCGTCCGCGACGGGATCGTCCTCTACGAGGCCGCGGGCCACACCTTCGCCCAGCCCGAGGCTCTGGCGCCGGCTGAGGCGCTCAAAGAGGCTCAGGGGTATTTCGAGAGCTGGCTTCCAAGCGCCCTGCGGCGGCTCAAGGTATCTACGATAGAGATGGCGGAGAGTGCCTCAGACGCGAATTGGCGGAAGGACGCAGCGTTCGATCTCCACCAAGCAACCGAGCGGCTCTACCACTGCGTCCTGCTAGTGGTGACGCTTTACAGCCCCTTATGCCGCGCTCGGCATAAGGGGCTTTATGCCGAGCGGCAGACTATGCCGATGGCGATAGGTTTTGGCCCTTCGGTCAGGCGCTTAGGCGGATTCTGCGCGGCATAGTTTCTGGCTCCCCACGCACATCAGGTGCGCGGAGGAGCGACGATG
>Ga0302314_10023654_pt1 | contig 10016 bp, 8 predicted proteins | sample III_Palsa_N2_3_FD_200533 | JGI IMG/M metagenome (GOLD analysis project Ga0302314, IMG submission 200533) | Peat permafrost microbial communities from Stordalen Mire near Abisko, Sweden - III_Palsa_N2_3 | ecosystem: Environmental > Terrestrial > Soil > Palsa > Peat permafrost | place: Sweden...
TGCCCACGTTGTCCAGCGACATGACTTTGCGAAACGTGGCGCCAATGAGCGCATTGCGCGCCTTGAGGCCCAGGCGGACGCAGATAAAGTCGCTCTTGACGGAGAAGAACGTGCCGAGAAACTGCGAGGCGAAGAGCAGTACGGCGAAACCGTACGCCTGACCAACCGTGTACGTGGGCGGCACGCCCGAGGTCGGTTGCGCTTGCGTTTGCGAGACAAAGGTGACGAGAATGGTGAGGATAAACGGCCCCACGAAGCGCAGCGCCGACGAGCAGCAGTACAGCATTGCGGCCACCCACGCGTCCACGCCAAACGAGCGATACAGCGCATGCCACGTCCAGCGCAGCGAGCCGTCGGACTGGCGCACTTGTTCTTGTTGCAAGCGACGCGCGGCGGCAGCGGGCGCGTCGGCGATGGCCACCTGCCACAAGTCGTCTTCTTCCAGCGGCCTGCGGAATCCAAGCCGAACCAGCGGCCAAATCCAAAACAAGGTGAGGCGTGACAGCAAGCTCGCGGAATCCAGCGGGGACTTGGGATTGCTCGCGAGCAGGGGAACCACTTCGGATTCGGTTGGTTTGATTCTTCTGCCGCCGCCTGCAGGCTCCGAGGCGAAGGACACTGTCGGAGCCAATTTGTCTTGGCTTGACGTCGATTCACGCTCGGCGTTGTTCGCCGGAACAGCCACCGATGGCTGCGCGGGAATCATCTGCGCGATTGTGCGTAGCGCGCCAGCGCGCTGCCTTTGTCCGGGACCTCCGGCCGGCCGGGAATGCCGAGAGGTGCGCACTGCGTTTTATGCAAGGTCCCCCCGCCTCGCGTATCGCCCGCCGCCCGCCGCGCGCCCGGTAGATGACATATGAGAGCAGGAGGCTGCCCTACTAGCTACGATAGTGTGCAAAACGTAGCTAAACTAGCGAGCGCAAAACACGTGCGGTTAAAAATTAAAAGCCACCGCCCACAGCGCATGTGAATACCGCGCTTGACTCTGCATCAGCATGTAAACTCGAAAGCCTGGCAGACCTTGACGGTTGACCGTGACTTGCGAGTGCGACAGGTCAAAACTCGGATAAAAGTCAAAGTGTTGAGTTTTGACCTGGTCGTCACCCAACGCGACGATGCTGGCGTCGTGCATGTTCAACGCAACAATCGTCCCGTTCGCCATAACCTTCAAAGTTGGGACCCCGTGCCCAAGGTAATACGATTGCACATGCGTGAACGTGTTCGTGTCCCACACGTCCACAGTTCCGTAACCTTCATAAAAGAGCCTTGATTCGTCCGGCGAGAATGTGCAGTGTGCTCGGATTACTGGTTTTTGAACCAGCTGCCGGGCCGCGTGGTGCTGGCCGATGCCTGCGTGTCGCCACACAAACATAGGAGCGTCGAAATGGTATACGTCTTCTTCTGTGTGAGTGTGTCGTGAGACAAGGTTAGTCATCGCCTTCTGAGGAGGAGGACTTTGGCTTACGGTAGACGACAAACTGCGATGAAATAGCCGCAATGTGCCAGTGCGCAGACATATCCACGGTGCGGGTACGGGTGCCCTGCTTCAAATTCCAGAATTGGAGTCGCGACCCAGACCGTGCAGCGCCGACCAGAAAGTCACCAGGCAGAAACGACAAGGAGGGCGGGCAGAGACAGTCCACAGCAAACACTCGCTTCGACCATTTTTTCGCGCAGTCGAACACCCAAAATCGATTGGTGACTGTGCGGCCGGCAGCAACAATGTACGCATTGGACGGCGATATTGACAGCTTGCCAACCACGGCCTGCACACAGAGGAGTGCTTTTTCGCGCATTGTCGCGATATCCACGACGCGAAACTCCTTGCTGTCGTTGGCAATGCAAGCCAGCAGCGTGCCGTCGTTCGACACGGCAAAGACGGGCTCAGGAGGTGGGTTTGCGCGCTTGGTAAAGTTGATTTGGAGCAACGGCGTTGGGAAAACCACATCCAATGCGGGCATCTTTGTCAGCACCGATGCGGCGTGCTTCATGAGCACGGCCAAGCCGTTTTTGGACGCGCGCGCCTTGTTGGCGACTTCAATCCACGCGTGCGGATCGTTGAAAAAGCGCGCCCAAAGCGAGCGATCGGCGCGCACCAGAAAGGCAACGGCGCACGGATCGAAGCGCGCCAGCACGTGCACCAGCTCGCGCGGAAGCGAGGCAACCGAGGGCATTCCTGGCAGCAGCCGCGATGGACGAGCACGCGGTGGCTTAGCGCGCTCGAGCCCCCGCGCCTCGAGGAGTTGTTGTGAGACCGAGAAAAAAAAAGTGCAGCCACGGACGGACTCGGAGACGAGAGAGGCAGCTCACACGTGCACACATATTATTCGCGCGCAGCAAAGTCATCGCGATGAACGAGTACCTCTTCTCGAGCTTCTCCATGGGCCTGGCGGCGTGCTCGTTGCACCTCGACGTCGAGTTCCCCGCGCTCTTTGGCCGCGCGGTCACGGCCTCGCAGCTGGCGCTGTGCAACGCGCTCTACAGCGAGGGCACACCGCACAACGCGCTCCACCTGCCCGTCTTCGGGCCCATCTACCTCCTCATGACCGCGCGCGGCGCGTACAAGTCCATCGTGCGCCGCGGCCGCTTCGATGGCGCGCTGATCGCGCTCGTGGCAACCAAGCTGGTCTGCATGTTCTTCATTCTGGCTCCCAACGCGACACCGCTCATGGCGGTGCGTGATTTGCTTGAATCTTACACCCGCCGAGTTAACCTGTCGTCCCACTTCCAGGGCAAGGGCACCGTCCAGAACATGTCCATGCACGCCAACGTGCATTTGTTCATGTGGTGCATCAACCTCGCTGGGCTGGGGCTCAATATGCTCGCCGAATACGCGTCCGCGTCGAGCGTGCAGGGCAGCCGCAAGGCCGAGTAAGTTTTCACTGCCGGTGGGGCGGGGGTTAAAGATCGACGTGCGTGTGTGTGTGTGGGCCGCCGTGTGGTGCAAGTAAGCAGCGATTCCGGGAAGGCACGCAATCCTCGCGAGGTGCCCGCGAAATGAGTCCAGCGTTTGCACGGGGCGAAGCGGGGCCCTGGCACGGCCCGTAGCGCGATGTTGCAGAGGCAGAGACACCGCGCCATTGCTCAGCTACCGTCTACGGCAATGGTGGCGACCACTTAAATGCGGTAACGAGTAGAGTTCTCTGTCACACTGAAAAACATCATAATCGCTTGCTTACCTACCGGCATAACGCGCTCGCTCACCACACGGTGACTGCCCCGAAAGCTCAGGCAGCCATTGCCGACACGACGTCGTCGTCGGGACACTGGCTACAAACGGCAACAAACGGAGGCACCTGTGCGCGTGGGCGCGCTGTTAGCAGGCGACCAAGGTGGGCAGGCAACGCACGCAAATCTAGATACACGATTGGGGCGCACGCATGCGCGAGGAGGTCAGCTGCAATGACGCGGCCGATACAACGCACCTGTAGCTTGCAGCGCGCGTCGCAGCACTTCTTGTACGGCACTGCGACGGACGGCTCTGGGTGCGCAACGGGTTGGGCCAGGTCGACGAGCGCCTTCTCGTCGGCCGCGTTGGAGCAGCTCGCGCAGACGGCGACGATGGGCGGGATGCACACTTTGAGCTGGCACGAGGGCGCGCAGCAGTCGGTGAATGGGTTCGGCTTGCTGGTCGGGGCCGAGGCGACTGCGTCGTCGCCGTTGTTATTGATGACGGACGAGGGCACGGCCGCGATGGGCGTTTGCGGCTGGACCACGTGGATCTTCTCCATGCGCTTGTCGGCGCACATGAGGCACACGGCGACCCACGGGAGCACGCCTGTGTCGTCGTTTGAAAACAGCCGTCAGCGACCACATTGACGCTTGAGCGCAACGGCAGTGGGAACACGCACAGACTTTCAAGTTGCACTGCGGGTCGCAGCACTCCTTGAGCGGCCCGTGCGCCTCGACTTGGACCGTTTCCGTCGCGTCGCAGCCGGAGCAAATCGACACCCTGGGCCACGCGGTTAGACGTGGAAACTGGCTATTGTGTACAAAAGCACGAGAAACTACTAACCAAGGAGGAACGCTGTAGCCCAACGCGCGCGCACGTACGCGCGTGCCAGTGGGTTAATCGAGGTTGAGGTCACTCAGACCAACGACGAACCAAATGGCGCTCTTGCAGTTGTGCGGGCAACACTGGTTGTCCGGTTTGGGCGGGTCATTCAAGGCAGCGCGCAGGCCCGTGGCGGCGACTTGAAAGCACAGCATGGCGACGACCACAATGACGCAGCGAAGCATGGTCTGCGTTATCGCGGCGTCAGCACCGTTCGGTATGCACCAGCCAAGGGCGCTACATATGCGAGCAAGTGCGAGCTTGGCAAGGCGAGTATGGCGAGCAAAAGTACAGCGCGCGCGCGCATGCGCAAACCAAGGGTATGTACGACGTAGCCGCCAAGCGCGGGAGGCGAGCGCTGGCAAGAACGGCCAATCGGCGCAACGGACACACGCGGCACTGCAAGCGGGGATGGACGCACGTTACAAAATGTCTGAGCATCGCGTCGCGCATGCGCGCGCTGCTTGCAAAAATCTTTCAAGGTGCGGAACGCGCTCACTAACATGCGGGCACCACATACCGGGCACGGAGCGCGGGCGGGCGGTGTACCTATGTACGTTACGCACCGGGCACACGTTGATACCGGGCTACCTACGACCCAACGACCAACCCCCGCGTGCACACCTGCAGCCTCTTCACGGCCACCTCGGGACCGCGGCCGAGCGCGTTCCAATCGGCCACGCGAGCGCGCAAGTCGTCCACGCTCACCCCATCGCGCAACACCACGACGGCAAACCCGCCGCCGCCAGCGCCACACAGGCTGCACGCCAGGCACGAAGGCTCCAGCGCCTTGAACAGCCCCGTCACGTGCTCGGGCTCGGCCTGCGCCGCACCAGCAATGGTGCGCTTGAGCGACCAGAACAAGGCCAGCTCGCGAGCCAGCGCTTCCAAGTCGCCTTCCGAGGCGGCAATGGCGCCGCGCTCAGCGTTGCCCACGAGAGCGTCGACGCAGCCGACCATTTCCTCGTCCCTGCGCGCCCACTTCTTCAGCACGCGTTGAAGCAAATCGCGCGCCAAACGCGCCTGCCCCGTGTTTAGTAACGCCATGCGCGACTCCACGAGGGCGGTAAAGCCGGTGGGAAGCTCCACGGGCTGTACGTCGAGCCGCACTGGAAGTCCGCGCGGCGCTCTAGCGATTTTGACTCCGGGGAAAATGCCGCCAATCTGGTCCTGCCAGCCGCCGCCCGAGCTGAGGAGCTGCTCGACGGTCAAAACCCAGTCCACGATGCGCAGCCGCGACTCGTCCAGGCCGAGCGCGCGCGCGACGACGCCCACCGCGCACGCGGCCACAATGCTCGACCCTCCAAGCCCGGAGCCGACTGGCAGGTTGGACCACGCGCACAGCTGCACGCCGCACTCGAGGCGCTCGAACAGCGCCGCCGCGTCGCCGTTGAAGAAGGCCAGCAGCACGCACTTGAGTAGCGCGCACGGCGACGCCGGGTCATTGAATCCAGCAAAGTCGCTCGGGTGGGCGAGCGTGGTCACGCGAGCGCCGGCCTTTTCCGCGGCGTCCATCTTGCCCAGCCACAAGTCGATGCGCCGCGCGGCCATGAGACGGCACGAGGCGCCTAGCGCGTGCTCGCCGTCAACCAGAATGGCCATATTGGTCACCGCGCCGCCGTGCTCAAACGTTACCGGCGGTGTGTCGCTCCAGCCGCCGCCCAGATCGATGCGCGCCGGGCACGAGGCGTGCGCCCACGTGTTCAGAGCCAGCGGCTGAGAAATGACAGGCAGCGGCCGATCGGCGGGCGCGGCCATGCTGCGGTGCACGAGGAGCTGTGAGAGCCGGTTCATGTGCGCCGCCGCACGCGCGCGGTCCAGCGCGCTGTGCAGGAACAAGTCGCGCATGGCGAGGAGCCGGTCCACCGCGGCCAATCCGCCAACGTCCAACACTGCGTTAAACGTCGCCGTGAACAGCGCGTTGGCGGCGCCCTCGACGACGGGCGCCGACGCATCGGCGAGCACGTCGCCCATCAGAGAAGCCAAGCGCGCCAGCGTCACAAAATCCGACGCGTGAGCGCGCATGAGGCCGTCGAGGGAGCGCAAAAGCTCCTTGTTGTGCGGTGGCACCGGCAGCGACACGGCCAGCGTGTTGGCCCACGCGCGCTGAAGGATTAGAGTCGGCAGCACGCGCGCGCGGTGCTCGAAGAAGGCCACCGGATCAAACAGCATGGCAAGGTCGGCCAGCGCCACGCGAGGCAGCGCCTGCCACGTCGCCAGCACCAGACGGTCCAGCGCGATGGCGCCATCGCCGAGCTGGAGGAGCATCAGCGCCGCGTCGCGCTCCACAGCCGAGGCGGGGTCGATGACGGGAAAAAGCTTGGCGGTCCACAGATTCCGCACCGCCGCCGCCGCCGCCGAGGGCGGCCACAGCTCCGACGCAGGCAGTTGAGCGAGCACCGTCTCCCACGACACGTTCATAAACGTGCCGCCCTTGCCGGCCTCGTCCTTCACGGTGTCCAACACGCCAAAGCAAGGAAACACCAACGTGCCTCGACGCGCTGCCAGGGGGATTTGCTGCACGCAGCAGCGCGGCGGGAGCACGAGGCCGGGCAGCACGTTAACGCGCGACGCCACCGAGCCAGCGCCAATGCAGTATGTTCCAAACAAGTCGCAATGCTCCACGACGGCGTTGGCCTCGACGCGCGAATGCTGCGCGGTGCCCCGAAGCAGCGAGTTGATGACCACTGCCGTCTCGTGCACGTCCTGATGAGGCATCGCCAGCGCGTGCACGCGGCGAGTAAAGCCGGCAAACTCGGGCGGTTGCGTAGCCAGCGCCACGAGCTCGAGCGTTGTCCCCGAATGCACAAAGCGCGAGCTGGGGGGCGCCTCGATGACGACAAAGTGCGCCTTGCACAGCGCCACCGACAACGGCGTCGGCTCGGTTTTGTGAAACTGCGGAAGTGACAGCAAAATGTCCGTGTACAATTCGAATCGGTACGGCGCGTGGCCCTGGTCCAAGCCGGCCAACGTCGAGCCAGAGTACGGCGCGTGCGCGGCCAGCGCGAGAAGCTCCTTCGCGAGCGCGGGGCCGAAGAAAATAACCCCGGAGTCCAAAAGCACTTGGTCCTTGGTGAATCCGGCTTCGCGCAACTGCTCGGCCGAGGCTTTTTGCAGAATGCTGTGGCGCGCAAAGACGCCGTGGCGCAGACCGTACTCGAAGGGCGAGTAAATGCCCAACCCGGCCACGCAGTCCGCTGCCAGCTCGGTGGGCGCCAAATCGGGCAAATGCAACAGCACATCCGTAGAGGACACGATGACGCCAGGGCTCCGCGTCACCGCCGCGAGCACGTCGAGCAGGCGCGCCAGCGGCGTGGCGTGCACGGCGTGGGGCAAGCTTGAAAACGCCTTGCCCTGCACGGTGCACAAGGGCGAGCGCTGCGAATCGCCGCCGGAATGCAGAACGAGCGTGCGCGACGTCGACGTGAGCGGCGCGAGCGCGTTGGCAGCCACCAGCGCATTGAGCGTGCCGCCGCCCGACCCCACGCGGTGGCCTTGCGGGTCGGTGACGGCCAGGATCCTCGCGCCCTTGAGCGCAGGCAGCGCGGCGAGCTCGAGCTCGAACAGCTGCAGCTGCACGGGGTTGGACGACGTGATCACGATGAGGTCAAAGCTCATGGTGGCCGTGCTGCTCCTCTATAGCGTCCGCGTGCGCGCGGTTGTGGATGGACGTCGCGGCTCCTACTTTAAAAAGAGCGCCGCGCTTGTCGGCCCCGCGGCGACCTGCTGCGCGCATGGCCGGCATCGTGCCCGACGGCGCCATGCAAGTCGTGTTTATTCGCCACGCGCAGTCGCTCGCGCAAATCGCCGCTTACCGCAAACGCGCCTCGGACGAGTCGCTCGTGGACTGCGACTTGTCGCCGCACGGCCATTCCACCCTCGGCGCCTTTGCCGCGCGCGTGCGCAGCGCCGCGGTCGAGGCGGACCTCGTCGTTGTCTCGCCATTGACTCGGGCGGCGCGCACCGCCCTCACTCTCTTTCCCGAGCTGCCTTGCGTCGTGCACCCGGGCCTCGCAGAAATCAGCGCCTCGCCTACGCGCGTCATCCCCGAGAACCGCGGTGCGTCTCTCTTTAAAAAACCAAAACGCTTGAGTTAAAAAAAAACGCGCATAAAGGCCGGCCGTGGAAGCAAGTGGCCAAGGCGCTTGCGCTGCCCGCGGCTGACGCGGCCGGCACCGACGTGCTCGCGCAGCTCGGCTGGCCGCACAGGAACGCCGAGCACGATGCGCAACTGAACTTTGAGCGCTGGCTCGCCACGCGGCCCGAGCGGCGCGTCGTCCTCGTTGGGTGCGTGCCGCTTCGCTGGTGGCTAACGCGCGCGCACGCACAAGGCACACGCACTGGGCGCAAGCGGTGTTCGGCATTGATTACGTCCGCAACTTGGACCCGCAGCACCTCGTCTTCGCCGACGGCGAATTCCGGCTGCTCGACGACGGCGAGGCACACGCCTGGTTCGGGGTGGACTGAGCGCGCGCTTGCCAACCAGGGCCGTGACCATTATTTTTGGCATTGTGCATAAAAACGAAAATAGCGCAGTCACAGGTCGTCGCGCGCGTGCTCGGGGATAACCCCGGTGCCGCCGTACCGAGCGTGCGTGTTCCAGTCCGCGCGCACCGCCTCATACGCGGCCTGCCGGCCCTCGGCGAAACCCAACCCTAAAACAACGCCGCGCACGCGAGCGCTCGGCACCGCGCGTCCCACGCAGTCGACGACGTCGGCCAGCGCCTGCCCGTCGCACGGTAGCAGCGCGGCGAACTCGCGCCGGTGCACGCGCCAGCGACCCACCGCCGTCTCGACGGCGTCTTCCGGTGCATTGGTGGCGGCGTCGACGACGGGGCTGCCCACGAGCAGCTCGACGAGGAGCGCGTCGCCGCGGTGGCCCTCGCCGTGGCCGTCGCGCATGCGCTCGTAGACGGGCACCCAGCTCACGCCCACCCACGCCCATTCGCTCTCGGTCTCCATGCGCGACCACAGCGCAGCCACATGCGCCTCGGCCGCCCCGCCGACAGCGGCGGCAGCCGCGGGGGCGAGATGCATGTCCACGGCGCGCTCCCACAGCTCGTCGCGCGCGTCGGCAACCTCCTCGCACGCGTCCATGGCGTCCTCGCCAAGCTCAAAGTCCCAGCGGAGCAGCAGCCCCGCCATGCGCACGCAGTCCGCCATGCGTGTGCCGCGAGGGAACCAGGCGTCGGGACGCGGCACCGGACCGCCGGCCCCTGCGTCCTCGTCGTCGTCGTTGTCGTCGTCGTCGTGAATAAACGACGCCAAGGTCACGGGGCCGCCCACCTTGGCGCCGTGGGCCCAAAGACTGAACAGCGGCGCAGCCACGCCGCGCGCTTGCTTGAAAAACACGCTCACGCGCGCGACGAGGCTCTGCACGGCGGCTGATTCCGAGCGCGAAAGGTTGAACGCAGCGGCTTCGACCACGCCGGCGACGGACGGCAGCGCTGCAGAGCAGCGATCGGCGAGCGAAAGCGGGCACGCGTCGGCGCATTCGCGCGCGAGCCACAGGGCGAGAAACGGCGAGCGCGATGTCGCGCATGCAGTGGTGCAATCAGCCGCCAGACGCACGGCCAAGTGGCATTCGTCCGCGGCCGACGCTGCCGCTACGGCGAGCGCGGCGGCGGCGGCGGCGGCGGCGACGAGCCGTGCGACAAGGTGGCGCGTCGTGATGGGCCGATTTCAAAGTGTGAGGTTTCATAATGGTACCAAGCACATCTTACGAGCAGACGTCTGTGCGCACACGGAGCAACACGTGCACCCGCCCACGGCGCCATCACGGCGCGCACGCAGCTCGTCTGGCCAAAAAAACGCACATGCGGACCGGCTCACAAACAAGCAAGCAAGCGCCACAAGCACGCACGCAGCAGCAAGCTACTCGCCGCGGTCATCGCCATCGTCGAGCATGCCGTCGCTCCAGCACACTGAAGCAAACCTCGCGAGCACGCGCGCCGATCTGGCC
>Ga0302314_10023655_pt1 | contig 10014 bp, 5 predicted proteins | sample III_Palsa_N2_3_FD_200533 | JGI IMG/M metagenome (GOLD analysis project Ga0302314, IMG submission 200533) | Peat permafrost microbial communities from Stordalen Mire near Abisko, Sweden - III_Palsa_N2_3 | ecosystem: Environmental > Terrestrial > Soil > Palsa > Peat permafrost | place: Sweden...
TCCATGGCCGGGCTGCTCGTCGCCGGGATCGGCGGGCCGTCCGTCACTGTCACCGAGAAGTTCGTCGCCGTCGTCGACAGCTATCGCTGAGGGATCGTCAATACCATTGCCGCACAGAGGAGGGGGGATCACCAGGATGAGCAGCCGGATCACGCGCGCCCGCAGCGCGCTCCGCCGCCGGATCGAGCGGGGCGGCAGCAGCGATCGAGGCACACTGTCGGTGTTCGTCGCACTCGCCATGGTCGGCATGATCGCCCTGATCGGGATCGTCATCGATGCCGGCGGCCTCCTCGATGCGACCGTCGCCGCCGACGAGTACGCCAACGAGGCTGCCCGCGCCGGAACCCAGGTCATCAATGTCGACGACGCCATGACCGGCAAGTCCATCACCGTCTACTGCCCGAGCACCCAGCCGCGCGGAACGCTGACCGCCCAGTCGGAGGCGGCGTCCTTCCTGAAGAGCGCCGGGGTGGCGGCCACCGCCCATGTCACCTGCCCCGCCGACCAGCCCAACACGGTCGACGTCAGCTTCAGCACCCAGTACCACACGATGCTGCTCTCCATCTTCGGCATCGACTCGTTCACCATCAACGGCAGTGGGACGGCCACTCTCGTCACCGGCCGACAGACTCCCAACGGGGGCCAGCAATGACCAAGTCCCGGGCCGCCACGCGCCCGAGCCCCAGCGGCAACGCGGGCCCGAGCCCACGTCCGCTTCCGCATCGCAGACGCGGCATCCTGCTGTCCCTGGTGCGCGCCACCACCAGCCTGGTCCTGCTGCTGGCCCTGCTGGTCGCGCTGCCCGCCGGGCTGCTCTACGGCACGCTGACCATGGCCGGCAGCAACCCGCTGCCGGTGCACGAGAGCATCCCGACCCTGCTCACCAGCCCCGACCAGGGGGGCCTGTTCGCCTGGGCGCTGGTGGCCGTCGGCTGGATCGCCTGGGGCTGCTTCGCCCTCAGCGTGCTGGTCGAGATCCCGGCCCAGCTGCGCGGACGGATGCCGCGCCGACTGCCGGCCATGGGCTGGTCGCAGCGGACCGCCGCCGGGCTGGTCGGCGCGATCTTCGCGCTGCTGCCCACCACCGGCGCCTTCGCCGCCACCCCGACCGTCGTGACCCACGCGCCGACGGTCGCCACCGCCGCGCCCCGGCCCGACGCCCGTCCCGCCCACGCGGCGGTCGACGGAGCCTCGCTCGGCAGCCGCGTCCAGAGCTCCGACCAGGTGCTCTACAAGGTGAAGGACAGTCGCCCGGCCGAGTCGCTCTGGTCGATCGCCGAGGCCCATCTCGGCAGCGGCACCCGCTGGAAGGAGATCGCCCGGCTCAACGAGGGCCGGACGATGGACGCCGAAGGGCGGGTCTTCCACGCGGAGGGGGTGATCCAGCCCGGTTGGAAGCTGCTGATGCCCGCCGACGCCAACGGGCTGACCGGACCCGTGCCGACGACCGGCGGGACCGATGCCGGGTCCGGCACCGGCACCGGCACCGGATCCGACTTCGGGACGGGTTCCGGCACCATGGTGCACCCCGCCATGGACCAGGCCTTCCGGGCCGCCGACAGCGTCGCGGCGCCGGCCTCGGTCGACGCCGTCACCGCCACCCCGACGGCTGCCCCGGCCACCACGGCCGTCGGCACCGGCACCGGCACCGGCGCCGGCACCGGCGACGAGGTCACCGTCCGCGCCGGGGACAGCCTCAGCGAGATCGCCACGGACCACCGGGTGCCGGGCGGCTGGCCCGCGCTCTACGAGGCCAACCGGGCCGAGATCGGCAGCAACCCCGACCTGATCCAACCCGGTGAGCAGCTCGCGCTGCCCGCCGGGTCGAGCAGCAGCCCCGGCGGATCGACCACCACGCCGCCGGTGACCACGCCGCCGGTGACCACGCCGCCGGTGACCACTCCGGTCACCCCGCCGGCCCACACCGCCCCGCCGGCCCACAGCACGCCCCCCGCCTCCCCCCGGCCCAGCGCCGGCGGCTCGGTCGACCCCTTCAGCGGCGGCGCCTCCACCTCCACGTCCACGTCCACGTCCGCTTCCGCCAACGCCTCCGCGCCCGCCTCCGAGGCCGCCGGGGTCCCCACCTCGCACGGCAGCGGCGGCAGCGACGTCCACGCCACGGCCGGCGCCCACGACAGCGACGACGATGCGATCCTGCTGCCCGCGCTCGGCTTCGGCGGCCTGCTCGCCGCCGGACTGCTCGGCGTGCTGCGCCGCAACCGGATCCTCCAGCAGCGCCGCCGTCCCCCGCGCCGTCGGATCCCGATGCCGACCATGGAGGACCAGCAGTACGAGACCTACCTGCGCGCCATGGCCGACCCGAGCGGCCTGGACCTGCTCGACCGGGCGCTGCGCACCCTGGCCCAGACCTGCCTGACGCAGGGTCACGAGCTGCCCGCGCTGGCCGCCGTGGCGCTGCGCCCCGGCGGCACCATCGACCTCTACCTGATCGAGCCCGCCGAGGGACCCGCCCCCGCCCCGTTCCTGGCCTCGCCCAACGGGCGGATGTGGCGCTGCGTCACCGGCCAGGCCGAACTGCTCACCGCCGCCCAGGCCGCCGACGTACCCGCGCCCTACCCGGCGCTGGTCACCCTCGGCCGCACCCCGGACGACGTCCAGGTCCTCGCCGACCTGGAGACCGTCCGGCACCTGCACCTCGACGGCTCACCGGAGGAGATCGCCGCCGTCACCCGGGCCATGGTCGCCGAGCTCGCCGCCAGCACCCTCGCCGACCACCTCCGGCTGATCGTCCTCGGCAGCGCCGCCCCGCTGGTCGGCCACCTCGGCGTCGACCGGCTGCGCACCCGGGAGCAGCCCGAGGAGGCGCTCAACGACCTGGTGGCCCACCGGACGTCGATGGAACAGGCGCTCGGCGACTGCCACATCGCCCACCCCCGGATGGCCCGCGCCCAGGGCATCGCCACCGACACCTGGGTGTCGGTGCTGCTCTGCACCGACCAGGTGATGACCCAGGACCAGCTCGACGAGCTCGGCTGGGTCCTCGCCGGACGCGAGCACCGCTGCGTCGCGGCCGTCACCCCGGCCACCCAGGGGGCGGGTTGGCACCTCGACGCCCGCCCCGGCCACTACCGGATCGCCGGTAACCTGCCGTTCGCGGTGGAGCTGCAGCGGATGAGCGAGCAGGAGTTCGCCTCCGTGCTGAGCGTGCTGTCGATCAGTCAACTCCCACCCGGCGACGGCTCGCCGGACTGGACCAGTGACGTCGGCACCATCGGCGCCGCCCGCGCCGGGGCCGAGGCCGGGGGCGATGCCTACGCCGACTCCGGCTACGACGTCGAAGACCCGGACGGGCTGGCGGAGTTGGACGAGGAGACCGCCGTGCTGGCGATGCGCGCCGGAGCGGTCCAGGAGGAGGCCGACCCGTTCTACATCCCGGTCCTCGCCGCCCACGCCCAGGCGACGGCGGGTGCGAACCCGGCCTCGGCCACCGCTGTCCCGCTGCTCGGCGAGGACGCCCCGGGCGCGCCGGTCCCGCTCTACTCGCCCCCGCCGATGCCGACGCCCCCGCAGCCGGCCGCACCGCAGCCGTTCGCGCCACCGCAGCACTCCGCACCGCAGCGCTCCGCACCGCAGCATGCCGGGCCACGGCACTCCGCGCCGCAGCCGGCCCAGCTCCAGCCCGCGCCGACCGAACCGGCTCGGCAGCAGCCGCAACTGCCCCCGATGCCGCAGGTGACGCCGCTGCCGATGGCTCCGCTGCCGTCCGCGCCGCAGCACGCCGCAGCCCAGTCGTCCGGGGGATCGGACCCGCTGGGTCAGCAGTCCCCGCCGCCGCCGCCGGTACGGCGCGTGGATCCGCGCGTCATGCCGCTGACCGCGCTGACCCAGGGCTACGACCTCACCGCTCCGCCGCCCTCGCCGACGAGCGGGCCGACCTCGGCCGGACCCCGCGTGCTGCTCCTCGGCCAGGTCCGGGTGATCGCCACCAACGGCACGGCCGACCCCTCCAGGATCAGCCAACTTACGGCACTCGCCGCCCTGCTGACGCTCCGTCCGGATCCCGACCCGCGCGACGTGGACGCGGTGCTGGCGCCGAGCCCGTTCTACGTCCCGGCCCCCGGCCACGCCAGCGCCCAGGGCTCGTTGCGCGGCCGGGCCTCGGCCCTGAGCAAGCTCCGCGACTGGCTCGGGCAGGCGCCCGACGGCAGCCTCTGCCTGCCCCCGGCCGGCTGGCGACTGCACCCCGCCGTCACCAGTGACTGGGCGGACTTCCAGGAGCTCTACCGGCAGGGCATGAACCACCGCACCCCGGCGGCCGATGCCGCGCTGCGCCGGGCGCTCGACCTGGTCCGAGGAAGGCCGTTCGACTCCGCCTACGGTCTCTACCCCTGGGCCGAGCCCTACCGCCAGGACATGATCTCGGCGATCATCGACGCCTCGCACGAGCTGGCCAAGCGCCGACTGGCCGGTGGCGACTACTCCGGCTGCGAGGCCGCACTGCACAGTGGCCTCGCCGCCGTCCCGGAGGCCGAGATCCTGCACCGGGGGCTGATGGTGCTCTACGCCACCACCGGTCAGCGCGACCACCTGGCCGCGACCATCAACCTGCTCGCGCAGGTCAACGCCTCGCTGGGCTGCGACTTCTCACCCGAGACGGTGGCCCTGATCGGCGACCTGACGTCCCATCCGACCCGGTGACCGGCGAACCGCGTCAACGGTGCGCCGACCTGCACCGTTGACGCGGACCTCGGCCGACCCCAACCTTGGAACCGACCACTGTCGTGACCGGCCCGCGCAAGCCGGTTTCGCGCCCGCAGAGGAGCTTCTGATGTCCAGTGCCCGACACCGACGTCCCCCGGCGCCTCTGCTCGGCCCGCAGCGGGCCGCGCTGGGGGCACTGGCCGCCACCGGCGCGACCGCCGCGCTGCCGCTGACCGCTGCGGTCGCCGCCCCGGCGGCGGCGCCCGCTGCCGCACCGGCCTCCGCGTCCAGCGGCCGGGCGGTCGCCGCGACCACCGGCAGCACCGCCGACCGGTCCGGGGACGGGGAGGGGACGGCGACCGTCCACATCGTCCGCTCGGGCGAGTACCTGACCGAGATCGCCAGGGCCTTCTGTGTGCCCGGGAGTTGGCAGACGGTCTATGCCGAGAACCGGGCCGTGGTCGGTCCCGACCCGAACCTGATCCTGCCCGGCCAGCGGCTGCGGATCAGCATGGCCCGCTGCGCTCCGTCGGCCGGAACGGGAGGGGGTTCGGGGACGTCGGGCTCGGGCACGACGACCTCCGCGCCGCCGACCGCGCCGGTCTCCGCCAACCCCGCCCCGAGCGCGCCCTCGCAGCCGGCGCCCTCGCAGCCCACGACGGCGCCCGCACCGCCGGTGTCCCAACAGCCCACGGCGCCCCCGGCCCAGACCCCGGCCCCGACTCAGACCCCGGCCCCGGTGCAGAGCCAGCCCCAGGCCGCGCCCAGCCAGACCCCGTCCGCCCCGCCGGTGGCGTCGCCCTCCGCCCCGACGACCGCCCCCGCTGCGCCGTCGAGCCCGGCCGCCCCCACGCCCGCTCCCACGGCGTCCGCGCCCACCACGCCCGCGCCCACCGGGTCGCCGACCACCACCGTCTGGTACACCTCGGCCGACGGCAGCCGGCAGTCCACCACGGTGCTGCCCTCGGCCTCCGACCCGCAGCGGGTCTTCTACTACGTGTTCACCCCGCCCGCCACGACCGGGCCGCTGCGCGTGGCCGACATCCCGACCGGAGGCGGCACCGACCAGTACGGGGTGAGCTGGCAGCTCTCCGCCTCCGGGAGCGGGTACCAGCCGGTGGTCGGCAGCTACGAACGGGGCCCGTTCGGGCTGTTCGGGAGTTCCTCCTACATCCTCGGCCTGGCCCACAACCAGCAGCTCTCCCTCGACTGGACGGCGGCCACCGACCTCGACGGGCCCTGAGGGCCGACCAGGCACCAGGCACCAGGCACCAGGCACCAGGCACCAGGCACCAGGCACCACTGCACGGCTCGGAGGGAACGGACCGATGATCACCCGGCGGGCCCGCAGCACCCGGCGCGCGGGCGTGGCCGACCGCTCCGACTCCGTACGCGAGGGGCCGCCGCCCGGAGTGGGTCGGCTGCGGTGGCTGCGGACCGAGGTGCTGGGACAGCCGCTCGCGGTCCTGGCCCACCCCGAGCGCGGGATCCTCACCACGGCGCTGGAACTGGACACCGGCGAGGACGGCCCCCCGGCCGATGCCCGAGCGGCCGATACCCGGGCAGGGGATGTCCGCCCCGTGGACGACGCCCGGCTGCGCGACCTGCTGGCCCGGGTCGGTGGGGCGGCCACGCCCTTCGTCCGGCTCCAACTCCTGGTCACCGACCGGCCACCGGGCCGGGTCCGGCGGCTACGGCTGGTGGCGGCCATGCCGCTGGACCGGCGGATCCGGGCGGAGGCGCTGACCGTCGGCGTGGGCTCCGAGGGACCGCCGGGCGAGCGGACCGGCCATGGGCTCGCGCTGCTGGCCGGCCGGGCGACGCTGGATCTGGCCCGGCACCTGGCCGAGGCCGGAATCCCGATCCGGGCCTTCCTGGACGCCGAGGCGCTGGCGGCCCTGATCCGCTCCCGCTACGACCCCGGTCCAGGACCGGCCGCAGGCGGGGCCGGAGGGCCGGTCGGCGGTCCCTGGCCCACCGACATCGACGCCACCGACCACCGCCATCTGCGCACCGTCACCCCGGCGGCCAGCGGGGCCGCCCGCTCCGTCGGCTGGTACCACGCCACGGCCTGGCTCAAGGCGTGGCCGAGGGTGGGCGCGGGCGCCATCGACCTGGCCGCCCCGCTGGGACCGCTGCCCGGCCTGCTGCTGCCCCGCACCGCTGCGCTGGTCCTGGCCGTCGGCCCCGGCGAGGAGCCGGCCGCTGCCGCCTACCTGACCGTCAGCGCCCGTACTCCGGCGGAGCTGCAGCTCGCCCGGGTGCAGCTGCGCCGTCCGCGCGACGCCGAACCCGGGCTCCACCTGGAGTGGACCGACCGCGAGCACCACCTCGCCTTCGTCCACACCCTTCCGCTGGCCACCGGCCTGGCCCCGGTCCACCCGGCGGAACCCGCCGCGGCCGGCATGAGCTGAGCGGCACCGCCGACCGCGTCAGGGCAACGGTGTCGTCGTCTGGCCGGTGCTGAGCGCCGCGCTCAGGCTGGGCAGCGGGCCGCTGCCGGGGCCCGGGACGGCGAGGGTCTGCGTCGGCACGGCGGTGTTCCGGAAGGCGACCGATCCTTCGGCGGACATCCGCACCACCGTGCGGCTGCCGGCCGCGAGCAGGTAGCCGTGGCCGCTCTGCGGGGACCGCCACCAGGCGTCGGCGACCACGTACTGCTGGAAGCGACCGCAGGCGCGTCCGGAGGGCTGGGCGCCGGTGGGCAGGGCGCCGGTCCCGGCCGGGTCGAGGAAGTAGGTCGCGGCCGAGCCGGTGCCGTCCCAGAGGTCGGCGCGGGTGCACACCCAGGCGGCGCCGGCGCCGGTCTCGGGCAGGGCCTGGATCGCGAACTTCCAGGCGTTGACCGCCTTCACGTCCCGGCCGCGCAGCGGCGGGAGCGAGCAGACCAGCCGGGACCAGGTGACCAGGGCCTCGCTGCCGGTGGCCTCGCGCGGATAGTTGGCCGGTCCGCGCTGCGGCGGGGGAGTGAAGGTGAGATGGACCGGGGTGACGTCGCCGAGGTCGGTCAGCAGGAAGGCGTGGTGCTCGGCGATCACGCTGGAGGAGCGCAGTTGCAGCACCGGCCAGTGGGCGCAGCCCTGCGCGGGCGGGGCGGCGACGTCGGGGGTGAGGCCGTCGGCGGTGGTCAGCGACTGGGCCGGGGTGTTCGGCTCGCTGAGGTCGCGCAGTTGGACGCTGTCGACCCAGGGGGCGATCAGGAACCGGTCGCCCGCCGCGCTGTGGCGCAGCAGCACCGCTCCGGCGGTGGTCACGTCGGAGTCGTCGTCGCGGACCAGTTCCAGCCGCACCGGGTCGGCGGCGTCCGGGTGGTCGGGGCGGGTGTAGCGGGCGAGGTGCGCGCCGTCGTCGAGGAGGACGACCAGGGCGTCGTCGACCCGTCCGGCCCACAGCAGCCGGGGCTCGGCGGCGGGCGCGCGCCAGGCCGACAGGGCGGCTCCGAGCAGCGCGTCGTCGTGGGTGAGTCCGCCGCGTGCGGGCCAGGCGGAGAAGTCGATCCGTTCGGTGTCCTGCCAGGCGTCGGCCGAGGTCCGGCCGAGGTCCGCGACGGCGGCGGAGGGCGCCGACACGGATCCGGTGACCACGGTGTCGTCGGAGGGGGTCGACCCGCCCGGCCCGGAGCCGGAGGCGTTGAGCAGGAGGGCGAGGGCGACGACGGCCGCCGTCACGGCGGCACCGGCGGCGGACCGCAGTCGTAACCGGCGGCGCAGCAGGTCGGTCGGGCCGGCCTGGAGCGCGCAGGGGTCGAAGTCGGCGCCGAGCGGCGCGGTGGCGGGGTGCAGCGCGCGGAGCTCCTGCGCGCGCTGCAGCGCGGCGGCGGGATCGGCGGCGCCGGCCTCCCGCAGCAGGTCCTCGGCCTCGTCCGGCGGCAGCTGCTCCAGGGCCAGCAGGGCGTATCCGGCCCGCTCGGCCGGGGACGCCTCGGCCAGGTCACGGGCCAGTGCGATGGCGGCCTGGCCCTCGGCGGAGGGGCGCAGCCGCAGCCCCCAGACCTGCGGCAGCAGCGGCCGGGGTCGGTGGCCCGGGGCGCGCAGCGCGGCGCCGAGCACCGTGAGCCGGAGATGGGCGTAGGCGCTGCCGTCCGCCTGGCCCGGGGGCGTGCGGGAAGGGAGCGGCGGAGCGGTGCGCGGCATCGAGCGCTGGACCAGGGCGTGGGCGGCGAGCACCCGCCGGTGCCGGTCCCGGTCGGCGGGCAGCACGGTGTAGGCGAGGCGGGTGAGCCGGGAGTAGTGCCGGACGAGTGCGGCCTCGGCCTCCACCGCGCCGGGGACGGGCGCGCGCCGGTGCCCGGCGGCGGGGTTCTCGCGTCCCATGCGGCTTCTCCTCGTCGGTGCGGTGCGGTGCGGTGCCGTGGCTGGGGGCGGCAGGACGGGCGGTCCGTTGGGCTCAACGAGTGGTAGGTGGGATGGTCACCCTGTCCGTTGGGATGATCGGCGACGCGGTGCGCCGGGGGAATGTTCCGGGGGGTTCTCCCGTTCGGTATAGTTGAAACGTCAACAAATATTGAGGACGGTGGACACCATGCAGTTCGGGATCTTCACGGTCGGCGACGTCACGACGGACCCGACCACCGGCCGGACGCCCAGCGAGCACGAGCGGATCAAGGCAATGACCGCCATCGCGGTCAAGGCCGAGGAGGTGGGCCTGGACGTCTTCGCGACCGGTGAGCACCACAACCCGCCCTTCGTGCCCTCCTCGCCGACCACCATGCTCGGCTGGATCGCGGCCCGGACCGAGCGGATCATCCTGTCCACCTCCACCACGCTGATCACCACCAACGACCCGGTGAAGATCGCCGAAGACTTCGCGATGCTGCAGCACCTCGCCGACGGCCGGGTGGACCTGATGCTCGGACGCGGCAACACCGGCCCGGTGTACCCCTGGTTCGGCAAGGACATCCGCCAGGGCATCCCGCTCGCCGTGGAGAACTACGCGCTGCTGCACGAGCTCTGGCGCAACGACGTGGTCGACTGGCAGGGCCGGTTCCGCACCCCGCTGCAGTCCTTCACCTCCACGCCCCGCCCGCTCGACGGCGTCCCGCCGTTCGTCTGGCACGGTTCCATCCGCAGCCCGGAAATCGCCGAGCAGGCCGCCTACTACGGCGACGGCTTCTTCGCCAACAACATCTTCTGGCCCAAGGACCACTTCCAGCGGCTGATCTCGCTCTACCGCGAGCGCTTCGCCCACTACGGCCACGGCACCCCCGAGCAGGCCGTGGTCGGGCTCGGCGGCCAGGCGTTCATGCGGAAGAACTCCCAGGACGCGGTGCGCGAGTTCCGCCCCTACTTCGACAACGCCCCGGTCTACGGCCACGGCCCCTCGCTGGAGGACTTCACCGAGCAGACCCCGCTC
>Ga0302314_10023659_pt1 | contig 10013 bp, 11 predicted proteins | sample III_Palsa_N2_3_FD_200533 | JGI IMG/M metagenome (GOLD analysis project Ga0302314, IMG submission 200533) | Peat permafrost microbial communities from Stordalen Mire near Abisko, Sweden - III_Palsa_N2_3 | ecosystem: Environmental > Terrestrial > Soil > Palsa > Peat permafrost | place: Sweden...
CAGCCTCTATAGCGCCGAGGATGCGGTCGCCCAGAGCGACCTGACGCTGACCCAGCAGACCATCGCGCTCTATAAGGCGCTGGGCGCCGGCTGGCAGGTCGGCGAGACCCAGCAGGTGGCCCGCGCGGACGAGTAGGAACTCGCCTGCGGACGAGCAAGGGCTCGCCGCTGATCCGTGACCTTTCGGTAACGCTCATCCGGCGGTGCCGCATCGGGGCAATGCGCCCTCTTCCCCGCTCCGACGAATCAGGGCATATCCGCCTGACAACCGTCGGGGGGCGGGGGGAAGCATGGCGTTGAGATCGGTCGCAGGGACTGTGGGATTGGTAGCGGCGGGCTTCATGCTCGCCGGTTTCGCGAACCCGCAGGCCGTGCGTGCCGATCTCCCGTCGGCGATCAGCACCGTGGACGATGTGCCGCGCGTGCTGAATTTCGCGAACCGTCCGGATTTTCTGGCCGACGATACGATCCAGAAATTCGAGGCCGAGACCGGCATCAAGATCAATCTCACGACCTATGCGACCGATGCGGAACTCTTGTCCGGCCTGAAGTCGGGCAAGGGCAATTGGGATCTGGTCGTCGCCGGCACCGTGCCCGTGCTGATCAAGGGCGTCGCCGACGGGCTGTTTCAGCCGATCGACCCGAGTAAAATCGGCAATTACGCCAACATCGATCCCAGCATCCTGGAGCGCGTGGCGCCCGCCGATCCGGGCAACCAGATGGCGATCCCGTTCCTGTTCGGCACCAGCGGCCTGGGGATCAACCTGGCGAAGCTCAAGGCCGTGTTGGGCGACGATGCCCAGACCGATACGCTGGGTCTGCTGTTCGACCCGGCGCTCAATCAAAAGGCCGCGACCTGCGGCCTGGCGATGGAGGATGCGCCCGCGGACGGGATACCGGCCGCGCTGGCGTTTCTCGGCCTGGACCCGACCAGCCAGGACGACAAGGATCTGGCGCGTGCCGGCGAGGTGCTGCAGCGCGTGAAGCCGATCGTGCGGCGCCTGTCGGCCAACGACTTCGCCGAGGCGCTGGCCAGCGGCACGGTCTGCGTGGGATTCGGCAGTTCCATCCAGGTGACCGACGCCAAGACCCGGGCGTCCGATCGGGACAATGGCGTCGATCTGACCTATACTGTCCCGCGCGAGCGCGCGCGGCTGTGGATCGACGTGCTGGCGATCCCGGCCAAGGCGCAGAATGCCGATGCCGCCCGCCAGTTCATCAATTTTCTGCTGCGGCCGGAAATCGTCAGCGACATCACCGACTGGACCGGGGCGGCCAACCCGAACCTGCTCGCCGCCGATTTCGACGACGACGACGACGACAAGAACGACGAGACCGTGTTCCCGTCGCAGACCGCCTGGGGCCGCCTGTTCCTCGACCGGCCGCTGACGGCCGACGCCGAAAAGACGCGCGCGCGGATCTGGGGCCGCACCAAGCCATAACGTTTTGCGTTCGCTTGCCGGTATGATCGGCGCCAAACACCCGCGACCCGGAGAGAATTCGACATGACCGCCAAGACGCCCGCCGCAGCGGGCTTCCACATGCCGGCCGAAGGCGCCCGGCATTCGCGCACCTGGATGGCCTGGCCCAGCCGGATCGACCTGTGGAACGGCCGCCATGTCGAAGCCAAGGCGGCCTATGCCGCCGTGGCCCGGGCGATCGCCCGGTTCGAGCCGCTGATCATGGTCGCCAACCCCGCCGATGTCGCCGAGGCTGAGGCGCAGTGCGGACCCTCGGTCGAGGTCATCGCCCTGGCGCTCGACGACAGCTGGATGCGCGATATCGGCCCGACCTTCCTGGTCGATGCCCAGGGCACTCTCGCCGGCGCCGACTGGCGCTTCAATGCCTGGGGCGACAAATGGCCGAACTATGCCCAGGACGCCGCCATCGCGGGCCGGGTGCTGGACCGGGTCGGCTGCCCGCGGTTCGAAGCCCCCTTCGTGCTCGAAGGCGGCTCGATCCATTCGGACGGCGAGGGCACTGTGCTGACCAGCGAGCAATGCCTGCTCAATCCGAATCGCAATCCCGACCTTTCCAGGGCCGAGATCGAAGCGAACCTGAAAGCCTGGCTCGGCGCCGAGACGGTGATCTGGGTCGGGCAGGGGCTGGAGAACGACGGCACCGACGGCCATGTCGACAATCTCGCCTGCTTCGCCCGGCCGGGCGTCGTGCTGGCGACCAGCTGCCGCGATCCCGCCGATACCAATTACGCGCCGATGCAGGATAATCTCGCCCGGCTGCACGCCGCGCGCGATGCCCATGGCCGCGCGCTCGAGGTCCTGGAACTGCCGATCCCGGCTAAGCGGGTGACCGCTGGCGGCCGGCTCGCCATGGCCTACACCAATTTCTACCTGGCCAACGGTGCCGTGATCGCGCCGTCGTTCGACGATCCGATGGACGCGGTTGCCGCTCAGATGCTGGCGCAGGCCTTTCCGGATCGCAAGATCGTGCAGATCCCGGCGCTCGCCATCCTCGAAGGCGGCGGCGGCATCCATTGCATCACCCAGCAGCAGCCGGCCGTTTGAAGGGAGGTCCCATGACCCAGGTAACGCTCGCCGCGACCCAGTTCGCCTGCGGCACCGATCATCCGGCCAATCTCGACAAGGCCGTGGCCATGGTGCGCCGCGCCGCGGCCGAGGGCGCCAACATCATCCTGCTGCCCGAGCTGTTCGAGACGCCGTATTTCTGCCGCGACCAGTTGCCGGAATGGTTCTTGAGCGCCAAGCCGCTCGATGGCCATCCCTGGCTCGGCCGCTTCGCAGCCCTGGCCAAGGAGCTGAACGTCGTGCTGCCGGTCAGCTTCTTCGAAAAGGCGAACCAGGCCTATTACAACACGATCCTGGTGATCGACGCCGACGGGCAGCAGCTCGGCATCTATCGCAAGAGCCATATTCCGGATGGCCCGGGCTATCAGGAGAAATATTATTTCCGGCCGGGCGATACCGGCTTCAAGGTCTGGTCGACCCGGTTCGGCCGGATCGGCGTCGGCATCTGCTGGGACCAGTGGTTCCCGGAATGTGCCCGGTCGATGGCGCTGCAGGGCGCCGATTTCCTGTTCTACCCGACCGCGATCGGCACCGAGCCGCAGGACCAGACGCTGGATAGCCGCGACCATTGGCAACGCGTCATGCAGGGCCATGCCGGCGCCAACCTGACGCCCCTGGTCGCGTCCAACCGCACCGGTCTCGAGCAGGGCGCCCAATTCTCCCAGAGCTTCTACGGCTCGTCCTTCATCGCCGACCCGACCGGCGCCAAACTGACCGAAGCCGGCCGCGACGGCGAGGCGGTGCTGACCGCCAGTTTCGATCTCGACCAGATCCGCCGCCAGCGCGACGGCTGGGGCATCTTCCGCGACCGCCGCCCGGAACTGTACGGCGCGATTATGACGGCGGACGGCATGACGCGGCGAGAGAAATAAGTATTGTGTCCCTTGATTTTAAATTTGGGGACACAGTACTTATTTCGTGCAAGCTCCGTTCGACGGAGCCCTGAGAACTGCCGCGCCGATGGCGAAGCACAGCCCGATTCCGCCCCAGATCGCCGCAGCGACCCACTCGAACATGCCGTATCGCGTGATCAGGGGCGGATGAACCAGCAGGCTCAGCGGGACGAACAACCCGCGCAGCAGGCCGATCGCCGCGAGCAGAATCAAAGCCGTGCGCAGCAGCGGCAGACGGGGCAGCAGGCCCGCGCCCGAGAAGGCATAGCATCCGGCGATCTGCATCAGCGCGCCGATCGCCAGGCCGGTGAGCGGGCCGAGCCAGCCGCCGTCCCGCATCGATTGCACGATGATTGCGGGGGCGCGAAAGAACGCGACCCAGTCGGCCCGGCCGGACAGCGCGACGACCACATGCAGCAGCGCGCCGGCGGTCGAGCCCAACCCGGCGGCCAGGAGCCAGCGCCGCGACGACGCGTCACGCAACGATCGCGTCCGACGCCGACCCATAGGAGAAATTGAACGCAACCGAGATCCTGGGCTTCGTCCCGCGATAGGGCGTCACCGCGTGGCTGAGCCAGGACGGGAACAGAATCATCATGCCGGCCTTGGGCGTCAGCGTCCGCGCAGCGCCAGCATCGTCGCACTCGGCGATCGCGTAGCGCAGGTTCGGCGCGTACATCACCGGCAGCAGCCCGCGCGGGTCGGTCATTTCGAACAGGCCGCCCAGCGTCTCGTCGGCATCGGCGCCGCCGTCGTCGACCCAATAGACCCCGGACCAGAAGGCGCCGGGGTGGCCGTGTGAGCGGTTGCCGTCGCCGGCGCCGGACACGTTGGCCCAGGCGGTGACCCGCCAATTGATTGCCGAGCGCGCCAGGCCGCCGGGCGTGTCGGTCAGGGTCAGCCGATCGACCAACTGCCGGGCGGCCCCCAGCAATTGTGCGCCGGGCGGGCCGCTCCAGGATTGGAATTCGGCTGAATGCCAGCCGCCGATATTGCTCGCGACCACGCCGGGGTCCTGCTGCCGTCGGGCCAGGATCCGCTCGGCGAGCGCGGCGTTGAGCGTCTCATGGCCGGCGAGCGTGACCGCCGCAAGCGGGGTCTGGAACAGGCCGGCGACGGACAGGCTGCCGGCCTGGAACGGGTCTTCCATATCTTCTCCGGGGCGATCGGGCGGGGCGCGGGCATCATGCCATGGCCGATGCCCGCCGCCCCAGCCTCATTCCGCCGCGGGGCAGGGCGCCCGGCGTTGCTGGCCCAAACCGGCGCCCAGCACCGCGCCGACCAGATGGCAGGCGGCGATCGCCAGCAGCGTGATCGAGAAGGCGTGGGTCACCGCGGCCGGGTCGGTCCTTGTGCCCAGCGCGGTATAGAACAGCCCGCCCAGCACGGCGACGGCGATGGCGGCGCTGACCTGCAGGGTCGAATTGACCATGCCGCCGACCAGGCCGGCGCGGTGCGGCTCGACCCGCTCGACGATGACCCGCACCATGGTCGGGATCGACATGCCCATGCCCAACCCGATGAACAGCAGCGCCGGGGCGAGCAGCGACCAGGGCGGCACGGCGCCGGCCGGCGGCAGCACCACGACCGTCGCGGTCGCCATCAGGCCCAGCGACGACAGCACGAAGCCCAACGACGAGGCCGAGGTACCGAACCAGCGGCCGAACAGGGGGCTGAAGGTCGAGCCGGTCAGGAATCCGGCCGAGAACGGCAGGATGGCGAGGCCGGCCTGCAGCGCGGTGAAGTCGAGCGCCTGCTGCAGATAGATCGAATAGGTCAGGAAGAACGCGGCGAGCGCATAGAGCGTCAGGATCGCGGCCAACCCGCGCAGCAGGCCCGGCGACTGGAACACCTCGATCGCGACCAGCGGGTCGCCGCCGGCCCGCGCCAGCCGCTGCTCGTAGCGGCGGAACAGCTCGACCCAGATCGGCGTCGTCACCAGCATCGCGATCGACCACCAGGGCCAGCCGCGCTCGCGCCCCTCGATCAGCGGCAGCACGAAGGCGGTCAGCGCCAGCGCCGAGAGCGCGATGCCGCCCAGGTCGAGCTTCGGACGATGGGCGCCCCGGGTCTCACGCAGCAGCGGGATCGCCGCGATGAAGGCGACGATCGAGACCGGCAGGTTGATCAGGAAGATCAGGCGCCAGCCCATGCCGGCGATGTCGGCCTGGACCAGCGCGCCGCCGAGCAGTTGGCCCACGATCGACGACAGGCCGAGCGTCACGCCATAGATGCTGAGCGCGCGGCCGCGTTCATGGGCCGGGAACAGCGCATGGACCGAGGCCAGCGCCTGCGGCGCCATGGCGGCAGCGGCCAAGGCCTGCAGCAGCCGCGCCAGGATCAGCGTCAAGGGCGACCAGGCGAGGCCGCAGAAGGCCGAGGCGAGCGCGAAGCCCGCGAGCCCGATCAGGAAGATCGACTTGCGCCCGAAGATGTCGCCCAGGCGGCCGCCGGTGATCAGGAACACGGCATAGACGATGGCATAGCCGGAAATGACCAGTTGCACGTCGGCCGATGTGGCGCCCAGGCCCGAGGTGATCGATGGCATCGCGACATTGACGATGAAGAAATCCAGCGGCGCCAGAAACGCACCGGTCAGCAGCACCGCGAGCGCGGCCCACCGGTTCGGGTCGAGCAGGGTGGTCTCGGTCGGCGCGGTGACGGGAAGGGTCGACATGATGCATCCTTCAGTATTTCTGGAACGGTCGGTTCCTATTTGGTCAGAAAAATCAGTCCAATACGCGGACGGTCAGGTCGATGATCTGGGCCGTGGCCTGCTCGGTCGGGCCGGTCTTGCCCAGCACGCGCAGGCCCTGGACGGTACAGAGCAGATGGCGGGCGATGGCCCGTTCGTCATGGGTGGGCGGAATCTCGCCGGCCGCCTGGCCGCGGATGACGGCTACGGCGAACAGATCCTCCATGCTGCGGAACATGCGCGTGATCACCGCGCCGACCTCGGCATCCTCCGGCACCATTTCCATGGCGGCGGCGGTCATGATGCAGCCGCGGCGCCCCTCGTTGGAGGCGGCGCGCTTGGCATAGCCCATCAAGGTGTCCCGAATGGCGGTCTTGGCCGACCCGGGCTGGGCCAGAGTGTCGCCGATGCGCTGCACCGAGCCGGCAATGGCCTGGTCGAGGGCAGCCAGGAACAGGGTGCGTTTGTCGCGGAACGCCTTGTAGAGGCTGCCGCGCGCCAGCCCGGTGCCTTCGATCAAGTCCTGCACCGAGGTACCGTGATAGCCGCGCAGGCGAAACACCTCGGTGGCGTCGCGCAGCGCGTCGTCCAGATCGAACTCGCGCGGCCGGCCGGGACCGGCGCGATCAGGCAGGGGGGGAAGAGTGCTCATGACACCAATATGGAAACGGTCGTTTTCTAATTCAAGGGTGATTGAGGCGCGACCCGATTGGGATTATCGAAAGTCAGGGGAGAAGACGATGGGCAGGTGGTGGAGGGTTCTGGCGATCATGACAGGTTTCGCAATCGCGCCCGCGGGCGGCGCCACAACGTCGAATCCCGGCCTCGTCACGCTGGCCAGCCATCATGATGTGGCCGAGACGATCGATCGGTTCGAGGCGGCGATCAAAACCCGGGGCTGGATCGTCTTCACCCGGATCGACCATGCGGCTGCGGCCAAGGCGGCCGGCCTCGACCTCGGCCCGCGCACGGTCGTGATCTTCGGCAACCCGCAGGCCGGCACCGATCAGATGCGGTCCAACCCGACGCTGGCGATCGACCTGCCGATGAAGGCGCTGGTCTGGCAGGACGCGGCCGGCGCGGTCTGGCTGACCTACAACGCGGCCGACTATATCGGCACCGCGATCTATCCGCGCCACGGTTTGGCCGTGCCGCCGGAGGCGCTGCAGGGCCTGGCGCAGGTGCTGGACGGCTTCGCCCGCCGGGCGGCGGAGTAGCGAAGACTTGATTGGCAATACTCTATTAGCTAAGATATCTAGCTAATGAGGGATCATGACCATCGTCACCATCCACAACGCCAAGACCAACCTGTCGCAGTTGCTGGCCCGCGTCGAAGCCGGCGAGGAGATCATCCTCGCCCGCGGCAAACAGCCGATCGCTCGGATCGTGCCGTTTCAGCCTCCCGCGACAAAACGTCAATTCGGCGCGATGAGTGGTGTCATCAGTGTCGGTCCCGACTTCTTCGAGCCGATGACGGCGGAAGAACTGGCCGACTGGGAACGCTGACGTGCGGCTGTTGCTCGACACGCACGCCTTTCTCTGGTGGCTTGCCGGCGACGAGGCACTGTCGATGCCGGCACGGAACGCGATCGCCGACGAAGCGAACGAGATCTTCGTCAGCGCCGCGTCCGCCTGGGAAATGACCACGAAGCATCGGATCGGCAAACTGCCAGGCCTCGATCCGATCGCGGCCGATCTTGAAGCCGCCATCGTCGGACAGGGTTTTCGGGCACTGCCGATCAGCCTGCGGCACGGCCAGATCGCGGGGGGCCTACCTAGCCCCCACCGCGATCCGTTCGATCGGATGCTGATCGCCCAGGCGATGCTGGACGATCTCATCCTCGTGTCGAACGAGGAGCCGTTCGATGCCTATGGTGTGAGGCGATTGTGGTAATCGCGAAAGTATGGCGCGTGGGTTTAATCGGCGTCGTCGCTCTGTCGTCGTCCGCAATTGCAGGAGGTCTGGTCTGCAAGACGAGTCCAATCGTGACCGGAAAGTGCGTCGTTCGGCACGGGACATTGAACATTTCGGCGGACGCGGCCGAAGTGCTGTGGCTCGACAAGTCTGCGGGTACGATTGTGATTCGTGCAGCGGACGGGAGCAGCGGGGATATGCCGGCCAACCTCAGCAAAATTCTGGCGCGAGACTTTCAGGCTGAAATCATCGGCGATTTTGAGGCGTGTCCAATTCCGCAGCAGGCGTTTCCAGCCGGTTCTCGGTTTGGATGCATCAACGCCGCATCACATATCGTCGTGCGGTCGAGCCGGATAAATTAGCTGGGCTTGGATAAAGAAGGTTCGTTCCGTCTCCGAAACGAACCTTCATCCCCTCACTCGTCGTAAGACACGATCGTATGCACCGGCACGTCGATCCGGCTGCGGCCGCCCAGGAAGGTGAGCTCGATGATGCAGGCGGCCGCGACCACGTCGCCGCCGACCTTGCGGCACAGGTTGATGGCGGCATTGAGCGTGCCGCCGGTCGCCAGCAGATCGTCGAGCACGACGACGCGGTGGCCGGCCTGGATCGCGTCGGTCTGGATCTCGATCGTGTCGCTGCCGTATTCCAGGTCATAGCTGTAGGGCACGGTCGGGCCGGGCAGCTTGCCGGGCTTCCTGACCATGACGAAGCCGCAGCCGAGCGCCAGCGCCAGCGGGGCCGCGACCAGGAAGCCGCGCGATTCGATGCCGACCAGCACGTCTGGCTTGGTCGGTGCCAGGAGATCGGCCAACTGCCGCACGGTCTCGCGCCAGGCGCCGGCATGGGCCAGCAGGGTCGAGATGTCGTAGAACAGGATTCCCGGCTTCGGGAAGTCCGGCACGTGGCGGATATGATCCTTGATGTCCATCGCTCTCACATTCAATCGGGTCGGCGGCGTGCACCCGTCGCGAAGAGTGCGGCGCACTTTACCCGGTCCGGCGCGGGCGCATAGGGTTTTCGGCGCGTTTTCCGTCGCATCGGCCTTGCAATCCTGGCTTCGCCGCCCGGGCCTCGTGTAGAGTTCCGGCCGAAATGGCCGCACTTCAGGAAGTCGATCGTCCCCGCACCGTCGCCCGGCTCAAGACCGAGCGGCGCGGCGATACCATGACCATCCTGGCCGCGGGGGCCTGGGTGCTGGGGGCGGCGGAATCGCATGACGCTGCGCTGCGGGCGCTGGCATTTGCCGGCGTCGCGACGCTGGAGATCGATTGCACCGGGCTCGACCGGCTCGACACCACCGGGGCTTGGCTCTTGATGCGGACGCGGCGGCTGGCCGCGATGGCCGGGGCCAAGACGGTCTGGCTCGACGTGCCCGACGCGTTCAGGCCGCTGATCAGCACGATCGACCAGGACTGCAACGGTCCGCCGGTCGGCCATCCGGACGACCATGGCCTGCGCGCGTTCCTGGAACGGCTCGGCCGGGCGCAGATGCATTTCTTCAGCCAGGCCGTCTCGCTGCTGGGCTTCCTCGGCATGGTCGCGAGCGAGGCGGTGGCGACGATCTTCCATCCGCGCCGCCTGCGCATCCCGGCGCTGATCCACCAGATGGAGGAGGTCGGCCTCAATGCCATGCCGATCGTCGGGCTGCTGTCGTTCCTGCTCGGCATCGTGTTCGCGTTCCAGGGCGCCGACCAACTGCGCCGCTTCGGCGCGGAGATCTTCACGGTCAATCTGCTGGGCATCTCGATCCTGCGCGAGATCGGCGCGATCATGACCGCGATCATCGTCGCCGGCCGGTCCGGCAGCTCCTTCACCGCCCAGATCGGCACCATGAAGGTGAACGAGGAGATCGACGCGCTCTATACCCTGGGCATGAACCCGGTCGAGGTGCTGGTGCTGCCGCGCATGCTGGCGCTGATCATCACGCTGCCGCTCCTGACCGTGTTCGCCAATCTGATGGG
>Ga0302314_10023660_pt1 | contig 10013 bp, 3 predicted proteins | sample III_Palsa_N2_3_FD_200533 | JGI IMG/M metagenome (GOLD analysis project Ga0302314, IMG submission 200533) | Peat permafrost microbial communities from Stordalen Mire near Abisko, Sweden - III_Palsa_N2_3 | ecosystem: Environmental > Terrestrial > Soil > Palsa > Peat permafrost | place: Sweden...
CGCGCTGCTGGTCGGCTTCGTGCCGATCCTGTGCACCGCCTACGCCTTCCGCGAGCTCAACCGGGTCATGCCGGACTGCGGCACCAACTTCGTCTGGATCACCCGCGCCTTCGGCCCCTGGAGCGGGTGGATCTTCGGCAACTGGATCCCGCAGATCGCCACACTGATCGCCATGACCGCGCTCTCCCAGGTCGGCGCGACCAGCCTGCTGTCGCTGGTCGGGCTGGACTCCCTGGCCGCCCGGACCGTGCCGGTCACCCTGCTCGGGCTGCTGCTGCTGGCCGTGGTCACCGCCGTGGCCTACCGGGGCGTCCAGCTCTCGGCGGCGATCCAGACCGGCATGGTCGCCATCCAGTTCGTCGCCCTGATCGGCTTCGGCATCGCCGCGCTCTCCCACCACCACGCCGCCGCCCCGTCCCTGGCCTGGCTGAACCCCTTCGGCTTCCACGGCACCGGCCCCTTCGCCGAGTCGGTGCTGCTGTGCCTGTTCATCTACTGGGGCTGGGACTCGGCGCTCACCGTCAACGAGGAGGCCCGCGACCGCACCCGGGCGCCGGGGCGCGCCGCCGTGATCTCCACCGTGGCCCTGCTCGGCACCTACCTGTTCACCGCCGTGGCCGCGATCAGCTTCGCCGGGACCGGCAGCACCGGCCTGGGCCTGGGCAACCAGGCCAACGCCGCCGACGTGCTGGCGACGCTCGCCCCCGCCGCGCTCGGCGGGCCGCTGGCGAAGGTGGTGCGGCTCGCGGTCTGCATGTCCGCCATCGCCGGGCTGCTCACCTGCGTGGTCTCGACCGCCCGGCCCAACGTGTCGGTCGCCTCGCACGGGGCGATGCCGCGGATCTTCGCCCGGGTGCACCCGCGCTTCCGCACCCCCACCTTCGCCACGCTCTTCAGCGGGGTCCTCGCGGCGTGCCTGCTCACCTCGCTCACCGCCGCCTCGCCCTCCTTCCTGAGCGACGCGATCCTCTCCATCGGACTGATGGTGTGCTCCTACTACGGCGCCACCGCCTTCGCCTGCGTCTGGCACTTCCGGCACGAGTTGCGCGGTTCCGCCCACTCCCTGGTCTTCAAGGGCGTACTGCCGCTGGCGGGCGGGCTGATGATGCTCGCCGCGTTCCTGCGCAGCGCCCATGACATGTTCGCCCCCAGCTACGGCAGCACCTCCTTCGACGGTGTCGGCGGCGTGTTCCTGCTCGGCATGGGATCGATGGTGTTCGGCATCGCCGTCACCGCGCTGATGCGCGTGCTCCACCCCGACTTCTTCCGCAACGGCCGGACCACCGTCGCCGACCTGATCGTCACCGAGGACTGAACCCCATGCGCACCCTTGCCATCGCCGCCATCCAGACCCGCCCCGTCGCGCACGACCTCGAAGCCTCCTGGCAGCGTTTCCGCGCCCAGGTGCTGGCCGTCCGGGACTCCTTCCCCCACGTCCAGCTGGTCACCGTGCCGGAACTGCTGCTGGCGGCCGAGGCGCCGCTGCTGGAGGCCCGCGACGGCTGGGCCGAGCAGGCCGCCGTCAGCGTGCCCGGCGAGCTCACCGACCGGCTGTGCCGGCTCGCCCAGGAGACCGGGCTGTGGCTGGTGCCCGGCAGCCTCTACGAACGCGCCCCCGACGGAGAGATCTACAACACCGCCGTGGCCGTCTCGCCCGAGGGGCGGATCGCCGCCACCTACCGCAAGGTCTTCCCCTGGCAGCCCTACGAGAGCTGTACCCCGGGCAGCGAGTTCGTCGTCTTCGACCTCCCCGGCATCGGCCGGATCGGCCTGGCCATCTGCTACGACGGCTCCTTCCCGGAGACCGCGCGGCAGCTCGCCTGGCTCGGCGCCGAGGTGATCATCCAGCCGACGCTGACCACCACCCGCGACCGCGAGATGGAACTGGTCTGCGCCCGCGCCAACGCCTGGACCAACCAGGTCTACGTCGTCAACGTGAACGCCGCCGACCCGGCCGGGGTCGGCGCCAGCGCCATCGTCGACCCCGAGGGCATCGTCCGCCAGCAGGCCGGTTCCGGCGAGGAGGTCCTGGTCGACGTACTCGACCTGGACACGGTCACCCGGGTCCGCGCCTACGGGACGACCGGCCTGAACCGCCCCTGGGACCAGATCGCGCGCCACGGCGCCGGGATCAACCTGCCCATGTACGGAGGCACCTTCCAGACCCCGCCGTGGCACCCCTCCGCCAAGGCCTGACCCGGCCGCGGGCCGCAGTCCGCAGATATACATCCGATGGATTCCGCGCCCAGCCCCGGACTCATCTCCGACCCATGCCCGGCAGCAGACCTGCGCCGGGCATTGGTCGGATGAATCCATGCGCGAGGGATTGACAGGGGAATCATCGGATGTACGGTGTGCAGATGTGTGCGGATCCCCTCAACTTCCCGGACACGCCACCCTCCTGGGAAGAATTGATCCGACCACCCACGGTCCCAACTGCGGGAAGGTCCACCATGAGAACTGCCGCACGCTACGCGGCGCTGCTCGCGTTCAGCGTCGCCGTGAGCGGGCTGTCCGCCGCCACGGCCGAGGCTGCACCCCGGAGTCATCCGATCACTGTCTATGCCTCACCGAGCGGCAGCGGCAGCAGCTGCGCCTCCGCCGAGCCGTGCGGCCTGAGCGGGGCGGCAGCCAAGGTGCGGACCCTCGACCGGCACATGACCGCCGACATCGACGTCGACCTGTACGGCGGCGACTACCGGCTCGCGAGCACCTTCCAGCTGGGCCCGCAGGACTCCGGCAGCAACGGGTTCCAGGTCGTCTACCAGCCCGTGGGCGAGCAGCACCCGGTGCTGACCGGCTCCACCCGGGTCACCGGCTTCACCGAGAGCGACCCGGCGCTCGGCATCTGGCGGGCGCCGGTCTCCGCCGCCGAGGCCGCCGGCGGCGGCCAGCAGCTGTTCGTCAACGGGCAGCGGGCCGCCCTCGCCCGCTCGGCCTCGGCCCCGGCCGGGCTCACCACCACCGCCACCGGCTTCCACACCAGCGACCCCTCCTATGCCTCGTTCACCGACCAGTCGCGGATCGAGGTGGTCCAGGACAACGACTGGAAGCACATGAGCTGTCCGGTCCGGAGCATCACCGCCGACCCGGGCGGCGGTTCCGACATCACCGTCGCGCCGAGCTGCTGGGCCGCGAACCACGTCGACGTGCCCAACCTGGGCTTCCCGTTCAACGGTTCCGGGCTGCCCGCCCTCGACGGGGCCTCGTACCTGGAGAACGCCTACCAACTGCTCACCAAGCCGGGCCAGTTCTACCTGGACCAGCAGGCCGGGTACCTGTACTGCATCCCCGCGCCCGGTCAGGACCTGCGCTCCGCCGACGTCGAACTGCCCACGCTGCAGACCCTGGTGAGTCTCAACGGGACGCCCGGGCACCTCAGTCCGGTCAACCAGGACGCCCCCGGGGCCAGTTACTCTGGCGCCTGGGGTACCTCCACCGGCCGGGGCTACGGGGACCTGGGCAACGACGTCGCCTATACGACCACGAACGGCGCTTCGGTCTCGTACACCTTCACCGGCACCGGTCTGGAGGTCCTCGGCGAGACCAACTCGGACGAGGGCGGCTTCACCGCCGCCGTGGACGGGGTCGCCGACACCCGGCAGAACTGGACCGAGACGGGCCCCTCCCGGCTGGCCCAGCAGGTGGTCTACTCGGTGCAGGGCCTGTCCCCCGGCAGCCACACCGTCACCCTGACCTCGACCAGCGGCGCCTACCTGGTGGTGGACGGCTTCGAGACCACCCCGCAGGCGGTCGCGCCGGTACGGGACATCACCTTCCGGGGCATCGGCTTCGCGTACTCGACCTGGAACCTGCCGGTCACCACCGGCTACCTCGACAACCAGGCGGCCGTACTCTGGAACACCTCGGGTCCGACCACCACCCCGCTGGTCACGCCCGGGGCCGTGGCCGTGTCGCGCGGCAGCGGCATCGCCCTCACCGACGACTCGTTCGAGCATCTGGGCGCCACCGGCGTGGACCTGGCCGACGGCACGCAGGACTCCTCGGTCACCGGCAGCACCATCACCGACACCGCCGCGGGCGGCGTCTCCGTCGGTGACGTCGACGACTACTTCCAGAACGACCCGGCCCTGATGGACTCCGGCAACACCGTCTCCGGCAACGCGATCTCGTACGTCGGCCAGGACTACACCGACGCGGTGGGGATCTGGGCCGGCTACACCCGGGATCTGACGGTCTCCCACAACGACATCGGCCACACCTCCTACTCCGGCATGTCGATCGGCTGGGGCTGGGGCTGGGCGTCGCCGTGCGCCATGCAGGCCGCTCAGGGCACGTCCTGCGTGATCGGCGGCAACTACGCCGGGAACAACCGGATCACCGACAACTACGTGCACGACGTCATGAACGTGCTGCACGACGGCGGCCCGATCTACACCAACGGCGCCCAGGGCGAGGACGGCGCCGGGGTCTCCTCGGTGCTCGCGGGCAACTACGTCTCGGTCGGCAACGACACCAACAACATGCTCTACCAGGACGAGGGCAGCTCCTACTGGGACACCTACGACAACGTGACCAGCTACAGCGACGGCGGCAACTGGATCGGCATGTGGACGCCGACCATCAACCACATCACCGTCGGCCCGGCCAACTTCACCGACAACCCGAGCACCGACAACAACGGCACCGACATCGACTACACCGGACCGACGGTGGTGACCGGGAACGCCTGGCCGGCCGCAGCGCAGTCGATCATGAGCAGTGCGGGCCTCTCCCCCACCGCCGCGACCGGCGGCGTGGTCGACAACGACAGCCAACTGCTCGGCTACAGCGGCGCCTGGTCCGCGCACGGCACGCCCGGCGGTGACGACACGCACACCACCACCGCCCAGGGCGCCTCGGTCACCCTGCCGTTCACCGGCAGCAGCATCGCCTTCGTCAGCGACAAGGGACCGGGGCAGGGCAGCGCCCGGATCCTGATCGACGGCGTCGCCAGGGCCACGGTCAGCGCCCAGGCGAACACACCGCAGACCGGGCAGACGCTGTTCACCGCCACCGGCCTGTCCGCCGGGCCGCACACCATCCAGGTGGTCGACGCGGGCGGCGGCGGGCTCAGCGTGGACGCCTTCCAACTCCCGGCCCAGCCCTACCTGGGCGTCACCGACTCCACCGCGTTCTTCAGCCCGGGCACCGCGTTCACGGTCACCGGCACCATCGGCAACCCGACCGGCTCCCGGCTGACCGACGTGCGGGCGACGCTGTCCGCGCCGTCGGGGTGGACCACCGGCAAACCGGTCCGGCTGCCCTCGGTGGGGCCGCACACCACCGCGACGGTGTCCTTCACAGTGACCCCGCCGAGCGCCCAACAGGCCTCGGGCCCGGTCACGTTGGACCTGGTGGCCGCGTTCCGGGCGGCGCGGGCCGGCGGCACCACCCTGGTCGGCGCGGTGCGGACGGCGCAGCCGTACGCGTCCCTGGCCGCCGCCTTCGACAGCACCGGGGTCTCCGACGACACGGCCACCGGGACCGCCGACATCGACGGCTCCCAGTCCAGCCTCTCCGCCCAGGCCCTGGCCGCCCAGGGCGTGACGCCGGGAGCGGCACTGACCTACGACGGCATCGGCTTCGCCTGGCCCGGGGCCGCCGCCGGGCAGCCCGACAATGTCGCGGCCGCCGGCCAGACCATCGAACTGTCCGGTTCGGGAGCCGAGTTGGGCTTCCTGGACACCGCCACCTACGGTCCGGCCGGCGGTACCGGCCTGATCACCTACACCGACGGCAGCACCCAGGGCTTCACGCTGACCGTCCCGGACTGGTACGGCGCCGCGCCCGCAGGCTCCAACGCGGTGATCGTCTGCGCCTACCGCAACCGGCCCGGGAACACCCAGGACCACACCTCGGTGAACGTCTTCGAGCAGTCCGTCCCGCTCGCGGCCGGGAAGACGGTCGCGGCGGTGACCCTGCCGGACGTCGGCGACGGCGTCTCCGGCGGCGGCGCGGCGATGCACGTGTTCGCACTCGGCATCGGCGGCTAGCCGCGACAGTCGGCCGGGGCGGGCGCCTTGGCGTGCCCGCCCCGGCCGGCCGCGGGTTCAGCGCTGGACGAAGACGGCCACGGTGTACCCGGGGACGGTGAAGCTCCCGGTGGCCCGGTCGAAGGCGGACTGCTTGACGACCGGGTCGGCGCCGTCGGCCTGGACCGGGTCGAGCGTCTGGCGGGTGCCGGCCAGGCCGCCGATGGTCTGCGTCTGCGCGGCGCCGGTGGCGTTGTAGACCACGGTGACGGAGGCGTAGCCGCCGAGGCCGCGGCCGTCCAGGTGCTCGGTGATGACCCCGGGCACCTGCCCGCCGGTGCCGGACAGCGGGAAGCTGACCCGCTGCTGCACGGCCTTGGCGGTGGTCAGCGAGAACAGCGGGGAGGACCGCTTGATCTCCAGGTACTGCTGGAACTCGTCGCTGGAGTCCTGGGTCGCGGCGCAGGTCGGGACCAGCGCCGGGATCGCCAGCAGCGGCTGGGCGTAGGGCCACTGGGCCTGGTTGGACGCGGCCATCGGCAGGCCGTGGCCGAAGCCGTTGCCGTCGGCGCAGTTCCACTGGATGTCGTTGAACCAGTCGCCGCTGTCGTACGAGTTGGAGTCCAGCGACTTGGACCGCAGCAGGTCGGTGCCCGCCTGGGCGAAGCCGGGGCCCTGGCCCAGGGTGCTGGTGGCCAGCGCCAGCGCCTGGATCCTGGCCCGGTCGGCGGGGCTGGTGTCCGCCGCCAGCTTGTAGGCGAGGGTGTCGTACAGGGCGAGGTTGTCGTGCGCGTCGACGTAGTCGACCGCCTCGCCGGGGGCCGCGGTGTACCCGGCCGGGACGCCGTTGTAGTCGACGCCGCTGCCGGTGACCCGGCTGCCCTCGGTGTCGGTGAAGCGGTAGTCGGCGAGGTCGCCGGTCAGGCCGAGTTCCACCAGGTCGGTGTCGTGCAGCAGGGTGGTCCGCTGCTGGGCGGGGGTGCCGTTGACCGGGTCGCCGTTGGGTTCGGTGTACTGGCCGGAGCCGAAGCCCTGGACGCGCGGGTCGGTGTCGAAGGGGCTGCCGCCGCGGACGGCGTCGCGCAGCCGGTCGTTGAAGGTGCCGATGCCGGTCCCGGCCATGTTGGCCTGGGTGGCCTGGACGAAGCGGGCGTCGTTGGCGACCACGCCGAAGTTCCAGCCCTCGCCGTACAGGGTCTCCGCCTTGCCGTCGATGCCGTCCCGGCTCGGCGTCAGCTTGTCCAGCGCGGACCTGACGTCGAGCATGGTGCTCTTCGGGTCCAGGCCCATCAGGTCGAAGCGGAAGCCGTCGATGTGGTACTCCTTCGCCCAGGTGGTGACGGAGTCGACGACCAGCTTGTTCATCATCGCGTTCTCCGGCGCGGTGTCGGCGCAGCAGGAGTCGGTGGTCACCGCGCCGTTGGCGTCCAGCCGCTGGTAGTAGCCGGGGACGATCTGGTCCAGGACCGACTCCGGGTCCTCGCCGGAGGCGGCGGTGTGGTTGTAGACGACGTCCATCACCACCCGCAGTCCGGCCTTGTGCAGGGCGGCGACCATGTCGCGCAGCTGCACGGTGCGGGCGGCGCCGGTGGAGTCGGTCGCGTAGGCGCCCTCCGGGACGGTGAAGTGCACCGGGTTGTAGCCCCAGTTGTAGCCGTCGGTGGACTGGGTCTCGGCGACGCACGCCTGCTGCTGGTCCGAGTCCGGCGCGAAGCCCGCCAGGTCGCAGGGCGGCTGCGCCTGGTCGGCGCGGACCTGCGGGACTCCGGCGAAGTCGAAGGTCGGCATGATCTGCACGGTGGTGACCCCGGCCTTGGCGAGGGCTTCCAGGTGCTTCATCCCGGCCGAACCGGTGTCGGTGAAGGCGAGGTAGGTGCCGCGCTCGGCGGCGGGGACGGTGGTGTCGGCCTCGGAGAAGTCCCGGACGCTGAGCTCCTGGATCTCCTGCTGGGTGCTGGGGATCGGCTTGGGCGAGCGGCTGTCGGCGAAGGAGGCGGGGATCAGCGCCGGGTCGTCCAGGTCGACGATCTGGCTGCGGGTGGAGTCCGCGTTCAGGGCCAGCGAGTACGGGTCGGTGACCTGGTTGGTCATCACCCTCAGCTCGTCGGGCACCCACACGGTGACCTGGTAGCGGTAGTAGTCGCCGTTCCAGTTCGGCTTTCCGGTGACCGACCAGGCGCCGGTACGCGGGTCGCGGGTCATCGGGACGGTGGTCGGGGTGGTCGCGTCGGGTCCGTCGTACAGTTCGACATCGACGTTCCGCGCGGTGGGGGCCCACACCGTGAGGGTGGGTGTGCGGCCGTGGAACACCGGCCCGAACCGGGTGCGGGCGGCGTTGGCCGCGTAGACGTCGTCCAGCACCCCGGCGGTCTGCAGCGAGGTGGCGGCGGTGAGTTGGCCGTGGGCGTCCATTGCGGCGACGGCGACCTGGCCGCGCAGCAGCTCGGCGGCCTGCCTGGCGTACTCGGCCGGGACCCGCAGCGCGCCGAGGCCGGCCAGGTCGGGGAACTTGGCCTTGAGCGCGGCGGGCAGCCCGGCCGGGTCGTAGCTCAGCGGGACGGTGGTGCCGCCGGTGAGCCCGGTGCCGCCCGCGGCCAGGCCGCCGTCGCCGGAGGCGGCCAGTTGGTAGCTCTGGCCGGCCGGGTCGGCGCCCAGGTCCCAGGCGATGTAGCCGGTGGACAGCCAGTAGGCCTGGGCCTTGACCAGGCTGGGCTTGGCGGGTCCCGGGTAGACGCTGAGCTGGTGCGAGGTGGTGTTGTAGCTGAAGGTCGTGGTCGCGTCGTCGGTGGCGACGGTGAAGCTGTCCGCCGCGCCGCCGGGGGTGCCGTCCTGGCCGTAGCCGACCGCGCCGGTCAGCCCGAGGGCGGTCCTGGCCTGGTAGCTGCCGGCGGGCAGGGCGCTGGTGGTGAAGGTGTAGGTGCCGTCGCCGTCGCCGTCGGGGTCCTCCAGCCAGGACTGGACGCAGTCCGCCGCCCAGTCGGCGCAGCCCAGGGCGTGCTCGAAGTCGCCGACCGCGACCGGGACCGGGTCGCTGACGGTGTCGGTGATCCAGTGGGTGTCCTGGTCGAACAGGAAGGTGACGGCCGCGCCCCCGGCCGGGACGGTCAGCGGGATGTTCGCGCCGCCGGAGGCCGCGTGCAGGCCGTAGCTGACGTCCCAACTGTCGTTCAGCGCCGCCTTGTAGGTGTAGCTGCCGGCGGGCAGGTGCGCGGTCAGCGTCCAGATTCCGCCGGGCTGCGGGGTCATCCGGGCCTGGGCGCAGTCGGCGGCCCATTCGGTGGCGCAGCCGAGCAGGGTGTCCAGGTCGCCCGCGACGGTGACGGCGGTGGTGGTGGCGGTGTCGGCGTGCGCGGCCGGGGCGAGCAGCGGGCTGGACAGCGTCGCGGCCAGGGCGGCGGCCCCGGCGGCGACCCGCCGCAGCCCGGCCGTACGGGGCGGTCGCGGCGTCCGGGCGGCGGGCGTTGGTGGCGTCATGGGACCTCTCATCTCGTGGTGACGGTCGCGGTCCCGCGCGGCTCCGGCACCGGTCGGCCGGTCCCGTCAGCTGCGGGCGCGCGGCATCGCCACGCCGGAGAGACGTGCTGGGACAACGGGAAGTTAACAGGGCCGCAACACGAATAGGAAGGCCTTGCAGAAACTTTCCGACTGCCCTTGCAGAAAAAACGCCTCGCGGGCGGCGGCCCTGTCCGCCGCCGCCCGCGAGGGCCCGGCCCCGAGGCCGGTCCTACCTCCTGCCGCACCCCAACGGGGTGGCCGCCAGGGTCAGTTCACTGTGATCTCGCCGACCTTGGTCGGGATGTACACGACGCTGGGGCTCTCCATCAGGTTCCACAGATGGTCGTCGAACCCGTGGTTGACCGTCCAGTCCGAGCCGGTGCCGGAGCACTGGAAGACCCCGAGCGCCGCATCCGAGCCCTTGTCGGAGTTGTTGAAGGCCCAGCCCGAGACGTCGAGGCAGAGGCCGTCCTTGTAGTTGCGGATCAGCACTCCGAGCCCGCCGGAACTGGACGAGTTGACGTAGGGGATCTCCCACAGCTG
>Ga0302314_10023661_pt1 | contig 10013 bp, 9 predicted proteins | sample III_Palsa_N2_3_FD_200533 | JGI IMG/M metagenome (GOLD analysis project Ga0302314, IMG submission 200533) | Peat permafrost microbial communities from Stordalen Mire near Abisko, Sweden - III_Palsa_N2_3 | ecosystem: Environmental > Terrestrial > Soil > Palsa > Peat permafrost | place: Sweden...
CGCGAAATCGTCGAAGAGCTTCGCGCCGCTCCGGCCGAGCAGTAATGAACCGAGGATCGAAATCATGATCAAGAACGGAACCCGTCTGGCCAGCCAGGTGTGCGACACCCAGGTCATCGTCGTCCGCAGCGCAGAGAGCCTCGACGACCTGCGTTGCGGCGGCGCACCGATGGTGGAGTTGGGTGCGGAGCGTTCGGGTGAGCTGGATCCGGCGTTCGCCGACGGCAGCGTGATGGGCAAGCGCTATGTGGACGAGACCGGTGCCGAGGTGCTCGTCACCAAGGCCGGCGCCGGAACGCTGGCGGTCGGCGAGACCGCACTGAGCCTCAAGGAGGCCAAGCCGCTGCCGGCCAGCGACTAGTCCCGCCGATCCGGCAGTCCGTTGCGCCGGACGAATTCCCTTGCCTTGACCAGAAATTCAAGCTCGTCGTAGACCTTGCGCAGCGGGTCGATGCTACGTGTGGAGCGGCACAGCACAACAGCGCCTTCCAGCGCTGCGATCGACATCACGGCCAACGAGTCAGCGTCCGACTCGACGAGGCCGTCGGCGACGAACGCCCATGTCAGCGCCGTGCGCCAGTGCGCGAATATCCGTCCGGCCTCGGCGGATAACGGGACTTCGTCGTCGGCCGAGCCGATCGCCGCGGCCACCACCGGGCAGCCGGCGTGGAAGTCGCTGTCGGCGAGCACGTGTTCCCAGAACTCGACGAACTGCCGTAGCAGAAACTTGGCGCCGCGACCTGCGGCGTCGTCGATGTCGGCGGTGATCGCCTCCCCGGCGTAGTGCAGTGCCTCCGCGAGGATCTGATTGCGCCCGTCGGGAAAGTGGTAGTAGACCGAGCCGCGGGGCGCACCGCTGCGGATGAGCACCTCATCGATCGTCACGCCTGCGGCGCCACGTTCCCGCATTACCTCCGCGGCACTGATGAGCATCTTGGTCCGGGTGTCGCCGCGTTTCCTTCGGGCGTGTGTGGCTACCGACATGGCTTGTGCATCCTTGCCGCCCGACCGTCAGGCCGCGTTGGGGCTGCGACGCTGCGCAATACGCCACTGGATCGTCCGCGGATTCAATCGCACCCGCAGCGGCTTGCGGCGCAGGCCGTCCATTTCCCCGCTGAAGCGGTAGCCGGCGACGTTGAGTTCGACGATCAGCATGGTCTTCTCCTGGGCTGGTGCCCTCATCTGCCGGGTCGGCCGACACATGATTATGGACTAGACCATATAAGACGCGCATCCACCAAAGCAAATGGTGCCGCTTTGACGTGGTCAGATGGGGTAAAGCCGCGGATCGTATGCCGCCGCCAGGGCAGATTCAGGCGCATCATTATGTGCTACTGCATACTCGCCTCGTACGCGGCTGACCCGGCGGATTGGCCGTTCCGGCCGCGGCGTCATCGGGTTAGGCTCGGCGCAGCCGATCCGGGAGGCGTAGCCGTGAGCCACTACAAAAGCAACGTCCGCGACCTGGAGTTCAACCTCTTCGAAGCGCTGGCTTTGAACGAGGTGCTGTCCGACGAGGCATTCGGCGATCTGGACGGCGAATCGGTGCGAGAGATGCTTTCCGAGGCCGCCCGGTTGGCCGAGGGGCCGGTGGCCGAGTCGTTCGCCGACGGCGATCGTCATCCACCGACATTCGATCCCGACACGCACGTTGTGAGCCTGCCGGAACCGTTCAAGAAGTCGCTGAGTGCGTGGCGCGACGGCGAATGGTTCCGGGTCGGGCTCAACGAAGACGTTGGCGGTGTGCCGGCCCCGTCGATGGTGCAATGGGCGATCAACGAGTTGGTCCTCGGTGCCAACCCGCCGGTGTTCATGTTCCTGGCCGGGCCGTTTATGGCGAACATCCTCTACGGCATCGGCAATGAGCAGCAACGGCACTGGGCATCATTGGCGATCGACCGCAACTGGGGCGCAACCATGGTGCTCACCGAACCCGACGCCGGTTCCGACGTCGGGGCCGGCCGCACCAAAGCTATCGACCAGGGTGACGGAACCTGGCATATCGACGGGGTCAAGCGGTTCATCACCAACGGCGACACCGACGACCTGTTCGAGAACATCCTGCACCTGACGCTGGCCCGGCCCGAGGGCGCGGCGCCAGGTACCAAGGGTCTGAGCCTGTTTGTGGTGCCCAAATTCCTGCTCGACCCGGAGACCGGCGAACCGGGCGAGCGCAACGGGGTGTTCGTCACCGGACTGGAACACAAGATGGGCCTGAAGGTTTCGGCCACCTGCGAACTGACCTTCGGCCAGCACGGAGTCCCGGCGAAGGGATGGTTGGTCGGGGACAGCCACAACGGCATCGCGCAAATGTTCAAGATCATCGAGTACGCCCGAATGATGGTGGGTACCAAGGCCATTGCGACATTGTCGACGGGCTACCTGAATGCGTTGGAGTACGCCAAGACTCGGATTCAGGGAGCCGATCTGACCCAGATGACCGACAAGACCGCGCCGCGGGTCACCATCATTCACCATCCCGACGTGCGTCGGGCGCTGATGACTCAGAAGTCCTACGCCGAAGGCCTGCGCGCGCTCTATCTTTATACCGCCGCCCACCAGGACGCGGCGGCAGCCGCCATCGTGTCCGGCGCCGACCCGGAGTTGGCGGAGCGGGTCAACGATTTGCTGCTACCGATCGTCAAGGGCGTCGGCTCCGAGCGGGCCTATCAAACGTTGACCGAGTCACTGCAGACATTTGGTGGGTCCGGCTTCCTGCAGGATTACCCCATCGAGCAATACATTCGTGACGCCAAGATCGACAGCCTCTACGAAGGCACCACCGCGATTCAGGCGCAGGACTTCTTCTTTCGCAAGATCGTCCGCGACCAGGGCGTGGCACTGGGCCACCTCGTCACGCAGATCGAGTCGTTCATCGACAGCGAGGAAGCGCGCCCCGAACTTGTCGACGCGCGCAAGCAGTTGGCCACCGCGGTCGACGACCTGCAAGCCTGGGTCGCGACCATGACCGGGTACCTGATCGATTCCCAGCAGAGCGCCAGCGAGCTTTACCGCGTGGGTTTGGAGTCGGTGCGTTTCCTGCTCGCGGTCGGCGACCTGCTGATCGGCTGGCTGCTGCTTCGGCAGGCGGAGATCGCGCTGGCAGTTCTGGACGGCGACCCGGCGCCGGCCGACGGTGCCTTCTACGCCGGAAAGGTCGCGACGGCAAAGTTCTTCGCCAAGAACGTGCTGCCGCGGTTGACCGCTGAGCGCGAGATCGCGGCGAACGTCGATCTCGCGGTCATGCAGCTGCGCGAAGAGGCGTTCTAGGCGGCCTACCCTTCTAAGGTGTAGCCCATCGGCATCAGCACGCTCTTCTGCTGGGTGAAGTGCTCGACGCCTTCTGGCCCGTTCTCGCGGCCGATCCCGGAGTTCTTGTAGCCGCCGAACGGACAGCACGGATCGAATGCGTACCAGTTGATGGCATAAGTACCGGTGCGGATCTGCTCGGAGATTTCGATGCCACGCGGCACGTTGGTGGTCCACACGCTGCCGGCCAGGCCGTACGCTGAATCGTTGGCGATCTTGATCGCGTCCTCTTCAGTGTCGTAGGGGATGACGCTGAGCACCGGCCCGAAGATCTCCTCCTGGGCGATCGTCATCTTGTTGTCGACGTCGGCGAACACCGTGGGCTGGACGAAGAACCCGGAGTCCAGACCCTCGGGGCGTCCGCCGCCGCATACCAGCCGCGCACCCTCGTCGATGCCCTTGGCGATGTAGCCCTCGACCCGGGCCCGCTGCTTCTCCGAGATCAGCGACCCGACCTGGGCGGCCGGGTCCGAGGGCAGTCCTACCGGCAGCGACTGCGCGAAAGTGCTTATCGCATCGACGATTTCGTCGTATCGTGAGCGTGGGGCCAGGATTCGAGTCTGGGCCACACAGGCCTGCCCGGTGTTCATGATCCCGGAGAAGACCAACATGGGGACCGAGGCGGCGAGGTCGACGTCGTCGAGGAGAATGGCCGCCGATTTTCCGCCGAGCTCAAGGGTGCACGGCTTGAGCATTTCCGCGGCACGCTTGCCGATCTCCTTGCCGACGGCGGAGCTGCCGGTGAACGAGAAGATGTCGATGTCGGGGTTGGAGGTCAGTGCCTGTCCGGTTTCGATCCCGCCCGGAACAATTGACAGCACACCCTCGGGCAGACCGGCTTCGGCGAATGCCTCTGCCAAAGCGTTTGCGCTCAGCGGTGTTTCGGCGGCCGGCTTGAGCACCACCGTGCAGCCGGCCAACAGTGCGGGGCCTAGCTTGTTGATCGCCAAGAAGAGCGGCACATTCCAGGCCACGATTGCGCCCACCACGCCGAGCGGCTCACGATGGACGATTGTCTGCCCGTAGCCGCCGTTGCGGATCTCCTGCCATTTGACCTGATCGACGGCAGGGCCGGCGAAGAAGTTCAGGCACCCAATTCCACTCATCCACTGCATCGTCTCGACGCTGAGGGGCGGCTGACCGGTTTCGTCGCCGAGGAGCTTGACGAACACGTCTTTGCGCTCCTCGAGCACCTTCAGGGCGTTGGCGATGACGGCCGCACGCTCCTTTGGCGGTGTCGAGGGCCACGGGCCGTGGTCGAATGCCTTACGGGCCGCGGCGACCGCCGCGTCGACGTCGGCTGCCGCCGCCAGTGGGACCTTGCCGACGTACTCGCCGGTGGCCGGGCAGTGCACCTCGATGACCTCTTCGGTCGATGGCTCGGTCCACTTGCCGCCGATGAAAAGCTTGTCGTATTCGGTCTTGGCATCGTCGCTCATGGCCGCCACGATACCCAAGGCGATGCGAAATTAGAACATGTTCCATTACCGCGGGCTCAGCACCAGCACCAGATTGCTCACCAAGAATTCGCGCACCACCGGAACCACCCCCAGCCACCAAGCCCAACGCGGGTGATAGCGGGGAAATGCGGCCACCAGGGCGCCGGTGCTCGCGGCCCAGTCCAACCCCTCGGCGACAGACACCGCGAACAACGACGACCCGTAGTTGTTCTTGGCCGGATGGCCGTGCTTACGGGCATAGCGCTCGGCGGCGCGGGCGCCGCCCAGGTAATGCGACAGGCCCATCTCGTGCCCGCCGAACGGACCCAGCCAGACGGTGTAGGACAGCACCACGAGCCCACCCGGCTTGGTGACCCGCAGCATCTCACTGCCGAGCCGCCAGGGCCGTGGCACATGCTCGGCGACGTTCGACGACAGACAGATGTCCACGCTGTCGTCGGCGAAGGGCAACGCCAGGCCCGACGCGCGGACGAAGGCTCCGGCGTCACGCGCCAACCCCGTTCCAGCGCTGTGCATTTCACTCGGATCCGGCTCCACGCCGATGTACTGAAGCCCCGCGTCGGTAAAGGCTGCCGCGAAGTAGCCGGGGCCGCCGCCGACGTCGAGCAGCCTGCGGCCGACCGGGCGTTCGCCGTGGATGCCCTGCCACAAGGCCCCGACCATCTCCGCGGTGTCGGAGGCCAACGCGCCGTAAAACCTGGCCGGGTCGCGCTGTTCGAAACGGAATTCCGACAGCAGCCGTATCGACCGGCGCAGGGTCGCTCGCTGCGCAAACAGGTCAGTCACGGCCACCGGCCAACACTAAGGCAGCTTTCGCTGCGCGCATCGTCGCCCGGCTAGGTCGATTGCCGGGCTCCTCAGCTCGCCGCTTTCGCGGCGCGCATCGCCGCCCGGTTAGGCTGGCAAACGATGTCTGACCTTCGCTCCGTCTTGCTGCTGTGCTGGCGTGACACTGGGCACCCCCAGGGCGGCGGCAGTGAAACCTACCTTCAGCGCATCGGAGCGCAGTTGGCCGCATCCGGCGTCGCGGTCACGTTGCGCACGGCTCGCTACCCTGGCGCGAGGCGACGAGAAATGATCGACGGCGTCCGGATCAGCCGCGCGGGCGGGCGGTACTCGGTGTACGTATGGGCGCTGTTGGCGATGGCGGCGGCTCGGTTCGGGATGGGACCATTGCGAGGGGTTCGGCCGGACGTGGTGGTCGATACCCAGAACGGCTTGCCCTTCATGGCCCGGCTAATCTACGGCCGCCGGGTCGCGGTGCTGGTACATCACTGCCATCGGGAGCAGTGGCCGGTGGCCGGCCCGGTGTTGGGCCGACTCGGCTGGTTCGTCGAATCATGGTTGTCACCAAAGTTGCATCGCCACAACCAGTACGTGACGGTGTCACTGCCGTCGGCCCGTGACTTGGTCGTCCTTGGTGTCGACAGCGAACGAATTGCCTTAGTGCGCAACGGACTCGACGAGGTACCCGGGCGGTCGCTGGGTGGCCGACGCGCGGCCACGCCGCGCGTGCTCGTGCTGTCGCGGCTGGTGCCGCACAAGCAGATCGAAGATGCATTGGCTGCTGTGGCGCAGCTGCGGCCGTCGGTACCCGGCCTGCACCTCGATGTCGTCGGTGGCGGATGGTGGTGTCAGCGCTTGGTTGCCCGCGCGGAGCGGCTGGGGATCATTGATGCGGTGACGTTTCACGGCCACATCGACGACGTCACCAAACACCATGTCATGCAGCGGTCTTGGGTTCATGTGCTGCCGTCGCGCAAAGAAGGCTGGGGTCTGGCGGTCATCGAGGCGGCCCAACATGCGGTGCCGACCATCGGCTACCGATCTTCGGGCGGGCTGGCCGACTCGATCATCGACGGGGTGACCGGCATGCTGGTCGACAGTCGCGCTGAATTGGTGGACCGACTTCAGCAATTGCTAGCCGACCCGGTACTGCGCGACCAACTCGGCGCCAAAGCGAAGGCTCGCAGCGCCGAGTTCTCCTGGCCGCAAAGCGCGGACGCGATGCGCGCGGTGCTGGAGTCGGTCGTCGCGGGCGAACGTGTCAGCGGAGTGGTGTGACTGTGAACCGCAGCTGACAGCTGGAACGGGAGGACAGGTGGAGACGCAACGTCTCTTTCTCGCAGGATCCTTGGCCGCGGCCAACATCTTCTTGGCCATTGCGATCATCACGGTGATCTGGCGCGCGGCCAGCGGCCGGCTTGCCCGTAACCAAACGTCCGGAATTCGCATTCCGTCCACGATGCGCAGCGACGAGGCATGGCAGGCCGGGCACCGCGCAGCACTGCGCCTGACACCGCTGTTTCTTTCGGTGTTGGCGGGGACGTTGATCGCGCTGTTCGTCGCGGCGCTGCATGCTTCGACGATGACCATCGGTCTCGCCGGAATCGGCGGTGCGGTCGTGTGGATCGCTGTTGTCGCGTTCAGCGCGATCGTCGCCGGCCGCGCCGCGAAGTCGGCCCAAGACCGGACGGAGCGTGGCTAGGCCACCGCACGGACCGACTACGCGCGGTGGCCACCGCCATCCCGAGGGCCGCGCCGACCAGCATCGCCAACCACGCCAGGTGAGCGATGACGACCGCTGCCCGCCGACGTGCCGACGCCCCGGCGGTGTCGCCGCCAACCCGATACAGCACCAGGTCTGGGCCGCGATAGACCGCCGGCAATCGCTCGAATGTCTTTGCCGCCGAGCCCATATCGCCGGGTGTGCCCAATTCGACCACCAGCCATCCCACGCCTGCGTGGCGAAGGGCCTGCGGATCGGCGCCCGCCAACAGCAGCCGCTGTACAGTGCGGGCCCGGTCTCCCTCGCCGAGGATCGTTGCCCCCGAAATCGTCAGGTCGCCGGTCGTGAGAACGTCAGCGCGCAGCCAGCGCGGCAGCGGATCCAATACCGGCGCGGGCCCAGACCAGGCGAAGCGGCGCATAATGCCGGCCGGCAACACCGCTACCTCCGCGGGCGCGCTGTTGATCGCCGCCGCTACGGTCCTCCAGTCACTCGGGTAGCGCACCGGCTCGAGTTTCCCCCCGACGCCCCAGGCCAAGTCGGGAAGCGACAGCACCAGCGCGACGCAGCACAACAGCGCAGGGCCCACTGGCCCTGCGAAACCCAGCCGGCGCCGCAACGTCAGCACCGCGCCTGCACCGGCCAGGGCGTAGCCAGGCATCGCCAATGCGACCCACTTCTGCCCGTCGCGCAGCACGCCCATGCCGGGCGCGGCGTCGACCACGTTGTGCAGCAGGCCGATTCCCGGACCGGTGGCCAGCGCAGCGGATAGCAGCACGGACACCACCGCCAGCACCACCAGCGGCACAGCAGCGCGGTAACGCGCCACCGCAGTCAGCCCGGTGGCCACCACCGCAAGCAACGCCAGCGCCGACACGACCGCGAAAAGCGTTGTTCGCGAAGCCGGTACGGCTTCACTGTTCCAGATTCCACCCAGGCTCGCCAGGCTGCCCAGGGTGGCCAGACCAGGCTCGGCGCGGGCCGTGAACGCAGCGACATCGGGGACCCGAGACCAGATATGGTCCGCTGACGACAAGCCCAGGATCGCCGCCGTCAACCACGGCAGCGCCGCCACCAAGCCGTCGGCCACTGTGACAGCGGCGCATAACCAGCGTGGTCTGGCCCCACCGGGGCCCTCGACAGGCACGGCTACACACACCAATCCGACCGTGACAGCAAGGATCAGCCCGGTCGGAGTCAGACCGGCCAACGCGATCCAGAACGCCAAATTGAAAAGGCTTGGCCAAGTGGCACGTTCGGCTGACCGCAGCGTCAGCATCGTCGTCGCCACCCATGGCAGGCAGCCGTAACCGAGCAGCAGACTCCAATGCCCTTGCAGGAGCCGTTCACCGACGTACGGATTCCAGATTGCCAGCGTGATCGCCACGAATTGGCCGCCGATTCCGGACTCTGGCAACACTTTTGCGACAAGCTGAGCCGCACCCCAGCCCGCCAGCCACAGTCCGACGACGAGCACGGCCTTCACCACGATGCCGCCGTCGACGCAGTGCGAGGCCAACGCGATCGCGAAGTCCTGCGGCGTCGCCCGTGGAGCCGCAACCAGTCCGAGGGCGCTATCGGTTAGATACGACCGCGGCGTGGATACCGCGTCGCGCAGCAGAAGATAGCCGGGACCCAGTAGCGGCCCAACGACCGTCAGCGCCAACACCAAGGCGTACCCGGGAAGGGACCACCGCACGGTCCAGTGGGGTACCGCCCGCACGTGCCGGACCAGCTAGGAGCGGTCGGGTGGAGCCGACGTCGAAGGGTCTCCCGAACTCGACGGGTCCTGACCTTGCTCTCGCTGTACCTCTTTGGGCGGTGTCGGAAGCTTCTCCGTCACGGCTTCGGCTCCGGGCACTCGCTCGACGGGCGGCTCGCCGCGACCGAAGAAACCATGATCGGCCGTATCCAGGCCCGGTTCGAGCAATGCGGTCTCGGTCCGCAAGCTGAATGAACCGAGCAGCAGCCCACCGATCAGCGCGATCACGCCTGAGGCGGTGAAGGTGATCGGCAGCACCCGCGACCACAACGCCAGCCGATCGCGTTCATTGCGCGCGACATTGACCTGCGACTCGACGGTCGCTTCGTTGGTGGTGATCTTGTAATCGACCAAGGTCACTTCTGGCTTCAGCGCATCGCGGGCGTAGTAGTGATTGGCGTGATCCTCTTGCTTGACGATCGTCCCTGACTCCGGGTCCACCCAGAAGGTCCGCTGCGCTGCGTAATAGCGGGTCATGGTGATCTTTTCGTCCGGGTCGCCGGGCACGTCCCACATCGTCGCGGGCGCGGTGACCTTGCTGTCCGCGTCGTCGGCGTATAGCGAGGGGTACCTGATCGGCTCGGCCAGCTTGCCGTCGGCGTCGTAGCCGACGTCCTGAGTGAATTTGTACGCGGTCAAGCCGTTGACGTCTTCTTCACCGGTGTAGTTGGCGTCGAACGCTTTCTGCGCGATCGCGTCGAAGTACGGGTAGGTCCGCTTCTCGGTGTGGAACGGGAACCGGTAGGACAGCCCGTCGTGCGGCAAGGCAATGTTGGTAGGCGGGTTTTCCTCGTTGAACCCGCGCGGCTTTTGCACGGCGCCGCCGGGATGGGTGTCGTCGGAAACCGCAGACGCGGTTTTGCGGTTCAGGGTGACGGTGTCGACCAGGGCGAGCAGCAGACCGGAATCCTTTTGCTTATCGCTGCGTCGAATCGAGGTGCCCACTTGCAGCGTGACGACGTCGGCGTTGGCC
>Ga0302314_10023663_pt1 | contig 10013 bp, 9 predicted proteins | sample III_Palsa_N2_3_FD_200533 | JGI IMG/M metagenome (GOLD analysis project Ga0302314, IMG submission 200533) | Peat permafrost microbial communities from Stordalen Mire near Abisko, Sweden - III_Palsa_N2_3 | ecosystem: Environmental > Terrestrial > Soil > Palsa > Peat permafrost | place: Sweden...
GTCGAGGCGCTGGAGAAGGGGCTGGTCGTGGCGGTGACCGAGACGACGACGCGGGACGACGTACAGGCCCTTGCGGCCGCCCTCGAGGAGGCACTGGCATGACCATCAACGCAAGCGGCTGGCGCCCGGAGGCACCCAGCAACGACGCCGGCGCCGCGCCCGCCACCTTTACCGGCAACAAGGCGCTGATGCTCGAGGAGGCGCTGCTGTTCGAGATCGGGGCGATCGACCGCACCGGCGTCGACCTGCCCGAACCGCCCAAGGTGGCGAGCCGCCTCAACGGCATCGAGCGCAACCGGCCGATCGGGCTTCCAGGTCTCTCCGAGCCCGAAGCGGTGCGCCACTACACCCGCCTCAGCCGGCAGAATTACGGGATCGACCTCGGCTTCTTCCCGCTCGGCTCCTGCACGATGAAGCATAATCCGCGGCTCAACGAGAAGATGGCGCGGTTGCCCGGCTTCGCCGATCTCCATCCCCTCACGCCGATCGACGGCACGCAGGGCGCGCTGGCGCTGATCCATCTGGTCGGCGAGTGGTTGAAGACGCTGACCGGCATGCCCGCGATCGCGATGAGCCCCAAGGCGGGTGCCCATGGCGAGCTGTGCGGTCTGCTCGCGATCCGCGCCGCGCACGAGGCGCAGGGCGATGCGCGCAAGACGATCCTCGTCCCCGAAAGCGCGCACGGCACCAACCCTGCCACCGCCGCCTTTGCCGGCTATGCCGTCGAGAGCATCCCGGCGACCGCGGAAGGCCGCGTCGATCTCGATGCGCTCAAGGCGAAGCTCTCGGCCGACGTGGCCGGCGTGATGATCACCAACCCCAATACCTGCGGGCTGTTCGAGCGCGACATGATCGCGATCGCCGACGCGATCCACGCGGTCGGCGCCTATCTCTATTGCGACGGCGCCAATTTCAACGCGATCGTCGGCTCGGTGCGGCCGGGCGATCTCGGCGTCGATGCGATGCACATCAATCTGCACAAGACCTTCTCGACACCACATGGCGGCGGCGGGCCGGGATCGGGGCCGGTGGTATTCTCGCAAGCGCTCGCGCCCTATGCGCCGCTGCCCTTCGTCGAGCAGCATGGCGACAGGTTCGTACTGGTCGAGGAGGAGACGGCCAGCGAGGAGCATCACGAGAAGGCGTTCGGCCGCATGGTCGCGTTCCACGGCCAGATGGGGATGTTCGTCCGCGCCGCCGCCTATATGATGAGCCACGGCGCAGACGGTCTGCGGCAGGTCAGCGAGGATGCGGTGCTGTCCGCCAACTATATCCTGCGGTCGCTGGAGGACGTGCTCGATGCGCCGTTCGGGGCGTCCGGCCCGTGCATGCACGAGGCGCTGTTCTCGGACGACGGGATGGCCGAGGGCTTCACCACGCTCGACATCGCCAAGGGCCTGATCGACGAGGGCTTCCACCCGATGACGATGTATTTCCCGCTCGTCGTCCACGGCGCGATGCTGATCGAGCCGACCGAGACCGAGAGCAAGGCCGCACTTGATCAGTTCATCGGCGCGCTGCGCTCGGTGGCGGAACGGGCGAAGGCGGGCGATCCCGCGCTCAAGGCGGCGCCGATCCACGCACCCCGCCGCCGTCTCGACGAGACCGCCGCCGCGAGGAAGCCGGTGCTGGTCTACAAGGACCCGCCGCTGGCGACGGCCGCGGAATAGGCAAAAAGAAACGCCGGGCAGCGCCAAGCTGCCCGGCGTCTCCATCCGTCCGACGAGGGCGGATTACTTCTTCTTGTGGTGCATCGTCTTGTGGGCGTGGCTCATGCTCTTGCCGCCCTGCTTGCACTTGTCGGTCACGGTCTTCGAGCATGTCGGCAGGTTGCTGTCGTCGGTCGTCGCGGCGCCCGAGGCCATGCCGGCGTCACCGGCAGGCGCAGCCGCCGGTGCGGCGGTCGCGGCGGGCGGCGTGCTCGCGTCTGGGGTCATCGGCGCTGCGGCCGGCGCCGAGGCGTCGGGCGCGGCCGGCGTCGCGGGCGCGCTCGAGTCGGCCGGAGGCGTCATCGGGGCGGGGGCGGCGTCCTGCGCCATCGCCGCCGTGCTCAACGCCAAGGCGGACGCGAAAAGGATCATCTTCATATTTTGTCTCCAACCGATTTCGACGAGTGGAACGTCTTGCTCTCGCGAGGGGCCTAACCCAGCGGAGCGCGGTGGGTTCCATGACAAAAGCGTTGTGCGCGCGATACGATTGCCGTTTCAGCTCCGCAACGAGGCCGATGCGGCAGCGCAACGAGACGCACGGACCCGTGTGCGGCCCGGTGCAGCCTCCGGGGCATGGCCGACGGCCTAGAAAGTCTGGACACCGGCCGGGCGCCCGGCGGCGAGATGATAATCGACCGGACCGCTGCCGGGCAGCGTCTGCGACCAGCTCGCCCCCGGATAGATTCGCCGGGACGGCACGGGCTTGCAGTCGGCCGCGCCCGGCGCGGGGCATTGATGGCCGTCATAGACCTCGACATTGGTGTTGCCCGTGTTGGTGAGCGTGAGGACGCTGCCGGTGCGGCTGCCGACCAGCTTCGGCGCCGGCGCCTCCGGCCGGAGGATCACCAGCACGTCATAGCCGACCAGCAGCTTGAGCGCGCTCACCGGCGCGGTGACGGACCCGGCCACCGGCTTGATCGTCACCCGCCAGACCTGGTCGGCGGCCCCGCGTGCGCCGACGGCCGCGACCCTGACCAGCTTGCGCTCCTGCGGTTGCAGGATGAGTCGCTGCGGCGTGACCAGCAGACCGCCGGCATCGGGATCGTCTACCGGCACGCGATGTTCGGCGGGCTGTCCCGCGGCGACGATCTCGGCGGGCTGGGCGACGACATAGGCGACTTCGCCGCTATCGTTCCACACCTCTATGTCCTGCGCGGTCGGCGCGCCGGACTGGATGTCGACGACCGCCTGGCTGAGCACGATCCCGGCCGGCGCCGCGGCCGACACGGCGAGCAGCGCGGCGGCGAAGAGCAGTTTCCGCATCGTTTCGGATCCTTTCGAATTGCGCGGGCCTGCGGGTGTATAGCGCAGACGCGGCTGGTTCAGGGTCGGCATGTGAGATTTCCCAGCGCGGTATAGGGCTTGTCGCTTCCGGTCGCGGCAAGTGTCGCGTGGCAGATCGTGCCGTCGCCGCTGCGCACGGTGAGGACAGCGTCGCGCGCCGCCTGGATCTGGAAATAGCCGCGCTCGTCGGTGGCGGAGATCGCGCCGCCGGCGTCGATATCGGCGTTTGCGACGACGCTGCCGTCGGGCCGTATCATTCGGCCGAACATCGCCAGCACGGCATCGACCTTCCACAGCTGAACCGCGACGCTGCCGGGATAGACGTCGATGGTGCGCGCCCTGGTGTCGAATGCGACGAGCTGTCCGCCGACCGGGCGGATGCGCACCGTATAGCGGTGATAGGAGGGGACTGCGACGGTCAGCCGCTCGCCGGCGCGCAGCATGCCTTCGGGCGCATCGTTGACGAGCACTTCGAACGTCGTCCCGCGGGCCGTGCCGTCGATCCGGACGGCGACGATGCTGTCGTCCTGGTCGTGCGCGCCGACGCGGAGCGCGCCGTGGGTGGCGGCGACGACGGTCTGCATCGTCACTCCATATTGGGTGCTGCTCTGCGCGCCGTCGACCCGATGGACGAGCGTGCCCGAGGCATAGCCCATCGGCCCGCGCTCGTCGGCGGTCGCCTGGAGTTCGGTGCCATATTCGCTGCGCTGGAGGTTGCCCGAGGCCGAAGCCTGTCCACCGAGCAGGTCACGCTGGATCGATCCGCCGACGTCGGCGATCGCCGCGGTGCCGCGCCCGGCGTCACCCTGCGCGCCGACGGAGGCGTTGAGCGAAGACCGCGCGCCGAAGAGCTGCATGCGCAGCCCCACCGCCATCGAGCGCCCGCGATCGGTCTCGGCGTAGCTACCGTCGGCGGTGAGCTGGAGCCGCCCGCGCTGCAAGATCGGCCAGTGCAGCGTCGGCCCGATCGCATAGATCGATCGCTGTCCGACATCGTGCCGCAGCGAGCCGGTGAGCCCGATCTGCGCATGGCCGATCCGATAGGAGAGATTGCCGATCATCTGGGTGAAGGTCGTCCCCGTGATCGACGTGCCCTGGCCCGGCGTCTGGGTCTGCGCGAGCGCCTCGAGGCTGTCTTGGTCGAGCGGGATCAGCGGGCGGCCGTCGCGGCTCTGCACATGGCGCAGATCGAGGGTGTAGTTGAGCCGACCGAAGGCGGTGGAGGTCGCCTGGAGCAGCACCGCATAATCGCCCTGCACCGAGCCGAGTGCCGCAGCGCGCGCCTGGAACGGGGCGGTGAGCAGCGAGACGCCGATCTCGGCCAATTGCCTGTGCGCGGTCGCCATGACCGTCGCATCCCAGGCGAAATGCGAGCCGACCCGCCGCGCGGCGCCGGCCGACGCGATCGGCATGTGCGAGACGCCGAGCAGCTGATGCGCGCGGTCGGCCGCGAGCAGGCCGGCGTCGGCGAAGAACACGGTATGGCCCACGGGCGGGATCGCCGTGCTCTTGGTGAAGAAGCGCTGCTCGGTCCGCGACGGGCCGCCGAACGCCTGGATGCGCAGCTCGACCGGATAGGATCCGTCGGGCAGGCTGCTGGTATCGACCGTCTGGTTGCCCGCCTCGTAGACGTGCGAATTGATCAGGCGGCCCTCGCTGTAGAGATCGACTCGAGAGCGTTGGCCGAGCGACACCACCAGCGGCGTGCCGGTCAGCTGCTCGCGATCGGTCCGCGTGTCGAACTGCGAGGCGATGCCGGCACCGACGATGCGCCGCCGCCCGACCAGATCGGCGCCCGGCGCGTAGAACAGGCCCGCGGTATAGCGGATGTCTGGCCGATCGAGCTCGGCTGCGAGCGTATCGATGTCGATGCCCTGGCCTGTGGCATAGCTCGTGTCCGCGACGATCCGCGCATCGCCATCGGCGACGACGGCGCGATTGCGGATGTCGTAATCGGTCCGTTCGCCATCGCCGCCCGCGACCGCGCCGCCGATCGTATCGACCAGCGCCGGCCCGGTCTGCGTCGGCTTCAGATAGCGATCGGTGGTGACGGGCTGCACCGCGAGCAGGCGGGGGTTGAGATAGAGATCGAGCCGGAACCGCTTCTCGTCGAAAACGACGGCGGCGACGTCGGGCGAGGGGCGGCCGCAGACGTCCTGGCTTTCGGTGCAGATGTAGCGCGCGTTGTTGTCGAGCGTACCGCCCAGCGCGTCGCGCACCGCCCGCGGATCGGAAAGGCCCGCCATTGCCGCGACGATCGCCTCGGGGTGGAGGATATGGATCGTGCCCGGCGTCGCGACGATGCCGAACTGGCCGATCCGGCGGCCGCCGAAGAAGACGTCCGCGACCAGCTGATGTTCGGCGGCGAGCGACAGGAATTCGCTCGGCATGCCGACGCTCAGCGCCGCGACCTGCGTGGGATGCGCCGAAGGCGGCGCCGCGCGTGCGGCGCCTGCCGCCGCCATCAAGGCGGGCGCGAGGAGGAGGGCGCCGCGGCGCATCGTCGCGGCTCAGTTGGCGGAAAGAATGATGGTGAGCGTGCCGCTGTAAGAACCGGCCGTCGCCTTGACGATCTGGGCGCCGCGAATGACCACGATCAGGCTGGCATTCGGGCCGAGCGTGCAGTTGAGCAATGCGGCGGTCAGGCCGGTCAGTGCGCTGCCCGCGGTCAGGTTGGTGCCCGAGCTTTGGCCGGCGGTCGCGCTCCACTGCACCTCATAGGGCAGCGCCGCGGACCCGTTGGCGAGCGTGAAGAGGCCGCCGCTGCCCGATCCGGTCGCGGTCACGCTGTATAGTCCGCCGATCAGGCCGCTGGCCGCGCACACGGATTCGGTCTGGACCTGATCCGCGCCGGTGGTCGGCAAGGCCCCGAACGTCATGTCGCTCAATCGGTTGATCTGCACGTCCGCGGAGGCGGCGGCCGGCATCGCCGTGATCAGCGCCGCCATCAGCCGCCAGGCGATCCCGCCCGCGCGAAGATCGCGGCGCATGGCGTGCTTCCTCCCCCGCTATCCCGTCATTGCGGCGTGATGAGCAGCGTGAGCGTGCCGGTGTAGGAGGTCGCCGCGGTCATCGTCAGGAGATTGGCCGAGCTGATCCCGATGACCAGGCTCGAGGTGGTGCTCGGCGCGGTGCTGCACGTCGGGTTGGCGGCGAGCGAGGTCATCCCGGTCGCGGCGGTACCCGTGGTCAGCGCGGTGCCCGAGGTCTGCCCGGTGCTCGCCGCCCATTGTACCGTATAGGGCACGGTCAGCGACGACGAGCTGGCCAGGGTGAAGGCGCTCGCCGTGCCGCTACCCGAGGCGGTGATGCTGTAGCCGCGGTTGAGCGTGTTGGTCCACACGCAGTCGCTCTGCGCATTGCTCGCCGCGACTGTCGGATCCACCGCGGCGAAGGTCACGTCGGTCAGGCCGGTGATCTGGGCGCGCGCGGCGACGCTGGCGGTGATGCTGACGGTGCCCGTCGAGTTCACGCCGAGCGTGCCCTGGGTGGCGGCGCCCGCCGAACTCGCGACGAGCGTGCCGCTCGCGATCACCATCGTGGCACGACGCAATAGGGAGCTGGAATAGAACATGCGGACGATCCTCGAGCAAATGATCGGCCGAGGGAGGGAGTTGGAAAGACGATGCCCCGGCGCTACGGCGGTGCTACGATTTGCGAGTTAATGATCCATAATAACGATCTGTGAAATAGTTCCGCTTATACCAAAGTCTAATCCCCAACCTCGATTATACGGATAATGTGTAATTGGACCATGGCGCTATATTATCGATGTTCGTGCTTTCCGTGGCTGTGTGACGACAAATATCGATGCGCCGCGACCGCCGGCCGTCCGATCCGGTCTCCGGCGGCGGAGGGGTCTCGATCGCCCCCCTCGCAATGTGCGCGGCGATCCCCTAAATAGCGCGCGATCCAAGGGGAGTTTCGCCATGCCGAGCCGGCTGGTTGTGTATCTCGATTCCATCAAGGCGCGCGATCCCGCGCCCCGTTCGCGGTGGGAGATCCTGCTCTATCCGGGCGTCTGGGCGATCGGCTATCATCGTATCGCCCACGCCCTGTTCGGCGCGCGCTTCTTTTTCCTCGCGCGGCTGGTCAATCACTGGTCGCGGCTGTGGACCGCGATCGACATCCACCCCGGCGCCGAGATCGGGCGCAATTTCTTCATCGATCACGGATTCAGCGTGATCGGCGAGACCTCGGTGATCGGCGACGACGTCACCATCTACCAGAATGTCACGCTGGGCGGCACCAATCCGGTCAACGGCAAGGCGGGCAAGCGTCACCCCACCATCCTCGACGGGGCGGTGATCGGATCGGGCGCGCAGGTGCTCGGGCCGATCATCGTCGGCGAGGGGTCGCGCATCGGCGCCAATGCGGTGGTGACGCGCGACGTGCCGGCCGGCGCGACCATGGTCGGCATCCCCGCCAAGCCGACGCTGGTCGATGCCGCGGAGACCCAGCGCTTCACGCCCTACGGCACGATCTGCAGCGAGCAGCATGATCCGGCGACGCAGAAGCTGGAATTGCTGCGCTGCGAGCTCGAACAGTTGCGCAAGCATATCGACGAGGTGATCCGCGAGCGCGACGATGCGCGCGCCCAGCTCAGGCGCCGCGATCCTGATCGGGAGAGTGCGTGAGCGCGGTCGTCACGCCGTTTCCGGCGCCCGCGGGTCGCGCGGGGCAGGTCGGCTTCGATCGCGCCGAACTCTCGCGCATCCTCGATCTCTATGGCCGCATGGTCGCCGCCGGGCATTGGAAGGATTATGCGATCGATCTCGGGCGCGAGGCGGCGACCTTCTCGGCTTTCCGCCGCACCGCCGAGCGCCCCGAATATCGGATCGAGAAGCGGCCCGCGCTGCGCCAGCGCCAGGGCATGTGGGCGCTGATCGGCGAGCATGGCGCGGTGCTCAGGCGCGGTGCGGAACTCGGGCCGGTGCTGGCGCCGGTGGAACGCAAGCTGCTCAAGCTGGTCGAGGATTAGGCGATCTGCGCCGCGTGCGGGGCGGCGCGTGTCGCGACCGGCAGTTTGAGGCGCACGCTCGCCGGCAGCATCGCGAGCACCCCGGCGCGGACGGTCGTCCAATAGGCCGACAGCAGCAGTAGCGCCGATCCCAGCACCAGCGCGGTGAGCGCGACGTTGAGGCTCAGCGCGCCGAATTCGCGGAACAGCGCGGACAGCGCATACAGGACATAGGCGAGCGCCGAGACCATCAGCGCGCGCCGATCGATCGCCAGCGCGACCAGCCCCAGCGCCACATAGAGCAGCACGACGATGCCCGCGGCGGCGAGGCCGACGCTGCCGTCGAGCAGCCCCATCATCGCGAACACCGGATGGACGATCAGCGGCGCGGCCAGCAGGTGCAGCCAGAAGGCGATGTCCGATCGGCGCGTCTCGCGCTTCGGATCCGATATGTCCCAGCGCATGGCGAGCGCGAACACGCACAGGCCTGCGACGAAGGCGGGCAGCGCCAGATGCCGCGGCGCATCGGGGATCGCCGCCGCCAGCAATCCCAGAGCGACCGCGACCAGCGCGCCCGCGGCCGCCGCGATCGTGATCGGCACATGGAAGCGGCGCCAATGGACATAGGCGGCGAGCGCGGCGACCGCCGCGGAGGCCGACAGCATCAGCGCGCCGGTCACCGTATTGCCCGGCACGCGACCGGACAGATCGAGGGTGGCGCCCAGCAGGGCGGCGGCGGCCTCGAAACATCCGCCGACGAAGCCGGCGAGCAGCAGGATCGAGGGCAGCGCCATGCGCCGGCGCGCGGTGAACATCTCGGCGAGGCCCCATGACGCGATCGCGACGAGCACGCCGCCGAACGGCCGCGGCCCTTGCGCCATGCCGAGCGGGATCGCCTGGCCCAGCCAGCCCAGCGCGACGAGCAGCAGAATGCTCGCGATCGAGACGAAGATGTCGTTGAAGCCCGAGATCAGCCGGAAATGCTCTTCGTCGACCAGCGGTGCGCGGTGCGACCGCGCGAGGAAATCGCGCAGTCGTTCGACCGTCGGCCGATCGACGATTCCCGCCGCCACCGCGGCCTCCAGATCATCTTCGCTGAACATGGGGCTTCCTCCTGTCGGACACCCATATACAAGGTGTGTTAGTAAGGCAATACGCCCCGAGCGATCGAGTTGCGACTATCCGATCGAAACCCTATGGCGTCGTCATGCGGTCGGCTGTCGATCGACGGAGGACAGTCGAACAATGCCCGATAGCGATGCATCAGTCATCGCGGCGGTGTCCGGTATCGGCGTTGTGCCGACGATTCTCGATACGGTGTGCCGCACCACCGGTATGGGATTTGCCGCAGTCGCGCGCGTGACCGAAGAGCGCTGGATCGCGTGCAACGTCCGCGACGAGATCGATTTCGGGCTCGTGGCGGGCGGCGAGCTCAAGCTCGAGACGACGATCTGCCACGAGATACGCCAGACCGGCGAAGCCGTGATCATCAGCGACGTCCATGGCGATCCGCTGTTCCGCGACCATCACACGCCCGCGCTCTATGGATTCCGCAGCTATATCTCGATGCCGATCCTGCTGCCCGACGGCCGGTTCTTCGGCACATTGTGCGCGATCGATCCCCGTCCCGCCGATCTGGATCGGCCCGAGATCGTCGGCATGTTTAAGATGTTCGCCGATCTGCTCGGCTTCCATATCGATGCCGCCGAACGGCTGGCGACGAGCGAGGCGGAATTGCTGAGCGAGCGCCAGACCGCCGAGCTGCGCGAGCAGTTCATAGCGGTCCTCGGCCACGATCTGCGCAACCCGCTCGCTTCGGTACGCGCGGGCGTCGGCCTGCTCGACAAGCAGCCGCCCGCGGATCGCGCGGGGATGATCCTCGCGCACATGCTGGGCAGCGTCGATCGCATGGCCAACATGATCGACAATATCCTCGATTTCGCGCGCGGCAGGCTGGGCGGCGGGCTGAGCCTCCAGCGCCGCGCGGTGGACGTCGGCGCGCTCGTGCGCCAGATCGTGGCGGAACTGGCGATCGGCCATCCCGGCCGCGACATTTTCGT
>Ga0302314_10023665_pt1 | contig 10012 bp, 9 predicted proteins | sample III_Palsa_N2_3_FD_200533 | JGI IMG/M metagenome (GOLD analysis project Ga0302314, IMG submission 200533) | Peat permafrost microbial communities from Stordalen Mire near Abisko, Sweden - III_Palsa_N2_3 | ecosystem: Environmental > Terrestrial > Soil > Palsa > Peat permafrost | place: Sweden...
AGGCGCTCGGATACTGAGATCAGCAGGTGGTCGCCGACGGCGTGACCGAGGCTGTCGTTGATCGCCTTGAAGCGGTCGAGGTCGATGAACAGCAGCGCGATCGGCCCGTTTGAGCGGCGCAGGCGCGCGAGGGCCTGGCGCGCGCGGTCCATCAAGAGCAGGCGGTTGGGCAGCTTCGTCAGCGGGTCGTGCAGCGCCTGGCGCTCCAGCCACATGCGGTCGGTCACGTCCTTCGCGGCCGCGTACCAGGCCTCGCCGTCGCAGCGTGCGCTCCACAAGAGCCAGCGCCAGGAGCCGTCGCGGTGGCGGTAGCGGTTGGTGAAGTTCACGAACTGCGCGGGCCGGTGGTGGCCGGCGAGCGTGAGCGCGAGCGTCTGCTCGAGGTCGTCGGGGTGGACGAGCTCCTGCATCGGGTGCGCTTTGAGCTCGTCGATCGACCAGCCGAGGAGCTGCTCCCAGGCCGGGTTCAGCAGCGTGAAGTGCCCGTCGAGCGAGATCGCCGCGAGCAGATCGCTGGTCATCTCGAACAGCCGTGAGATCTCTTCCCCGTCCGGCGCGGAGTAGGTCACAGCCGAGCTGGGAACCTCCTCCACCGCCTCGGTGGTGGCCACGAGATCGGTCGTCGTCGGGTGCGCACTCATGGTCCTGCTCATCACTCGGCGGACCCCCGCCCTTGCTCGGGCGCCTTACCTTGCAATGGACGTATCTACTACGAACCGTTCAGTGCTCAGGAGCGAGCGGCGCCAAGCGGCGCCGCCGGCTCGGGCGCCTCGTCCGCCCCCGGCGTGGCCGCACCGGTGGCGGCGTCCACGGGGAGGAGATCGCCCCCGCGCAAAAAGCGCCACACCGACAGGCATGCGAGCACGGTCATGATCACCGCGCTGGAGACGCACCACTCGCAGATTTTGTGCAGCGTGAACAGCTCGCGGTAGGTCAGGTAGAGGCTGAAGCCAAAGCCGCCGAGGATCAACGCCATCGTCGCGAGCCGGGCCCGTTCGCCGTCGGGGGCCAACAGCAGCGAGCCGAGGATCGCGATGTAGCCGAGCAGGCCGATCAGGGCCACGGGAATGCCGATGAGCAGCGAGTACTGCGATTTCTGAACCTCGCTGCAGGGGTTTCCCTTGATCGAGCAGGGGGGGGTGACGCCGGAGTAGTGGACGTAAGTCAGATAGGCGGCCAGGCAGAGGCCGACGGCCGTCAGGACGATCATCGTCTTGCGGAGGGCACTCGAGCTCATGACCGGAGCCAGCTAGCTTTTCAGCTGCTTTTCGATCGCCGCTTCATACGGCCCGGCTTCGGTGAACGTACCCGGTTCGAACTTTTCCAAGGTGCCGCCGGTTTTGCCGAGTTCGAAGGACGGCGTGCCGGTGAAGCCGGCCTGGTTGGCGGCCTGGGCGTCGGCGGCGACCTCGTTGGAGTAGGTCGGTTCGCTGCGCGCGTCGGTCCAGTCGGCGAGGTTCAGGCCGGGGACCTGCGAGGCGATCCCCTGCAGGTATTTTTCGTTGACGTAGCCTGAGTCCTCTTCGCCCTGCTCGTGGTAGAAGGTCTCGATGAAGTACCAGCCGAGGTTCTGCTTGCCGGCGGCATAGGCCGCGACCTGCTGGGTTTTGAAGACTTCCGGTTCGCGTGTGGCCGTCTCCAGCGAGTGGTATTCGATCTTCAGCTTCCCCGTTCGCACGTACTTCGGAATCAGGGTCGGCAGCACGCCCAGCGTGAACTCCTTACAGATCGGGCACTCGAGGTCGCCGAAGTACTTGAGCGTCACCGGCGCGTTGGGGTCGCCGAGCGTGTTCCCGCTCTGAGGGATGCCGCCGATCAGTGTCTTGACTTCCGCGGTCGTCGCATTGGCCTGGGGGGTTCCCGCGGTGGTCACGGTCGTTTTCCCGCCGCCACCGGAGGCGATCGCGATCCCGACGATCACCACCACGACGACCGCGACGACGATCCCGAGTTGTGTCAGGCGCGCACGCCGTTTCGCGCGCGCGGCCTCGGCCTGCTCCAGCGCTTTGCGTTCGCCGCGAGCCTGCTCGCGACGCTGCTTGCGTGTGAGGTCCCCCTCGTCATCTCCCGCTCCCGAACTCATTAGCCCACTTTCTACACGTTTTTGCTCAAGCCTGGTTAAGTGATCCACGTTGCGCGCCGGATTACCCGCCCCCGTAGCTCAGCCGGATAGAGCAGCGGACTTCTAATCCGCAGGTCGCTGGTTCGAATCCAGCCGGGGGCATTATACCCTTGACATACCAATTGGTATGTGATGGGATACTGGTCGGTATGCGAACCGCAGACAAAGGGAGCCCATGAAAACCGAGTCCATCACCCACACATCCGACGGCCTGCCCCCCGGACCCCGCCTGCCGCGCGCCGTTCAGAGCGTGATCTGGTACCGCCGCGCGCAGTGGATGATGGACCAATGCCAGGCGCGATTCGGCGAGATGTTCACGCTGAGGATCGCCAACGAAGGCGATTGGGTGATCACTTCCGATCCGGACACGATCAAACAGGTGTTCACGGGAGATCCGCGCCTGCTGCACGCGGGGGAGGCGAACCGCATCCTGCTGCCGGTGCTCGGACCGGATTCCGTGCTGCTGCTCGACGACGGGCCGCACCTGCGCCAGCGCAAGTTGATGCTGCCCGCGTTCCACGGCGAGCGGATGCAGCGCTACGGCGCGCTGATGGCCGATGTTGCCGCGCAGGAGATCGAGCGCTGGCCGCTGGGCGAGCCCTACCCGCTGCGCCCGCGCATGCAGGCGATGACCATGGAGATCGTCCTGCGCGCGGTGTTCGGCGTCTCCGACGGCCCGCGCATGGAGGAGATGCGGCGCGAGCTGCGCCGCCTGCTCGACGGAGTCACCGACCCGCTCAAGGGCATCGCGCTGCTGACGCTCGGACCCGATCGCATCACGCGGGTGCCCTACTTCAAGCGTGAGTTCGAACGCGTCAACGGCCCGCTCTACGAGGAGATCGCCGAGCGGCGCACCGCCGGCGACCTGAGCGAGCGCGAGGACATCATGTCGTTGCTGCTGCAGGCAACGCACGAGGACGGCAGCCCGATGAGCGACTCGGAGCTGCGCGACGAGCTCCTCACGCTGCTCGTCGCCGGCCACGAGACGACTGCCAACGCCCTGTCATGGGCGGTCGAGCGGTTGTGTCGCCATCCCGAGCGGATGGAGCGCCTGACCGAGGAGGTGCGCGCCGGACAGGACGCATACCTGCAGGCCGCGATCCAGGAGACCTTGCGCCTGCGTCCGGTGATCTCGATCGTGCTGCGCCGTCTGCAGGAGCCGATGGAGCTGGGCGGGCGCCTACTGCCGGCAGGTGCCTCGATCGTGCCTTCGATCCATCTCGTTCATCGCCGGGCGGACATCTACCCGGAACCGCACGCGTTCCGCCCCGAGCGCTTCATCGAGTCCGAGGGCGGGCATGCGCCGGGGACGTACACCTGGATCCCGTTCGGCGGCGGCATCCGCCGCTGTCTCGGCGCCGCGTTCGCGCAGTTCGAGATGGAGGTCGTCCTGCGCGAGCTCGTCCTGCGGCGCACGCTCAGCCCCTCGCGGCCGGAGTCAGAGCGCAATTACCGGCGCGCGATCACCGAAACCCCGCGCAACGACGCGGAGGTGCTCGTCGGACGTTGCCCTGTCGCTGCGCATGCGCCCGATGCCGAGGCCGTCCTCGCTTGATCGTCACGAAGACCCGCCCGACCAGGATGCAGCGCAGCGAGCAGACGCGCGCGGCGCTGCTGCGTTCGGCCTCGCGTCTGATCTGCGAGCTCGGCATGCACGGCGCCTCGATCGACCGGATCGCCGACGACGCCGGCTACACCAAGGGCGCGTTCTACGCGCACTTCGCCAGCAAGGAGGACCTGTTCCTGACGATGCTCGACGAGCACTTCGCGACCGAGCTCGTCCGTCTCGACGCCGTCCTCTCGGGCACCGGCGATCCGGCCGAGGAGGCCCGCAGCGCGGCCGAGGACTTCCTCGAGCACATCGACGCAGACCCCGAGTGGCGCCGCCTCTATCAGGAGTTCGCCACCCACGCGGCCCGCAACGAGGCGTTTCGAATCGAGTTCGCCGCACGCCAGCGCTCCCTGCGCGAGCGCATGGCCGCCGTGTTCACGCGCTGGGCGTCAGATCTCGGCGTGACCCCGCCCGTCCCGCCGCAGGACGTCGCGGCGATGACGTTCTTCATGGCCGACGGCTTCCTGCTCGACCAGATGATCGACCCCGAGCTCGACGCCGCGCTGTACGGGAAGATGTTCGAGGTCTTCATGCACGGCCTGATGTCGATGACCGATCCGGGATAGTTGACGATCTAACCGGACCCCGACCCCGACCCCGACCTGGAGCCCGGCCCCGGCCCCGCGCGGGCCGCGTCCGCATCGGCTCGTGCCTGGGCGATCTGCTCGAACTCGCCGCGGAACTCGGTGAGCGAGTCGGCGAGCGCCGCGAAGTCCGACCCTGGTAACACCAGCAGGTCCAGGGATGTCAGCGCGCGCGTGGAGGCGCTGCGCGGTTGACGCCCGAGCAGGGCCATCTCGCCGAAGTACTCCCCCGCCTGCAGCGTGCCGATCACCTGGGGCTGCTCGCCGAGTAGCTTGCTGACCTCGACCTCGCCGGAGAGGATCATGTACAGGCTGTCGCCAGAGTCGCCCTCGTCGAAGACGACCTCGCCCGGCTCGTAGTGGGCCTGCCTCGCGCCGCGACCGCCGCCGAGGTTGAGCTGGACGGGGTGGGCTGGGAGCACGAGGTCGCTCAGCCACGAGACGGCGACGCGGGTCTTGCGGCTGGCTCCCGGGAGCTTTGACCAGTAGATGCCGCGCCACATCAGCCACGCCAGCGGCCCCTGCACCGTCACTTTCCCCGGTAGCTCGGCAACCGCGCGGTGGTGGCCGAGCGCGCCGAGCTTGCCGAGGCCGGTGAACGCGAAGGAGCGCCGCCGCGCTCCGGTTTGGGTCGCGACGATGTTCTGCGCCAGCACCTTCGCCTGGCGGATCGCGTGCTGCGCGGTCGGCGGCGAGGGCTCGCCGCCCGGCATCGGGATCAGCGCGCAGTCCCCGACCCCCCAGACGCCGTCGCACCCCTTCACCGCCGTCGTCCCCTCGCACTCCACACGCCCGCGGACGGTGGGCAGGCCGGCCAGCTGCTCCAGCACCGGGTTCGGCGAGGAGGGCACGGTCGAGATCAGCGTGTGCGTGGCGATCCGCCGCCCGCCCGAGAGCACCGCGGCGAGCGGGCTCGCCGCGACGAGTCGCTCGCCGAGCAGCAGTTCGATGCCCCGCTCGGCCAGCGCCTTGGTCGCATAGCCGGCGAGGTGCGCCGTGAGCTCGCGCTCGAGCACACGCTGGCCGCTGTGCACGAGCACGATCCGGACCTCCTCGCGTGGGATCGAACGGTAGGCGCCGGCGGCGCCCCGCACGAAGTCGTTCAGCGCGGCTGCGACCTCCGTGCCGGAGAAGCCGCCGCCCGCGACGACGAACGTGAGCATCGTGCGGCGCAGCTCCGGATCCTCGACCACCGAGGCCTGCTCGAGCACGTTGATCACGTGGTTGCGGATACGCACGGAGTCGGCGAGCGTCTTGAACGGGAGGGCGTGCTCGGGCAGGCCTGGGATGCCGCGGAAGTCGGTGACGTTCCCGAGCGCGAGCACGAGGTGATCGAAGGGGAGCTCGAGCGTCTGCGGTGTGAGCCCGGCGCCGAGCGTCACGACCCGCCGGTCGAGATCGACGCTTTCGATCTCGCGCACGAACAGGTCGGTGCGCGGCAGCAGCTGGCGCAGCGGGCTGACCGTGTCGAGGATCCCGACGTCGCCCGCGACCACCTCCGCGAGCATCGGCTGAAACACGAGGTAGTTCTCGCGGTTGACGAGCGCGACCTCGACGCGCGCCCCCTTGGCGGCTAGGCGTTCGAGGGCAAGCGCGGTGTAGACCCCGCCGAACCCGCCGCCCAACACAACCACCTGGGCACCGCTCGCCGGTCCGAGATCCACTTTTGTCGATGCCATTCGCGGATTCTCGCAATCCCAGCGAGCTGGAGTGGGGCGCCATCCCCTGGCAAGCTGTAGGGAAGACCACGATGGGACTGCACTTCGAAATCTCCCAGCACTTCCTCGACGAACCCGCGCAGCGGGCGGGCTTCATCCTGCTGGGGGCGTTTCTCGCGTCCTTCCTGTTCATCCGCACGAGCGCGCGCCTGATCCGCAGCCCGCGCGTGAGCTGGTGGCCCGGCAGCGTCACGACCGACAGCGGCCTGCATCTGCACCACCTCGTGTGGGGGATCGTGTTGCTGTTGCTCTCGGGCTTCTTGAACTTCGCGCTCGGGCCCACCGGCGTGTGGCTGGACGTGCTCGCGGCGCTGTTCGGGATCGGCGCTGGGCTGACGCTCGACGAGTTCGCGCTGTGGGTGCACCTCGAGGACGTCTACTGGGCCGAGCAGGGCCGCGCCTCGCTCGACGCGGTCGTTGTCGCCGCGCTGATCGGCGGGCTGATCGTGCTCGGTTTCGCCCCGTTCGAACTCGCCGATCAGTCCGGGGCGATCGTCTCGATCCTGATCGTCGTCGCGCTCGACGTGGCGCTCTGCATCCTCGCGATCCTCAAGGGCAAGCCGATTCTCGGCCTCACGGGCGTGTTCGTGCCGTTCGCGTCGCTGCTCGGCGCGATCCGGCTCGCGACGCCAACCTCGCCGTGGGCGCGCAAGCGCTACGCGCCTGGCTCTCACAAGCTGGTGCGCTCGCAGGCACGCTTCGAGCGAGTGCGGCGCCGTCGCCGCCGAATGTCCGATGCGATCGCGGGGACTCCCAGCCAGCCTGGAGACTGATGAGCGCCAACATCTAGGCTGGGTCGATGCAGCCGAGCCCGAGCGCACCGAGCACCGACGAGATCCTGCTCGGCGAGAACCTCGATCTGCTCCCGGGCTTCGCGGATGGGGTCTTCCAGCTGATCTACATCGACCCGCCGTTCAATACAGGCAAGGAGCAGACGAAGAAGACACTGCAAACGACGCCGGACGAGGACGGCGACAGGACGGGGTTCAAGGGTCGTCGCTACAGGACGCGCCTGCTCGATGAGTCCTCCTACCGCGACCAGTTCGACGACTACCTCGCGTTCCTACAGCCGCGTCTGGAAGAAGCGCACCGGCTGTTGAAGAACACGGGGACCCTGTACTTCCACATCGACTACAGGGAGGCGCATTACTGCAAGCTGCTGCTCGATGAGATCTTCGGACGGGAGGGGTTTCTGAACGAGATCGTGTGGGCGTACGACTACGGGGCGAGAGCGAAACGGAGCTGGCCGAAGAAGCACGACACGATCCTCGTGTACGTGAAGGACCCGAAGCAATACTTCTTCGATTCCGAAGAGGTCGATCGCGAGCCGTACATGGCCCCGGGGCTCGTGACCAAGGAGAAGGCCGCGCGGGGCAAGCTCCCGACCGATGTCTGGTGGCACACGATCGTGCCGACGAATGGGCGCGAGAAGACCGGCTACCCGACGCAGAAGCCGGAGGGAATCGTGCGCCGGATGGTGCGGGCCTCGACGAGGGAGGGCGACTGGTGCTTGGACTTCTTCGCGGGCAGTGGCACGCTGGGCGCGGTCGCCGCGCCGCTTGGGCGACGGTATGTATTGATCGACTCCAATCCCGAGGCCGTACAGGTGATGCGTGTCCGTCTTGGGTAAACCCGCGATTGATCCGAGCGCAGGACCTGCGAGCGTCGAGCCTGCGACCGCCGCGAACGGCAGCCTTGCGACTGGTTCGGGCGCCATACCCACGATCGGTTTGCACGGTAGGGAGCGAGCGGCACTCGCGTTGACGTTCACCGCCGCCGCCGCGCGCTACTGGCTGAGCGTCTACCCGCACGTCCTGCGCGAGGCGCGCCACTGGCGGGGCCGCGCTGAGGCGATCCCCGACGCGGCGCTGCGCCGCCTGGCGCTGAGCACGCAGCGCCAGGAGCGGGGCAACCTCGAAGGCGCCGCGGCGTTCGCGGTGCTGGCGCCGCGCCCGCAGCGCGCGCGCGTGGTGCGGGCGGTGGTGGCGTTCCAGGCGATCTACGATTACGTGGACACGCTTGCCGAGCAGCCGAGCGCGGACCCGGCCGAGAACGGGCGGCAGCTGCATCGCGCGCTGCTGAGCGCGCTCGATCCCGACACGGGACAGCCCGATCCGGGACAGCCCGACTACTACGTGCACAGCCTCCACAAAGAGGATGGCGGCTACCTTGGGGAGCTGGTCGATGCCTGCAGGAGAGCGTTCGGGGCCCTGCCTTCACATGCCTCGATCACGGTGCCGGCGCAGGGTGCGGTGCAGCGCATCGTCGCCTTTCAGGGTCTCGCCCACGACGGCGAGGATGGCCACGGGGACGCGTGGCGGGAGTTCTCTGACTGGGCCGATGCCCAGACCCCCCAGGGCAGCGGGTTGCTTTGGTGGGAGACAGCGGCGGGTGCCGCTTCCTCGCTGCTGGTGTTCGCGCTGATCGCCGCTGCGGCCCAGCCGAGCGCGAGCGAGGAGGACACCAGCGCGATCACGCGGGCTTACTTCCCCTGGATCGGCGCGTTGCACCTGCTACTCGACAGCCTGATCGATCAAAAAGACGACCTCAGGAGCGGCCGCTACAGCCTCGTCGATCACTATGCCTCATCGCGCGAGCTGGCCGTCCGCCTGAAGGCGATCTCGGCCGAGGCGATGCGCGCGAGCGAGGCGCTCCCCAACGGTCGCCAGCACGGGCTGATTCTCGCCGCGATGGCGAGCTTCTATCTCTCCCAGCCACAGGCGTCCGCTCCCGACGGCGCTCCCGCCAGAGCCGAGATCCTCGCGACGCTGGGCGAGCGGGCGGCGCCCGCGATGTGTCTCTTCCGCCTGCGGGGGCGTCGCGGGCGCCGACGTGGGAGCCTATAAGGGGTGTACCACGTCGAGCTGAGGCAGTTTCCGCACAACATGTGCAAGTTCAACCTAAGCGAGCGGGAGCTGTTTGACACGATCGTGGGGGGGTGGGCGCAGGGGCAGTGGATCGAGATGGGCGAACGCAAATGGAGCCCCCACCAGGCCAAGCTGAAGGTGCTCGAGGGTCCACACCTGCCGCTCGAGGAACTGGCGATGGGCCGTGGCTGGCGCAACGCACAGAATCAGAGCGAGGACGTGACCGAGCGCGTGCTGGCGCAGGCCGGGCAGAGCACGCAAACCCCGGTGGTCCCACGGGCCGCACCGACCGGTGCTCCCGTGGAGCAACTGCAGCCGCTGCTCGGGTCCGATCCTGCGGCGCTGCTACAGGCCTGGCGCCTGAGCGCCGAGCGCCGGCCCGAGCTCGCGCCGAGCGAGGCGCTCGCGCTGGCGGAAGCGACGCTGCGCTCGCTGGACGCCGAAGAGCGCTGAGGCGACGCTAGACTCCGGGACGCCCGTGGTGGGCGTAGCTCAGCTGGTAGAGCTCCGGATTGTGGTTCCGGCGGTCGCGGGTTCGATCCCCGTCGCTCACCCTCGAAGATCCCGTTGGTCACCCGAGTCGTTGTGACTGTCCGTGACCTGTTCGCCGGTGGACTGGGTACCGGCCCTAGCGGACCGTTGCTCGGCGTTGCTCTGCGAAGAGCGTGAGCGCGTAGCGCCCGGCTGGGTGCTCGCGTGCCCGCTTTACGAACTCCACCACGGCGGGCGTGAACTCATCCAGCGGCGGCAGCGCCACCCCGTACTCCGGTGGAACGACAATCGGAGCAGACAGCGCCGCGAACGTCAGATCGGCCGCACCGAACCGCTCACCACACAACCAGGGACGGCCGTCCGTGAGCAGATCTGCGACGAAGTCAAGCTCCCGCCAAACCGCCGCCTCATCCGCGATCTCGACCCCACGGGTGATCTGGAGCTTGCGATGGATGACGCGCTTGGCCAGCGGCCACCCGTGGCGGATAGCGCGGTCCTCCCAGACAGGCACGCCCTGGTTGTTGAATTTCAACGCGAGATCGTGCTGAGCGAACACCTGCACATACATCAGCCGCCGCCCCTTGGGCCCGAGCTCTCCATCCAACCGCCGGCAGAGA
>Ga0302314_10023666_pt1 | contig 10012 bp, 9 predicted proteins | sample III_Palsa_N2_3_FD_200533 | JGI IMG/M metagenome (GOLD analysis project Ga0302314, IMG submission 200533) | Peat permafrost microbial communities from Stordalen Mire near Abisko, Sweden - III_Palsa_N2_3 | ecosystem: Environmental > Terrestrial > Soil > Palsa > Peat permafrost | place: Sweden...
CCCGCCTACAATAAAGTCTCAAAAATAGGGCGCACCCATCATGGCGTTTGATCACTTCACGCAGTTTCAAGTCGATACCGGCGGCGCGCGCATTCATGGGCTCAAGGGCGGAACTGGCCCGGCGCTGTTGTTGCTGCATGGCCATCCTCAGACCCACATGATCTGGCATCTGTTGGCGCCGCGGCTCGCAGAACACTTTACCGTGATCGTCACCGATTTGCGCGGTTACGGGGCGTCTTCCAAACCGCGCGCGGTGGCTGCCGGCGGCAACGATAGTGAAGACGTCGCACATGCGCTTTACAGCAAGCGCGAGATGGCGGCCGACCAGGTCGCCGTGATGCGCCATTTCGGCTTCGATCAATTCCTCGTGTGCGCCCACGACCGCGGTGCGCGCGTCGCGCATCGGATGGCGCTCGATCATCCGGCGTCGGTCGAGAGGCTGATGCTGCTCGACATAGCGCCGACCCTGACCATGTACGAAAAGACCGATCGCGCCTTTGCCACCGCGTATTTTCATTGGTTCTTCCTGATCCAGCCAGCGCCGTTTCCGGAGGAATTGCTGGGGGCCAATCCCGATGCCTACGTGGAGCGCGTGATGGGCAGCCGCCACGCGGGGCTGGGCGTGTTTGCGCCTGAGGCACTGGCTGCGTACAAAGCCGCGTTTGCCAATCCGGATACCATCCATGCGATCTGCGAGGACTACCGGGCGGCCGCCACCATAGACCTCGAACACGACCGCGATGACCGGGAGCGTGGCCGCAAAGTGGCGTGCCCGTTGCGCGTGTTGTGGGGGGAATATGGCGTGATCGAGCAATGCTTCGATGCGCTTGAAGCATGGCGCAGCGTGGCGCGCGATGTCAGCGGACGGGCGCTGCCGTGCGGCCACTACATTCCGGAGGAGGCGTCGGAAGCGTTGTATGCGGAGATGATTGCATTTTTTACGGCGCAGGAGAGTTAGAGGAGGAGACGAGCGATGAAGGCCTCGATCGTATGCATACCAGCGGCTCTGGTCGTTGCTGCCGACGCGCCGGTCCCGCCCAAGAACACCTCACACTATTTCCATAAGCATTGCAAACTAAAAATTTAGCGATTTTCATAGAGCGATTTTCCGCAGCGTAAATCCTCCCACGGTGGTCGCAACGCGAAGGTTTAGTCGTCGCGGTGACGAACTGCCATGCATGGATGAAGGCGCTAGTCATCGGGCCGCAGGTAGCGCGTGTGAGTGCGCTTTATAATGAGACGGGGACACCGCTCATTCAAATAAGGACCACACCATGGCGCAACACCGTATCGCTGTGATACCGGGAGACGGTATCGGCAAGGAAGTCGTGCCCGAGGGCATCCGCGCGCTGGACGCCACCGCGCGCCGCTTCGGCATCGACCTGCAATTCGACCAGTTCGACTGGTCGAGCTGGGATCATTACGAAAAGCACGGCAAGATGTTGCCCGATAACTGGTTCGAGGTGCTCAGCCGCTACGACGCGATCTATTTCGGCGCGGTCGGCTGGCCCGAGAAAATTCCTGATCATGTATCGCTGTGGGGTTCCTTGTTGCGCTTCCGGCGCGACTTCGACCAGTATGTGAACCTGCGGCCCTGCCGCCTGATGCCGGGTGTGCGCTCGCCGCTGGCCGACCGCAAGCCAGGCGACATCGATTTCTACGTGGTGCGCGAAAATACCGAGGGCGAGTATTCGAGCATAGGCGGGCGCATGTACGAGGGCACGGAGCGCGAGATTGTCATGCAGGAGACGGTGATGTCGCGTCACGGCGTCGACCGGATTCTGAAATATGCATTCGAGCTGGCCGCGCGTCGCCCGAAAAAGCATCTGACCTCGGCGACCAAGTCCAATGGCATCGCGATCACCATGCCGTATTGGGATGAGCGAGTCGAAGCGATGGCTCAGCACTACCCACAGGTCAAATGGGACAAATATCATATCGACATCTTGACCGCGCAGTTTGTCGCGCATCCCGACTGGTTCGACGTGGTGGTGGCCAGCAACCTGTTCGGCGACATCTTGTCGGATCTGGGGCCGGCGGTGTGCGGCACGATCGGTATTGCGCCGTCGGCCAATATCAATCCGGAACGCAAATTTCCCAGCCTGTTCGAACCGGTGCATGGTTCGGCGCCGGACATTGCCGGCAAAGGCATCGCCAATCCGATCGGGCAAATCTGGTGTGGAGGCTTGATGCTCGAACACCTGGGCTATCCGGAAGCGGGCGCGGCGGTTCTGACCGGGATCGAGCAGGTGCTGACTAGCGGCCCGGCGCATGCGCCATTGACCGCCGACTTGGGCGGCAAGGGAAATACCGTCGACTTGGGCACCGCCATTGCGCAAGCCATAGGTAGCGCGGCGGCCTGATTCGTTGAAACCAACTGTGTCGTCAAGGTACAGTGTTCTAGACAGGGCGTGCAGGGAACGGTTTGCGCGCTTTGTCCGCTTCGCGGACTGCGCGTGATCGAGGGAAAGTCCCGATGCCACAGAGCTTTGCCACAAGGGTTTGTGCGCGGTACTATGGCTAGGACGTTGATCACGTCGCACAATTTATGTTTCAGTATTCTTAGGCCGCCAGGGCTGATAGCCGGGCGGCTTTCTCTTTTTACGGCTTAAAGGCACGCAGTCAGGCCGCGCGGATTCTCTCGCCTTCCACGACCAGTGCGCCACCTCGCTCCAGATCGGCCAATAGCGATACCAGCAATGCCTTGCAGGCGACATCATCGTCGTCGTCAAGCGCGTGACCGATCAGCGTCTCGGCGCAAACACGCATGATGGCCGCGTCGTGCAGCATCGCGAGTAACTCGACCATCGACAGCGTCCGCGTCTCCAGCAGCTTGAACACGATCAGCACCTTCAGCGCATGGCGGGCGTTGCGCGACGGCTCGGCGCGCAAATAGGCGAGCCGGGAGAACGCGCGTTCCAGCGCCGCCTCCGTATTTTCAAACGGTGCGCCGTGGCCAGGAATAATCACGCGTGGCTTGAGCCGCGCAATCTCTTCGAGCACCGCCTGCTGCTCGGCGAAACCGCTTTCGCCCGTCAACTCCGGAAAGATCACGCCAAAGCCGTTCTCCCACAATGCGTCGGCGCTGACCAAAATGCTGTGAGCGTCGCAATACAGCATCAGCGAATGCGGGTCGTGGCCGGGTGCCCCGAGGATGCGCCATTCGAGATCCCCGAGTTCGATCGCCGAGTCGGGCGCGAGCGTGCGATCGAACGTGAACGGCTCGCAGGTTTGGCCAGTTGCCTTGAAGCTGAGTTGGTCTTCGTCCCAGTTGCGCACGGCATCGGCTTCGTGCGCCGCGATCGCGATGTGCGTACCATAATGCTGTTGCAGCAAGGCATTGCCGCCGCAATGATCTGAGTGCAGATGGGTGTTGACGATCAAGTCTAGCGTTTGTTCGCCCAAGGCGTTTTGCACGAGCGCCAGCGTTTGCGGCGCATGCGTGGCGTAGCCGGTGTCGACCAGCGCATTACCGTTGCGACCGCGCAGCAGGATATTGTTCGACGATAGCCAGCCACGCTCGAAGACCTGCATCGACGCCGGCAGTGTGGGCATGGTCATGCGCAAGCCGTGCGGCCCGTGTCCGTTGTGGCCGTGCCAGGTTTGGGCATCACCAGAATTTTCGCGCAGCCCACCGTCACGGTTTCACCGCGCTGGTTCACGATCTCGCCGGCCAGCGTGACCATGTCGCCGTTCAGGCTCGCCTTCCAGTGAGATTCGGTCACCTCCCAGCTCATCGTCAGCGTATCGCCGAGATGCGCCGCTTTGCGCAGTTTCATCGAAAACTCGAGGCCCAGCGGTTGGCGCTCGTCGCAAAAATGACTGGCGAGCATGGCCATGAAATAGGCGACGGGTTGGGTGCCCGAAGCGATCAAGCCGCCGAAACGCGTCTGTGCCGCATATTCGGCGTCGTGATGCAGCGGATTGAAATCTTCGACGCGTGTGGCGAACGATTTGATGCTTTCTTCGCTCAGCGTCAGATTCTTGGAACAGCGCTCGCCGACGTTGACGAGCCGTGCGGGCAGCTTCATCGCAGCGACGCCCCCGTGAGTGGGTCGCGCCGCTCTTGCAGCGCGCGTCGCTGCCGCAGCGTCGCGCGCAGTCGACGTTGTTGCTCGGCGCTCAACTGCGACCAGGTGGCGATTTCATCCAGCGTACGCAAGCACCCGTCGCATAGTTGCGTCTCGGGGTTCATGGTGCATACGCTGGTGCACGGAGAGGGACGTTGGGCGGCCATGATTCAGGAGGCCATGAGTCGGGAGGCCTGCAGTTCAAGATCGGATTCGCGCAGCGCCACGTCGCATACCGGTGCGCCCGTGAGCGCGACCAATTGTGCGGGCGTGACATTGAATACCGCATGCGGATGACCAGCCGCAGCCCACAGGCTTTCCAGTTCGAGCAAGTCGGCGTCGATCAAGGTCACGGGCGTCGTTGCATGCGCGATGGGTGCGACGCCGCCGATCGCGTAACCGGTTTTTTCCCGCACGTATCTTGCATTGGCCTTGCCGATCGGGCCGGTATGTGCCGCGACCTTGGCCTCGTCGACACGGTTCGCACCGCTCGCAATGACCAGTACCGGCACATCGTCGCTAAGACGTCTGAAAATAATCGACTTGGCGATCTGTGCGACGGCGCAGTCAAGCCCGGCAGCCGCCTCGGCCGAAGTACGGCCGGTTTCGGGCAACATCACGACGGGCAGATCCATGCCGCGTGCGCGCAGCAGTTCAGTAATCCGTTGTGCTGCATCGGGCAACGCTGCGCCCGAGGTGGGGCTGGAGCTTGCACCCGGGGTAGCGGCTAAGCTGGCGTCGAATTTAGCGTCGCATTTACCTTCGGCGGCAGCGCTTGAATCAGGATAGTTCATAAATGTCGAGGACCGCAATCGTGCTTCGCATTGTTCAGACTTCGGCCGCAGCGCGTTGCTTGGCGAGCAGTGCCTTACCTGCGCGCGATGCATTGGACTTGCCGATCGCCGTGGAAATGAAATCGCCCGCAGCGACTACCTGAGCCAGATCGATGCCGGTGTGTATGCCCAGCCCATGCAGCAGATACAGCACGTCTTCGGTCGCGACATTGCCGGTCGCGCCCTTCGCATACGGGCAACCGCCCAGGCCGGCGAGCGACGCGTGGAAAATCGTAATGCCTTCTTCCAGCGACGCATAAATGTTAGCCAGCGCCTGCCCATACGTGTCGTGGAAATGCCCCGACAGACGTTCGCGCGGGAAGGTACGAACGGCTGCGGCCATGACCTCGCGGGTCAGCCCCGCGGTGCCCACGCCTATGGTGTCGGCGATGTCGATTTCGTCGCAGCCGAGCGCTGCGAGCCGCTCGATCACGTCGACCACCGACGACACCGGCACTTCGCCTTGGTACGGGCAACCCAGCGCGCACGAAACACTGCCGCGCAGCCGCAAGCCATGCTGCTTGGCTGCTTGCGCCACAGGTTCGAAGCGGGCGATGCTTTCGGCGATGCCGCAATTGATATTGCGCTGCGAGAACGCTTCGCTGGCCGCGGCGAAGATCACCACCTCGTCCACGTCCGCTGCGACCGCGCTCTCGAAGCCGCGCAGGTTCGGAGTCAACGCCGAATAGATCGTGTTCGGACCGCGCTTGATGCGAGCCATCACTTCCGAGCCGTCCGCCATCTGCGGCACCCACTTGGGCGACACGAACGACGCAGCCTCGATATTGGCGAAACCGGCGGCGGTAAGCCGGTCGATCAGTTCGACCTTGGTGGCGGTGGCGACCCAGTCTTTTTCGTTTTGCAGGCCGTCGCGCGGACCCACTTCAACCACTTTGACGTGTTCGGGAAATTTCATGGCATTTCTCCTGTGCAATGCGCCGGTTCAGCCGGCCCCGGCTTCTTTAGCGTCCTGACTTATTCTTAATATCCGCGGGCAACCTCAACCATACCCTTTACCGTCGTCCCTTGCTCCAGCGCGGCGATCTTGGCCACGATCTGCTCGATACTTTCGTCACGCAGGGTCAGAGCTGAAATATGCGGCGTGATGGTGATGCGCGGTTCGCTCCAGAACGGATGATCTTGCGGCAGCGGTTCTTCGCGAAACACGTCCAGCGTGGCCGCGGCGATCTGCTGCTGCGCGAGCGCCGCGAGAAGGTCGGCCTCCACCAGATGCGCGCCACGTGCCACGTTGATCAGATAAGCGGGCTCTCCCGGCTTGGCCAGCTTCACGAAGGTGTCTCGGTTCAGGATGTCGCGCGTTTGCGGGGTGTTGGGCAGCAGGTTCACCAGCACGCGCACGCCGCTGAGAAATGAGTCGAACTGTGCGCCGAACTGTTGCTCGCCGTAGAAGCTCGCGATGCCCGGCAATTGCTTGGCGCTGCGGCTCCAGCCGCGCACCGGCAGACCGAGTCCCGCCAAGGTTTGCGCCACCTGCGTCCCGAGTTGTCCGAGACCCAACACGCCCACGTGAAAGCTTGTGCGTGGATGAGGCTCGAGCGGACGCCATTCGCGCCGCGCTTGCTGTGCCGCGTATTCGTCGAAGCGGCGCATATACCGCAACACCGTATGCGTGACATATTCCGCCATCTGGCTCGCCATGCCCGCGTCGTCCAGGCGGATCAGCGCGAGCTCCGGCGGCAGCAATCCCGGTGTGGCACGCTCCAGGTCGAGCAGCGCATCGACGCCCGCACCGAGGTTGAATATCGCGCGCCAGCCTTGACGTGACGCCAGCATCTGCGCCGGCGGTTTCCAGACTATCGCGTAGTCGGCGTGGCCGCTATCCCCCGGCGCCCACGCACGCACGCGTGCATGGGGCATCCGTTCGGCAAAACCTGCGAGCCATTTTGCAGGATCGGTATCTGCGAGATAAACCAGTAAATCCATACATTCCATCCGTTGAAGATCGGTGCAGCATCGCTCGATCACGCTCGATCGCGCTCAGACCCATTGCACTGGGCGTCGTCCAAGCGCGAGCCGCCTCAGGTTTCGAGCGCGGCGCCTAGACCGCGAGCGCGACCTCGGCTTCGGCCGGCGTGAACGCCAGCAACTGCGCGCCCTCCTGAACCTGATCGCCGATTGCAAACAAAATTTCATCCACCGTGCCGGCGGCCGGCGCGTGGATCGTGTGCTCCATCTTCATCGCTTCCATCACCAGCAGCGCATCGCCTTTTTCGACGGAACTACCCGGCGCAACCAAAATCGCGATGACCTTGCCGGGCATGGGGGCGGTGAGCTTGCCTTCACGATGATCCCCTTCGTCGGCATGGCTGAGCGGGTCTTGCCATTCGAGCGGCATGGCGCGGCCCTGATGAAACACCGTGAACGTGTCGCCGTGTGCAAATACGCGGCCGGTTGCGCGCGCATCGTCCAGTGTCACCGTCAGGCTATATGCGTTGCCGTTGCCGTTGCCGTTGCCGTTGCCGTTGCCATCGCCCTCGCCCTCGCCGTTGCTGGCGTCGCCACTGCTGTCGTGCATCCATCCGAAGCGGGCGCTCGCACCGTTGTAGGTGAGTTGCGAACCGCTTGCGTCGCTACTCAACGTGGCGCTCACGTCAGTCTCGGTGATCGGATCGTGCCAGCTCAGGTTGCGCGTGTACCGACCATTAAGCTGCCAGCCATGCAAAGCCTGCCACGGCGAATGCGGATCGGCCCGATCGGCACGGCCGTTGCCGCCGTATCGGCCGGCTTCGCGCGCGAGCAGGCTGGCCGTGGCCAAGGCTACCGCTGCGGCCGGCAGTGCCGGTGGCGCCGCGAACAAACTGTCGTGATGGCGTTCGATCAATCCCGTATCGAGATCGGCGGTGCTGAACGGCACGCTGGTCACGAGCCGCTCCAGAAACGCCAGGTTGGTATGCAGCCCAACGACTTCGAATTCACGCAGCGCCTGCGCCATGCGTGCCAGCGCCTGAGCACGGTCCTGACCCCACACGATCAGCTTGGCGATCATCGGATCGTAATATGGGCTGATCGCATCGTGTTCGCGAATGCCACTGTCGATGCGCACTGCGGCCGGCTGCGCGCCGTCGCCCACGGTGAATTGCACGGCGGCAGGCGTGCGCAGATAGCGCAGCGTGCCTGTCGAGGGCAGGAAGCTGCGCGCGGGGTTTTCCGCATACACGCGCGCCTCGATCGCATGACCGTTCGCGATGAGCTCGTGTTGCGCAAGCGGCAGCGCTTGGCCCGCGGCCACGCGCAATTGCCATTCGACCAGATCGAGTCCGGTGATCATTTCCGTCACCGGATGTTCGACCTGCAGGCGCGTGTTCATTTCCATGAAATAGAACGGGCCTTCGCCACCATCGCTGGCCGCCGCCACGATAAATTCGACGGTACCGGCGCCGACATAGCCGACCGCACGCGCCGCGGCCACCGCGGCTTCGCCCATTGCGCGGCGACGCTCGTCCGACAAGCCGGGCGCGGGCGCTTCTTCCAGCACCTTCTGATGGCGGCGCTGCACAGAGCAATCGCGCTCGAACAGATACACGCAATTGCCCAGACCGTCGGCGAAAACCTGAATTTCGACATGGCGCGGGCGCTGCAAATATTTCTCGATCAGTACGCGATCATCGCCGAAGCTGCTGCGCGCCTCACGCTGGCAGGAGCTCAGCGCCGTTTCGAAGTCTTCGCTGCGCTCAACCACTCGCATGCCCTTGCCGCCGCCGCCGGCGCTCGCCTTGAGCAACACCGGATAGCCCATCTGATCGGCTTCGCGGTGCAGCAGCGCGGGGCTTTGATCGGCGCCGTGATAGCCCGGCACCAGCGGCACGCCGGCTTTGCCCATCAGCGCCTTGGCGGCCGCCTTGGAGCCCATGGCCGCGATCGCTTCGGCCGGCGGCCCGATGAAGGCGATGCCGTGCTGCGCGCAAGCCTGCGCAAATGCTTCGTTCTCGGACAGAAAACCATAGCCCGGATGGATCGCCTGCGCGCCGGTTTCCAGCGCTGCGGCGATGATCGCGTCGATGCGCAAATAGCTCGCGTTGACGCTGGCCTCGCCAACGCGCACCGCTTCATCGCATACCGCAACGTGGCGTGCCTGCAGGTCGGCGTCCGAATAGACGGCTACGCTGGCAATGCTCATGCGCTTGCAGGTCGCCGCCACGCGGCAGGCGATTTCGCCGCGATTGGCGATCAGGACTTTGTTAAACATGGTGTCTCCTAGGCTACGGTGCGGCGTGCGTGTTATGCGGTTGCGGCTGGCTTTTCGTTATAGTCGACGCCCTCGGCGCGCATGCCCAGCCGTTGCAACAACGCACGGTCGGCCTCGGCCTGCGGGTTGCCGGTGGTGAGCAAGCGCTCGCCATAAAAAATCGAATTGGCGCCGGCGGCAAAGCACAGTGCCTGCAACGCTTCGTCCATTTGCTCACGTCCGGCCGACAGCCTGACCATTGCGCGCGGCATGGTGATGCGCGCCACCGCGATGGTGCGCACGAATTCGAACGGATCGAGCGGCGCGGTGCCGGCCAGCGGCGTGCCTTCGACCTGCACCAGGTTATTGATCGGCACCGATTCCGGATACGGATCGAGGTTGGCCAACTGAGCGATCAAGCCGGCGCGTTCGCGGCGCGATTCGCCCATCCCGACGATGCCGCCGCAACACACGTTGATGCCGGCATCGCGCACATGTTCGAGCGTGTCCAGGCGGTCCTGGTACGTGCGGGTGCTGATGATCTGGCCGTAGAACTCGGGCGATGTGTCGAGATTGTGGTTGTAGTAGTCCAGGCCCGCTTCCTTGAGCGACTGCGCCTGATTCGCCTTGAGCATGCCCAGCGTCACGCAGGTTTCCATGCCGAGCGCCTTGACCTCGCGAATCATCTCGGCCACTTGCGCAACCTGATGCTCTTTCGGGCTGCGCCACGCAGCACCCATGCAAAAGCGTGTCGCGCCATGTTGTTTGGCGGCGCGCGCCGCTTCGATCACTTCGGCGATCGGCATCAGCTTGTCGGCTTCGACACCGGTGTCGTGATGCGCCGACTGCGGGCAATAGGCGCAATCCTCGGGGCAGCCGCCCGTCTTGATCGACAGCAGCGTCGAGAGCTGCACCAGGTTCGG
>Ga0302314_10023667_pt1 | contig 10012 bp, 6 predicted proteins | sample III_Palsa_N2_3_FD_200533 | JGI IMG/M metagenome (GOLD analysis project Ga0302314, IMG submission 200533) | Peat permafrost microbial communities from Stordalen Mire near Abisko, Sweden - III_Palsa_N2_3 | ecosystem: Environmental > Terrestrial > Soil > Palsa > Peat permafrost | place: Sweden...
CCGGCGCTGGCGCCGCCGTCCGGGCCGGCCGCCGCGGTGCCCGCCGACTCGGTCCACTCCCGGGCCGCTTCGATGATCTGGTCGTACTGCACCCCGGACGGGCACGCGGTCATGCACGCCATGCAGCCAAGGCAGCGGTCGAAGTGCTCACCCGCGGCCGGGGTCAGCGGCGCCCCGTCGAGCAGCTCGCCGACCAGGTAGATCCGCCCGCGGGGGGAGTCCATCTCCTCGCCCCACAGTGAGTACGTCGGGCAGGCGGGCAGGCAGAACCCGCAGTGCACGCAGTCCTTTACCACCGAACGGATGCGCTCCGCCGCCCCGTCCGCGTCCCGACCGGTCTCGAACTGCCCCGCTACGTCCTCGCTCATCAAGCTCCTTAAACGGTTTCCGGGAACCGGCCCGGTGCCATCAGGTGACCAGGGTCGAAACGGTCCTTGACCGACCGCATCAGCGCCAGCCCCGGTACCGCCCCGTTCATCCCGCCGCAGGCGGCCAGCTCGCCGTGCACGGCGGCGGGCGCGGCGAGGACCACGACACCGCCCCGTTCCCCGGCGACGGCGCCACGCAGCGCCGCGACGAACGCGGCCGCGCCCGTCCCGGCCTCGTCACCCGTCACAGCCCCGTCGCCCGTCCCGGCCTCGTCGGCGGGGCCGGACGGCGCGCTGACCCGGACGTAGAGCACGCCCGCGCCCGCGGAGCCCTCGGTGACGGCGGACACGCCCGCCCGTACCGCCGCCGACTCGATCGCGTCGAGCACCCAGCCGAGCGCGGAGACCCAGAACGACACCCGGATCAGCGTCTCATCCGGCGCCGCGGCTCCCGGCGCGTCCGGCCACCAGGCCGGCCGGTCCGCCGTGACCTGCGCCGGGCCGAGCAAGTCCGCCATCCGCCCGGCCCGCGCTTCGACTCCCTCGGCCGAGCCCTCGAGCAGCACGCCGACCCGGATCGGGCCAGCCGGCGCCGCCCGCGACAGCTCGACCGCCGAAGCGGTCAGCGCCGAGTTCGCCGCCGCCGCGACCGCGTCGCAGGCGACAGAAACCGCTACGTACTCGGCCGTCACCCAGGCGCGCGCGGCGGGCAGCGGGTGCAGCCGGAACGTCGCCTCGGTGATCAGCCCCAGGGTGCCGGCCGACCCGGCGAACAGCTTCCCGAGGTCGTAACCGGCGACGTTCTTGACGACCTTGCCGCCCGACTTGGCGATGACGCCGTCGGCCCGCACCACGGTGATCCCGATCAGCAGGTCGCGCGGTGTCCCGTAGCGCAGCCGCCGCGGGCCGGCCAGCCCGGACGCGACCACCCCGCCCACCGAGGCGCCGGCCGGCACGTCGACGGCGATCTCCTGTCCGGCCTGCGCCAGTACGGCGGCGACGTCACCCATCCGCGCCCCGGCCTGTATCCGGGCGACCAGGTCCCCGGCCGCGTGCTCGAGCACGGCTGACATCCGGGAGGTGTCGATGACCAGGTCGCAGCGGCTCGGCGGGCTGCCCCAGCCGAGCCGGGAACCGCCGCCTCGCGCCACCACGGCCAGCTCGTGCGCGGCGGCGACCCGGAGCACGGCGGCGGCCTGCTCGGTCGAGCCGGGCGCGGCCACGAACGTGGGCGCCGGGCCCGGGCCCGCGTCGCCCTCGCCGCCGTCGCGCACCTCGTCGCACGCCTCGGCCAGTGCCTTGCTGATCACCGCCGGCTCCGCGGTCAACGCGACCTCCAGGGGGTCATGGGGCCGGCCGGGGAACCCGCAGTCGTTCGGGACTGGATGAGAAGATCTCGCATCAGAAGATCTCCGCGCCGGCCGGAGCGGTCCGCTGCGGGCCGCGGTGGTGGCCGGGGACCTCGCCGCACAGCCGGGGGGTCGGGAAGATCTTGCCCGGGTTGCAGAGCGACGCGGGGTCGAAAGCACACCGGACGAGCTGCATGGTGTCCAGGTCAGCGGCGCTGAACATCTTGGGCAGGTACTTGGACTTGTCCACCCCGACGCCGTGCTCGCCGGTGATCGACCCGCCGTACTCGATGCACGTGTCGAGGATCGCCCCGGAGACCTCCTCGGCCCGTTCCGCCTCGCCGGGGACCGAGTCGTTGTAGAGCACCAGCGGGTGCAGGTTGCCGTCACCGGCGTGGAAGACGTTCGCGACCCGGATCCCGGACTCGGCCGACAGCTTCGCGATCCGGGCGAGGACATCGCCGAGCGCGGTGCGCGGCACCACGCCGTCCTGCACGATGTAAGCGGGGGACAGCCGCCCCACCGCGGCGAACGCTGACTTGCGGCCCGCCCAGATACCGGCCCGCGTCGCCGGGTCGTCGGCCGCCCGGACCTCCCGCGCGCCCGCGTCGGCGCAGATGGCGCGGACGGTGGCCAGCTCCGCGGCGGCTTCCGCGGCGGGCCCGTCCAGCTCCACCAGCAGCACCGCCGACGCGCCTTCGGGATAACCGCAGTGCACGGCGGCCTCGGCCGCCTCGATGGACAGCGCATCCATCATCTCGATCGCGGCGGGCACGATCCCGGCGGCGATGATGTCGGTCACCGCGCGCCCGCCCGCCTCCAGGGAGTCGTAGGCGGCGAGCACCAGGTGCACCGCCTCCGGGGCCGGGGTCAGCTTGACGATGATCTTGGTAACGATGCCGAGGGTGCCCTCCGAGCCGGTAAACGCGCCAAGCAGGTCGTAGCCGCTGCCGACCCCGGTGCCGTCGCCGAGCCAGGTCAGCTCCCCGGCCGGGGTGACAATCTCAAGGCCGAGCACGTGGTTGACGGTGAACCCGTGCTTGAGGCAGTGCGCGCCGCCGGAGTTCTCGGCCACGTTCCCGCCCACCGAGCAGACCACCTGCGACGAAGGATCAGGCGCGTAGAACAGTCCGTGCGGCGCCGCCGCCTGGGTCACCGCGAGGTTGGTGACACCGGGCTCGACCACCGCCCGCCGGGACACCGGGTCGACCTCAAGCACCCGCCGCATCCGCGACAGAACGATCAGCACGCCCGCGGCGTGCGGTACCGCGCCCCCGGACAGGCCGGTGCCGCTGCCCCGGGCCACAAACGGCACGCCGGCCTGCGCGCAGGTTCGCACGACGGCCGCAACCTCCGCCGCGGACTCGGGCAGCACCACCAGCGCGGGCACGGTGCGGTGCGAGGTCAGCCCGTCGCACTCATAGGTGCGCAGCTCGAGGCGGTCGGAGATGACATCGGCCGGGCCGCAGATGGCCCGCATCGCCGGCGCGAGCGCCTCCGCCCGGGCGACGCCGGCCCGCCCCGCCACCGTCCCGGCCGCTCCGGCCAGCGTGCTCACCGCCCCGGCACTGGATACCGTCTCACGATCGGCTGCCGTGCTGGCACCCGATACCGCGGCCGTTTCAGTCATCAGACGGCCCCCTTTCCTCTGGCATGCGCCCGTACTGCGTGCTACGGCATGCGCTCGTACGCCGGCAGCGTCAGGAACTCAGCGAACGAGTCCGCCAGTGCCACCTCGGTGAACAGCGCGACCGCCTGGCCGTACCGGGCGGTGTCGAAGCTGTCGCCGACGAGCTCGCGAATCTTCCCGAGCTCTTCATCGATCATGCGCTCGACCACGTCCTTTGTCACCAGCGGGCCGTCGTCGAGGATGACTTCGCCCCGGATCCACTGCCAGATCTGCGACCGTGATATCTCCGCGGTGGCCGCGTCTTCCATCAGGTTGAAGATCGCGACCGCGCCGGTGCCGCCCAGCCACGCGGCGAGGTACTGCAGGGCGACCGAGATGTTGTTCCGCAGCCCCGCCTCGGTGACCCCGCCCGGTGTCTTCGACACGGCCAGCAGGTCGGCGGCGGAAACGGACACGTCCGGCCGCTGCCGGCTGAGCTGGTTCGGGTCGATGCCCAGGACCGAGTCGAACACCTCCCTGCACACCGGCACCAGGTCCGGGTGCGCCACCCAGGAGCCGTCGAACCCGTCGGCCGCCTCGCGGGTCTTGTCCTCGCGGACCTTGGCGAGCGCGACCGCGTTGACCTCCGGGTCGCGCCGGGACGGGATGAACGCCGCCATGCCGCCCATGGCGAACGCGCCGCGCCGGTGACAGGTCTGCACCAGCAGGTCGGTGTAGGCGCGCATGAACGGTGCGGTCATGGTCACCGCGTTCCGCTCGGGCAGCACGAAATCCCGGCCGCGGGTGCGGAACTTCTTGATGACCGAGAACAGGTAGTCCCAGCGTCCCGCGTTCAGGCCCGCGCAGTGCTCGCGCAGCTCGTAGAGGATCTCTTCCATCTCGAACGCGGCCGGGATGGTCTCGATCAGCACGGTCGCCCGGATGGTGCCGCGCGGGATGCCAAGAAAATCCTGGGCGATGTTGAACGCGTCGTTCCACAGCCGCGCCTCGTGGTGGGACTCCAGCTTCGGCAGGTAGAAGTACGGCCCCTTGCCCTTGTCGAGCTGCCGCTGCGCGCAGGCGGCCATGTACAGGCCAAAGTCGGTGAGGCTGCCCGACGCCCGCCGCCCGTCGATGAGGATGTGTTTTTCGTCCAGGTGCCAGCCGCGCGGGCGGACCACGATGGTCGCCAGGTCCTCGTCCCGGCCGAGCTCGTAGGACTTGCCCTCGGCGGAGGTGAAGTCGATGGTCCGGTCGAGGGCGTCCTTGAGGTTGAGCTGGCCCTCGATCATGTTGGACCACAGCGGGGTGTTCGCATCCTCGAAGTCGGCCAGCCAGACGTTGGCGCCCGAGTTCAGCGCGTTGACCGTCATCTTCCGGTCGGTCGGGCCGGTGATCTCCACCCGGCGGTCGACCAGCCCCGGGGCAGCCGGGGCCACCCGCCACGACTCGTCCGCGCGGATGTCCGCCGTCTCCGGGAGGAAGTCGAGCATCGCCCCGCCGGACAGCTGCGCCTGGCGGGACCGCCGGGTCGCGAGCGCCTCCGACCGCCGCTCCGCGAGGGCGTCATGCAGGCTGACCAGCAGTGCCAGCGCCTTGGGAGACAAGATCTCGACGTAGCGTTCTTCGGTGCGGCCGACGATCTCCACGCGCTCAGGCATGATCAGCTCCTCCCAGGTTCAGTTGCCTATCCTAGGCGCGGGGTGCGGGCCCGCACGAGGGTGGAGACGTCGCGTTGCCGCTGGCCAGCCGCTGGCTGTGACCGGCGCCGGCGGGCTGGTCTCCCGCGGCTGTGACCGGCGCCGGCGGGCTGGACTCCGGCGGGCGGCGCGGGAGCCAAACGAATTACCGCGAGTGGCCCGTAAAGCCGGGCGTGGTAGGATTCTGATTCTGCTTGCGCAATAAAAAAGGCCAGTAAATACCGGCTTCCGGGAGTATATCAAGCGTTATGGTAATTCGTCAAACGGATTCCGAGTCGCCCACGGAAACCCAGGGAGTGGAAAGCCAGGCCACGGAAAGCCATCGCGGCGAAAGCCGCCGCGCCGCCGCTGCCGCGGAAAGACCGGTTGTGCCGGCCGGGTACGCGGCCGCGATCCGGGCCGAGCAGGAGTACGTGACCATGCTCTACGGCCTGCTCGACCAGGCGCGCGAACGCAGCGAGGGGGAACTGGCCAGCGTGCGCGCGCGGGGCGAGGCCGGCGGCACCCATCAGGCGCGACTGGAGCGGGACGTTTCCGCGGCCGAGCACGAGAAACGGCTCGCCCAGCTCAACCTGACCGAGCGCGGCCTTTGTTTTGGCCGGACCGACGACGATAAGCGCAATACCCTTTACATAGGCCGAATTGGCCTGCGCGATGACGATTATGACCTGAAGCTGATCGATTGGCGGGCGCCGGCCGCGCGGCCTTTCTACGCGGCGACACCGGGTAACGCGGTCGGCTTGGTCCGCCGCCGGCACATCTACACCCGGCTGCGCGAGGTCACCGGCGTCGACGACGAGGTATTCGACCTCGACAAGCTGTCGGAGAAAGAGAAGAGCACGCTGTCGGGCGAGGCGGCTCTCATCGCCGCGGTGTCCTCCGCGCGGACCGGCCGGATGGCCGACGTGGTCGCCACCATCCAGGCCGAGCAGGACCGGGTCATCCGGGCCGAGCTGCCCGGCGTCCTGGTGGTCCAGGGCGGCCCCGGCACCGGCAAGACGGTCGCCGCGCTGCACCGGGCCGCGTACCTGCTTTACACCCACCGCCGCGCCCTGGACCGCCGCGGCGTGCTCGTCATCGGGCCGAACGCCACCTTCCTGCGCTACATCAGCCAGGTGCTGCCGTCGCTGGGCGAGACCGACGTGGTGCTGCACACCCTCGGCGACCTGTTCCCCGGCGTGCACGCGACCGACGCCCGTGACCCCGCGGCCGTGGTCAAGGGCGACGAGCGGATGGTCCGGGTGGTGCAGCAGGCCGTCCGTGACCGGCAGCAGGCACCGAAGCACGACATCACCGTCGACGCCGACGGCGTGGTCATCCCGCTGCGCCGGGAGGCCATCCTGCGCGCCCGCGACCGCGCCCGCGCTACCCGCAGGCCGCACAACGTCGCCCGCAAGCTGTTCGTCACCGAGCTGCTGAACGAGCTCGCCCGGGCCGAAGCGCGTACCCTCGACCGTCCCTTCGACGACGAGGACCTGCCTTATGCCCGGGACCGGCTGTGGAGCGAGCCCGGTGTCTACCAGGCGGTCGACGCGCTGTGGCCGCTGCTGACCCCGCAGCAGCTGCTGTCGGGGCTGCTGGGCTCGCCGCAGGCGATCCGGTCCGCCTCCACCACGCTCAGCCACGCCGAACGGGAGCTGCTGGCCCGGGCCGACCACCCGTCTCGCTGGACGGTGGCCGACGTGCCGCTGCTTGACGAAGCCGCGGAACTGCTTGGCGTCGACGACTCGGCGCAGCGGGCGGCCCGCCGCGAGCTCGAGCGCGCCCAGCGCCTTGAGGCCAAATACGCCGCCGAGGTGCTCGACATCACCGGCGTCGCCGACCTGGGCATGGTGGACGCCGAGACGCTGGCCGCCTGGAACCGCGACAACGGCCCGGCCCTGTCGACGGCGGAACGGGCCGAGGCCGATCGCTCCTGGGCCTACGGCCACGTGATCATCGACGAAGCTCAGGAACTGTCCGCCATGGCGTGGCGGATGGTGCTGCGCCGCAATCCGGCCCGCTCCATGACCGTGGTCGGCGACGTGGCCCAGACCGGCTCGCCGGCCGGGGCGTCCTCCTGGAAGGACATGCTCAACCCCCTGGTCGGCGGCCGCTGGCGCGAAGAGCGCCTCACTGTCAACTACCGCACGCCGTCCGAGATCATGGCCGTCGCCGCCGACGTCCTCGCCTCCGTCTCACCCGATGAGCGGCCGCCGGACTCGGTCCGCTCCGAGGGCACCGGCCCGGTCGCGGTCCACCTGCCAGCCAGCGGCCTGCCGGACGGCGTGGCCGCGCAGGCCGCGGCCGACCTGGCCGAGCTGGGCGGGCCGGACGGCGGACGGCTGGCGATCATCGCGCCGGACGCGCTGATCCCCGCCCTCGCCGAGGCGGTGCCCGCTGCCGTCCCCGGTGACCGCCCGGAGTCACTGGACGCGGCCGCCGCGCTGCTGACCGTCTCCCAGGCCAAGGGCCTGGAATTCGACCGGGTGATCGTCACCGACCCGGCCGGCCTGCTCAGCCAGTCGCAAAACGGCGGGCACGACCTCTACGTGGCTATCACCCGGGCAACCCACCGCCTCACCGTGCTGTACGACGGCGAGCTGCCCGCCTCGCTGCGTTCCCTGCGGGCTTAGCAGTGCACGAGGTACTGCGGGTCATCGATGAGCGGGTCCGGTCCGGCAGCCGTCCCCGGCAGCGGACTGACGGCTACCGGATCGCGCTGTCCATCGAGGGCGGCGGCATGCGGGGCATCGTGTCGGCCGGGATGGCGCTCGCGTTGCACGAGCTCGGCCTGGTCTCCGCCTTCGACGCGGTCTACGGCTCCTCGGCCGGCGCGATCACCGGCGCGTGGCTGCTGAGCTCCGAGCCGGGAAAGCTGCGCGGCTGGGCCGACCCCGACTACGCCCGGACGCTGATCCGCTGGTCGGCGATGCTGCGCCGCCGGCCAGTGGTCGATATCCGGACGCTGGTCGAGGAGGTGTACCAGACGGAGTTCCCGATGGACTTCGCGTCGGTGCTGGCCAGCCAGATCGAGTTCCATCCCCTCGGTACCGACGCCGAGACGGGGGAGTCGACCGACCTGCGCCCGCTGATCGACACCCCGGCCGAGCTGCGGCTGGCCCTGCGGGCCAGCGCGTCGCTGCCGTTCCTGGCCGGCCCGCCGGTCAAATTGCGGGACAGGCGCTTCTACGACGCCGGCGTCGCCGAGTCGGTCCCGTTTCGCACCCCGCGGGCACAGGGCGCCACCCACGTGCTGATCCTGCGTTCCCGGCGGCTGCTGGCGGCCGAGCAGCCGGACCCGCCGCTTGACGCCGCTGACCAGCCGTTTGACAGCGCCGACGACCAGGACGCCGCCGCCGGCCAGGAGAACGGCCTCGCGCTGCGGCCGCCCCGCTCGATCCGCCTGCTCACCCGGACAACCCTGCGCCACGAATCCGTGGCCCTGCGCACGGCCATGCTCACCCGGTCCGTGCGCAACGCCGCCGACGCGGCCAGCATTGCCCTCGCGGAAGCGGTCGGCACCGCCCGCACCATCTACCCGCCCCGGTCAACGCCGCCCGTCAGCCGCCTGACCACCGACGCGGACCTGCTCGCCGGCGGCCTGGAAGCCGGCCGCGCGGCCGCCGCCGAAACCTTCCAGGACGCCGGGGCCTAAGCCACGGGCCGCTTCAAGATGCCGGGGCCACGGCACCGCTCGCGCGCGGCTCCCTAGCTTTACCTAGAATCAGTGGCTTAATCCTGCCCGATTTCGGGCAAGAAGCGACGGGAAGCGCTCGCGTCTGGCAGAATGGCGATGTCTATGGATGATTCGAACGCGGAAAGCCCGCAGGATCTGGTCCGCTACGTTGCCAGGAGCACCGGGCTGGACGAGGCGACCGCGTCCCGGGTCGTGGCCGATGTCATGGCGTACTTCGGCCAGACCGTGGAACAGTACGTCATCACCCGTCATGAGGACCTGAAGAGCAGGAACCGGAAGAACGACGACATCTGGCCGGTGATCATGGGCGAGCTGCGCGACCGCAGGTTCCGCGCGCCCGACACGTCGGAGCGCCAGCTCCGCCGCATGGTTTACGGCTAACGAACTCCTTTCTCTTTGTCCTGGCCAGCGGGAGTCGTCGGTACCAGTGCCGTCAAAAAGCAGAAGTTCCTAGAGGAGGACACACACCGATGTGCGGGATCGTGGGATACATCGGCCGGCGGGACGCGACCCCGGTGCTTGTCGAGGGGCTGCACCGGCTTGAGTACCGGGGCTATGACTCGGCCGGCCTCGCCGTCGTGCACCGCGGCAGGCTGCAGGTCACCAAGACGGCTGGCCGCGTGCAGGACCTGAGGGACAAGCTTGACGCCAAGCAGACCAAGGCGACGGTCGGCATCGGCCACACCCGGTGGGCCACCCACGGGGAGCCGAACGAGGTCAACGCGCACCCGCACACCGACGCGCAGCACCGCGTGGCCGTGGTGCACAACGGCATCATCGAGAACGCCGATATGCTGCGCGCCCAGCTTGAGGCCGACGGGGTCAAATTCGTCACCGAGACCGACACCGAGGCGCTGGCGCACATGGTCGCGGCCGAGCTGACGGCGAACGAGGAGCAGGGCCTGGCGGCGGCGGTGATCGCCACCCTGCGCAAGGTCGAGGGCACCTACGGCCTGGTCTTCCTCGACACCAAGAACCCGGACCAGCTCGTCGTCGCCCGCAACGGCTCCCCGATCGTGCTCGGGCTCGGCGAGAGCGAGATGTTCGTCGCCTCCGACGTCTCCGCCCTGGTCCGCTACACGCGTCAGGTCATCTACCTGGAAGACGGCGAGGTCGCGACGATCAAGGCGACCGATTACCGCACCACGACGCTGTCTGGTGCGGCGGGCGGCGATGAGAGCCGCCGGGTGCCGACGATGGTGGAGGCCGACGCCGACGACTACGAGCTCGGCGCCTACAGCGACTACATGCGCAAGGAGATCCACGAGCAGCCGGACGCCATCCGCCGCGCGGTCATGGGCCGCCTG
>Ga0302314_10023669_pt1 | contig 10011 bp, 8 predicted proteins | sample III_Palsa_N2_3_FD_200533 | JGI IMG/M metagenome (GOLD analysis project Ga0302314, IMG submission 200533) | Peat permafrost microbial communities from Stordalen Mire near Abisko, Sweden - III_Palsa_N2_3 | ecosystem: Environmental > Terrestrial > Soil > Palsa > Peat permafrost | place: Sweden...
CGTGTCCTTGCGGGAAGAGGTTAAGCTAGGTCAAGCGGATCGTGTTCCGCTTATATGAGCAACGATAGCACAAGTGGAGCGTGATCCGTTTTGACTGACGTCGACGCCCGCGCCCTGCGCGCGGATGCGTCCCGCAACCGGGACGCGCTGCTGTGGGCGGCCACCCGCGCCTTCGCGTTGTCGGACGCCGAGCCGTCGATGCGCGCCATCGCCCGCGAGGCCGGGGTCGGGATCGCCACGCTCTACCGCCACTTCCCGACCCGCGAGTCACTCGTCGACGCCGTCTACCACGACCAGGTCGAGCGGCTCACCGTCGGCGCCCGCGAGCTGCTCGAACGGTTCCCGCCGGCCGAGGCGATGCGCGGCTGGATGGACCTGTTCGGCGACTGGCTGATGACCAAGCACGGCATGATCAACACGCTGCTGGCGATGATCGAGTCGGGCGAGATCGCCCTCGCCCAGACCCGGGCCGAGCTCCTCGACGTCATCACCACCATCCTCGAGGCCGGCCGCGCGGCCGGCGACCTCCGCCCCGACGTCACCGCCGAGGACATCGCCGCCAGCCTGATCGGCATCTTCACCGTGGCCGGCCAGCCCGGGCAGCGCCCGCAGGCCGACCGGCTGCTGAACCTCCTGATGGACGGCCTGAGGAACCGCGACCGGGCCGGCGTCGTCCAAGGGATATGAGAAATGCGGGCCGGGTGATGGCGATCGCCGGCTTCCACTGGACCGACTTGCCCGCCCCCGGCCCGGCCGTCAGCGGCTGACGCGCGGGCGGGGCGGGCGCCGGGCGGTGGCGTCACCCCGGCCGGCGGTAGCCGCTCCCCCGGTGGCCGGCGGCCGTGGTCCCGGCGCTCGGTCGGGCTGACCGGCACGGCGCCGAGGGACGGGCGCGGGTGCGCCGACTGGTTTTCCTTCCCCGGGCGGGCCGGCACGGCGCGTTGTCGGCCGGGCCCCCGGTCACCGGCTGCGGGCTGGGGTTCTGCATGCCCGTGTCCTGGGCGAGGACCGCCTTGGTGGTGCTCGGCGCGACGCCGGGCGCGAGCAGCTGCCCGGAGGCGCCGAGCGCGAGCGCCGCCGCCGCGACGACGGCCGTGGCGGCGGCCGCGATGCGATACCACCGTCTGACCCGACCCGTCACCGGCGTCCCCCTCGATATTCGGCCTGTACCGGAGACTCCGGCGCTATCGGCGGATAACGGAAACCGCGCGAGTATCTTGAGTCGCGTAAGGCGGCGCTGTCGTCGGCGGCTGGGGGTCGGAATCGTGCCGAAACTGGCGGATCTTTTCCGTGCGCACTACCTCGCCGACGGGGTTCACTTCGACTCCATCCGGGTTCACCACTGCGACATCGCGGGGGCCGGCGGCGACCTGGCGTGCCGGGCTCTCGGCGCGCGGGCGTTCACGGTGGGGACGGACATCTACTTCGCGGCCGGAGCATTCCGGCCGGACACCCGCGCCGGCCTCTGGCTGCTGGCGCACGAGGTCGCCCACGTGGTGCAGCAGTGCGCGGGGCTGATCCCCGCGCCTGGTCCGGGTACGGGTTCGGCGTTGACGGTGCTGCCGGCCGGGACGGCGGAAGAGCGCGCCGCCAGCGCGGCCGCCGACGCGCTGATCGCGGGGCGTCCGGTCGCGTTCGGGGCGTCGGGACCGGGGGCCGGGGTGGAGGTCGGGGCCGTCCGGCGGCGGGTGCTGCAGCGGTACATGGCCTGGGAGCACTCGATGCTCGGGGACCTCGACCCCGACCAGGTCCAGGCGGTGGCCGGCGGGGACGCGGGGCCGGCGGCCGACTACCGCGACCTGCTCGCCGAGCTCGGGCGGGCGCCAACGACGGCGGACAAGGAACGGCTGCGGGCCGCGCACCCGGGGCTTGACCCGGTGCGGCTGCGCGGCAGCGGCCTGGTGGTGACGCTCGGGGAGCTGAACGTGCTGCCCGACTACCTGGGACGCCCGGAAGACATCGAGTCGGCCCCGCGGTCGTTTGTCGGGCCGCTGATCCAGTCGGTGCGCAGCTGGAGCATCGCCGAGCTGGCCCGGCCGGCCGGGGTGCGGGGCGCCCTCGGCCCGCTGCCGGCGGCGCTGCCCCGGCTGCTGCCGGGGTCGCTGCGCTACCCGCTGTTCGGCCCGCTGGCCGAGACCGCCGAGATAGCGGCCGTCAGCGCGCTCGGCCGGCAGCACGGGTTCGGGCCCGCCAAGCGGTACTCGGCGGTGCTGGCGCGCAACTCCGGCCACTTCGCCCCGTTCTCCTGGTACCGCTGGCACTCGTTCCACCTGGCCGCCCGCGAGCTCATCGCGCAGTCGGCGACCGAGACCGGCGCCGAACGCGAGGCCCTGCGGCTACGGGCGCGGACCTGGGCAGGCTACGCCGACCATTTCCTGCAGGACTCCTTCGCGGCCGGGCACCTCATCAACAAGACGCTGCTAATCCAGTGGTACATCGAGTGGCTGGCCGCGTCCGGCGTGTCCTATCCCGGACGCGACGTGCTCGACACGCTGACGGTGGCGCGGCAGCCGCTGCTGCACGGCCCCGGGCACTATGACCGGGCCGCCGCCCGGGCCGACGGTCTGGTCGGGGCCGCCGCCCCGAGACCGACCCGGGACGCGCAGGATGTGGCCGACGCGGGCACGCTGGAGGAGCGGATCGCGGCCAGCGGCGTGGTCGGCGATTGCGACGCCGAGCGGCGCGCCGCCTACGAGGCCTACCTGACGATGCTCGGCAGCGGAACCGTCCAGCTGGCGGTGAAGGTCGCCCACGAGTACCTCAACGCGCACTCGCTCGTCGTCTCGGCCGGGTCGGACGGACCGCGCTTCCGGCTCCACGGGGACCACACCCTGCTGGCCGGCCCGGCCGGGGCGCTGCGGGCGGCGGAGGCGGCCGCAGCGTCCCGCCGGGCGATCACGGAGCTGCTGCAGCACGGCGAGACCTCGGTGGACAGCTGGGATATCTTCGACCGGTTCCCCGACCACGTGGAGCAGGGCGGCCGGCTGATCCCGCTACCGCAGTGGCACCGCGAGGGGCTGCGAGACCTGTGCTTCGAGCTCTTCGAACGACGCTCGACGCGAGCGCTCCGCCGCCTCATGTCGGGCGCGTTCGGGCAGCGGGTGCTGCCCACAGGGTAACCGGCCGCGGGCGGCCCAGCGCTTGGGCGGGGTTCAGGTCAGGGCGCTGCTACGCGCGGATCGCTGGTACCTGATAGCCGACGCCGATGCTCGACCGGGGATGTTCGCGCTCTCGCGCCTGGAAGGCTGAGAAGTACTGGACGAGCCGCGCCGTCTACGGAACGGGGCGGCGCTTAGCGACGTGGCCGCGGAATTGAGCCGGGCACTGGAATCACATCATCGAGTGACCGTCACCGCGCTACTGGACGCCGACCGCGTCGACATCGCTCGTCGGATCCTCGGCTCCCGGCTCCTGGCGGTCAGCCACGATGACCGGGACGTCCGCGCGACGATCACGGTGGGCTACGACGAACTCGACGGGGGCCGGCAACTGCTCCAGTTCAGCGACCATATCGAGATCCTTCGTCCCGAGGCCGCCCGCGGGATCGTCCACGACCTTGCCACGCAGATCGCCCTCGCGCACCGCTGACTCAGCCGAATGGGCGAGGATCTGCCGTGGCTAACCGGTCAGAGACCTTCGCGGTGGGCGATCGCGGCGGCTTCGGTGCGGTTGGTGACGGCCAGCTTGGCGAGGATGTTGGAGACGTGCACGCTGGCGGTCTTCGGCGAGATGAACAGCTCCGTGCCGATCTGGCGGTTGGACTGGCCCCGGGCGAGCAGCCGGAGCACATCGCGCTCGCGGTCGGTCAGCGATTCGGTCAGATACGCGCCGCTTGATGCCGCACGGGCTCCGTCGATCCCGACGGCGGGGCCGGGGTCGATCCGGGCGCGCCGGGCCAGGGCTTCGAGGGCGGCGGAGAGCGGGGCGGCGCCCAGCCGGGCGGCGGTGGCGGCGGCTTCGCGCCAGACGGGCACCGCCTGCTCGGTCCGGCCCGCCTCGATGAGCGCCTCGGCCAGCCGCCACTGGCCCCGGGCGGTCTCGTAGACGTACTGCGGGCCGAACGCGGTGAGCATCGCCTCCCACGCCTCGGGCGCATTGTGACCCGCCGCCCGGCGGTACTCGGCGTCGACCCGGGCGAGCCAACCGCGGCCCTCCGGGCCGAGCACCGCCTTCGGCCGCGCCGCATAACGGGCGCCCTCGTGCGCGATGTCAAGCAGTTCCTTCGCGGCGGCGATCTCGGCCGCCTCGGCGTCGGCGTGGCCGGCCGCGCGGGCGGCGACCGCGCGGTCAGCGCGCGCGGCCACCGCGACGGCGGCCGGACGGATCACCGAGGGGACGGCGACGCGCCACGCGTTCGCGTTGATGGCCGCCTCGGCGTGCGCCAGCGCCAGCGCGGTGTCGCCGCTCCACAGCGCCCGCTCGGCCAGCAGGCTCCGGGCCACGTAACCGACGAAGCCGTCGCGCCAGAACGGCTCCAGCCAGGTGCGGCGCTCCTCGACGGCCGAGTTGGCCCGGGCCACGTCGATGAAGAGCGCCATCGCGGACAGCACCGCCTCGGGCAGGCTGGTGACCCGAACCGGGAAGCTGTCGGCCAGCCCCTGGGCCTGGTCCCACTCGCCGAGCAGGAAGCGCGCCTGGAAGTGCAGGTGGCGCAGGTCCATGCCGTAGGGCGCGAGGCCGAGCCCTTCTGAATCCGCCCGGAGCTCGCCCTGCTGCGCGGTCCGCGCCGCCTCGGCGAGCTCGCCCCGGGCCTGATGCTGCTCGGCCAGCAAGTAGGTCGCCCGCAGCTCGACCTGGAGCATCTGCGTTCCCTCGGCCTGCTCGAGAGCGGCCGCGAACATCCGGCTGGCGGCGTCGGTGTCGCCCTCACGGCTGCTGAGCGAGCCGAGCGTGGTGAGTGCCTCCGCCGCCACCCAGCGCGCGTCACTGTCGGCGGCGGCGCGGGCCCGGTCCGCCCACTCCCGGGCCGCCTCGTCGTCACCGCTGACCAGCAGAGCCAGCGCGTAGGTCGACATCGCGCGGGCCTGGTACCAGGTCGGCGGGTCGGACGGAGTCTGCCGTACGGTCTCGCCGGCGACACGCAGCGCCTCGGCCGGGGCGTCGGCGATCTCGCTCTCGAGCAGGAAGTACGCCAGCCGCTCGCCGATCTGGCTGCGCAGCTCCGGGTCGGCGTCGCCCGCGGTGACGTCGGCCCGCAGTTCGGCCGTCGCCTGGCGGATCCGCCGCAGCAGATGCACGGCACGGGGCACGTCGCCGGCCGCGAACGCGCTCGCGGCCGACCGCAGGGCGAGCCTGCCCCGGCTCATCCCGGCGATCGTGGCCGCGTCGTCGACCCGGTCCCACAGCGAGAGCGCCTGATCGTAGTGCCGGTGCGCCTCGGTCGGGGCGCCGAGGCGGCGCGCCTCGTCCCCGGCGCGGACCGAGGCGGCGAACGCCCCGGGCACGTCATGGCTGGCCAGGCTGTGGTGGGCGAGCTCGGCGGCCGCGCCTGGCACGTCAGCGAGCAGCGCCGCCAGCTGCCCGTGCAGCCTGGTCCGCTCGCCCGGCAGCAGGTCGCCGTAGACCGCCTCGCGCAGCAGCGCGTGACGGAAGGCGTAGCCGTCGGCGCCGTCGGGCACCAGCAGCTGGTTCGCGACCGCCTCGCGCACGGCCTCGTCGTAGGCGGCGTCGGGCAGGCCGGAGGCGGCCCGGACCAGATCGTCCCCCGACCGGCGCCCCGCCACCGCCGCCGCCCGGAGGACCTGCTGGGCGGCGTCCGACACCCGCTCGACCCGGGACATCAGCAGCGCCGCGAGCCCCGAGGGGAGCGCGGGCCCGTTGCTGGTGCCGTCGGCCGTGTCCGACAGGGCGGCCAGCAGCTCTTCGGCGTAGTAGGCGTTGCCCTCGGAGCTGGCCACGATCTGGTTGACGGTGGCGGCCGACAATTGCCCGGGTGCGTCGGCAATGGAGAACAGGAGCTCGGCCAGCGCCGACGCCGACAGCGGGCCGAGCTGCAGGGAGATCACCGACGGGAGCCTGTTCAGGTCGGCCAGCAGCGGCCGGAGCGGGTGGCGGCGGTGCAGGTCGTCGGTGCGGTAGGTGCCGATGATGGCGACGCGATCGCTGTGCAGCATCCGGAGCAGAAAGGTGAGCAGGTCGCGGGTGGAGGCATCGGCCCAGTGCAGGTCCTCGAGGACAAGCAGCACCGGGGCGCGGGCGGCAAGCTCGGCCAGCAGGCCGAGCACGGTGCCGAACATCTGCTGGCGGGTGAGCGCGGCCCGGTCGGTCTCGGGATAGCCCCCTTCGCCGCCGTCAGGAAGCAGCCTGGCCAGGACCGGGCGTGCCTTCACCGCCGCCTCGACCTCCGGCGACGCGGTGCGGATCGCGTCCGCGAACGGGAGGTACGGCACGCTGTCGCCGATCTCCGCGCACTGGCCGCAGAGCACGGTGAACCCCTGACTGGCCGCGAGCGTGGTCACCTCGCTCACCAGCCGGGACTTGCCCACCCCGGCATCGCCGCCGACCAGCGCGGCGACGGTGCCTGAGGCGGCGTCGTCGAGGAGAGCGCGGAGCCTTGCGAGCTCCGCGCTTCGGCCTACCAGGGTCGCCATGCCTACGATTATCCCAGCTCGGGGCCGATGCCCCGAATCAATTAGCGGGCCTCGTACCGTTCGCGGCGGACGGTGGCGGTGCGGCCCCTGATTCCGGCCTGCCGGAGCGCCGCGACCACGTCGTCGGCGGCCGACTCGGGAACCTCGACGAGCGAGAACTTATCGGCGATCTCGATCGTGCCGATGTCCCGCCCGTTGAGGTAGGACTTGCCGGTGATGGCGCCCACCAGGTCCTGCGGCCGGACTCCGGCCGCACGGCCGGTGCCCACGAACAGGCGGGTCGTGCCCGCGGTGGGACCGCGACCACGCCGCGGGCCTCGGCCGTTCGCCCGGAACGGCTCGCGCCCGTTGCCGTTGCGAGCGGTGCCGCCGCGGCGGTCGTCGGACGGCAGCTCGACCTCGGGCAGCTCTTCCTCGTCCCGGGGGGTCCCGCTCGCCTCGTGGGCCAGCTTGACCGCGGCCAGCGCCACCTTGTAGAGGTCGAACTCCGCGCTGAGCGGCTCGACGACGGCCTCGAAGGCGTCAAGGTCGCCGCCCTCGGCCAGGATCTCCCTAAGGGCGGCGCCTGTCAGCTCGAGGCGCCTGGCGCGCAGGTCGGCGACGGTGGGCAGCTTCTCGATCGTGATCGGCTGCTTGGTCACGCGCTCGATGACCTTGAGCATCCGGTGCTCGCGCGGCTCGACCAGGGTGATGGCGGTGCCTTCACGGCCGGCCCGGCCGACGCGCCCGATGCGGTGCACGTACGACTCCGGCGCGCTGGGCACGTCGTAGTTCACCACGTGCGTGAGCTGGTCGATGTCGAGGCCGCGGGCGGCCACGTCGGTGGCCACCAGCAGGTTGATGCTCTGGCTGCGGAGCCTGTTCATCACCCGGTCGCGGTGGTTCTGGTCCATCCCGCCGTGCAGCGCCTCGGCGCGGTAGCCGCGGCCGTTCAGGGACTCGGTCAGCTGGTCGACCTCGTCCCTGGTGCGGCAGAACACGACGGTGGCGGTCGGCGTCTCCAGGTCGAGCACGCGGCCGAGCGCGGCCGCCTTGTGTCCGCGCGGCACGACGTAGGCCGTCTGCCGTACCAGCAGGACGTCGTTCGCCGCCGACTCCTGGCGGCCGAGCTCGACCCGCGCCGGGTTGCGCAGGTGCCGGCGGACCATGCCGTTGATCCGCGGCGGCATCGTGGCCGAGAACAGCGCGGTCTGCCTGGTCTCGGGGGTGCTGCCGAGGATCTCCTCGATGTCGTCGGCGAAGCCCATGTCGAGCATCTCGTCGGCCTCGTCGAGCACGACCATCGCCAGGCCGCTCAGCTTCAGCGTTCCCCGGTTGATGTGGTCGATCGCACGCCCTGGCGTCGCCACCACGACGTCGACGCCGCGCCGGAGCGGCCCCAGCTGCCGGCCAATCGGCTCGCCGCCGTAGACCGCGAGCACCCGCGCCCCCATGTCGCGCGCGTAGCTGTGCATCGCCTCGGCGACCTGCACCGCGAGCTCACGGGTGGGGACGAGGACCAGCGCGAGCGGGTCCGGCCCGCCGCCCTCGGCCAGGATCCGCTGGAGGATGGGCAGCGCGAAGGCGGCCGTCTTGCCCGTCCCGGTCGCCGCCTGCCCGACCAGATCGCGGCCCTCGAGCAGGGGCGGGATCGCGGCCAGCTGGATCGGCGTTGGCTCCTCATAGCCGAGGCCGGACAGGGCACGGCACAGCTCGGGCGCCAGCCTGAGGTCGGCGAACCCGCGCGCCTCCCCGCCGTCACTTTCGGTCATGAACGAACCATCTTGCTCAACAAGCACGTTTTCTACTCCCACACTGGTTTCTGCCCTCGGCCGCGCTGTCGAGGCGCGGCCCGGCCTGGGGCTCATCCAGCGCGGCGGTGACTTTCCTGTCACGTGCTACGTCGCAGTCAAGGCGCTGACATCGAGCTCGGCCGCCGTCGCCGCGGATTGCCGTGGCGACGGACATGACGCGGGCCGACACCATCGATGGGTCGGCCCACTGCTAACTATTGTGCCCTCAATCTCGGAATTGGGGGCACAGAAGACAACTACGACCACAGGCTACAGCCCATCCGGGGTTGAGTTCATTCCCGCCCCCGGTCTTGGCTCACATCTCAACCGAGGTCGGCGCGTCGAGCATGGCGACCGCGAGGTCGGTCAGGATCAGCGTGAACGAAGCCAGCGGGGCGACGTCGCCGCGGCCGGCCTCGCTGTCGTGCTCCCATCGGGCGAGGCCGCTGTTCAGGAACCGGACCGTCAGCGCGACCCGGTCGACGGCCTCAGACTCCGGCAGGTGGCGCAGGTGCGCCACCATGAGCTCGAGCAGTCAAGGCGGCCGGCCTCGACGTGGTCGGCGACTACACGTTGCCGGTCGGGACGACGGACTTCTCCCCCTTCATCGCCGCCGCCAAGGCCTGCGGCGCGGAGCTGGTCGCGGGGCAGCTGGCCCCGGCCGACGGCGCCGCGGTGGCGAAGAAACTGGCTTCGTCCGCCTTCCACCCGCAGGCGGCCTTCCTGGCCGGGACGGCGGACGCCGGCTACCAGTCGCCCGCGCTCGGCCCGCTCGCCCAGGACACGCTGTCGGCGGGCTACTGGAGCCCCGGCCAGGCGTCGCCTGGACAGCTCGCCCTCATCGGCCCCACCCTCGGCAAGAAGTACCCGGGGAGCGCGGGCTACGCTCCGGCCGCGCTCGGCTACGCGGTGGCCGAGGTGCTGACCGACGCGCTCACGGCGGCCGGCAGCGTCAACCCGGCCAGGCTCAACGCCGCGATCGGGCACACCGACGCGCCGACCACCGCCGGACGGGTCACCTTCAGCCAGTTCACGCACACCGCGATCACCGCCTACCACGTCAGCGGGTGAGCCGGGCGGGCGGAGGCGAGACCACGCGACCGTTCGGGATAAAAAGGTCTTTTCTCCCGAACGGACCGTGGTCTTACGTCAGTAGTACCAGGGGAACTGCTGCCAGTCGGGAGCGCGCTTCTCCAGGAACGCGTCCCTGCCCTCGGCGGCCTCGTCGGTCATGTAGGCGAGCCTGGTGGCCTCGCCCGCGAACAGCTGCTGGCCCACGAGGCCGTCGTCGATGGCGTTGAACGCGTACTTCAGCATCCGCTGCGAGGTGGGGCTCTTGCCGTTGATCTTCGCCGCCCACTCGAGCGCGGTGCGTTCCAGGTCGGCGTGCGGCACCACCGCGTTGACGGTGCCCATCCGGTGCCCTTCCTCGGCGTCATAGGTGTCGCCGAGGAAGAAGATCTCCCGGGCGAACTTCTGGCCGACCTGGCGGGCCAGGTAGGCCGAGCCGAAGCCGCCGTCGAAGCTGGCGACGTCGGCGTCGGTCTGCTTGAACCGCGCGTGCTCGCGGCTGGCCAGGGTCAGGTCGCAGACGACGTGCAGGCTGTGCCCCCCGCCCGCGGCCCAGCCGGGCACGACGCAGATGACGA
>Ga0302314_10023672_pt1 | contig 10010 bp, 9 predicted proteins | sample III_Palsa_N2_3_FD_200533 | JGI IMG/M metagenome (GOLD analysis project Ga0302314, IMG submission 200533) | Peat permafrost microbial communities from Stordalen Mire near Abisko, Sweden - III_Palsa_N2_3 | ecosystem: Environmental > Terrestrial > Soil > Palsa > Peat permafrost | place: Sweden...
GTGAAGAGGCGCTCATCATGTTGATGGCAATCAAACGAACCGCCAGCTACGCTCTTTCTGGCGAAGCAACGGCCGACACGGTCACGGCGATGCGCGACACGCTCGACAACAACCGTCGCGGCGTGCGTGCGCTGTTGCCATTCGCGGGTCCCGCGGTGATCGCCTCGGTTGGCTACATGGACCCGGGCAACTTTGCGACCAACATTCAGGCCGGCTCGACCTACGGGTACGAACTGCTTTGGGTGGTGCTGGTCTCGAGCCTCGTGGCGATGCTGTTTCAGGCGATGTCCGCGAAGGTTGGGATCGTAACGGGCCGCAGTCTCGCAGAATTGTGTCGCGACGAGTTTCCGCGTCCGCTCGTCATAGGGATGTGGATCGGTTCGGAAATTGCCGCCATGGCGACCGATCTGGCCGAATTCATGGGCGCGGCGATGGGCATCTCGCTGCTTTTCCATCTTGCGATGGGATGGGGTCTGCTAATCACGGGTGTCATCACGGTCGGCATCCTGACGCTCGATAAAAAAGGCTTCCGTCCGCTCGAAATCGTCATCGCCGCACTGATCACCGTTATCGGTCTGAGTTATCTGTGCGAGCTTGTCATTGCGCCGCCTGACTGGCACGCCGCGATCTTTCATACTTTCGTGCCGCATCTGCACGGCAACGAAGCCTTGATGCTCGCAGTGGGTATCGTCGGCGCAACCATCATGCCGCATACGATTTACCTGCACTCGGGGCTGACGCAGAACCGTGCGCCGGCGCGTAACGATTATCAACGCCGTAAGCTGGTGCGTTTTTCGAACCGCGAAGTGGTGATCGCATTGGGCTTCGCCGGTTTCGTGAATCTGGCGATGGTGACCATGTCCGCTTCCGTCTTCAGCAAGAAGGCGCCAGGCATCTCCGACATCGCGGTGGCCTATCACACCCTGACTCCCGTTCTGGGCACCGGTGCGGCCGCGCTGTTTCTCGTCTCCCTGCTGGCATCGGGCATCTCCAGTTCCGTCGTGGGCACGATGGCCGGCCAGAACATCATGCAGGGCTTTGTCGGATTCAAGACGCCGGTACTCCTGCGACGCCTCATCACGATGGTGCCGGCCGTGATCGTCTGTATGACGTGCAACCCCATGAACGCCATGATCGACAGCCAGATCGTACTGAGCATCATCCTGCCGGTTCCGCTCGTCGCTCTCGTCGTCCTGTCGTCGCGCCGCTCAGTGATGGGCGGGTTTACGGCGGGCCGCAAGCTGGTCGGCATCGCTGTCGTCGCCACCGGCGTAATTCTGTCCCTGAACGTGATGCTTATCTGGCAATCCGTCGTCTCGTAAGAGTGCACGGGTACGAAGAGCGACCTCGTGGCGGGCGCTCAAGGTGGCAATCGTTTGTGTTTCTCGAGCCGCATCGTCAGGAGGTGGAAGATCCATGCCCGTATGCACCTTGTCGATCCCCGTCAAATGTTCGAGCCGCTCGCCGCCCTCGGTTAGAAGAAACTGCCGGAAATCGACGGCTGAGGGTGGCAGATGGCGGTCCGCGCGATGGACCACGCACCAGTGGCGCTTAAGCGGAAAACCCTGCACGTCGAGTACCTTGAGCAGACCAGCGCGCACTTCGGATTGAACGGCCTGCGCCGATATAAAGCTGATACCCATGCCTGCCATGACCGACTGCTTGATCGCTTCGGCGCAACCGATCTCCATGAAGCGCGGCGACGATGCCTGGCTGCGGAACGTATCGTTGGCAGCACTACGCGTGTCGGTACCGCTCTCCCTCACGAGCAGGCATTCGAGTGCGATGCGCGCATAGGGAATGTCATGTTCGTCAGCGAGCGGATGTGTCGGGGCGCACACCAGTACGAACGAACTCGGTGCGAACGTCTCGGCTACGATGGCCGGGTCATCCGGCGCGTGCACCATCACGGCGAGATCGATCTGGTCGCTTCGCAGCAAGCCGATGAGCTGATCGCGACTACGCACCGTCATGTCGAGATCGATATGACTCCTGCCCTGCATGAATGCGCCGATCAGACGCGGAAAGAAATAGCTGCCCGAGGTAATCAGTCCAACCCGCAGACGCTGCGCGTCGCCGCTCCGCAGGTTCGCTATCGACTGCTCGGCGGCTTTCAGATCCGCCAGAATCACCATGCTATGACGCAGTAGCAGCTTGCCGGCGTCGGTGAGCAGGATCCGCCTGCCTACATGGCTAAACAGCGGCACCCCCGCTTGATCCTCCACCTGCTTCACCTGCATCGATACGGCCGGCTGGGTGAGGTGCAGATCTTCGGCTGCCCGGGAAAAGTTCAGATTGCGCGCAACACTTTCGAAAGCCTTTAGTTGTCTGATTGTTATATTTTTCATATGAAGTCATGTCTCCTATACTGGAACATATTGACTCCTCCAACAAACTCCGGAGGCACTGCGTGGCAGTGTAGCGTCGGCGACGAATTGCCGCATGCAAAGGCGTATTACGTTTGTAATCGTCGCGCGCATAATATGATTTAACAGTGCATATATCAGCGTTGACGGACCACCAAACCTCACGGTCAGTTGCCACTCACCCTGATCTCCGGGGTAGACAACGCACCTTCGTTAAGCTGGCCGGGTGGCAGGCGCTTCGGTATGGAGCGCACGTGCGTGGACCGCTGTCGCTGTCAGAAGCAGAGTCCGCGGGGATTTAAGGTGTAAATGTCTCGAACCGCGCGGTTGAACAGCGCTGACGCGCCCCGGCAAGCCAGCCTGTCCGCTTGCCGACCCGAGCGCAACCGCTATCGCGTGTGGGGGCTCCCTGGAAGAGGTCGCCGAAAATAAATGCTGGACGTACTTGCGCACAGGCAGAGCGATGCGACATTAGCGGATCGCTCTCTCGCCGTTCCAGGCATGATTCACCCCTGATTTCCAGGGTATTTATTAACAGCAACCGCTGTTGCGCCTTGGGCCTCGCGCTCTGGGCGTGATCCACAAGACAGGCAAGCCATTGCCTGTTGATTTCGGGTGGTTAAGCGCCGCCGCCCGCGCGATTCAGAAACTGCGGCACAAGTTTCACACTTCGCTGACACAGCTTTCGCTTTCGGTGGCACCACGGCATCGCGGTTGCCGGTCAGTCGCGCCTCGCCAATCCCGGGATTCTTGAACACATAACTACGTGCTACACATAAGTGCGTGTTATACACTGCGTTCATTCTGGATGCAGGTACCATCATGGCCGAAACCGTCAATTTCACCGGTGCAGTCGATCGCGACCTGCTCAAGCGCGCCAAGATTCTCGCTGCCAAATTGGATACGTCGGTGAACGCGCTGTTCAACGCCGAGTTGCGCTATCTGGTCGAGACGTTTGAGGCAGCGGAAGCCAGCGGCAACCAGAACTTTCGCACCCTGATCGATCTCTCGCTCGGCCGCATCGACGACAAGCAGGCGATGAATGCGCTGGGCATCGACACCGACGAAGACCTGTTCGTGCTCATGCCTCAGGCCCACCTGCCGATGCCACGGCTGCCGGAGTTGAGCACACGTCGCATGGTCGACGACCGGAACGCGCTGCCGAGATAGCGGATGGCAACCGACACGACGGTTACCCTGCTTCCTGATGCTGGGCACCTGATCACGCTCGCCTGCGCAGATGCCCTCGATCTGCTGCTGAAACCCGGCTGGTCGACATGGTGCTGAACGAAGTCACACGCAACGAGACGCCAACAAGCGCACGTCCGCCGCATGGACGCGTGACAGTGGCGTTGCGGTTGTCGAAACGAAGGTCTGTCACCGCTACTTGCAGTCCCGTCCCGTACCGACCCACCCGGCCGCAAGGCAAATCTCCGTGAACTCGCGATACAGGAAGCGATGAACGAGTTTGGCCTTGTTGCCGAACGAACCGGCGTCTTTCTGTTCGAGGACCACAAGATCGTCCGCACCAGCTTCCTGTTGCCGGATAACTGCCGCACGGTCTCAACCCGCGCGTTCCTGCTGTTCCTTCAGCAGCAGGGTCTGATCGAATCGGCAGCCGATATCGAACGCCAGGCGATTCGGGCCGGGCGGCATTTCTCGCAGATTCGGTTTCCGCCGGAATAGCGCGACTGTTGCCCGATCACACACCCGCTCCAGCAAAGCACGGTGTCGTAGACTTCCGGATTCAAACACTGGATGACATGAAGAACCGCAAAAACGAGCAGGCGGCTCGTCGGCCGCGACAGGCAGAGCGCGGCCGAGGCCGTGTCAAAACTCAAAATCACAGAGTTTTGGGGAGTTGCTTTACCCCTCCCAAGGTCCCTCGGAGCCGACGTAGAGCGTTTTGGCAAGCCGCTTTTTGCGCTTAGCCGACGCGGTGTGCGTTTTGACACGGTCTGGGCCAGTTGCTGCCGTTCGCCAGTCCCACGAAGCCGTCACTCGAACGGCTGGTTCGCTCGGAAACCTGCCCGACAGCCCACCGAGTACTTTTCGGTCTTTGCAGCCGTTGGCCCTCGACAATGGAACGGGCGGTATCGGTCTGCGGCCATTGATGAACGGGCGGCGGAAAAAAGCGCCAGGCCTGCCCGAAATGCTTGCGCTGGCGTACTGTTAAATTTGGCAGACAAATAATGTTCTGTTATACCCTTTGGGTTGGTGTCGATGCTTATGCACCGGCTTTCGACACGTCGTTCAACAAAACTTCGCCCCAGCCACGGTGAGAAGAGCCCTCTCTCGACGCACGCTTCGAGGGGTCGGGATGCAGCGCGGCGCGGCGGAACTGACGTGTAACCTACGGTTGTCGCCCATGCATAGCCAAGCCATCAGATGTGTCTTGCTTCTCGTATGCGGATGCATGCCCGTTACGAACACTTACGCCGCCGATTCGATCGGCGCGGTCAAGACCATCAAAGGAGCGGTACATATTGAGCGCGCCGGGCAGAACCAGGATGCTGCGGTTGGCAGCGAGGTGCTTGGCAGCGACCGCATCGTGACGGGTCCCAGCTCCTCCGTCGGCATTACGTTGCGCGACAACACGCTGTTATCCGAAGGAGCCAATTCCATTCTCGAACTCAACAAGTTCGCATTCAACACCACTACCTACCAGGGGACGCTCGACGCCACCATCAGGCGCGGCTCGCTCGCCGTCGTGGATGGCGAGATCGCAAAGGCAAACCCGGAATCGGTACGCTACAGCACTCCGACCACCACGCTGGGCGTGCGCGGCACCGAATTCATCATCGAAGTCGGCGGCGAGAGCGAGAGCGGGCGTTGAAAGCGTCCATCTGGTGCGACCGGTTGAGACCGGCGGCGTTAGTCATCGCAACCTGCCTCTGCGCGTGCAGCTCGACGCCGGACAGGATCACCTTGTTGCCGGATCCGGAGGGTAGCGTCGGCGCCGTCGTCGTCAAGAGCACCAACAAAACGCAAGTGATCGACACCGCATATGCCCAGGCCAGTGTTGCGAGGAACGGTGCGATCGAAGTGACCACAGGGAACCCGTCCGACGTGCAGGGACGCTACGGCGATCTGCTTGCCGCGCGTCCCCCGCGCCCCATGACGTTCACAATCAACTTTCTGTTCGACTCCGCTACCCAGCTAGCCCCGGACTCGGCGGCCACTGTCACGAAGCTGAAGACTGCGCTGGCAACGTGGCCCGCTCCCCACCTCACGGTGGTTGGTCATACCGATTCGGCGGGTTCCGACGAGTTCAACGACAGGCTCTCGATGCGCCGCGCGCAGACTGTCGCCGCATTCCTCGTCAAGGCAGGCATACCCGCGCAGCAAATCGAAACCGCCGGACGCGGCAAGCGCGAGCCGGTCGCGCACACGGCAGACGGCGTGCCGAACCAGATAAACCGCCGCGTCGTGATCACCATTCAGTGATCCGTACTATGGCGCGCTGCCTCGCGTGATCGTCGCCTCTTTGCCGCCACAGACATGAAGCGCTATCGCAACACATCGCTCACCCTGATCAGACGCATGCTCAGAGCGCGCAAGGGGCGGCCCTGGGCGCTCGTCGTGCTATTCACCCTCGTCCTGCTTGACCTGTGCGGCGAATGGCCGGCCAATGTGGCGCGTCCCGCCTTTCTCAATACGTTCAACGAAGTGCTCCCGGATGCCTTCGGTTCGGCACGGCAGCTGCTGTTTGACCACTACCAGCGCCGCTTTCCGCGCGTGCCCACGACGCAGCCGGTGATCATCGTCGAAATCGACGACAAGACGCTCGAAACCGTTGGTCAATGGCCTTGGCCGCGCAACCGGCTGGCGAACCTCGTCGATGCGATCGCCGCACAGAAACCGCTCGCGATCGGTCTCGACATCTACATGCCGGAGTTCGATCAAACCTCGCCGGGCAAGGTAGCCGACAATCTGCCGCCCTCGGCGGCGGACATCGCCACCCAGTTGCGGGCATTGCCGAGTCACGAGCGCATTCTCGCCACCTCGTTGCGCGCGGCGCCGACCATACTCGGGGCGGCTGCCTTCGATCACGCCACCTCCACGACCAGTACGGACCTGCTGAGCACGCCCATACTCGTGCATGGCCCGGACCCGATGGACAAAATACAGCGCTTTCACTACGTGCTGGCAAGCCTGCCAGAACTGCAGGGCGCGGCGCACGGCCAGGCGATGCTGAACGTGGCCCAGGAACAGGGCACGGTGCGCCGGATTCCGCTCATCATGGGTATCGGCGACAAGATGGTTCCCGGCCTGCCGATCGAGATGCTGCGCGTCGCCACCGGCTCGCCCGCAGTGGACGTGTATGCCGACGAGGCAGGCGTGCAGGCTGTGGGCGTCGCGGACGTGCGGGTGCCCACGCAGCCTGACGGTGACATCTGGCTGTATTTCGCATCGATTCAGGCGACGCAGCAACGCTATGTGTCGGCAAGCGATGTTCTGCAAGGCAAGGTCGATGCGACGCGCTTTCGTAACAAGCTGGTGCTGGTCGGCCTGACGGGCACCGGCCTGACCGACACGCGCACCACAGCGCTCGGCGAGCTGGTGCCGGGCATCGAAATTCAGGCGCAAGGCATCGAAGCGATCTTCGAAGGCCGTCTCCTGCGCAGGCCACTCTGGCTCCAATGGGCGGAAATCGGCTTCATCGTGGCGTTCGGCCTGGTGCTCATCTGGTACGTGCCGCGCACGGATTCGCGGATCGCGTTATTCATCAACACGGTGCCGAAGGCATCCGCGATCCTGGGCCTGTTGCTGAATCTGTTGACGTTTTCCGTCTGCATCGCGTTGTTCAAGTATTTCGGCCTGCTGGCCGATGCGACTTCCGCCTTCATCATCCTTTCCGCAGTCATCGGCAGTTTTTTCTCCACCTCGGTGTTGCCCCAGCAGACGCGAAACCGGCCTGACAACACCCGACCGCAAACCTCCCAGGACGATGACCGCACGGGCAACAACGCGGCTGGCTAATACGTATCCGTCAGCGGAACCCGTCGGCGTAGTTCTCCGCGGCTAGATGTCGACGATTTTTCGCAGTAAGGCGTAGGAAACACGCCAGTGACCGTCGGTGTCATTGACGGCAATCGAGGCCGTCTTCGCATTCAGCCGAACGATGATGCCGACGCGTTCGCTCAGGTGCTTGTCGGTGAAGCCGACCGTGTCGCCGATGAAGAACTCTTCGCGCTGTGTTCTCGACGGCGGTGCCGGTTCGACGTGAGGCTGACCAGTTGAAGTTTGCGGGATGACCGCAGCATAGAGCACGCCCCAGCGGCGTCGGGTTGCGCTGTCCTGAATCACCGCCTGTGTCTGCCGAAGTTCAACGATCGTGCCTTGTGCCGGCGGCCCGAGCGGGTTGTCACCGATGTAGTTGACGGACATCCCAAGATGCAGGCGTTGACGTATTTCGAGAATACGTCTCGGGTCATCAAGCAACTTGCCGATAGCAAGATAGAGGCGATACAACTCGGCGCTAGGCGCCTGTCGAAGGGAATCGAGAATGTCCATGGTGTAGAGGTGTTCTAACGGGCGAGCGGCAAGAGCTCGTGCACGCGATTGACGGGATACGACGGCAATTGCTCAAGCGTTCGTTCGAGCCACGCGTAGGGCTCTATACCGTTGAGGCGAGCCGTCCCGATGAGTGAATACATCGTTGCTGCTGCACGGACGCCTCGTGGTGAACCTGCAAACATCCAGGACCGTCCCAGGGCAATCGGCCTGATTTGTCTTTCAAGAGCATTGTTGTCCGGCAGGAGGACGCCGCTCTCGGTATATCGGATCAGCGCCTTCCAATGTCGCAACGCATAACCGAAGGCCTTGGCGAGCGGCGCTTGCGGGAGCAAGCCGATGCTGTTTGCCTCTAGCCATCGACGAAACTGCGCAAGCACTGGCAATGCCTCGGTTTGCCGGGCTGCAAGTTTGATGTCTGGCGTTTGATCTTTAACCCGAGACTCAATTGCATACAGCCTGGCGATCCACTGCAGGGCTTGCGCTGCGAGTCCTGGGCCTTTCTGAGCCGTGGCAATCTCGAAGAACCGTCGGCGGCAATGGGCCCAGCATCCGACCTCGATGATATCGCCTCGCTCGTAAAGCGCACCATGTCCGCTATACGCGTCGGCTTGCAAATAGCCTTTGTATTCGTTCAGGTACAGCAGCGGATGTGCTCCCGCACGTGACTCAGCGAATTCGAACACGACCGCCGGCGGGTGGTCGACCCAGACGCCGCTCTCGTTTCGCTGGCCCGCGCCAAGGTAGCCCCATAATCGCGCTGTACGCGTTGAGGGATGGCCTCGTTCGAGCAAAGGTAGCGTCGTGTCGTCCACGTGCATTCGCGGTGCCTTCAACTGGTGTGCGCGCAACCCGGGCAGCAGTACCGAGAGTAGCTCAGCCGATGCCAGTTTCCATTCGCACAGCGTAGCTCGCGGCAAGTACACGCCACGGCGCGCGTAGCGCATTTCCTGGCGATTCAATGGCAGATGATCGACATAGGTATTGACCAGCACATTGGCGAGCAGGCTCGCGCTGGCATTACTCCTGGGCAGCGGCGATGGCTGAGCGCTTGCAGTCACGATGGTCGACTCGCCATCCTTCTTCGCCACGTATTTGAATCGGACGTGCTCAATGACAGTGAGTCTGGACGGCTCGTAATGCAGTGTCTCGCTGCGCTCCTCGCCGATGCGTTCGAGCGTATCGAACGCCATCTTCTCGTCATCGCCCAGATCGTATTCGACGCGTGCGCGCGGCAGGTCCTTCGGTAAAGCAGGACGCCCTTTGCGGATGTGGCCCTCCACGGGCACTACGTCGGCCGCGGGCGGTACCGGCAGATCCGTGGTGGCATCAAACAGCTCGGCCTGGCCCGCCAGGCGTTCGGAGCTCACGCCGAAGCGCGCCCGGTTCAACTGCGCAATCTGATGCTGGAGGATTTCCAGTTGCTCCCACAACACTCGTGCAAGCCGGTTCTGTTCGAGCGCGAATGCTTGCAGCGCATCGGGCTCGACAGGAAGATCGGCGACAGTGATGGCGTTGGGTGGCATGTGCCCATGATGCCTAACTCGAGCGACGTTTACAAGCTCGGGTTCCCGCAGGAGCACATCACGTCACACGCGTCACCGCCATGGTGTGATGTGGCTCTCGCGCCGGAATCTCGATGCCTTCTAGCCATGCGTTGAGCTCGGCAAGGGTGAAGCCGCGCTGAGCGAGTAACGACGGTGACGGGAAACGGCCTCGTTCAAGCCGCTTATACCAAAGAGCGAAGCCAGTGCGGTCCCAATAAAGAATCTTTACCTTGGAGCGGTCGCGCGCAACGAAGACGAACCGGTTGCCCGATGCGGGCTTCTGGGCAAGCAGCGGCTCGACGAGATAAGACAGGCCATCGATCGCCTTGCGCATGTCGACCGGGTCGCGACAGATGTAAGCGCGAACGTCCGAGGCAATCAGCACCGGCCACCTCCGAGTTGTCCAAGCACGAAGCGCACAATGCGCTCGGCGTGAACGCCGCTCAGTTCGATGTGAACGCCGCTCAGTTCGATGCGAACGCCGGCGAGCGAGAGCGTCACCCGGTCACACGAGGGCGATGCCTCAGCCGCTGGCGTTGCTACGGACGGGCCCCGGGGCCCGAGTTCAACATCCGAATTG
>Ga0302314_10023673_pt1 | contig 10010 bp, 12 predicted proteins | sample III_Palsa_N2_3_FD_200533 | JGI IMG/M metagenome (GOLD analysis project Ga0302314, IMG submission 200533) | Peat permafrost microbial communities from Stordalen Mire near Abisko, Sweden - III_Palsa_N2_3 | ecosystem: Environmental > Terrestrial > Soil > Palsa > Peat permafrost | place: Sweden...
AGCCGCCTGGACGCGGTGGTCTATCGCTCCAAGTTCGTGCCGACCGTCTTCGCCGCCCGCCAGTTCGTCAACCACGGCCACGTGCTGGTGAACGGCAAGCGCGTCAACATCGCCTCCTATCGGGTCAAGGCCGGCGACATCGTCTCGGTGCGCGAACGCTCGCGCAACATGGCGCTGGTGCTGGAAGCGATCCAGTCCTCCGAGCGCGACACGCCCGACTATCTGGAAGTCGACGGCAAGGGCCTGTCGGTGAAGTTCATCCGCATGCCGGACCTGGCCGAAGTGCCCTACCCGGTGAAGATGGAACCCAACCTGATCGTCGAGTTCTACGCCTCGTAAGAAACCAAGGAATTCCGCAAGAAGGGCTCTCGCCATGACTGTCAGAGTCTTCGCGGGGGCCCTTTTTGCTGGGGCCCTCATCGCGAGGGCGGCCGTCGCCGCCGAGCCCACGCCGCTCGATCCAGCCGCGCTGGCCTACAAGCTCCCCGCTCAGATCGACTGGAAGGGCGACCCCGCCAAGGGGCAGCAGAGCGCCGTCCTGGTCGGCGATCCGGCCAAGCCCGGCCTCTACGTCATGCTGGTCAAATGGCTGCCGCACAATATGAGCCGGCCGCACTGGCATCCCAACGACCGCTATGTGGTGGTGATGTCGGGCGTCTGGTGGGTCGGCACGGGCAGGACCTACGACCCCGACCACACCACCCCCATCCCCGCCGGAAGCTTCGTCACCCACTTCGCCAAACAGATCCACTACGACGGCGCCAAGGATGACCCGGTGGTGCTGGAAATCGTCGGCGAAGGCCCCGCGACCACCGTGCCGGCGCGCTAGCGATTGAGGGGGTGGACGACCGGCGAGCCGTGCAGCCTCAGGGCTTCGCCACCATCAGCCAGACGATCCCGAGGACGGCGGCGAACGCCGGCCACCCGAACGCAAACCACAGCCTGTAGAGCCGGTGATATTCAGCGGGCAGCGGCTCGCCGTGGTCAGCGGCGGCGAGCGCCAGGTCGCGCATGCGTGACTGCATCCAGACCACCGGCAGCCAGAACACCCCGGTGAGGAGGTACAGCGCCAGGCTCAAGCCGATCCATCCGCTCAGGATCGGGTATCCGGCCATCCACGCCAAGGCCAGACCCGTGACCGGCTGGACGATCACCGCGCTGGCGGTGAAGACAAAGTCGGCGATCACCACCACCCGCGCCGTCTGGGCGATGAACCGGGCGTCGCCGGTGCGATGGGCCATGACCATGAAGAAGGCGATGCCGGCGCCGGTCCCGAGCAGCACCGTGGCGCCGATCATGTGCAGGGTTTTCAAGACCAGATAGACCACCTCAACGATCCTCCGTGATCGCCAGCGCTACGATCGCCAGCAGGGCGGTAGGCAGTATCTTCAGGAGCGGGCCGAAGGGATCGCTCCAAAGGTCAGGGCGTAGGATCGAGCCGGCGGCGAGGTAGGCGGCTGAAACCAGCAGGGCGCCTTGTAGGGCGAGCATCGATGTGCGCCGGACGGCGATGCCGGCGCCGATCGCAAGGTCGATGATCGATCCGCCGATCACCAGCGTGACGGAGACGGTGTGCGGCAGCTGCGGCGACAGGGCCCGGACCGCGGCCGTGAACCCGACGGTCAGGCTGATCAGACCCGACGCCGTCCAATAGGCGGCCAGCGTGATCAAGGCCGCCGGCTTGATGAAATAGAGCCGCGCGAACCAGCGTTCCTGGACGCCGGAGGGCCAGCCGGCCAGCAGGCCGTCAAGGGTCCGCGGTTCCAGTCCCAACGCCGCTTTCGCCGGCCCAGGATCGCCTGTCACCCCGGCTGCGAGCTGGGCGATCGAGGTGGTGCGCATCGGACTTCGCCACCCCAGCACCGCCAGTCCGTCGGCGACATGTCCGGCGATCCCGGCGAGCCAATCGGGCGCGGCGATGATGGGCGCGGGCTTCAGTCCAAGCCATGCCCGCAAAGCCACGATGATCTGCTGCAGGCTCGTCACCTCGGGACTCACCAGATCGAGCGCCTGGCCGGTGCGGGTCGTCGGTAGCAGCGCTCCTGCCACCGCCTCTGTAACATCGTCGATCGAGACGACCTGGACGGGGCTAGCCAGGTAGGCGAGCGCTACCACGCCCGGGGCGCCGGCCAGGCCTCTCAGGAGCGCGGTTCCGCCATAGGCGGCCGGGGCCAGGACCAGACCGGGACGCAGAATCAGCCACTCCAGTCCAGTGCGTCGGAGCGCGGCTTCGCCGTCGAGCTTGGTATCGTTGAAGCGCGTCGCACGGCCCGGCGCCACGCCGGCGGCGGAGATCAGCACCACGCGGCGAACGCCGGCTGGTTCGCACGCCGCATAGAGCGCGGCGGCGGCCTCCACGTGCACGGCGGCGAGATCGTCCTGGGGGCTGTCCTGCAGAGCGCCGGCGCAATTGACCACCGCATCGACGCCCTCGACCACCGAGGTCCACGCGTCGGGCGTTCGCATCTTCCTCAGGTCGCCCCGAACCCAGCGGGCCCAGGGCATGCTCCGCCGCGCGGCGTCGAGATTGCGGCCCAGCGCGACGATATCGTGGCCGTCCGTATGCAGTCTTGCGACGACGTACGATCCGATCAGTCCGTTGCCGCCGAGTACAAGAACCCGCATCCGTCACGCCCCAGCCCAAGGCCTAGTCTGGCGGCCCGGCGCCCGCTCGGCAATGTCACCCGGCCAGATACTCTAGCTTCCGCGGCAGGCGTTCAGCGCATGCGAGATATCCCGCCCGAACAGCCGGCCTTGCGCTTATGGCAGCTTCGACGAGTGATGGGTGACGATCTCAAGCTGACGGGTATTGGTGTCGAGGCGGTAGACAAAGGTGAACCGAGATGGGGCGACGGTTGGAGGCTTGCCCGTATCGCGCCAGCGGAAGGTGTAGAAACCCGACACCGCGCCGCCGGTGGGAAAGAGGTCGAACTTGTCCGGAATGGTCCTCGACTGGTCGGAGGTCACGCTCAATTCCGGATGGTCGAGCAGGCCGACAAAGTAGGTCGTGATGTTGGCCCGTCCTTGGAACGGCGCAGGTTTCAAGGTCGAGAGCAGCAGCGAGTCGTGCTGTGCATAGAGCCGGCCGACGTCGCCGGGGACGCCAGGCTTTGCGTTGACGGCCACGTACCAGCGGCGCAGGGCGCAACTGACGTCGCTCGCCGTCACCGGCGCGATAACCATGGGGCGGCAATCGCGTTGCTGGGCCTGTGCCCCGCCGGCGGCGAACAGGACGAAGGCGGCGATCAGGGCGCGGCGTCCAAACACTGCAGTCTCCGAGCGTAGGTGATGAGAATGCAACTCTGAGTGATGTCGTCGAAAATGTCTACCGGGAATTCTCCGTGCCGGCCCCTACCCCGGTCCCGTGACGGATGTCCGAAGCGTCACCCCGCCAACGCCGCCTTTTCCCATTCCAGGAAGTCCGGCTGCTCCAGCAGCGCCTCGTTGTAGGTCGCCGCCACGCCGGTATCGCCGAAATCGCTGAGCCGCACGCCATAGCTGCGGAACCGCGTCGCGACGGGAGTGAAGAAGGCGTCGGCGATGGACCAGGCGCCGAGCAGGAAGGGGCCGCCGGCGCCGTAGCGGCCGCGCAGGTCGCTCCACAGGCTGACGATGCGGCGGATGTCGGCGTGGGTCGCCTCGGACAGCTCGACCTCGCTCTTCAGCGACAGGTCCATCGGGCATTCCCCACGCAGGGAGGCGAAGCTCGAATGCATCTCGGCGACAGCGGCGCGGCCTAAGGCGCGGGCCGCGGGATCGTCCGGCCACAGCTTCGCGGCCGGGAACGTCTCCGCCAGGTATTCGCAGATCGCCAGCGAGTCCCAGATCGTCAGCTCGCCATCCTTGAGCACGGGCACACGGCCGGACGGCGAGACCTTAGCCACATCGTCGGACGTGCCCACTTCGCGCAGCTGGACCACGGTTTCAGTGAACGGCGCCCCCGTGCGCTTCAGCGCCAGCCAGGGCCGCAGGGACCAGGTCGACCAGACCTTGGTGCCGATGATGAGTTCCATGGGCCTCTCCTTCGCATAACCGACATAAGACGGCTTTGCCGCGTCCGCCTTGTCGGGCTAGATGCGGCCAGCCGTACAAGAACACTCGCGGCGTGGGGAGGGTGCATTTCGATGGTCGATGTAACGCCGGACGCGTTGGAGACCGGCAACGCCGCCTCCCGCTACTCGCCCGCCTACAAGAACCTGGTGCTGACGCTGCTCACGTTGGCCTACACGCTCAACTTCATCGACCGCACCATCATCGCCACCATCGGCCAGGCGATCAAAGTCGACCTGAAGATCACCGACACCCAACTGGGCCTGCTAGGCGGCTTTTCCTTCGCCATCCTCTACACCGTCCTGGGCATACCGATCGCGCGGCTGGCGGAGCGGTGGAACCGGGTCTCAATCATCTCGCTCGCTCTGCTGATCTGGTCAGGCTTCACCGCCCTGTGTGGGGTCGCGGTAGGCTTCGGCCAGCTGATGATGTTCCGCGTCGGCGTCGGGTTCGGCGAGGCGGGGCTGTCGCCGCCGGCCCATTCGCTGATCAGCGACTATTTCGATCCCAAGAAGCGGGCCTCGGCCCTGTCGGTCTATTCCTTCGGCATCCCGCTCGGCACCATGTTCGGCGCCGCCCTCGGTGGCTGGCTGGCCAAGACCTATGGCTGGCGCGTGGCCCTGATGGTGGTCGGCGCGCCGGGCATCATCATGGCCATTCTGGTCAAGACGTTGATCAAGGAGCCGCCGCGCGAAGCCGCGGCGCCCAGGCTGTCGGTCTCCAGCGAACTCAGCGAACTGGCCTCGGTGGCGGGCAAGCTGTTCCTGAGCTGGCCGGTGCTGAACATGATCCTGGGGGTGACCCTGGTCTCCTTCGCCGGCTACGGCGCCGGCCAGTTCGCGCCGCCCTTCTTCATCCGCAGCTTCGGCCTCGACTATGCCCAGGTCGGCCTGATCATCGGCCTCATCGGTGGATTCTCATCTGGCGTCGGCACCCTGGTCGGCGGCTTCACCACCGATTGGGCCAGCAAGAAGAGCGGCGTCTGGTACGCCCTGATTCCGGCGATCGGGGTGCTGATCTCCGCGCCCATCTATATCGCCGCCTATTCCTCATCGACCTGGCAGACCGCGGCCCTGATCCTGCTGCTGCCCGGCATCTTCGCCTACACCTACCTCGGCCCCACCTTCGGCGTGGTCCAGAACGTCGTCGGCGCCCGCCAGCGCGCCACCGCGACGGCCTTGATGTTCTTCGTCCTGAACATGATCGGCCTGGGCTTCGGCCCACCCTTCATCGGTTGGGTGATCGACCACATGGCCCAGTTTGGCTTCACCCATCCTGGCCACCACAGCATCTTCTCCGCCATCGCCGGCGCCTTCGGCGAACCGGCGTCGAGCCCGGACTTCGCCAAGGCCTGCCCGGGCGGGATCGCACCCAAGACGGCGGGGGCGGCGGCGGCCGGCGCCTGCAAGGCGGCGCTGATCACCGCAACCCGGCAGGGGGTGATCATCGGCTACGCGTTCAACATCTGGGGCTCGTTCCACTACTTCCTGGCCTCGTTCGGGATCGTCGGCGCCCTGGCCAAGGCCAAGTCCGGCGCCGCGGCTTGATGCCGACAACTTGACCAGGATGGCGGGGGGCGCCACTACGCGGCTTTAAGGAGCCCGATTCCGGATGATCCCCCGCTATACCCGCTCCGAGGCCGCCGCCATCTGGGCGCCGCAGACCAAGTTCCGCATCATGTTCGAGATCGAGGCCCATGCTGCGACCGCGATGGCCGAGCTCGGCGTCATCCCCAAGCGGGCCGCAGAGGTGATCTGGGAAAAGGGCCGCGATGCGGTGTTCGACGTCGACCGCATCGACGAGATCGAGCGGGAGGTGAAGCACGACGTCCTCGCCTTCACCACCCACGTCACCGAGATCGTCGGTCCCGAGGCGCGCTTCCTGCACCAGGGCTTGACCTCGTCGGACGTCAACGACACCACCCTGGCGGTCCAGCTCTGCCGCGCCACCGACCTGTTGATGGAAGATGTCGAGCTGGTGCTGGCGGCGATCAAGCGCCGGGCGATGGAGCACAAATACACCCCCACCGTCGGCCGCAGCCATGGCATCCACGCCGAACCCACCACCTTCGGCCTGAAGCTGGCCGGCCACTACGCCGAGTTCGTCCGCGCCCGCGAGCGGCTGGCCATGGCCCGGTTCGAGATCGCCACCTGCGCCATCTCCGGCTCGGTCGGCACCTTCGCCCATGTCGACCCGCGCGTGGAAGCCTATGTGGCCGAGAAGATGGGCCTCGTGGTCGAGCCGGTCTCGACCCAGGTGATCCCGCGCGATCGCCATGCCGCCTATTTCGCGACGCTGGCGGTGGTCGCCTCTTCGATGGAGCGGCTGGCCACCGAGATCCGCCACCTGCAGCGCACCGAGGTGCTGGAGGCCGAGGAGCCGTTCGAGGTCGGCCAAAAGGGCTCGTCCTCCATGCCGCACAAGCGCAACCCGATCCTGACCGAGAATCTCACTGGCCTGGCGCGCCTGGTGCGCTCGGCGGTGGTCCCGGCGCTGGAGGACGTCACCCTCTGGCACGAGCGCGACATCAGCCATTCGTCAGTGGAGCGCGGCATCGCCCCGGACGCCACCGTCCACCTGGACTTCGCCCTGCGCCGGCTGGCCGGCGTGATGGAGCGGCTGGTGATCTATCCGGAGAATATGCTGAAGAACCTCAACCGCCTCGGCGGCCTGGTGTATTCGCAACGCGTGCTACTGGCCCTGACGCAGAAGGACCGCAGCCGCGAGGGCGCCTATGCCGCGGTCCAGCGCAACGCCATGAAGGTCTGGCGCGGGGAGGGGAACTTCATCGACCTCCTAAAGGCCGACCCGGACGTGCGTCCGCACCTGACCGACGCCGAGCTCGAAGACCTGTTCGACCTGGGCTACCACTTCAAGCACGTGGATACGGTGTTTGACAGGGTGTTCGGGAAGGGATGAGGGCTACCAGAGCCGGCTGACGCCGAAATCGTCGAACACGGCCTCATTGGTGACGAGGATCAGGTTCTCGACGATGGCCTGGGCGATCAGAAGTCTGTCAAACGGGTCCTTATGCGAGATTTGAAGGCCGCCCGCCAAGGTGGCGTGTCTGATCGAAATGCTCAACGAAGCAAAGCCTTGCTCTTCGATGATCGCCTCGAAATCCTGAGCCAGTCGTTCAGCTTCGACGAGCTTTCCGAGGCGGAACTTGGTGGTGACCTCCATAGCCGACACGGCGCTGATCAGGATTTCGTTTTTGGCGTCGGCGATCGCTGCTTGCGCCTCAGACCCCAATTTCTCATCGCCGCCGATCCACCAGATCAAGGCGTGCGTGTCGAGAAGAAGCCTCACTCCTCTCCCCAGGCCGCAAGCTCGTCGTCAGGCAGGGGGTCGAAGAATCGATCGTCGATCGAGACCAAGCCCTTGAGCGCACCAAATCGCCGACGGTTGATCGGGGTTACAGGGACCAAACGAATCGCCGGGGTCTTGCCACGCGCGATTACAACCTCACCGCCGTTTTCGACTTCCGCCATCAGCTTGGAAAGCTGCGTCTTGGCTTCATGAACCGTGACGATCTTCATGGGCACGCTCCTTAGCCACCCACTTAGCTAATCACGTTTCCCAAAAAAATCAATCTCGCGAGGCGGCTGTTGCCCCTCACGAGCCCGCTTCGATCTGTCCCCGCGCCAGGGCCTGGAACTCGTTCATCTTGCCGCGCACATAGTCGGCGGTGATCTTCAGGCCGGCGCCGGTCAAGTCTCGGGCCACCTTCTGCACCGGCGCGTCGCCGTCGCCGTAGCCTCGTTCCGAGGCCGCAACGGCCGCCGCGTAATCCTGCAGGTGATCCTCTTCCAGGCCCATCAGGCCGCCCGCCCACAGGCCCAGCAGCCGGCTCCCACGGGACTCGACCTGGCTCTCGTGGTCTTCCGCAAGCTTGCGCGGCTCCCCAGCCGCATGGGTCGCGAGAATAGTCATCGATAAGCCCCTCACTGAGCCTGAAGCTTAAGGGACGGCGGGGCCGGTTTCAATCGAAGACCGTGCGGTCATTCGTCCCTTGTGTCATGCAGCCGGCCATAATCGACGATCCGGTTGCCCTGGTCATCCAGATGCAGGATGTCTTCAAATCGTTGATTCCACAGGATTTCATCAGGCAGATAGGAATGCCGGGCGTGAATCCGCTGGGCGAAAATGTCGTCGGCCCCGCTCAGCACAATGACAATTTCCGCCTGCCAGGCCTTCAGGTCCTCCAGGGTTGCGCCATAGAGCGGGCTCGACTCATCGATGGGGTGAAGCACCGTCCAGGTCAGGGCGAACATCGGCGTGCGCGCCCGCTCTACCTTCAATTCCTGGAACCGGCGGAACACATGGCCCTCGGAGGTGACGGTCTGCCGCAGCAGGTTCAGCATCACCTCCGCTTCCAGGATCTGATTGCCGCGCTGGTTGGCGGCGCGGAACATCAGGGTGGGCACGCCTTCGAAATTGGTGATCACCGCCACCTTGCTGAACACCACCCGCGCCGTGGCCCGCGAGAACCGCGCGAAGATCAGGCCGGTGGCCACCGCCACCAAGGCCAGGCCGAAGAAGGCCTCCACCGTGACGGCGATGTTGGCGGCCATGCCCTTCGGCGTCATGCCGCCATAGCCGATGGTGCTAAGGGTCTGGACGCTGAAGAAGAAGGCGTCGGCGAAGGAGGTCTGGCGCATGCCGTCCACGCCGCCAGTCAGCATATAGACGACGGCGAAAATGGCGTTGGCGCCCAGATAGGCGCCGGCCAGCAGCAGCGGCAGGCCCCAGGCCGGCATGGTCAGAACCTGGTGGTAGAGGTCCGTCAGGCCGCGCGGCTCGGCCCCGATCACAAAGATATCCGGTCGTTTGGCGCTGACCGTTGAATAGCGCGGCTGGGACGGCGAGGGTGGGCGTCGCACCTTGAAGGAGGTGGTCTTGGGCTTGAGCCCAGCCTTGGGTGTCGCCTTGCGAGCCATTGCCGCTCCGTTTGCGCGGGGGCGCCCATTCCGCTAGGGTCCGCCGCGACCTACATTGTCAGAGACCCGAGTCGGAGGGCGCGCGAAAGTTCTAATCGCGCGCTTTGTATTTCGCGCTTCGACAAGGCGCCTTCAAGACGACCCCGACAAGGGGAAGCCAGGACCCATGACCCGCCGCAAGAAGATTTACGAGGGCAAGGCCAAGATCCTCTACGAAGGTCCCGAGCCCGGCACCCTGATTCAATATTTCAAGGACGACGCCTCCGCCTTCAACGGCGAGAAGAAGGCGACCCTGGACGGCAAGGGCGTGCTCAACAACCGCATCAGCGAATATATGATGACGAAGTTGAACGGCATCGGCGTGCAGAACCACTTCATCCGCCGCCTGAATCTGCGCGAGCAACTGATTAAAGAAGTTGAGATTATTCCGCTGGAGGTGATCTGCCGGAACATCGCCGCCGGCTCGCTCTCCAAGCGGTTCGGCCTGCCTGAGGGCCAAGCCCTGCCGCGCTCGATCATCGAGTTCTGCCTGAAGGACGACAAGCTGGGCGACCCCCTGGTGGCCGAGGAGCATATCACCGCGTTCAACTGGGCCTCGCCCCAGGAGATCGACGACATCATGGCGATGACGCTGCGGATCAACGACTTCCTGTCGGGTCTGTTCAGCGCCGTCGGCATCACCCTGGTGGACTTCAAGATCGAGTTCGGCCGGCTTTGGGAAGGCGATTTCGCCCGGGTGATCCTGGCCGACGAGATCAGCCCCGATAGCTGCCGACTGTGGGACTCGGCCACCAACGAGAAGCTGGACAAGGACCGCTTCCGTCGCGACCTGGGCAATGTGATCGAAAGCTACACCGAGGTGGCCCGGCGGCTGGGAATCATGAACGAGATGCCCACGGTGATCCAGGGCGGCAAGGCCGCGCCCGGCGAGGCCGTGGTGCTCAAGGCCGTCCCCGACGAGGACGAGACGATCCACTAAAGGTGGGCCACTAAAGGTGGGCCATTGACGATGAAAGGCGA
>Ga0302314_10023675_pt1 | contig 10009 bp, 8 predicted proteins | sample III_Palsa_N2_3_FD_200533 | JGI IMG/M metagenome (GOLD analysis project Ga0302314, IMG submission 200533) | Peat permafrost microbial communities from Stordalen Mire near Abisko, Sweden - III_Palsa_N2_3 | ecosystem: Environmental > Terrestrial > Soil > Palsa > Peat permafrost | place: Sweden...
TGAACCTGGACGATCCCAACTTCGAGCACACCGAATACACCGAGTTCGGCGCCTATGGCCGCTCCAAGACCGCCAATGTCCTGTTCGCGGTGGAGTTCGACCGGCGGCATAAGGACAAGGGCGTGCACGCCACCGCCGTCCATCCCGGCGGCATCCAGACCGAGCTCGGCCGCCATATGACCCCGGAAGTCACCCAGGCGATGATCAAGTCGATCAACGAGAACGCTCCGGCCGGCGCCTCGGCGTTCAAATGGAAGACCATTCCGCAAGGCGCCGCCACCTCGGTCTGGGCCGGCGTCGTCGCGCCGGCTGACGCGGTCGCCGCCCAGTTCTGCGAGGACTGCCACGTGGCCGAGATCGTCGACGACCCGGGCTTCCGCGGCGGCGTGCGGACCTATGCGCTCGATGCGGAGAACGCCAAGGCGCTCTGGGCCAAGAGCGAGGAGATGGTCGGAGAAACCTTCTAGGGCGAAATCGCGGCGGCGACGCCGGTCAGGACTCGGCTTCGAGCCGCGCCTGCATGTCGCGGTAAGCCGCCACGATCAGCGCGCCGAGGGCGACGGCGTTCACGACCCGCCCCCAGCGCAGCTTTACATGCCGCATGCGTTTACCGGCGCCCTCGAGAAGGCCGTCCGGATCGTCCAGCGACGCGCCCTCATAGAAGCCGACACTGCCGTGGGCGGTGAAGGCGTCGACATAGGCGAACGCTGCCTCGCCGACGCAGGCGGTGGGATGGCCGTCGTGCAGCAGCTCGCGAACATCGCCGCCGCAGCCGCGCATCTGCTCGAACCAGGGTTGGACGAACAGCCGCGGAGCATCGTCCGGCCCGGCAAACCAGGCCTCGACGCTCGGGTTTCGCCGAATAGCGCTTGGGAACAGAAAGAAGGCGCTCACCTGTGCAGATTGCCAGCTTGGGTGCGGATGTCGAGCGTTCGGCGCGACTTCGACTTGATCCGAGCTGTCGACCGAGATTTCTTGCATGAGCCTTCAGAATTACCTGACCGCCCCGGCGCTTGCGCTAGCCGTGTTCGACGCCAAATCCGGAGCCGGGGAAGGCATCGGCCAAGGCCCCTTATGAACCCAGACCAAGGACCTGCCCATGCCCAGCCTGTTCGATCCGCTCCGCATCGGCGATCTCGAACTGCCCAACCGCGTCATCATGGCGCCTCTGACCCGGCTGCGGGCGGGCGAGACCCATATCCCCAATGGCTTGATGGCGAGCTATTACGCCCAGCGCGCCTCGGCGGGCCTGATCATCTCCGAAGCTGTACCGGTGACGCCGCAAGGCATCGGCTACCAGGGTGTGCCCGGCGTCTGGGCGAAGGATCAGGTGGAAGGCTGGAAGCTGATCACCCGGGCGGTGAAAGCCGCCGGCGGGCGAATCTTCATGCAGCTCTGGCACGTTGGCCGCATCTCCGATCCCTCCTTCCATGACGGCCGCCCGCCCGTGGCGCCGAGCGCCATCGCCGCCGCCGGCCACGTCAGCCTGCTGCGTCCGGAGCGTCCCTATCCCATGCCCCGCGCGCTCGAACTGGACGAGCTTCCCGGCGTGATCGAGGCCTATCGGCAGGGCGCCGAATTCGCCCAGGCCGCCGGCTTTGACGGTGTCGAGCTTCACGGCGCCAACGGCTACCTGCTCGACCAGTTTCTGCAGGATGGCTCCAACACCCGCACCGACGCCTACGGCGGCCCCATCGAGAACCGCGCCCGCCTGATGCTGGAGACCACGGACGCGGTCATCTCCGTCTGGGGCCGCGACCGGGTCGGCATGCATCTGGCCCCCCGGGCGGACGCTCACGGCATGGGCGACAGCAATCTCGCCGCCACCTTCGGCTATGTGGTCAAGGAGCTGGACAAGCGCGGCATCGCCTTCATCTGCGCCCGCGAACACCAGGCGCCCGACAGCCTGGGTCCGGAGCTGCGCAAGGCCTTCAGCGGCATTTATATCGCCAACGAGGGCTTCACTGGCGAAAGCGCCCAGGCGGCGCTGGATGCGGGAACAGCCGACGCGGTGGCCTTCGGCAAGGCCTTCATCGCCAACCCAGATCTGCCCCTGCGCCTGCGCACCGGGGCGCCGCTGAACGATCTTGTGCCACAGACCATCTATTCGCCGGATGGCGCCGGTTACACCGACTATCCGGCGCTTTCGGAGGTTCAGGTCGCCGTCGACGCGTGAGGGTGCAGGCCGCTGGCGTCGCGATTGAGCTCGCGCAAGCTGGCTTTGTCGGTAGGCGTGCTCATGGGTGTTCCTCCGCGGGCGCCATCTGATTCATGGCGGTGACGGTTGCATCGAAGCTCTCCAACTTGCCGAGTGTGGCCAGGCCTTGAGCCACCAGGGCCGCCGTGGCGGTGGCGAACCGGGCGGCCTCGATCGCCGCCCAGCCACGATCCAGGGCGGCGATGAAGCCGGCGCAGTAGGAGTCGCCGCAACTCGTCGTGTCCACCGGGGTAATGACGAAGGCGGGCAGGGTGGCTCGCCCGCCGTCCAGCCGCAGCAGCGAGCCCTTGCTGCCGTTCTTGATGATGACGTTCTTCGCGCCCAGGCCGAGAAAGATGTCGGCGGCGGCGTCAAGATCGTCGAGGCCGGTAAGAAAGCTCGCCTCGGCGGCGCTGGGCATGAAGTAATCCAGGCTCGGGAGCAGCGTCTTGATTTCGTCCATTGCCGAGCGGCGCGGGGAGATCAGGTCGCAGGTGACGACGGCGCCGGCTGCCTTGGCTTGCCGCACTAGGTGGACGCCTGGACCCTTGTCGAGGTTGCGCCCGCCGATGCCGGCGTAGTGCAGGAATTTGGTTTCGCGGGCCGCGTCCAGCACAGCCTCGGTAATGCCGGCGGATGCGCCCGCGCCGGGCGCGTGGAAGTTGGGGCGCCGACCCTGGCTGTCCACCGCCAGCACGGTTGTCGAGGTGGGCGCACCGGCCTGGGTTTCGAGCAGGCTGGTGTCGACGCCCGCCTCTTCAAAGGCCAGCCGCACCATGCGCCCGGCGAGGTCGTCGCCGACTGCTGAGATCAGCCTGGCCTTCAGTCCGAGCTTGGCCGCCACATAGGCCGCGCCGCCGGCCGTGCCCGCTGGAGCAATGGCGATGCCGTCGACCAGGCTGGTGCCCTCGCTCTGTGGCAAGGCGTCGATGGGCCGGGCCACCACGTCCAGGGTGGTGAGGCCGATCGTAACTAGACCCTGCCGCATGGGGCGCTCCCTTACCCGATCCCGATGCACACGTACTTCGTATCCAGATACTCATCCAACCCCTGATGACCGCCCTCGCGGCCAAGGCCCGAATCCTTCACCCCGCCGAACGGCGCCGCCGCTACGGATGGCAGGCCGTCGTTCACGGCGACGATGCCGCATTGCAGCGCCTCGACCACGCGGAAGGTGCGGCCGATGTCCTGGGTGAAGACGTATCCGGCCAGGCCGACGCTGGAATCATTGGCCATGGCGACGCCCTGCGCCTCGCTCTCGAAGCGGATCAGCGGCGCCACCGGGCCGAAAATCTCCTCCTTCAGCACGCCCATGGGCGCGGCGACGTCGGTCAGGACGGTGGGTTCATAGAACAGCCCGCCGAGCGAATGGTCCGCGCCGCCGGTCAGCACCTTGGCGCCGTGATCCACCGCGTCCCCGACCAGACGCCGCACCTTGTCCAGGGCGTCCTGATTGATCAGCGGGCCAATGGCGATGCCGTCCTTGACGCCCGGCCCCACCGCCAGCTTGCCCGCCGCCTCGGCCAGCTTCTGGGCGAAGGCGTCATAGATACCGGCCTGCACATAGACCCGGTTGGCGCAGACGCAGGTCTGGCCGGCGTTGCGGAACTTGGCGGCGATGACGCCGGCGACGGCCTTATCGAGATCGGCGTCGTCGAACACCAGCACCGGGGCGTTGCCGCCCAGCTCAAGGCCCAGCTTCTTCACGGTGCCGGCGCACTGGCGATAGAGCAGCTTGCCGACCTCGGTCGAGCCGGTGAAGGACAGCACCCGCACGACGGGGCTGTCGCACAGCACCTTGCCGGCGCCGGCGGCGTCGGTGGTGGTGACGACATTGAACACCCCCGGCGGCAGGCCGGCTGCCTCGCCCAGCTTGGCCAGGGCCAGGGCGCACAGGGGCGTCTCGTCGGCGGGCTTGGCGACCATGGTGCAGCCGGCGGCGATGGCCGCGCCGGCCTTGCGGGTCAGCATGGCGATGGGGAAGTTCCACGGCGTGATGGCCGCCGCCACGCCCGCGGCCTGGCGTAGGGTCAGGTAACGCTTGCCGGCCACGACCGAGGGGATGACGTCGCCATAGGCCCGCTTGGCCTCCTCGGCGAACCAGTCGATGAAGCTCATGCCATAGGCGACTTCGCCCCGCGCCTCCGCCAGCGGCTTGCCCTGTTCGGCGGTCATCAGCTGGGCCAGCGCCTCCTGATGGCTCATGATCAGCTGGCCCCAGCGGCGCAGGATGACCCCGCGTTCATGCGGCGTCGTCGCCGACCAGCCGGGCAGGGCGGCCTCGGCTGCGTCGATAGCATCTTGAACATAGGACGCCGCCAGGTCGGCGACCTCGGCGATCACCGCGCCGGTGGCGGGATTGGTCACCGCGAAGGTCTTCTCTCCCGCGATCCATTGGCCGCCGATATAGGCTGATGCGAAGTCGGAGGGGTTCAAGGGGGTGCTCATCCAGGCTCTCTGATCGTCATTCCGATGGCCGCGGCTCGGCGTCCCACTCATAGGGGCTCGGCAATTGATCGCGAAGGGGTCAAGGTGGCCGAAATCGACCACGATTGTGAGCGACCGTGCGCGCATGACCGATCCCATCACCCTGGCCGCCGGCGATTGGACCGCCGTGATCGCGCCGGCCATCGGCGGCTCGGTGCTGTCGCTCACCCATAAGGGCAATGACATTCTGCGTCGGGCTCCGGCTGGGGCGTCAGGTGATGTTATGTTGACCTCCGGCTATCCCATGGTCCCCTACGCCAACCGGATCGATCACGGCCGTTTCACCTTTGCAGGCGTGACCCATCAGCTGGACACCAGCTTCATCGGTGCGCCGCACAGCATCCATGGGGTGGGGTGGCTGCGGGCCTGGACCGTGACCACTGTCGATGCGCGCGCCTGCACCCTTGGTCTGCGCCACCAGCCGGCGGGCGCCGCCGATCCCGGTTGGCCTTTCGCCTTCGACGCCAGCCTGAGGTTCGTGGTGTCGCCTCGGGGACTGACCATCCGGATGTCGGTGACCAATCTGGAGTCCGCGCCGGCGCCCGCCGGTCTGGGCTTTCACACCTTCTTCACCCGCCGCGCCGGGGAAATCCTGACCTTCCGATCTGAAGGCGGCTGGCGCAACGAGGACATGCTGCCGCGGACGCGAGAGACCGGCGAGGATTGGAACTATGCGGACGGGCGGGTCTTAGGCTCGCATGAGCTCGACAACGACTTCGACGGCTGGGGCGGCCTGGCGAGGATGGCGGCGCCATCGGGACCGGAGATCCGCCTGCGCGCCAGCCGGATTTTCCGCGTGCTGCGGCTCTATACGCCCGCCGGACAGGACTTCTACGCCGTCGAGCCGGTCAGCCATCTGGCCAATGCCATCAACCGCCCCGAGGGCTATCCCATGACCATCCTGGCCCCTGGGGCGTCCCTGCGTGGCGATATCGATATCGAGCTGGCGGAGGCCGGGCGTTGAGTGACGCCCTGGAGCTGGTGCTGAAGGCCGACTGCGCGCTCGGTGAGTCGCCGGTCTGGCTGGCGGACCAGAAGGTATTGGCCTTCGTCGACATCACCGGCCGCCAGATCCACCGCTACGACCCGGTCAGCGGCGCCCATCGCATCGATGTGGTGGAGGAGGACATCGGCTGTCTCGCCCCGGCCAAGGGCGGCGGCTTTCTGGCCGGTCTGCGCTCGGGCCTCTGGCTGCTGGACGACGCCGGCCAGAAGGTGCGGGAACTGGCGACCAATCCGGAACCGCCGCGCACCAACCGCTTCAACGATGGCAAGGTCGATCCGCGCGGGCGCTATTTCACCGGCACTGTCGACGAGCCCAAGGCCGGCGGCACGGCGGCCTTCTATCGCTACGACAAACGCGGCCTGGTGAAGCTGGTCGGCGGACTGATGACGGCCAATGGCGCGGCTTTTTCACCAGACGGCAAGACCCTCTATTGCTCCGACACGCCCCGGTTTGTGATCTGGCGCTGGGACTATGACCCGGCCACCGGCGAGGCTGAGAACCAGCGGGAGTTCGTGCGGATCATGCCCACGGACACCGACAAGGGACGTCCGGACGGAGCGACCGTGGACATCGATGGCGGCTACTGGAGTTCGCAATACGAGGGCGGCCGGCTGCACCGGTACGATCCTGATGGCCGGCTGATGGCGCGGTATCCGCTGGCGGCGCGCAAGGTGACCATGCCGGCCTTCGGCGGCGAGGGGCTGAAGACGTTGTTCGCCACCACGGCGGCGGACGAAGGCAAGGAGGGTGGCGGCCTCTATGCCTGCGAGCCGGGGGTCGCAGGCCTGCCGATCCCACCGTTCGACCCGACGATCTGAACGGTGGTTTGACAATCGCCGCAATCGGCGTCACCGCCATCGGTCGATGACCGCGCCTTCCGATCCATCTGCTGGGACCATGCTTGCCCCGCCTGCCCATGCCGTGGCCGCGTTCCGCGCCCGGTTTGGCGCGACGCCCCGGCTGTTCCAGGCGCCGGGGCGGATCAACATCATCGGCGAGCACACCGACTATTGCGGCGGCTTGGCCATGCCGGCGGCAATTGATCGCTGGTGCCGGATCGCCGCTGCGGCGAACGGGACGCGGCGGCTGACCGTGGTGGCCGAGGGGTTCGATGAGCCGGCCGCGTTGGACCTCGATGCGCTGACCCCACGCGGGGCCTGGAGCGATTACGTGGCCGGCGTCGCCAAGGTGCTGATGGACGCCGGCGTCGCCGTCCCCGGCGCCGACCTGATGATCGAGAGCACCGTGCCCATCGGCGCCGGCGTCAGCTCCTCGGCGGCGATCGAGGTGGCGGCGGCGCATGCCCTGCTGGCGCTGGCCGGGCGCGGCGCCGATGGGCTCAGCATCGCCCGCTGGGGCCAGAAGGCGGAGAACGACTTCGTCGGCATGCCTTGCGGGATCATGGACCAGTATGCCTCCGCTAATGGGGTCGAGGACGCGGCCCTGGTGCTGGACTGCGCCAGCCTGACGTCGACGATTGCGCCGCTACCGGCCAATGCCAGTTTCCTGCTGGTCGACAGCGGTGTGCGCCATGCCCACGTCGACGGCGCCTATCGTGAACGGCGCGCGGATTGCGACACGGCGGCGAAAATTCTTGGCTTTGACCTGCTGGCGGAGGTCACCGAGGGCGATCTGGCGAGCGCTCTGCCGCGCCTGCCGCCCGGCCCCGCGAAACGCTGTCGCCACGTGGTCACCGAGACGGCGCGGGTGCGGCGGGCGGCGGATGCTTTGGCGCGGGGCGATCTGGCGGCCCTGGGCAAGTTGATGAACCAGTCCCACGCCAGCCTGCGCGACGACATGGAAGTCAGCGTTCCCGAGGTCGACCAGCTGGCCCAGATCGCGCGCGACACACCCGGCGTGTTCGGCGCCCGGATGATGGGCGGCGGCTTCGGCGGCTGTATCATCGCCCTGGCGGATCGTGATCAGGCCGTGGACGCGCGGGCGGCGATCGTCGAGCGGTACGGCGCACCGAACGCCTTCATCTGCCGGGCGGTAGCCGGGGCAGGCGAGGTGATACTGTGAGCGCCGCAGTAGCGGCCAGGCCCCCTCAGTCACCCCTTCGGGGCGACAGCTCCCCCATGGGGGAGCGATTCAGAAAGAACGGCGTCCGCCGGTCGAATCGCTCCCCCGATGGGGGAGCTGTCCCGAAGGGACTGAGGGGGCCTCGCCGCTACGCCGACATCGGGGAAGTCCATGACTGACCCCAAGCCCGAACGCCGCCTCAACATCCTGACTGGCGATTGGGTGTTGGTCTCGCCGCACCGGATTTCGCGACCCTGGCAGGGCGCGGAGGCCGTGGCCGCGCCTGTAGGCACGCCCAAGCACGACCCGGCCTGCCACCTCTGCCCCGGCAACACGCGCGTGGGCGGCGTTGCCAATCCCGACTATCCTGGCGTCTTCGTGTTCGACAACGACTTCCCGGCCTTGCTGGCCGAGGGCGGCGAGGCCCACGCATCGCCCGACGGCCTGCTGGTGGCTGAGCCGGAATCCGGCGTCTGCCGGGTGATCTGCTACTCGCCGGACCACAGCCTGACCATGGCGCGGATGACCACGGACGCCATCCGCGCGGTGGTCGAGGTCTGGGCGCGGCAGACGACTGAGCTCGCCAAGCGGGACGACATCGGCGCGGTGACCATCTTCGAAAACCGGGGCGAGATGATGGGCGCCTCCAGCCCGCATCCACACGGCCAGATCTGGGCCACCGCCGGCGTGCCCAACGAACTGGCCAAGGAGGACGCCCGCCAGCGCGCCTGGCACGACGCCCACGGCGAACCGATGCTGGCGGCCTATCTGCGGCGGGAGCTGGAGGAGGGCGCGCGGCTGATCTGCGCCAACGATGGCTTCGTGGCCGTGGCGCCCTACTGGGCGTCCTGGCCGTTCGAGGCCCTGGTGCTGCCGCGCCGATCGGTGAGCGGGTTGGACAAGCTGGACGCCGGCGACCGCGAGGCCCTGGCGGATCTACTGGGCCGGCTGACCCGCGCCTACGACAAGGTGTTCAATGCGCCGTTCCCGTATTCGATGGGCTTTCACCAGCGACCGATGAACGGAGATGATGAAGCCGCGCCCCACTTCACCATGCATGCCCACTTCTATCCGCCGCTGCTGCGCTCGGCGAGCATCCGCAAATTCATGGTCGGGTTCGAGATGCTGGCCATGCCGCAGCGCGACCTGACACCGGAAGCGGCGGCGGCGCGTCTGCGCGAGATGGTCGAATGAAGCTGGGCGTCTGCTACTATCCCGAACATTGGCCGTCAGCGATGTGGGCCGACGATGCCCGGCGCATGGCTGAGATGGGCCTCAGCTGGGTGCGGATCGGCGAGTTCGCCTGGTCGCGGATCGAGCCGGAGCCCGGCCGGTTCGACTGGGCCTGGCTGGATCAGGCGGTGGAGACGCTCGGCGCGGCGGGCCTTTCGATCGTGATGTGCACCCCCACCGCAACGCCGCCGAAATGGCTGGTGGACGCGTATCCGGACATGCTGGCGGTGGACGAGGATGGCCGCACACGCGGGTTCGGCTCGCGGCGGCATTACTGCTTTTCCAGCGAGGGTTATCGCGCCGAATGCGCCCGCATCACCGAAGCGGTCGCCCAGCGCTACGGCCACCATCCGGATGTCGGCGCCTGGCAGACCGACAACGAATACGGCTGCCACGACACCACGCGCAGCTATTCGCCCAACGCGGCGCGGCGGTTCCGGACGTGGCTGGGCGCGCGCTACCAGTCGATCGAGGCGCTGAACCGCGCCTGGGGGACGGTCTTCTGGTCGCAGGAATACCGCAGCTTCGACGAGATCGACCCGCCGAACCTGACGGTGACCGAAGCCAACCCCAGCCACCGGCTGGACTATTCCCGCTTCGCCTCAGGTGAGGTGGCCAGCTTCAATCGGGTGCAGACCGACATTCTGCGGCGGCTGTCGCCGGGGCGGGACATCACCCACAACTTCATGGGCTTCTACACCGAGTTCGACCATTTCGCGGTGGCCAAGGACTTGGATTTCGCCAGCTGGGACAGCTATCCGCTGGGGTTCCTAGAGCAGTTCTGGGCCACGCCGGAGGAGAAGCTGCGCTACCTGCGCCAGGGCCATCCGGACATCGCCGCCTTCCACCACGACCTCTATCGGGGCTGCGGGCGCGGGCGCTGGTGGGTGATGGAGCAGCAGCCGGGGCCGGTGAACTGGGCCCGCTACAACCCCGCGCCACTGCCCGGCATGGTGCGGGCCTGGACCTGGGAGGCGTTTGCCCACGGGGCCGAGGTGGTCAGCTATTTCCGCTGGCGCCAAGCGCCCTTCGCGCAGGAACAGATGCACGCCGGCCTGAACCGA
>Ga0302314_10023676_pt1 | contig 10009 bp, 9 predicted proteins | sample III_Palsa_N2_3_FD_200533 | JGI IMG/M metagenome (GOLD analysis project Ga0302314, IMG submission 200533) | Peat permafrost microbial communities from Stordalen Mire near Abisko, Sweden - III_Palsa_N2_3 | ecosystem: Environmental > Terrestrial > Soil > Palsa > Peat permafrost | place: Sweden...
CTCGGAGTGCCTTCAGCCCGCGGCGAACGCCTTCACGCCCTGCTCCAGCTCGGTCACCAGCACCTGGCCGACCGGGTGGGTGTCGCTCTGGATGCCGCCTTTGACCGACGCCTTGATCGCGTCGATGTGGGCGTCGACCAGAAACAGCGGCGCCTCGGCGCGCTTGGCCGGGTCGTCGATCAGCTTGCACAGCGAGCCGGCGATGCGGGTGACGAGCGGATATTCGTAGGTGGCGCCGAGTCCCTTCAGGTCGTGGGCGCGCAGGTAGAGGTTCTCGCCGGCTTCCGGGGTCATGCCCTCGGTCTTCACCCGCTGGCGGGCGGCTTCGAGCTTGGCGACCTCGTCGGCCAACCATTCGGCGAAGTTGCCGGACAGGCTCTTCAGCGCCGCCTCGGCCTTGGCGATCGCCGCCGGATCGATGACGCCCAGCCGGCCGCCGACCTTCAGCCGTAGCGTGTTCGGCACCTGAATCATCTGACCGGAATTGTTGTCGCTCAAGCCGAGCCTCCCGTACGCGAATGGCCGAGTCACGGTATGGGAAATGCCTTAACGAGGGGTGAGGGCGCGCCGCTCAGGCGGTGAACTGCTCAGCCAGCACACGCTCCTCGAAACCGCGGCCGGCGTCGAACAGCAGGGTGAGGCTGATCGACCGATCCTCGACCACATCTACCTGAATCACATCGCGAACTTCGACGTTGTCGGCGACCGCGCTGACCGGCCGTTTTTCCGATTCCAGCACCTCGAAGGTGACCTTGTTCTTGTGCGACAGAAGCGCACCGCGCCAGCGCCGGGGCCGGAAGGCGCTGATCGGCGTCAGAGCGAGCACCTCGCCGCTTAACGGTATGATCGGGCCATGGGCCGAGAGGTTGTAGGCGGTCGAGCCGGCCGGGGTCGCGATCAGGACGCCGTCGCAGAGCAGCTCGGCCATGCGCACCTTGCCGTCGATCAGGATGCGCAGCTTGGCGGTCTGGTAGGTCTGCCGCAGCAGGTAGACGTCGTTGATGGCGATCACCTCGTGAATCGCGCCGGCGGCGTCGCGCGCCCGCATCATCAGGGGATGGATCACCGCCTTTTCGGCCGCGGCGATGCGCTCCAGCAATCCGGACTCGTCGTAGTCGTTCATCAGGAAGCCCACCGAGCCGCGGTTCATTCCGTAGACGGGCCGGCGGCTGGCCAGGGCGCGGTGCAGTGTCTCGAGCATGAAGCCGTCGCCGCCCAGGGCCACGACCACGTCCGCATCGTTCTCCGCCGCCTCGCCGTAGCGGCTGGCGAGGGCCGCGCGGGCGGCCTGGGCTTCGGGACGGTCGCTGGCGAGGAAGGCGAGGCGTAGGGCCATGGCCCGGTCACCAAGGCCGCAGCCGTCCGCGTTTGTCAAACCGATGCGATGGCCTGGCGGAAGGCTGTGGCGGCGATGTCGGCCGCGAACGGGCCGAACGCGGCGACCCCGCGCCGCGCGCCTTCCGCCCCGCCGCCCGGCAGGCCGTCCGTACACTGACGCACCATGTCCAGGATGGTCGGAAAGGCGCCGCGATCGATGCCGACTGCCGCGCAGGCGAGCGCAAGCAGCTCCGGCCGGCTGGAATGAGTCACCGCGCGATGGACGTCCTCGATGCGTAAGCCGCCCAGCTTGGCCAGCGCCGCCTCGAAACGGCCGAGTTGGTGCTCCTTCAGCGCGCGCAGCAAATAGCCCGGCTTCAGCTGTTCGGCGTCGGCGAGCTTGGCGATCAGCCGGATCTCGCCTGCCGTGGGGCCTTGGGGGCTGGGCTGCGGATGGGGCTCGCTCATTGAGGCGGCGATGGCGGCGTCGAGCGCGGCCACGTCCACGTCGAAGCGCGCGATGATGGCGGCCCGGAGCGCCTGACCGACCCAGAGGTAGAGGCTCTGCGCCAGCTCGGCGTTCATGCGCGGATGCGCCGTCAAAGGCGCGCCCAGGGCGGCGACGGTCTTGGCGCGCTCGACCAGCCTCGCCATGCAGGGCGGCGTGATCTCCGCGGTTCGGTTGCCCGCCAGCGCCGTCAGCACCGCCGGCTCGTCGCGCTCGAGCGCCGCGCGCACCACTTGCTCGGAAATGTGGGGCCGCTGCGCCACCTCGATGCGGTGGGCGAGGGTGGCCTCGGTGATCACGCGGATCAGCGCCTCGTCCTTCAGCAGCGGACTGGCGGCGATCACCGGACGGGCGACCGCGATATCGTCGTGGGCGAGCATCTCGATGAGGCGCTCCGGCGCCCAGTCGGCGCGGGCGATACGCTCGGCCAGGCGGGCGCGGATGTCGCGCTCGGCGTCGCTGACCAGGGCGAGAAACACCGCCTCGACTTCACGCGCGGCGCCCGGGGCGATTTCGCCGGATCGTGACTCGCACAGCTCGACGAGCCCCGACAGAAGCTGCTCGCGATCGGAAGGATCGCGGCTCCTGGCGAGCGTCAGCAGTGGCTCGGCCCCGGCCTCGGCGTTCACGTGTTTGTCGCCCCTCGTCGCCCGCGACCATGGAGTGTTGCACGGGCCGAGTTAAGAACAGGCTTCGGACCCGCCCAACGCGGGGCGCCCGGCTTGACGCGGGCGGCGCGAAGGCGGACTCTTCTCGGCAAACAGGCTTCGATCGGGAGAGAGACTCCAATGGCTGACGGATCGCTGGCGGGCTCGGTTTCGCTCAAGGGCAAGGTGTCCGAGGAGGAATGGAAGGCGCGGGTCGAACTCGCCGCGCTCTACCGCCTCGTCGCCGTCTACGGGTGGGACGACATGATCTACACCCACATCTCGGCCCGCATTCCGGGGCCGGAGCATCACTTCCTGATCAATCCCTACGGCATGTGGTTCGGCGAGATGACCGCCTCGGCGCTGGTCAAGATCGACTGCGACGGGAACATCCTCCAGGAGACGCCCTACTTCATCAATCCGGCGGGCTTCACCATCCATTCCGCGGTGCACATGAACCGCGACGACGCCCACTTCGTCATGCACCTGCACTCCGACCAGGGCGCCGCCGTCGCGGCTCAGACGGGCGGATTGCTGCCGCTGACCCAGCACGCGCTGATCGTGCTGCCCAGGCTGGCCTACCACGACTACGAGGGCATCGCGCTCAACCTCGACGAACGCGAGCGGCTGGTAAACGACCTCGGCCCCACCAAGACGCTGATGCTGCTGCGCAACCACGGCACCCTCTCGCTGGGCAAGACCGCCGCCGACTGCTGGACCGGCATGTTCTACCTGGAACGCGCCTGCAAGATGCAGGTGATGGCGCTGTCGGCCGGCCAGGACGGCGTCCTGATGTCGCCGCGGCCCGCCCGCGAGGAAGTCGAAGGCCAGACCAGCCGCGGCATCGGCGGCGGTCTCGCCTGGCCGGGCGCCCTGCGCCTGCTGGAACGCGAAAGTCCTGGGTACGACGTCTAGTTCTTAAACCCTCCCCTCAAGGGGGAGGGGCTAGCTCTTCGGCGCCGGGCTCGTCTGCGTTTTCAGGAACGCGATCACGTCGCGGCGGTCGGTCGCGCCGGGCATGCCGATGAAGGTCATCTTGGTGCCCGCCAGCACGCCGCGCGGGTTGGTAATCCATTTGTCGATGCGGTCGGCGTCCCAGATCCAGCCGGCGGCCTTCATGTCGTCCGAATAGCTGAAACCCGGCTCGGAGCCCGCCTTGCGCCCGAAGATGCCCCAGAGATTCGGGCCGGTCATGTCCTCGCCGCCCTGGCTGACCGTGTGGCACGAGCGGCAGACCGCGAATTTTGCCTCGCCGTTGGAAAGATCGGCGGACTGGTAGGCGGTCGGCAATTGGGCGACGAGCGTCTTCTTCTGGGCGTCGGTGAGCGCCGGCGCGGGCGTGATCGTGGTCTGCGAGTTGCTGCTAGATGTGGTGCTCGAGGACGACGAACTGGACCCCGAATTGCCGCACGCGCCGAGCGCCAGCGTCGCAGCGCCGACAATCACCAGACCCCAGACCCGCATCGCTACCTCGCCCCATGGAAATCGTCGGCAAACTAGCCGCGCGGCCCGGCTTGGCAACGCCTCATTCATCCGGTCCGGCGGCTCCCCCGCGCGTGGATTTCAGGTCCGAGCGGCGACGCTTGGCGTCCAGGCGCCGCCGCTTCGAGGCGAGGGTGGGGCGCGTCGGCCGGCGGGGGGTCGGCGCGTGCGAGGCCTGAGCGATCAGGGCGACCAGTCGTTCTTGAGCGTCGGCGCGGTTGCGCTCCTGGGTGCGGAAGCGGTTGGCGACGATCACGATCACGCCGGCCTCGGTCATCCGCCGTCCGGCGAAGCGCCGCAGCCGCTCCTTCACCGCCGCGGGCAGCGAGGGCGAGGCCGCGGCGTCGAACCGCAGCTGCACCGCCGTCGCCACCTTGTTGACGTTCTGCCCACCGGGCCCCGAGGCGCGGATGAAGGTCTCCTCGAGTTCGGCGTCGTCGAGGCTGATATGGTCGGTGACGGGGATCATGGCTGCGCGTTGGCTTTCGCGGGTTCCTGTGCTCCAAGCGGGGCCGGATTGGAAGGCGAGGGCGCCATGGCGATCACCGAGCACGACTACCTGGCGCACGATGCGGTCGGCCTCGCCAAGTTGATCGCGAACCGCGAGATCATCCCGACCGAGGCGCTGGAAGCGGCGCTGGCGCGGTCGGCGAAGGTGAACCCGAAGCTCAACGCCATCACCCTGGACCTTTCCGAGCGAGCGCGGCGCGAGGCGGCGACCCAGACCTTGAGCGGCCCGTTGGCGGGCGTGCCCTTCCTGCTCAAGGACCTTGGCCCCGACCTTGCCGGCACGCCGACGACCTGCTCCAGCCGCCTCTATGCCGACGACATCGCCGAGGCGGACAGCCCACTCACCGCGCTCTACCGCGCCGCCGGCCTGGTGATCTTCGGGAAGACCAACACGCCGGAGCTGGGACTGGAGCCGGTGACGGAGCCGGCGATGTTCGGCCCCACCCGCAATCCCTGGGACCTGTCGCGCACTTCCGGCGGCTCGTCAGGCGGCGCGGCGGCGGCCGTGGCGGCGGGTATCCTGCCGGCGGCCCATGCCAGCGACGGCGGCGGCTCGATCCGCATCCCGGCCTCCTGCTGTGGCCTTTTTGGCTTGAAGCCGACGCGCGGCCGCGTCTCCTCCGCCCCGAAGGACGAGGGGTGGGGCGGCTTCTCCTGCGGCCACGTGGTGAGCTGGTCCGTGCGTGACAGCGCCGTGCTGCTCGACATCGCCGGCCAGCCGCAGCCGGGCGACCCCTACTGGACCGCGCCGCCCGCCCGGCCTTTCGCCGAGAGCGCATCGGCAGACCCCGAGCCGCTGCGCATCGCCTTCACCACCGACGCCTTCGCCTCTTCGGGCCTCGATCCAGAATGCGCCCAAGCCGTGCTCGACGCGGCGCGGCTCTGCGCCGACCTTGGCCATCATGTCGAGGAGGCTTCCCCGCCGATCGACCGCGCCTCGCTCGCCGCCGCCGGCATGGTGATCAGCGCCAGCGTCGCGGCGGACCTGGACGCGGTGGCCGCCAGGCGCGGCCGGCCGATCTTCCAGGGCGAGGTCGAGCCGGTGACCTGGGCCAGCTACGAGCGCGGCCGCACCGTCAGCGGCTCGGCCTACATCCAGTCGCTGCGCGCGGCGCACGCCCTCGGCCGCGCCGTCGCCGACTTCTTCGAGACCTATGACATCCTGATCTGCGCGACCCTGGGCTCGCCGGCCGTGCCGATCGGCCATCTGATCGGCGATCCGCCAGACTTCGACGGCTATGCGCGGCGCCTGTTCGCCTTCATGCCCAACACCCAGGCCTTCAACATCACCGGCCAGCCGGCGGCCAGCATCCCACTCGCCATGAGCCGCGGCGGCCTGCCGATCGGCGTGCAGTTCGTCGGCCGCCAAGCCGAGGACGCGCTGGTGATCAGCCTCGCCGGCCAACTCGAGCGCGCCGCGCCTTGGGCCGGCCGTCGCCCCCGCCTCTGAGGCTGTCGTGAGCCCGATGCTGCGCTTCGACACCGCCAGCTTCCTCGACTCGGTCGCGGCGCTGGGCGTGGCTTTCGTCTTCGGCGCCATGATTGGACTGGAGCGCCAGTATCGACAGCGCAGCGCGGGCTTGCGCACCATGGTGCTGGTGGCGGTGGGCGCGGCGGCGTTCGTGCACCTGGGCGGACGTATCTATGGCGGCGAAGGCCAGACGCGGATCATCGCCTATGTGGTTTCCGGCATCGGTTTCCTCGGCGCCGGGGTGATCATGAAGGAGGGGCTGCAGGTGCGCGGCCTCAACACCGCCGCGACGCTGTGGAGCACCGCGGCCGTTGGCGCCTGCGCCGGCGCCGGGCTCTATGCCGAGGCCGCCGCCGTCACGGTGTTCGTGCTGGGCGGCAACACCCTGCTGCGGCCGCTGGTCGACTTCATCAACCGCCAGCCGCTGACGCCGGGCCAGACCGAGGCGCTTTACCGCGTCCACGTCACCTGCGCCCCGACCGACGTCTCCCAGGCCCGCGACCTGCTCTACGAGGAACTGGAACTGCACCACTATCCGATCCAGGACATCGACACCCTGTCGGAGAGCGAAGAGGTGGTCGAGCTCGCCGCCTCCCTGGTGCCCACCACCGCCAATCCGCACGACCTGGACACCATCGTGCTGCACCTCGAGCGCAACGAGGCGATCGACAGCGCCACCTGGACGGTCAGCACGCTGAGCTGAGACGAGCGCATGGGCGTGCCGGTTGCAGGAATCGAACCCGCGACCTTCTGATTACAAATCAGCTGCTCTACCGTCTGAGCTAAACCGGCGCGCTGGCGCCTTATGCCAAAGCGGGGAGGGCGGTGGCAACGTGGGGACGGTACGGCCTTGGCGCCCGCTCATGGAATTGCAAAGGTTGGCGCCGTGAGCCGCTCCGAGTCCGCCGCATCGCCCGTCGCCATCCCGCTCGGACGCAGCATGCGCCGGGCTGGCAACCTGCTCATCACCATCTCGGCGATCACGCCGGCGGCCTCGGTGTTCATCATGGGCCAGCAGGTGGTGCAGCAGGCCGGGACCGGCGCAATCTTGTGCTTCATCGGGGCCGGATTGCTCGCGCTGGCCACGGCCTATGTCTACGCCGAGCTGTCGTCGGCCATCCCGCTGACCGGCGCGGAGTATTCGATGCTAGGCCACACCATGGGCCCCTCGTGGGGCTTCATGGCGCTGGGGCTGAACCTGTTCCAGGGCGCGATCAGCCTGGCGGTGACGGCGCTGGGACTGGCCGACTACCTCGGGGTGGTGTTTCCAGGCGCGCCGGCGGTGCCGGTGGCGCTGGGGGTGACAGTCGCCACGACCGTGATCACCATCCTCAACATCCGGCTCAACGCCAAGATCACCGGAGCCTTCCTGCTGGTGGAGCTGGCGACGCTGGCGGTGATGACGGGACTGGGCGTGATTCACGCCAAGAACCCGATCATCGATCTGACGATCCACCCGGTTATGGCGTCCGGCGCCGGCCTGACGCACGTTTCCTGGGCGGCGATCGGCCTGGGCATGGCCGCCGCCACCTACGCCTTCAACGGCTACGGCGGCGCGGTCTCGTTCGGCGAGGAGATGCATGAGGCGCGCACCGGCATGGCCTGGGTGATCTTCGCCTCGCTCGCCGTCGCCGGCGTGGCCGAGGTCGCGCCGATCGTCGCGGCGCTGGCCGGCGCGCCGGACCTGAAGGCGATGCTGCACGCGGACCAGCCGTTTCCGGCCTTCCTGCTCGCCACCGGCGGCCCGCTCCTCGACAGGGCGGTCAGCCTTGGCGTCGTCGTCGCCATCGTCAACGCCATGATCGCCCTCGGCCTGGTCAATGCGCGCTACCTGTTCTGCAGCGGCCGCGACCAGGTCTGGCCACGTGCGGCGAACCGGTGGTTCGCGGCGGTGCACCCGCGCTTCCACTCGCCCTGGATCTCCAGCCTGGTCATCGGCGCGGCGACCCTGGGCTGCTGCTTCCTGCCGCTCGACCAGATGGTGATCCTCACGGGCACCAATATGGTGATCATCTACGCCGGGGTCTCGGTGGCGGTGATCGCCGGTCGCCGCAACGGCTCGACCGCCCGCGGCCATTACCGCATGCCGCTCTACCCGTTCTGGCCGATCGCCGCGCTGGTGGGGCTGGCGGCCGTCGTCGTCGCCGACTGGATGGATCCCAAGGAGGGGCGCCCCGGCCTGATCGCCAACCTGGTGGTGATGGCGGTCTCGGTGGCCTACTACCAGCTCTATCTCAGGCGCCGCGGCGGCTGGACCCTGCGGGGCGCCGATGGCGAACCGTTCGGGGCGCCCGAGGGCGAGGGGCTTGGCGGATGAGGCTGCATGGCCTATCTCAATGCCACCATGGCAACGCGTCGCGCACCAAATTTCGGACGAATGCCCGCCGGGTGAGGGACCGCACCGCCTTTCCCGGTTGATCTGCCGCGCCGCCAGGTAACCGCCGCCGCTCCCTCATCCCGGACGCTCTTTCCCGCATCGGAGAAGGACGTCAGGCGTCTAATCGTCTAGGGGACCGCCATGGCCCGCATTCTCATCACCTCGGCCCTGCCGTACATCAACGGGATCAAGCATCTCGGCAACCTCGCCGGCTCGCAGCTGCCGGCGGACGTCTACGCACGCTTCCAGCGCTCGCGGGGTCACGAGGTGCTCTGCATCTGCGCCACCGACGAGCACGGCACGCCGGCCGAACTCGCCGCCGCCGAGGCGCACCAGGACGTCTTCACCTATTGCGAGGAGCAGCATCGGCTGCAGCACGACGTCGGCCGCGCCTACGGCCTGTCGTGGGACTGGTTCGGCCGCTCGTCGTCGCCGCAGAACGCCCGGCTCACCCAGCACTTCGCCGAGGTGCTGGAGGACAACGGCTTCATCGAGGAGCGCACCGACAATCTGGTCTATTCGATCGACGACAAACGCTTCCTGCCGGACCGCTACATCGAGGGAACCTGCCCGCATTGCGGCTTTCCGCGGGCCCGGGGCGACCAATGCGACAACTGCGGGCGGCTGCTCGACCCGATCGACCTGATCGAGCCCTATTCGGTGGTTTCCGGCTCGCGGAACCTGGAGGTGCGCGAGACCCGCCACCTCTACCTGCTGCAGACCAAGCTGGCCGATCCGATCCGGGCCTGGTTGGAGACCAAGACCGGGTTCGCGAGCTTCGCCCGATCGATCGCGCTCAAGCATCTCGATGAGGGCCTGATCGACCGCGGCATCACCCGCGACCTCGCCTGGGGCATCCCGGTGACGCAGGGCGGCCAGCCGCGCACCGGCTTCGAGACCAAGGTCTTCTATGTCTGGTTCGACGCGCCGATCGAATACATCGCCGCCACCGAGGAATGGGCCGACGCCAATGGCGGCGATTGGCGGCGCTGGTGGCGGACGGACGCCGGCGCGGATGATGTCCGCTACGTCGAGTTCATGGGCAAGGACAACGTCGCCTTCCACGCGGTGAGCTTCCCGGCGACGCTGATCGGCTCGGGCGAGCCGTGGAAGAGCGTCGACGTGCTGAAGGCGTTCAACTGGCTCAACTGGTACGGCGGCAAGTTTTCCACCTCGGGCAAACGCGGCGTCTTCATGGACACGGCGCTGGAGTTGCTGCCGGCCGACTGCTGGCGCTGGTACCTGACCGCCAACGCCCCCGAGCACTCGGACACCTCGTTCACCTGGGACATCTTCCAGGCGGCGGTGAATCGCGACCTGGCGGACGTGCTGGGCAACTTCGTCAACCGCATCGCCAAGTTCTGCGAGGCGCGCTTCGAGGGCGTCGTGCCGGCCGGCGGCGAGCCGGGGCCGTTGGAGCAGAAGCTCTATGCGGACGTCGCCGCGCGGCTCGAAGACCTCACCGCCCAGTTCGAGGCGATCGAGATCCGCAAGACCGCTCAGGCGCTGAGGGCGTTGTGGGTCGCTGGCAACGAATACCTGCAGGAAGCCGCGCCCTGGACCGCGATCAAGAGCGACCCGGCGCGGGCGGCGGTGATCGTGCGCACGGCGTTGAACCTGGCGGCGCTGTTCGCCCGCGTCTCGGCCCCGATCATCCCGTTCGCGTCCGAGACCATCGCCGCGGCGCTGGGTGAGCC
>Ga0302314_10023677_pt1 | contig 10009 bp, 7 predicted proteins | sample III_Palsa_N2_3_FD_200533 | JGI IMG/M metagenome (GOLD analysis project Ga0302314, IMG submission 200533) | Peat permafrost microbial communities from Stordalen Mire near Abisko, Sweden - III_Palsa_N2_3 | ecosystem: Environmental > Terrestrial > Soil > Palsa > Peat permafrost | place: Sweden...
CCGTTGCTCTCGAGGTTCAGCGTCGTCATCGACGTGCTCGCCTTGATGGCCTCGGCCAGCGCCTTGGCGCCTTCGTTGCTTATGTTGTTCCACGAGAGGTCGAACGTGATCATCGACGTGCTCGCCTTGATGGCCTCGGCCAGCGCCCTGGCGCCTTCGACGCCAACGCTATTACCCTGGAGGTTCAGCGTCACTATCGTCGTGCTCGCCTTGACGGCCTCGGCCAACGCCTTGGCGCCTTCGACGCAAATCCCGACCCATTTAACTTCTACCATTACCTCCGTCTTGCACTGCGCAATCGCCGTTCTCAATCTAATGTCCATGTGCGTGCGCCACCGCGATTTACTCTTCAAGTCGAGAAGAGCCCAGGTGCGCAATCGGGATTAACCCCGAACCCCAGCTTGAATGCCCGCCAACAGCTCGACGAAAATCTAGCCCGCGACGCGCTGCGGAACGAAGCCCCCACCCCCTGGCCGAGCGCGCGCACACGGGGTGCGTCTACGAGCGTCGCTTTGTGTTCGCGCTTTTTTTGTTTTGTTTTCTTTTTTTTGGTGTTGTTGGACCTCGAAAAAAAGAACGAAGTTGTACATCTCGAGCGCGAGCGCTCGCGCGAGGCGAGGCGAAGCAATAATGGCGTTCCCCGGAGGATTCGGCGGCCCTGGCGGCCCGCCGGCGTCGCGTGCGCCGCAGCGCGACCCGTTTATGCAGCCGCGAAGCGATTTTCCAGTTCAGCGCGGACCCCCGGATTTAGGCGACGTGTTCCAGGGGGAAAGGCGCGGAGAAAGGCCCGACGTGGGCGAGTTCCACGGCGACAAGATGCCCGCCAGCAGCGGCGGCAGCATGCTGTTCGGCCCCGGCAACCCGCAATTCGACCGCGGCGAAAAGCCAATGCACAGAGGCGACCCGCGCATCGGGCTCCCCAAGGGCGTGCCGCCCGGCGCGCGGTTCGACCCACTGGGTCCGTTCGGCACTGGTAGCGGCGAGCCCGATCCCGACCACGAGCCTCGGCCCGGACGCAAGAAGGACGACGTATTGTAATTTTGAATACATATATATATGTGCGCACATTCCATGCGCGCTCACGCCACCCTGGCGAGCCGCTCCACGGCGGCGGCGGCGCGCGCGACGTCGTCGTTGGAAAGCACGGCACGGCTCGGCCTGGGCGCGTTGGACGCGACGTGCACGAGCGACCGCACGCAGTTGCCAGGCGCCAGTGCGGCGGGCGAGTGCAGGAATAGCGCCGCGTCCCTCGACTGCTCGGCCTTGCGCCCAGCCCTCACGAGCATGTCCGCCTCAAAGGCCGCCAGCGCGCGCGGCACCTCGGCTTGAGCGCCGCCGATGCCCGCGAGCTCGCGCGCCAATGCGAGCGCATCCACAAGCGCCTGGTTCGCGCCCTGGCCCTTGAACGGGCTCATGGGGTGCGCGGCGTCGCCCAGCACGGTGACGCGCGACCAGGGCGCGCCGCGCAGCACGTCGGGAGCTACGCTGTCGCGGTCGAGCGCCGCGTAGCCGGTGACTAGCGCGGCATCGGTGTCGCGCACGAGCTGAGGGAGCGGCGCATGCCAGGTGCCGATGCGCTCGAGCGCGAGGTCCTTGAGCGCCTCGCCGCTCGCGGGCAGCGGCGCGTGGCCGGGCGGCAGCAGGAAGGAGAGCTGCCACATGGTCACGCGCAGCCCCGCAAAGGCGCCGTCCTCGTCCTCGGGGTCGCAAAAGGGCATTGTGTACATGCGCACGGCGCCGTCGAGCGTCTGCGTGATGCGCTCGCGCACCAGCGGGTGCTCGCACGGCGCCATGCCGAGCACTACCGCGACGCCCAGCGGCCTCAGCGCATCGCCCAGCTTGAGCCGACGCACCGTGGAGTAAATGCCGTCGGCGCCCACCACGCAGTGCGCGCGCACGCGCCGTCCCGACGCGAGCACGACGTCCACGCCGTCGCCAGCGTGCTCCTCCAGCGCAAGCAGGCGCTCGCCCCACTGCACGACGCCGGGCTGCAGGCGGTTTAAAAGCTCCTTGCGCAGCCGCTGGCGGGGCAGCTGCGTGTTGTTGCGCAGCTTGTGCGACACGGCGGCGCCCAGCCTATCGTCGCGCTTCGGCGGCGGCGGCGAAACGCCAGCGGCCTCGTACAGCCCGCGGCCAAAGCAGCCAAGGACGGTGCCATTGGGCAGAAAGCTAAAGTTGGACGAGCTCTTCGAGCCCGCCACGTGCACGCCCAGACGCGCGAGCGTGAGCGCGCCCTGCTGCATGGTGAGCCCGTAGCCCTGATGCCTCACAGAAACGTCCGCGTCGCGCTCAAAGCATTGCACGCTCACCCCACGCTGCTGGAGCGCCAGGCAGAGCGCGGCGCCGCCAATGCCAGCGCCGATGACGACGACGCTCAGCGAAGACCGCAGACCCATTGGAAGCGGTGGCCCGCGCTCCACGCCGCACGACATGCATCGCGCGCACGGCCTGCGCGGGTCCGGGCTGCCCTTGCACGCGAGGCAGGCACGCCACGGGTCTCCTGCGACGACGCCGTCGTCGTCCCAGTCCACGTACGAATAAAGCTGCGACACAACCACGCGCAGCATATATATATTTTGTGCACCAACACTCCATGTCGGACAAGCTCGCGGCCATCTACGCCGTGCAGGCCGACGTGTGCAAGCGCAACCTGTGCACCAACAAAGCCGTGGGTGCCGCTGGCTTGTGCGCTCTTTTTTTTTTTGGGTTGATGGACAAAGTCGACGCGCGCTCACCCGCTTGGCGCAGATGCGAGGCGCACGGCGGCGGGCGCAAGTGTGCGCGCTTCCGCTGCATGAATCGGCCGGCTGCCGACCAGCAATTTTGCAAGGAGCATGCGCAATGTGCCATTGAGGCATGTCGCGAACCGCCTTTGAGTGGCGGACGCTGCGCCAAGCATGGCGGCACCGACGCAGCACATCCCGCTGCCGTGCGCGAGCCGCAGGCCGCGTCCGGCTCCTCGGATGGTGACAGCGAATAACATTTCAGGAGCGACCGCGGCGCTTTGCGTGCGTGCCCCCCGCCGCGCGAACAGCCACACTGCAGCGCACATATCGATGATGATGACCGTCTATGATGTTTTTTTTTAGAAAGCGCAGCGACTGCCTAGCCATGCACTGGCCGGAGCGAGCCTACACTATCGAGCGCGCCAATATCGACTGCGCAGCGAGCGGCGCGCGCGCGTGCGCGTGAGTGCGGGAGCGGCCACGATAACGCACTCATCATAGCGAGGAACTCGTTAAACTTGATGGCGCCGTCGTTGTTCTTGTCAACCGACTCCACGGTGAAGTTGTGCTTGCTCATGTCCAAGCCGGTGCTCTTCATGTGTTCCACCATGGCCTCGAACTCGTCGTGCGACAGCGTGCCGTTGCCGTCATCGTCGAAATCTGCAATGCAAAATAGGCGTAACGGCTGCGTCAGGTCACATTTTGAGAACAAGAAAAAAAAGCTCGCGTGCGAGAACCACTTGCATTGAAAGAACTCTGCGAGGTTTTGCAGCTTGCGCATCTGCTCGTCGTTCAATCGCACCTGCATGATGATGAGCGCATCCCCAGTGAGCGCTTTGCAATCTGTCATCTGTGTGGCAAGACGGGCGAAACCGCTTGCGGGGCGACGCAACGCACCTTGGCAAATCGGTTGTCGGTGCGCCAAAAGTGCATGAATTCGTCGCGCTCGATAAATCCCGAGCCATCGGCGTCAATCAACGTAAACGCCGCGTCCAGCTCGGCTGGTGTGAAGAATTGCCTGCGACTGCGTGAGGCCGCCGTTGCCGTGTAACGCGGCGGGACGCACCCAAGTGAGTAGCAAATGTGCCCGAATTCCGTCTTGTCGAACTTGCCGTTGCCATCCGAGTCATACTTTTTGAAGATGGACTCGAACTCCATGGCCTTGCCTGCGAGACTGCCGGCGCAGTGTGCACGCGCGCGCGCGATGGCTTGGGTGTTCTGTATACATACAACGGCGCGAACGGCCATGCAGGCATTTTACGCGAGCGCGGGCCCCGTCCAAAAATTTTAAAGCCAAAATGGACCGGGCACAAACTAGGTGGATATCGGATACGCTACTCGTCCGCAGCCCGGCGCTTCACCGCCTCCCACAAGAGCGCATTTTCCGCGCGCAGGTCGTTTATTTCCATGCGCATGTCCACGAGGGCGCGGCGCAGCTCGGCAATGTCGTCCACCGACGGCGACGGCGGCGGGCTGGCAAAGCTGGGGCGCGACAGCGAGGGCGCAAACCGCGCGCGCTTGCAAATCTCATCCACCGTGGCGCGGCGCTGAAAGGCGCGGCGCGCCATGGGGATGGCCTCGGTTTTGAGCAGGAACACCTTGTGCTGCGGCTGGCGGCGCGTGCACGCCTCGACGAGCTTGACGTAATCGCCCGCGCCGCCGAAGCGCTCGTCGGGCTCGTACACGACGACGACGGGCTTTTGCAACGCGTCTGCCACCGCCCACTCGAGGCGGCAGAAGAAACGGTCCAGGTACGAGCGCGTTAGGTACAGCACAAAGCAGTCCGAGTTGGCCACGCCGCGGACCATGTCTCTCGCCTCGAGGCGCTCGCTGTCCTGGTCAAACCACACCGCTGCGCCGCGGTCTCGCAACAGCACGCTCAGGTGCGCCACTTGGTTCTGCGCCTCGGCCTGCGCGTGCGAGAGGAAAAAGTCAAACTTGGACAGCGCCACGGACGAGGGCTTGACGCCCGTGGCGACGGCCAGGTTGGCCGGGTCGCCCACGCCAGCGTCCCAGCGCACCGAGAGCGCGTCGGCGCCGACCTCGGTCACGACGCCAAAGCGCCGCTTGCGCCCGTGCGACTTGTCCACCACGGCGTCGCCCACGCTGATGCGCGTGGCGGTTTGCCTGTACTCGGCCAGCAGCTCGTCGACAGTCCTGGCCAGAAGCGTGCGCTCGCGAGCGAGGCGCTCCTCCTCGGCGGGCGTGACGATTCCCTCGCGCGCAATCACGTCCGCGAGCACGGCCTCCACGGCGGCGTCGATGCCCAGCTCGAGCTTGACGCCTTGCGGCATGTCCACCCATTTGTCCGGCGCGGTGAGTCCGCGCTGCGTGAAGGGCTCGATGAGCGAGCGCAGCCCGGCCTTCTCCAGGCTCATCATCCAAGGCGCCGCGGGCGTGGTGAAGGAAGCCAGCGGCGTCGACGGCGGCGACCACGCCGGATGAGCGTCGTCCACCTCGTCGGTGCGCCTGCGCGCGACGACTTGCACCTCGAAGAAGGTGTTGGGCGCCAGACCGACGAGCTCAAACGTGCTGCGCTCCGAGGCGGCGCCAATCGTGTAGGGCTTTGGGCCGCGCACGTCGCTTGTGAGGGGAATATACGCCGACTCGCTATCGACCACGAACCAGCCTTCAGCCGGGTGCAGCGGGGGCGCGTCGGGCGACACGTAGAGCTCTGCCGGAGGCGGCAACAGCTGCCTCGCTTTGCGCGCGTAGTCGTTTGCAATTTCGCCTTGGTGAGCGCGCAAAGGCTCCATGGCGCGCATGTTCTCAATGGCGCGCTCGTGGAAATCGGCGGGCGACGGCGTTTTCTGCTGCCGCGCGTCCTTGAACTGCGCTTCGGCTTGCTTTTGAAATTGCTTCGCAATGGCCGCCGCAGCCTCGCGCTCGGCTTCGGCGAACTGTTTGTACAGGCGCGCGGGTCGAACGAGCACGCGGCAATCCACCGGCGGTGACGCGGCGAGCGGCGGCAGCGTGAAGGACACTTTAGCTCTGCCACTCGTCAAATGTACCGACACGACCACGTCGCGAGGCTGCAAGTCGGTCGTGGGTGGCGTCGTCGTCGTCGTTGTTGCTGTGGCTGCCGTCGGCAAGGCGGATTGCGAAGGTCGCCTGAACATCATTTTTGCGGTTGTGGGTTGAGCAGGAGCCTCCTCGTGCGCCTATCTAACCTTTTAATAAATAAAAAAAAGGTATACGAGACGATAGGCATAGACGAGCACGGCAGCGGCATGGACGGCCACCGAGGACGACGCACGGCGCAGGTTTGCAAAAAAAAGCATAATATAAAAACAACAGCTCACGTGAGCTCAAACCCGGCCCCGCTTCGAATGGCGAGGAGCAGCTTTTCCTTGAGCTGCGCGCGCGAGCTATACGCGGGCTGCAGACGGGCGGCGGGTCAGCACTACAACGGCAAAAGCGTACCAGCTTGAGCGTGTTAAAGCACGTGGACGACGTCGGCAGCCTGTTTACGTCGGCAGCGACGCGCTGAATGGTGAACCGCGGGTTGAGTTCCGCAAACCCCAGGACCGGCGGCCTGTCGCACGACGTCGTGAAGCGCAGCAGAGCCTCGCGGTCCTTATCGCCCATGTCGCGCTCGCACACGTCCCAGAACCACTGCACCACAGGCGACAGCGCCGTGTCGCTATAGCCACCCGCGTAACGCGTGTTGCGGCGCAAGTCGGCAACGTCCACGCCGCCGGCCTTGCCGCTGAGCAGCACTTGCAGCTCGCGCTCGGAAAAGTGCGCCACCCACTCGGGCTGCACCACAGAGTAAAAGCCCCGCACGAGCGCGTCGCACAGCAGCTTGCCCTCCACGTTGAGTTTAAAGTGCGCCAGCGCGTTGACAAAGCGAAAACGGTTCGCGCGTGTCACGGCGATGCGCGCGCCGCCGGGCACGAGCTCGACCTCGCGCAGCGGCCGCAGCCCGTCGCCGCCCACGCTGGCGACAAAGCTCAAACCCAAATCAGCGAAATCGCCGTCAAATTGTTTGAGGAAAATCATGTTGCGGAACAGCTCCCTGTCGAGCGTGCGCAGGTCGGCGAGGCAAGGCAGCTTGCGCAGCAGCTTGGCCAGCAGGAAAAACGACAGCTGCGGCTGCAGCGTCACGCCCTCGAACACGGCCTTGCCTAAAAGCTTGCCGGCAAACGTCATGAGCGCCTCCGCGTCGGCGTGCAGCGCCTGCGCGCTCGGGCTGGGAAAGAGCGCGCCGTCGCCGTCCGAGGCCACGGCAAACAGACCGCGCTTCGGGTCAAAGGCCGTTTCGGCAGCCAGGTTGAGAAACTCCTTGAACAGCCCGCGCGCGTCGATGCCGGCCTCGCGCGCGCCCAGGTCGTTGACAAACTCGACGTAAACGCGCTTGCGCAAATCCACATCGGCGCGCGCGAAAAACCGCACCGCGTCCTCGAGTACGGTTTTCCGACGCACTTGAAGCCGGTACGCCGGCGGCTCGCCCTCGGCTTGGACGGCAGCCCTGGCTCGCGCAATGGCATCCACGGTGAAGCGCGCGCGCACAGAGAAGGGCACCGCCCACCACGCCGGGTCGGCCGGCATGGACTTGCCCGCCACCAGCCACGCCTCAGGGCGGATGAGCGGGCGTCGCGAGTGCATGTCGTACAGCTGCGCCAGCGCGCGCGCCACGCGGAACCTCGCCGCCTCGCCGTTGGCCGCGGGCGCGTCGAGAAAGGCGTTGCAGCGTTGCACAAAGCGCTCCAGCGCGGCGCGCGGCAACGGCGCGGAGCGCGCGTCGTCGTCGTACAGCTCTGCCTCGTCCACAACGAGTAGAAGGTGAGAGAAGCACAGCGCGGCCAGGGGCAGCGCGTGGCGCGTTTGCTCGAAATGCGCAAACAGCAGAGTGACCGCGGGCGCGCCAAACACGACGGCGTTGAGCAGCGACAGCGAGCGCGGGTTCCTGGACGACGCCGGCCAGCGCTCAAAGACGAGCGCGAGCGCGTCGGCGGTGTCGCGGCGCACCTGCGCTGACCGCACAAATAACGGCCGAGGCGATGAAGAAGACGACGACGGCGGCGGCGAAGCGAGCGCGCGCGCAGCCGCCGACGTGTCAGGCAGCAGCAGTGTGCCCACGGCGGAGGACGGGCGCCAGCCTAGCTTGGCGGCCCACGATGAGAGCACCGAGGTGGCGATGGAGGCGAGGCGGCGGCGCGGCATGGCCAGCTCGGGCTCGACCATGTCAACCAGCTCGTCGTCCGTCGTGCGCCAGGCAGCGCGGTCGGCCTCCCTGTGCGCATCGAGCACGGCGGCGTCGTGCTGGAACGCGCTCGCGAGAAGCCGCGGCGCAACGTCGTCGAGCAGCGCAAGCTGCTGCAGCGCGCGCGCGTCGACGTGACGCACCCTGCCTTGCACCCACAAAACACCTTCAGTGCCCGAGAGCACATTGGCGGGCGCCGCGCGCACGAGGGCCAGCAGTGCCGACGCCGCCTCGTCCGCGGCTAGCATGGCGTCGCCGCACGCCGCGAGCAGGGCGACAAAGTTGGCCAGCTGCTGCTCGCCTTGGTCGTCGGCCTCCTTGCCACTTGCACGCGAGGCCAGATGAGCGCACACGCCGCGCAGGAAGTCAACGCCGACGGGCGCAGCGGCGTGCATCGCGTGCCAGGTAACGGCGCCCGGCGCAGCCATGAGCTGGTCCGCGAAAACGACAGGCAATGCGTGCTTGACGCACGCTCGAACGCACAGCGCTGCAGCCGTGGCCGCCGCGGCCGCGTCGCCGCGCTTTGCGTCGCTGGCGAGACGCTCAATAAGCGGCCGCGTGAGCTCGTGCCGCTCGCCGCTCATCAGCAGCGTCTCCACGAGAACCGCATTGTCCGGCCGTGTTTGCTCCACGAGGCGGCGCGTGCGGAACGCCCAGCCTGGCCCGGTGTCCTTCTGGTACGCGCCCGCGGACTGCACCACGAGCGCGGCCACTTGCTTGGCCAGTGCGGGCGACTGCGCAAAGTAGCTCGCGCGCACCATGGCGTGCAGCACGGCGTTGGGGGCCACGAAGCTGCGGTTGACCTTGGCGAGGGCCGCGCGCAGTTTTGCGACGTCGCACAGCTTGGCCTCGAGCTGCGCGGCCTGCTCGCGCGCAAGGCGCCTGCGAGCCGCTCGGCCGCGAATGCGCGATTGCACGCGGGGCGCCGCGGCGGCTAACAGGCGAACGCGCTCGCGTGCAGCGCGGGCCTCCTGCGCGCCGGCAGCGACGTCGTGCTGCTTTGCGCGCCCTCCCGGGGCGTCCCACGGCAGCATGCTCGTTTCCTTTTTTTGCACAAAGAAGTGCGCGGCACATCTATACTACCTGTGCAGAGATGCGCTTGTTCGCGCTCGTCTCTGTGGCCTGCGCGCAGCACGCCCAAGCCGTCGAGGCCACGCTTGTTTTTGTTACCGACGCACACGGCTGGTATTCGGGGCATGGGAGGCACAATGAGACTTTCGACGCTGACTACGGGAGCCTCGTCTCCTTCGTGGAGCGCCTCTCGGCGCGCGAGCAAGTCTTCCTGCTGGAGAACGGCGACCTGGTGGACGGCGGCGGGCTGACCGACGCCACGTCTGCCCGCCATCCGCGTCGCGGCGAGTCGCTCTTTGCCGTGCTCGACGACGTCGGATTCGCCGCCCGCACGCTCGGCAACCACGAGCTGTACTCGCCTGCGGCAGTGCGCTCGCTCGCGCTCGACGCCGCGCCCGCGAGTGCCGCCTTTGTGTCGTCCAATGCCATCCACGCGGCCACGGGCGAGGCGCTCGCCAGGCCATTCAAGCGCCTCGCACTGCGCGGCGGCGGCGACGACGACGACGATGGCGACGCGCACCTGCTCGTTCTTGGGCTGCTGTACGAAATGACCGACGCCGCGCCGGATTTCAAAGTCGTTTCAGTGGCCTCCGTCATCGCTACGCAGTGGTTCGCCGACGAAGTGCACGCGGCTGCCGGCGTTGTCGCACTCGCGCACATGGGTGCAACGAATCCGCTTCTTCGCAAGCTGCTGGCCGCCGTGCGCGCCATGCGAGGTCCCGATTTTCCCCTCGTCGTCGTCGCCGGGCACACGCACGTGCGCGCCGTCGTAGTTCTTGACGCGTGCGCGGTCGCCGTCGAGGCTGGTCGCTTCAGTGACACCGTGGGAGTCGTTCGCATGCGCGGATGCGCGTTTGAAAGGCATCTCATCGACGCCTCGCGCGCGCAGCTCGGCGCCTTCCTCGCTGCCACGCCCATGGCAGCGCCCGCGGCTGCCACGCCCATGGCAGCGCCCGCGGCTGCCACGCCCATGGCAGCGCCCGCGGCTGCCACGCCCATGGCAGCG
>Ga0302314_10023679_pt1 | contig 10009 bp, 9 predicted proteins | sample III_Palsa_N2_3_FD_200533 | JGI IMG/M metagenome (GOLD analysis project Ga0302314, IMG submission 200533) | Peat permafrost microbial communities from Stordalen Mire near Abisko, Sweden - III_Palsa_N2_3 | ecosystem: Environmental > Terrestrial > Soil > Palsa > Peat permafrost | place: Sweden...
CCGCGGTGGGGCGTCCGTCGGAAGCGGGCACGGTGAGCCCGAGATTGAGCGAGCGAAATGGCCCCTCGGACACGCCGCCCCGGCGGGTGCTGAACAACGCCCGGCCGCCGGGCAGCGTCACCGCGACGTGCTCGCCATCCACCTCGAAGGGCGGGGCCAGCCTCATGTCGGTCCGTCCCCGAGCGCGGCCGCCAGCTCGCTCTCGCGGTCCTCGCCGATCTCGCCGTCCAGGCGCTGGTCGAGCGCCACCGCCAGGCGCCGACCCACCTCCGGTCCGGCCGGCACGCCGGCGGCCAGCAGGTCGTCACCGGTGATCTGCAGGCGCACGTGACGCCATTTCCACATCCACTCGTAGGCCGGAATACGGGGTCCGAGAGCGCCGGCGATGGCGACGCCCTCGATCGGGGCTCCGGCCACCAGAGCGCGCAACCGCGACGGCCGCGCGGCGGTGTCGAGCTCCGGTACCAGGCGCGGGACCGCCACGGCGGCGGCCACCACTCGATCCCGGTCGGCGGCGGGAAACTCCAGGCGGGCCAGCCAGGCCCGCAGCTCCGCCGGTGGATCCTCGCCCGCGGACAGGGTGAGCGCCAGCGCCAGCGCCGCGAGCAGCAGCAGGTCGCGGCGCCCGTCGCGCGGCAGCAGGGCCAGCGCGCTGGCGGACAGCGCGCGCTCGAAGCGAAGCCGTGGGTGCAAGGCGGCGAGCGCACCGATGCGGCTCAGCTCGCCGAGCGCGTCGACCGCTTCTCCCTCGGTGAGCAACAGCCGCAGCTCGGCCCCCAGACGCGCGCCGGTCACCGTGTCCAGCGCCCCCTCGGCCACCGCTCGGCCGGCCAGCAGGCGCGTGTGCTCGTCCGGGTCGAAGGCCAGCCGGGCTCCGTAGCGGGCCAGGCGCAGCAGGCGGGTGGGATCGTCCATGAAGCTCCCGTCGTGCAGCACGCGCAGCCGTCCCTCGGCGAGGTCCGCCAGCGCATGGGGAGCGCTGCGCACCCGGTCGGGCACGTCGTGTCGCAGCGCCACCGCGAAGGTGTTGACGCTGAAGTCGCGCCGCAGCAGATCGTCCTGCAGCGGGGCCGGCGAGACCTCCGGCAGCGCGCCCGGCCGCGAGTAATGCTCTCGGCGAGCGGTGGCCAGGTCGACCGCCACCCGGCCGCCCGCATCGACAACCTGGGCGGTGAGGAAGCTCGGATGCGCTACGACGGTTGCCCCGAGCGCCGCCGCGATCGCGGCGGCCGCCTCGCCCACGTCGCCCTCGACGATCACGTCGAGCTCGCGCGGAGAACGACCGAGCATCACGTCGCGCACCGTCCCGCCGACCAGCCACAGGCCCGGCGTGTCCTCGGCCAGGGCGAGCAGGGCGCGCCCGGCCTCATGGCCGGCCAGCTGCTGTACGGCCAGGAGCGGATCGGGCGGGGCGGGCGCCACCACTGGAGTCGGTTCGATGCCCACGTTCACTCGGCCGGGATGTGCTCGCGCACCGGGATGCCGGCGGCCGCGAGATACGCCCGCGCCTCCCCCACGGTGTACTGGCCGTAATGGAAGATCGACGCGCACAGCACCGCGTCGGCCCCCGCGCGCAGCGCCTCGGCGAGATGCTCGAGCGTGCCGGCTCCGCCGGAGGCGATCACCGGCACGTTGACCGCCTCGCTCACCGCCGCGGTGAGCGCCAGGTCGTAGCCGTCGCTGGTCCCGTCGCGATCCATGCTCGTGAGCAGGATCTCCCCGGCGCCGAGTCCGACCCCCTCCCGCGCCCACTCGAGGACGTCGCGCCCGGTCGGCGTGCGTCCGCCCGCCACGACGACCTCCCAGCCGCCGCCGGGTCGGGCCCGGGCGTCGATCGCCAGCACGACGCATTGCGCGCCGAAGACCTCGGCCAGCTCGGCCAGCAGCTCGGGACGCGCCACCGCCGCCGAGTTGACCGACACCTTGTCCGAACCGGCATCCAGGACCGCCTGGGCGTCCGCCACCGAGCGGATGCCACCGCCGATGGTGAACGGGACGAACACGTCATCGGCCGTCCGCCGGGCCAGATCCACGATCGTGTCACGCTTCTCGTGGGTCGCGGTGATGTCCAGGAAGACGATCTCGTCGGCCCCGGCCCGGTCGTAGAACGCCGCGCGCTCGACCGGATCGCCGGCATCGCGGATGTCGACGAAGTTCGTTCCCTTGACCACGCGCCCGGCGTCAACGTCCAGACACGGGATGATCCGCTTGAAGTGCATGGCGGGCACGGTAGCGCCCCGCGACTGGCTAGACCGGCGTCCGCACCCGTTCCGGTTCGCCGGCCCGTCCCGGCGCGCCGCTGGGCTGGTCGGCGCGCGCCTGCGAACCCTCGATGTTGATGTGCGGCAGTCGCGCGTCCAGCCACGCCGGCAGCCGCCAGGTGAGCGGCCCGAGCAGCTCGAGCACCGCCGGGAGCATGACGCAGCGCACCACCACCGCGTCGATGAACACCGCCGCCGCCAACCCGAAGCCGAACTCCTTCAGAACGCGCTCGTCACCAATGAGAAAGGAGAGAAACACGCAGATCATGATCGCCGCGGCGGCGCTGATCACGCGCCCGGTCAGCGCGATGCCGTCACCGACGGCATTGGACGCGTTGTGGTGGCGTACCCACTCCTCGCGCACCCGTGAGACCAGAAACACCTCGTAGTCCATGGACAGCCCGAACACCACGGCGAACATGAGCACGGGTATCCACGGCTCGATCGGTCCCTTCTGGACTCCGATCACCCCGCCGAGCCAGCCCCATTGGAACACCGCCACGGTCACCCCGAGCGCTCCGCCGATGCTCAGCAGGTTCATGCACGCGGCCTGTATCGGAATCACGATCGAGCGGAAGATGACGAACAGCAGCAGCGCCGAGAGCAGCACCACGACGCCGATGAACAGCGGCAGCTTCTTTGACAGGACCGCGGAGAAGTCGATCGACCCGGCGGTGAATCCGCCCACCAGCACGTGCAGCCCGGTGCGCGCGGCGATCGGCGGGATGACGGTGGAACGCAGGTGGTTGACCAGGTCGGTGGTGGCGAGATCCTGCGGCGCCGAGTCGGGATAGGCCTGGATCACCGCCACGCTGCCGGAGGGACTGACACGCGGCTGGGTGACCGCGCCAACGTCGGGGGTGGCGGCGATCGCCGTGCGCAGCTCGGTCACGCCGCTGGCGTCGCCCCGGGTGGGCAGCTGCGCCACCACCACGAGTGGACCGTTGAAGCCGGCGCCGAAGCCCTGGGCCAGGAGATCGAAGGACTGGCGGGAGTTGAGCTTCGTGGCGTTGTTCCCGGCGTCCGTGTTGTCCAGGCGCAGCGCCAGCGCGGGCAGCAGGAAGACCACCGTGATGGCCAACGACGCGAGCGCCAGCGGCCACGGGCGCGACTGCACCAGGTGGCTCCAACGCCGCCAGGCGCTCTCCCCCTCGGCCTCGCCGCGGGCGGCGCGCGCCCGGGCCCGTCGTCCGGGGCGCACCACCTTGGGCCCGAAGCGCGAGAGCATCGCCGGCAGCAGGGTCAGCGACGCCAGCAGGACCATGAGGACCGCCAGCACCGAGGCGATGGCCAAGCCGTAGAGGAAGGCCACACCGGTGACGAACATGCCGAGCAGCGCGATGATCACGGTGGTGCCGGCGAGCAGGATCGCCCGCCCGGAGGTGTCCATGGCCACCTCCACCGACCCCTCGACGTCGCCGCTGAGCGCGTACGCCTCCTTGAACCGGGTGACGATGAACAGCGCATAGTCGATCCCCACGCCGAGGCCGATCATCAGCGCCAGTTCGGGCCCGGTGTTCGCCATGTCGAAGACGTGCGTGGCCAGGCCGATGATCGCTACGCCGGTGATGAGCCCGAAGCCGGCGCTGATGAGCGGCAGGCCAGCTGCGGTGAGCGATCCGAACGTGATGAGCAGGATGATCAGCGCGGCGACGAAGCCGATGGCGGTGGCCGGGCCGACGCTGAAGCCCTCGGCCTGCTCCACCACGGCGCCGCCGGCGGCGACCTTCAGACCCGGCACGTGCACGGACTGCACCTGGGCGATGAGCGGCTTGCCGGTGTCGTCGGGCAGCTGGTTGGCGCGGGCGGAGTAGGCCACCGTGGCGAACGCCGTCCGCCGATCCCGGGAGACCTGGACGGCGCCGCGAGACGTGTAGGGGCTGACCACGCCGACGACATGGGGCAGCCGCGCCACCCGGGCGAGCATCGGCTCGATGGCCGACCGCACCGCGGCGGAATCGATCGTGCCGATGCTCGTGTGCCACACGACCTGATCGATGTCCCCGCTCTGAGCCGGGAACTGGCTGACCAGCAGGTCCGAGGCCTTCTGCGCCTGGGTGCCCGGCAGCTGGAAGTTGTTGGAGTAGTTGCGCCCGGCCGCCGACGCCAGGACCGTCGTGCCGATGGCGATGATCACCCAGGCGACAACGACCAGACGGCGGTGGCGGACGCACGAGCGGGCGAGTTTGAGCATCTCGGGCCTTCTGAGCGGTGTTGAGGGGTCACCGTCAACCGGCACCAGAGGAGATGGCATCCGGTCGAGCGTCTCGCACTTTAGGCGTCCAAGCATTCTTGTCAAGAAACGCCCCACCCGCGCGGCCCGCTAACGTGCCCCGGGTGAGCCGATCGCGTCGTTCCCGTCGCAGCAAGCTGGGCCGCTTCTCGCCGCGCGAGCTGGGCGTTCTCTATTCCAAGCACTTTGCCGACGCCTGCCAGGAGCGCCGGTTCCTGTCGACGCTCGGCTTCTTCACCGCGTTCGCCACCGCTCGCGGTGTCACCCACGCGATCCGCGCCAACAAGGGCCCGTTTCGCAACATCGATCCGGGTGGCCATCACATCCACCACATGACGTTCGGAATCGTCGGGATGATCGTCACCGGCACGCTGTGGATCAACGACATCGGCAACGGCGCCAACCCCGCTCATCGTCCGGCCTCGCGGGTCACCTCCGCCCTGTTCGGGGCCGGCGTGGCGCTCACGCTCGACGAGTTCGCCCTATGGCTCAATCTGCAGGACGACTACTGGACCAAGCAGGGTCGAGAGAGCATCGACGCCGTCGCGCTCTACGGCTCGCTGCTGCTGATGGCGCTCTACAGCCGCGACCTGCTGCGCGAGCTCGCCCGCGTCTGAGCGCGCTCAGCGGTCGATCACGATCTCGACGCGCACCGGCGGGTCGTCGAGCACGGCCTGGGCCTCGGCCACGGTGAAGCGCCGCTCGTACAGGGCCTTGCCGACGATCACCCCGGCCAGGTTGACCTGGCGCAGCGCCACGAGCGCCTCCAGGTCGGCCAGCCGGCCGATGCCGGCGGAGTACAGGAAGCGTCCCCGCACCGTCTGGGCCACCTGGCGCACCTCGTCGAGATCCGGCCCCTCGAGCATGCCGTCGCGATCGACGTTCGTGTACACGAGGTTGCGCACCCCGCGCTCCTGCAGGCGGCGGATGACCGACTCGGTGGTCATCTGGGTGGTCTCCTGCCAGCCGGCGGTGGTGATGTTGCCTCCCCGCACGTCGACCGACACGAGCACGCGCTCGGGCCAGGCGCGCAGGACCTCATCGAGGAACTCCACATCGGTGAACGCCGCCGTGCCGAGGATGACCCGCGTCGCGCCCGCCCGCAGCGCGTCGCGCACCGCGGGCAGCGAGCGCAGGCCGCCGCCGTACTGAACCGGGACGTCGAGCTCGTTGGTGATGCGCTGCAGGTGCTCGAGGTTGACCGGGTGGCCTTCCTTGGCCCCGTCGAGATCGACGACGTGCAACCAGCGGGCGCCGTCGGAGACCCATTCGCGGGCGGCTGACAACGGGTCCTGGTCGTAGACCTTCTTGGCCGCGAAGTCTCCTTTCTCCAGACGGACCGCGTTGCCACCGAGGATGTCGATGGCTGGATAGAGGATCACCGTCCCGACCCCAGCGGTTGGGCCACGTCGCGGGCTGGCGTCTCGGGCGCGCACAGCGCGACGAAGTTGGCGAGCAGGCGCAGACCGTGGGTGGAGGACTTCTCCGGGTGAAACTGCACGCCGGCAAACGAGCCATGCTGCACCACGCTGGTGAACACGCTGCCGTATTCGGCCCACCCGAGCACGTCGGACTCCTCGGCCGGCCGGGCCGCGTAGGAGTGCACGTGGTAGAAGGCGCAGCGATCAGGGAGCCCCGCGCGCAGCGGCGAGTCGCGGGTGAAGCTGACGACGTTCCAGCCGATGTGGGGAAGCTTGCGGTCGGGGGCGTCCAGCCGTTGGACGGGGCCGGGAACGATGCCCAGGCCCTCCGCGCCGCCGTGCTCGGTCGAGGAGGCAAACGCCAGCTGCATCCCCAGGCACACCCCAAGCACCGGAGCGCCGACGGCCACGCGTTCGCGCAGCAGGTCGTCGAGTCCGCGTGAACGCAGCTTGTCCATCCCGGTGGGGAACGCCCCCACGCCGGGGAGCACGAGCCCGTCGGCCGCCCGCAGCTCGTCGTGATCGTGGGTCACGCTCACCGTGGCGCCCACGTGGCCGAGCGCCTTCTCGACCGAGCGGCGGTTGCCCATCCCGTAGTCGATCACCGCGATGCGGGCCGGGGCGCTCACGTGAGGGTCCCCTTGGTCGACGGCACGCCGGTCTCGGTGGGGTCGAGCGCGATGGCGGCGCGCAGCGCCCGGGCGAACGCCTTGAAGGCGGCCTCGATCATGTGGTGGGCGTTGGTGCCCGCCTCCACGCGCAGGTGCAGGGTGAGCTTCGCGGCGATGGCGAAGGCCCGGAAGAACTCCTCGGCCAGCTCGTGGTCGAAGCCGCCCGTCCCGCCGGGCGGCAGCGCCGCCTCGAACAGGGTGAACGGCCGTCCCGAGATGTCGATGGCGCAGCTGGCGCGGGCTTCGTCCATGGGGATGGTCGCGGAGCCATAGCGGGTGATGCCGGCCCGGTCGGCCAGCGCGACGTCAACCGCCCGGCCGAGGACGATCGCCGTGTCCTCGACCGTGTGATGCGCGCCGGTCTGCAGGTCGCCGGTCACGGCGATGTCGAGGTCCAGCCGCGCGTGCCGGGCCAGCAGGTCGAGCATGTGGTCGAGGAACCCCACACCGGTCTCGCGGGTGCCCCGGCCGGTGCCGTCCAGCGACAGCGTGAGGCGTACCTGGGTCTCGCGGGTGTCGCGCTCGATCGTCGCCATGCGGGTCTCGGTGATGGTCATCCCGGTCCATTCTCGCGCAGCGCCGGGTCGGGCGCCGGTGACGCCCGTGCCTCCATCGACTCGGCGTGCACGGCAAAGCCCTCGGCCCGGGCGATCGGTGCCGCGGCGGCGGCCAGCTTGGACGCCGCGGGCCCGATGTGCACCTCGGCCATGCGACGTCGGAACGTCCGCGGTGACAGCCCCGAGGCGAAGCGGGCGGCGCCGCCGGTCGGGAGCACGTGATTGGACCCGGCCACGTAGTCACCGAACGCGGTGGCGCTCTCCGCGCCGACGAACAGACAGCCGGCCCGGGACACCAGCGGGGCGAGCGCCTCGGCCTGCGCCCCGACGAGCTGCAGGTGCTCGGGAGCGAACGCGTTGGTCACGGCGATCGCCTCGCGCAGGTCGGGGGTGGCCACCAGCGCGCACGGAGCGTCCGGCAGCTGGGGGTGGCGGTCGCCGAGCGCGCGCAGCTGCAGCTCCAGCTCGTCGAGTTGCTCCTCCCAGGGACTGAGCGCGCCCACCAGGCTATCGGCGCCGTGCTCGGCCTGCGCGAGCAGATCGAGCGCGACGAGACGAAGATCGGCATCGGGTCCGAGCACGACGAGCAGGTCGCTCGGTCCCGCGAAGCCGTCGATGCCCACGAGATGGGAGACCTGGCGCTTGGCCTCCTGCACGTACAGGTTGCCGGGGCCGACGATCACGTCGACCGGCGCGACCGTGTCGGTGCCGTAGGCCAGCGCGGCGATGGCGTGGGCGCCGCCCATGCGGTAGACCGTTTCCACCCCGCACAGCCGGCAGGTGCCGAGGATGGTCGGGTGGATGTCCCCACTCGCCCCGGGCGGAGCACAGACGGCCACGTCGAACACGCCGGCGGCGCGGGCGGTGACCACGCCCATGACCACGGTGCTCGGATAGGGAGCCCGGCCGCCGGGCACGTAGACCGCGGCCGAGCCGACCGCCAGCTCACGCACGACGATCCGCTGGCCCTGCGGGAGGATCGCCTGGCCGTCGGTGCCCACCCCGAGCTGGGCCACCTCGGCCACGTTGGTGATCGCCACCTGCAGGCCGGCCACCACCTCGAGCGGCAGCGTCTGGATGGCCGCGTCGAGCGCCTCCGGAGCCACCCGCAGTGACAGCGGCTCGGCCCCCCCGGTGTCGAAGCGCCGGGTGTACTCGATCACCGCCTCGTCGCCGCGTTCGCGGACTTCGGTCACGATGTAAGCGACCGCCGTGGCCACCGAGGCGGCGTCGGGCACCAGGCCGCGCAGCCGGCCGGCCACGCCAGCCGCCCCGAGGGAGTCGTAGTCGGCTCGGTGCACTCGCTCCACGTGCACCACGTCAGGCGGCCCCTGCGGCCTCGCGGGCCCGGAGGCGGGCCAGCAGGTCGTCGATCGCGGCGGCCTTCAGCTTGTGCGCCACCGGATTGGCCACCAGGCGGGCCGTGCAGACCTCCATCTCCTCACGGATGACCAGGTTGTTCTCGCGCAGGGTCGTCCCGGTCGCGGTGAGGTCGACGATCGCCTCGGCCAGACCGGCCAGCGGTGCGAGCTCGACCGATCCCTTCACCTCCACGATCTCGGCCTGGCGGCCGGTCGCCTCGAAGTGGTGGGCGGCGATCCGCGGGTACTTGGTCGCCACTCGCATGACGCCGAGGCGACGCAGGGCTTCGGCGGCCGGGTCGGGCCCGGCCGCGGTGGCGAGCACCATGGTGCAGCGGCCGTAGCCGAGGTCGAGCAGCTCGTACACCTGGCGGGCGCCCTCGTCGCGGGCGTAACCCGACTGCTCGAGCAGCACGTCCTTGCCGGTGATGCCGAGATCGGCGGCCCCCGCCTCGACGTAGGTGGGCACGTCGGACGGACGCATGGTGATGACGCCGATGTCCTCGAACAGCAGCTTGCGGTCGTTACTGCGCAGCTCCGCGGTGTCGAGCCCGAGGTGCTCGAGCAGGTCCACCGTGTCGGCGAACAGCGCGCCGCGCGGCACCGCGAAGGTCAGACCGTTGCTCGGGCTCACCGCAGCAGCCCCGCGGCAGCCCGTTCATCGAGCCTCGACGACGTCGCGCCGCGCTCCTCGCCGGCCAGGGCGATGTGCAGGCGATCGACCCCGAGCGCGAAGCCGACGGCGGGCAGCGCTCGTCCGAACCGTCCGAGCAGGTCGTCGTAGCGCCCCCCGCCGCCGATCGGCGTTCCGAGCGCCGGGTCGTAGACCTCGAAGATCGCGCCGGTGTAGTAGCCGATGTCGCGGACCAGCCCGAGGTCGACGATCAGGCGTCGGGCCACCGTCGGCGGCACCTGCTCGGCCACGCCGCGCAGACCGGTCACCGCCTCGGCCACCGCATCGTCGAGGTCGTCGAGCACCTCCGGCCCGCCGCGGATCTGCGGGACGCGGACGAGCAGGTCGGCGGAGCGCTCGTCGAGGCCGAGCGCGACCACCTGCTCCTCCAACGCGACGAGATCGCGGCGCCCGAGGGTGTGCAGGAGCTCCTCGCGCACGGTCAGCGAGACGCCGAGGGCTTCCATGAGGGCCGGGTACAGCGACGCGTCCCCGAGCCCGATTCGATAGTCGGCCAGCCCGGTCGCGTCGAGCGCGTCGACCAGCACGGTCAGGGCTTCGACGGTTCCCTGCGGGCCCGGCGAGCCGACGAGCTCGATGCCGGCCTGCAGCAGCTCGCGTTGCTGACCGCGCTGCGGCCGCACGGCCCGGTAGCAGTGGGCGAAGTAACCGAAGCGCAACGGCGGCTCGGCGTGCGGATAGCGGGTGGCGACCACCCGGGCGATCGGGACGGTCATGTCGGAGCGCAGCACGAGCACCGCGCCGTTCTCGTCGAACACCCGGTAGGCCGGCCGGACGTCGCGCATGTCCCCGCGAGCGAGCTCGGACTCGT
>Ga0302314_10023680_pt1 | contig 10009 bp, 8 predicted proteins | sample III_Palsa_N2_3_FD_200533 | JGI IMG/M metagenome (GOLD analysis project Ga0302314, IMG submission 200533) | Peat permafrost microbial communities from Stordalen Mire near Abisko, Sweden - III_Palsa_N2_3 | ecosystem: Environmental > Terrestrial > Soil > Palsa > Peat permafrost | place: Sweden...
AGCGTCGCTCATCCGGGACGCGGGCGAGGGGGTGCACCTCGCGGATGCCGCCGCCGAGGCGGCCGAAAATGCCTCGCATGCGGCCTTTGTAGGGGACTTGGCCTCGCTTGCTGGTAGCGTCACCAGTAACGTGTGGGGTCTCTGGTCAGATTTCTGGTCAAGTCCGGACGCGGTGTCCGGCACCCCGGAACTCGGAGGATGCGCGTGAACACGAGCGCGGCGGTCCTCGCTCAGGGCGTGACAGGAAGCAGCATGCTTTTCGCGGAGATATTGCTCGCATGCTGCTGCGTGGTACTCATCGCATTTATCGCGATAGCGGTCAAAGGCCGGAATGGAAACCTCAAGCACTTCAAGGTGGCACGAGTGCGGCGGGGAATCCCTATACTGGGCGCGCTGGTGATCCTGACCATCGTCAGGATCATGGTTAACCATTGAACTGGCCTCCGCCAGTTCTGCCCAAACGGCAAAGGATGCTAAGGATGGCAGCCGGAGAACGGGTGCCGGCGCGGCGGCTACGGATGGGTGCTGGGCTGTTCGGCCTGATGCTGGCCTCTATCGCGGGGCTCGCCCTGTTCGGCACCCTGTCCGGGTTCACCCTGCCGAACTACTTCCTCAGTAACTACACGCAGCACCACGGCATCCTGGACTCCGGGACCATCAGCAACGTCAGCAACTCACGGACGGACCGGGGAAGCTGGTCGGCGACCGTCCAGATCACCCTGGACCGTCCCGTTGACGGCGCCACCAGCACGACGCTGGCGGTGGGGAACGAGGTTAACTCCCCCGATGGCACCTCGGTGACCGTCCTGGTTGACCCCCAGGATCCCGCCCACGCCGAGTACCCTGGGGGGCCAACCAATCCGCTGCAGGTGCTCATCATGTTCCTCTGCTTCACGGGCGTGTCGGCGCTGCTGCTCATCTTCGCCGTCTGGCGGCTCGCCGTCATCAGATTCAGGAACCGCGGGCTCCCCCCGCCCCCAGCGGGCCGCCACCGGAACCAGCGCGGCACGCGCGCCCGTAGCCGCGTCGGCCGCTTACCCGCGATTGGTGATCGAGGCGCTGGACCTGACGCTGTCGGCGGAGGGCGCCGCAGTCGACGGGCGCAAGGTGCCACGGCAGTGGGTCGTCGCGCCGGAGGCCGAAGAGGGGGTAGCGGCGCTGGCCGAGATGGTGGCGCGCTCTCCGCAGGCGTCGCTGGTCCTAGGCCAGGTGCTTCGGGCGACAGAGACGCTGCCGGTGCTGGCGGCACTGGACGTTGAGTCGTTCGCGTACTGCGGGTGCCAAAAATTCGTCCGTGCAGGTGAGAGGCATGGTGCTGGTCGCCCAGGTTTGGGGCCTCGTTGCCCTGTACAGTGCGGGAACGGCCACGGTGAAGCGCTCGTCGCGGCATGATGCGCAATTATGTCGTTGCGACTGGCCTACTTGACGGTGGCGAACGCGTTCGCGCTGCTGCGTCTTCTTTCCGTGAGCGATCGGGACAAGGACACCGAGATCTTGGTCTTGCGTCATCAGGTCACGGTGCTGGAGCGCCAACTGAGCGGGAAGAGAGTGCGCTTCACGCCTGCGGACCGGCTCCTGCTGGCGGCGCTGCTGCACCGACTGAGGCCACAGAAGCTTGGCCGGATGCGGCTGCTGGTCCACCCGGACACGGTGCTGCGCTGGCATCGTGACCTGGTCAGCAAGCGGCATGCCGCCCGGTCCAGGCCCAGGCGGCCGGGCCGGCCCCGCACCATGCACTCCATCCGCGCCCTGGTCCTGCGCCTGGTCCGGGAGAACCCCGCGTGGGGCTACCGGCGCGTGCACGGTGAACTGTTCGTGCTCGGGGTGAAGATGGCCCCCTCCACGGTGTGGGAGATCTTGAAGGAGGCCGGGATCGACCCCGCGCCCGGACGCTCGGCCACGACCTGGGCCAGCTTCCTGGACTCCCAGGCAGAGGCCCTCGTGGCCTGCGACTTCTTCGAGACGGTCACCTTGTCGGGGGCGAGGGTGTTCGTGCTCGCGGTGATCGAGCACCATACTCGCCGGATCCGGGTGCTGGGCGCGACCGCGCACCCGACCACCTCGTGGGTGGCCCAGGCCGCCCGGAACCCGGTCATGGACCTTCAGGACGCCGAATGCCGGGCGCGGTTCTTGATCCGGGACCGGGACGGGAAGTTCCCGGAGTTGTTCGACGCGGTGCTGGCCGATGCGGGTATCACGGTAGTGCGCACCGGTGTCCGGGTGCCGCGGATGAACGCGATCATGGAGCGCTGGGTATTGTCCTGCCGCCGGGAGCTCCTCGACCGCACCCTGATCTGGGACCAGCGCCACCTCATGCGAGCTCTGCGCGAATTCGAGGACTTCTACAACTACCACCGGCCCCACCAGGGCATCGCGAACGTCAGGCCGCTATGTCCGCTGCCGCCGCCGATCACTGACCCGGACCCGATCGCCCGCCTGGACATCCGTCGACGCCAGCGGCTCGGCGGGATCCTGAACGAGTACGACCATGCCGCCTGAGCTGCACGGATGAGATTATCGGCAGGCACAAGGTCGGGGTGCTTTGCGGCGCGACATGCGGGTGGCTGGCCGGGACCGCTTCGCCGCGGCACAGCGGGCAAGGATCACGGCTTGGCCTCTCCGTGCGCTGCCTCTCGCAGAGAGCGTGTGCGGCGGGCCGTTCTCCCGTCGGTCACGACCCGTAGTAGAGCCGGTCGAGTCCGATGAGCTGGACGGATGGGTCGGTCGCCGCTCGTTGTTTCAGTGCGTCGCTGAACCCTGCGCCGCCGAACAGGAACAATCTCGCATCTCGCGCGACTGGTTCACCCTTGGCTGCGAGCAGTTCGCGGATGTGCTCAAGCCTCTTGAGGTGACTCGCGGACATTGTCTCCTGCCACTTCGCCTCGCCGATGGCGAGCAGCACGTCGCGGTCGCCCTCACTCCGGCCGAAGACGGCAACGTCGACTTCCGCGGTCTTGCGGGCTTCGGGGTCGGAGACTGTTCCGCTGGCGACGCGGGCGGGGTACGCGCCGCCGTAGGTCTGCGGCCCGGCGTGCCAGCGGGCCCACTGGCGGCAGATCTCCTCGAAGTGCGGGCCGGCTACCTGGCTGTGGAACGCGTGCTGCGAGCGCCGCCAGACCTGGGGGGCGCGGCCGGGGCGCTCCAGGTCCCCCCACGCCGGGCGCATAATCGCGTGGTAGAAGATCAGCAGCGGCTCAGCGATCCGGTACGCCGACCTGTTCTTCTTGAACGCCTCGGTCTCGTGGGTCACGAGCCCGGCGTCGTGCAGGACGCCCAGTGGGTGCGCGAGATCGGTGGACTTTCGCTCCAGGTAGTTGGCAATGCCGCCGCGGGTGGTGTTGCCCTCGGCGATCGCCGCGAGTACCGCGTGGTAGAGGGCGGTGTCGTGAATGCCGGGTTCCTCGGCAAGGATGTAACGGGCCTCGCGGAACAGCGGCCGGCCTGGGTTGAGGACTGTGCGGCAGACCCACGGGTCGAAATCGTCGGGTCCGGCGGGGACGTCGTCCTGGGCGAACTCCCGGCGGTAGGCAGGCGTCCCGCCGACGATGGCGTTCGTCAGCACCGCAGTGCGCAGGTCGCCTATTCCCCAGAATTCCCGCGCCAGCCGGTAGTCCAGCGTCGGGACGAGCAGTTCGAGTCCCGCCCTGCCCCGCAGCGGCGCACTGCCAGCCAGCAGCTTTCCCATGAACGACAGTGCCGACCCGCACAGCAGCAGGCGCACCGGGGTGTTGCGCCGCTGGGCGGACGGCTCGAGGGCGCGCTGGATCAGGGAAGGAAGCGCCGGAGCGGCCTTGGCGAGAAACGGGAACTCGTCGATGACCACCGGCTTCGGCCCGTTCACGGCCAGGCGCATCAGCCGGGTAATGGCCTCGTCCCACCCGGCGAACCGGAAAGGAGTCGGTTCGTTAAGGTAAGCGGCGAGCGCCTCTCCGAACTGATGCAGGGAGTCCGCCTCCGTGGTCTCGGCGGCGGTGAACATGAACCCGTTCGCCTCGACGGTCAGCGCATCGACGAGAAAGGTCTTGCCCTGGCGCCGCCGCCCGGAGACGATGCCCAATGTGGCCCGCGGAGCGCTGTTGCCCGCGAAGCGGGTAAGCTCCCTCCACTCAAAATCACGGTCGAACATGTCCTGAGGCTTGCTCCACGCCATCGCCCGGCCTCCCATGTTCGGCATGCTTGAATAACTGAAGTTATTATAACTCAACTTATCCAATGTTGCTGCCTCGCCTGCGGCGCGCGGCACCGTGTCCCGCTAGGAAACCCTGTGGCTGCCGGCACCCGCAAGGGGGCCTGATCAGCGAATATCGAAGAGTAGCGTAGCGAGCGCGAAACGCCAGGTCAGCCGAGACGAACGAGTTTTGGCACAGCACAGGCCAGGCCGTCTGGTGAGCTGCACGCATCCGGGTTGAGTGGCCAGTTCGGGTATGGCGCAGGCAGTTCAGCGCCCATGGTCATGCGCCGGTGTGGGTGTGGGCGGCCCAGAGGGTCGGGGCGTGGGGGTAGCGGCTGCGTAGGCGGGTGGTGGCGTCATGCAGGGCATGGGCGGCGCGGTCAGGCCGGGGCGGGCTGGTGCCGTCGGTGGTGAGGTGATGGTAGAAGTCGGTGGCGATCTCGGCAGCTGCGGCGTCGTCGATGGGCCAGAGGGTGCCGATGACGCTGCGGTAGCCGGCGAGGTGGAAGGCGCCGGTGATGTGCAGGGATTCGTCGGCCAGGCGCGGGGTGGCCACGGCGGTCTCGCAGGCGGAAAGGTAGGCCAGGTCAGCGTCGAGGTTCAGGGTGGTGATGTCGGCGAGGGTCAGCGGTGCGGTGGCGTGGTCGGTCAGGATCAGGCGGCTGGCGGCGGGATGGTCCCAGTCGGCGTGGCCGTGGCAGGAGAAGTGGGTGAGGCGGTGTGCGGGCAGGGCTCTTAGGACGGTGGCGCGGGTGGGGTGTTGCAGTGTGCGGGCGTCAGGGATCAGGGTTGTGATGGCGGTGGTTTCGGTGGTGACACCGGGTAGCTCGGCGCCGGGCAGGTCCGGCACGGGGACGATCAGCGTCGTGGGCGCAGCGGCGTCGGTGGACCGGGGGTTCCGCTGTGCGCGCTGGACTGGACGGTGCTCTGGCCGACTTCCGTGACAGCCGGTACGGGCGGCTGTCGGCGACCCTGCCTCGGCTGATCTCGGCCGGCCATGTGCTGGCGGCGGGCGGCGGGGACTCCGGGCAGCGGGACGCGCTGCTGGCGGGGATCTACACGCTGACCACGCGGATGCTGATCAAACTCGACGACCAGCAGCTCGGGCGGATGGCGGCCGATCGTGCCCGCGTTGCTCGCCTCGGGCGGCTCGCCGGGCTGCTCGTCCTGCTCTACGCGCAGCCCGTCGCCCGGGTCGCCCGGCTCACCACCAGCCACGTTCGTCACCGCCAGCGGTGCCACAGTGCAGATCTCCGTCGGCACGGCGCCGATCACGCTGCCCGAGCCGGCCGCCAGCCTGGCCCGGCAGCTACTGGAAGGCAAGCGAGGACACGCCACTACCGGTGCCGGCGATCCATCGCCCTGGCTGTTTCCCGGCGGCCAGCCTGGCCGCCCGGTCAGCTCAGGCCACCTCGGGCAGAGCCCGAAAGACCTCGGCATCCACCCCGGCCAGGCACGCTCGACGGCACTGTTCCAGCTGGCCACCGAGCTTCCCGCCGCCCTGCTGGCCCGCATGCTCGGCATCCACATCGAGGTCGCCACCGCCTGGCAGCGGATCTCCGCAGGTGACTGGATGGCCTACGCCGCCGACGTCAGCCGCAGACCCCCTCAGGAACATCCGAGCCCGTCACCGGGCAGGCCACAGGAAACGGAGCCCCGTGACCCCGCCAGCCCGCGTCGATCGCGGCCCGGCCGAGATCGTTCAGGCCAGGCATCCCGAAGACATGTCCCCCGAGGCAACCCGCGAACTGGTCAGCTGCTGGATGGCCGTGGCCAACGACGGCGGAGCCGTGGGCTTCGCGTTTCCCCCGGTCGGCATCGACGACGTGAAACCCGTCGCCGATCAGCTCATCGCAGGCCTTGATCCCGAGTACAGCCAGCTCCTGCTCGCCAAACTCGACGATGTCCTCGCCGGATGGCTGAGCCTGAGCCGATACCGGGACCGGGTCGTCCCGCACTGGGGCACGGTCAAACGGGTTCAGACCCATCCCGACTTCCGCGGCCGCGGTATCGGATCCGCGCTGATGCACCGTGCCCGCGACGTCGCCCGTGACGAACTGGGCCTCGAACAACTCCGGCTCGAAGCACGAGGCGGGAGAAGGACTCGAAGACTTCTACCGCCGACTCGGCTGGCAGGAGATCGGCCGATGGCCGGGTGCGCTACGCTTCGACCACGGCGACCGCGACGAGGTCCTCATGCTCCTGACACCGCTATGAGGACCACCAGCACCAAGGCATTCGGACAGTTCTGATATCCGACGGTGCCATTAAGCGTCCTGCCAGAGGCCGCCCACCGGGCCGCCTAGGCCACGCAGACATGATCATCGAGGCAGCCCGCGGTGTCCCCGGGGCAGACCCGGAAGCGTCCCCGTGACCCACATCCCGGCCGTGGTCACCGCGTCCGGCTACTGCCAGATGTGAGTTCCCGCAGCTAAAAGCCCTGTAGTGCGAGGGATCCGGGTTCCTCGCGCGGGCGTGCCGCAAGTCAGCGGTGCCCGCGCGTGACCCAGGAATGCCCCATCCATGCCCCACAATGACAGAAGCCGTATAGCTGAGCAGCTATACGGCCAGGTCAGAACGGGTGCGCCGCCAGGGACTTGAACCCCGAACCCGCAGATTAAGAGAATTTATCAAGGAATGCCGTGAAGTGCCATGCTGCGCGGATGGACGCGAATCCGCGGGGGAGCGGGTGCCGGACGCTACCGGGGCGTACCGGCGCTTCCGAGCAAGCACGGAGGGAGCACCAACACGGATAGGTCTAGACCAATCAGGTTGGGGCGGTGGTCGCGAAACGGTGGTCCCGGGCTGGCGCCCAGACCAGGTATATAGAGCGGCACTGCCCGGCAAGCTTTCCATGGGAGACGTGCTACCGGCTTGATGCATGCCCTTGACGTGGCGGCGACAGGGCACCCGGGGTGTGTACCCCGCGTGGCGCGCGACTGCCGTGTACCGCGTGTGGACCCGCTGCCGACCTCGCGTCCAGGAGATGCACGCTCGAAGCCGGGATCGGGGCGGCGGCAGCCGACAGGAGGCAACCGGCGTGGGCGTGCTTCCGTGAGACGCATTAGCCACCTCCCGCTCGAATAAGAGCAGGTCCCACCCAATGACGCAATTTTCGGCACTCACAGACTTTGCCTCAGCCCAGGTTGTTCGAACAGTTATCCTCCATCATCCGCGAAAACGTCACTTAACTGCAGATGCTGGTTCTGTGAGATTTGCTGGCTCAACTTATCGATGTGACACTCATAGGCGGCGGCACCGGCTGAGGTGTGCGCGTTCTTCGCGCTCATCTCCGCGGGAATGCGGCACACTGATGGGACTCGAAGACCTCCGAGCGGGTGAGGATGCCGTCTTCAGCCCACCCGGAGGTCTGCTTAGTGATCAGGGGCGGAGCGCCGTCAGGAAGTCCTGGACCTTCGGGTCAATCTGCAGGGCCTGCCGCTGACGCTGGCGCGCCATGAACGCCTTTTCCCACTCATACGGCGTGACCGGGTCGTAGTGCGGGTCGTCTTGGCCGCCCCAGGCATCCAGTGGCGCGACCACCGCGTCGAGCGCGGGCATGTGGAAGGTGGTGAGGGTGGTACGGCTGTCATTTGGCCCCTCGGCCGGCAGGACCCGGTGCCGGGTGGAGGGCCAGTGGTCATTGGTCCAGCGGGTCATGAGCTCGCCCACGTTGATCACGAACGCATTGTCCACGACGGGGATGTCGATCCACCGGCCCGGCTCGTCAAGCGGCTGGACCTGCAGGCCGTTGTAGGTGCCGCGCTGGTGCAGGACGGTGAGCGTGTTGCCGTCTGCGTGCTCGGCGAACAGCAGCTCGGGTTCGCCGTCCCCGACCGCCTCCGTTCGCGGTGGGTAATGGTTGATGGCGAAGGTGGAGGCATTGGGCTCGAGCATGGTGTCGAACCAGGTGAGCTCCAGCCCGAGGGCCACCGCGACCAGCCCCATGAGACGGCCCGCCAGCGCGTTGGTGACAGTGAACAGTTCGGTGACCGCGTCCCGGAAGCCGTCAACCGACGGCCAGATGTTCGGGTAGAAGAAGTCAGCCAGATCGGCGGGCACGCCCGCGGCGATCGCGTCGTCGCGGTCTTCAAACCGGCTGACGAGGAACCGCTCCTGGCGGACGCGGCCCTGGCTGTCCCTGTTCATGTGGAACCCCCGGTAGGGGTGTCCCTGGCTCGCGTACTCCTGCTTGGCCGACTCGGGCAGCCCGTGCAGCCGGGCCATCGCGTCATAGACGGCGTTGATGGGAGCCGCGGGGACGCCGTGGCCGACGATTTGCAGAAAGCCGAGAGAGGCGGCGGCGGCCTCCACCGCTCGCGGGGCGGTAGTCAGGTCCGTCCCGGCGAGGAAGCCCTCGATGTCGATGACTTGGATTTCGCGCACTGGCTGTTCCTTTCGGCTGACGGTAAATCTCTGGTGAGACAGGCATGCAGGCGGGACTCTGCTGGCCCGCTAGCCGCCGCGCGCGGCGGGGGCCGGCTGCGGGGCGAAGGTGTCGAGCAGGAGCCGGACGAACGCGCGCTCGTGGGCGTCGAACGCCACGTCGGCGTTGGGCGGCCGGCCACCGCGGGCGGCCACGTCGAACACGGTCTGCCCTACGGTCAGCTCACCCTGCACCTCGACGTCGGCGTGCACCCGCCGGGTGGTGATGACCGACCGGTCGATGATCGCGGCGACGCACAGCGCGTCGTGCACGGGGGCGGTGCCGGGGCGCTCCATCGGCTGGTCGCGGTCATAGCCGACGATCCGCCGCCGGGTGAACGAAGCGCACGCGGTCGCGGCCGGGGTACCGAGCGCGTCCAGGGCGTCGCAGTCGGCCATCGACAGTAGGGCGCGGTGCGTGGCGTCCAGCGGGACGATCGTCAGCCGGGGGATCCCGCAGGTGAAGACGACCTTCGCCGCCTCCGGGTCCGCCCAGATGTTGAACTCCGCGGTGGGGGTGATGTTGCCGCAATAGTGCGCGCCCCCCATGAGGATGATCTCCGGAATCAGCTCAACCAGGCGCGGTTCCAGTTTCAGCGCCGTCGCTATGTTGGTGAGCGGGCCGGTTGGCACCAAGATGATCTCGTCGGTGGCGTTCCGGTACGTCTCGATCAGGAACTCGACCGCCGAGCCGTCCGCGGGCGCCGAGGTGGCCTGCGGGATGTCCAGGTAGCCGCCGTGCACCCGGGTGGTGCCGGGGACTGGCGTGTCGCGAGGCACCGGGAAGTCCGGGCGGACCAGCGGGGCGGCCATGCCCTGGTAGACCGGCACCCGCCGGCCGATGTGGTCAAACACGCGCAGCGTGTTCTCCGTCGTCATGGCCACCGGGACGTTGCCGTTGACCGAGGTCGCGGCGACCAGGTCGACCGCCGGGTGCAGGGCGGCGAGCATCAGCGCGACCGCGTCGTCGGTGCCGGTGTCGACGTCGAGGATCAGCTTGACCGGGGCCGCTCCCATCAGACCTGAACCGCCTTGCGGAACTTGGCCATCAGGTGCGGCCCGGCCAGCACCGGCGCGTATTTGGCCGTCTCGCCAGCGGCCAGGCAGGTGGGCAGGCAGGTGATCTCGGCCGACCAGTTGGCGTTCTGGAAATAGGGCATGCTCTGCCGCCGGGCCTGGCTGGCCGCCGCGCCGGGCGGGTCCACCACCCGGTGCAGGGTCGACCGCCACTGGTCGTTGGTCCAGCGGGCCATCAGGTCGCCGATATTGATCACGAACGCGCCGGGGACCGATTCCACGCCGGTCCAGCTTCCGCCGGCGTCGAGCACCTCGAGGCCGCCGACCGCGTCCTGGCGCAGGATGGTGAGGGTGCCGTAGTCGGTGTGGGCGCCGGCCCGGAGCTGACCGGGCAGC
>Ga0302314_10023682_pt1 | contig 10008 bp, 10 predicted proteins | sample III_Palsa_N2_3_FD_200533 | JGI IMG/M metagenome (GOLD analysis project Ga0302314, IMG submission 200533) | Peat permafrost microbial communities from Stordalen Mire near Abisko, Sweden - III_Palsa_N2_3 | ecosystem: Environmental > Terrestrial > Soil > Palsa > Peat permafrost | place: Sweden...
CCACAAGCCGCGCCCTTCGCTTTTCGCCCGCCTCCTGCTCCCCCTTACTGCGGCGGCATTGGCATCGGCTTCACGGCTCCACAGTCCGAGTCTTTGAAGACCGCAGTCGTCCGGCTCGTCCAGCTCATCGGCCGGTCTCCTGCAGTCCCTTTGAACTGAATACTTCCCGTCGCATGTTCCGGGTCGCTCCAGGATGACTCCGCTGCGCCGGTTCCGGCCATGCGTCCACTACACACCATCGATCCTGTCATGTGCCCCGGTTTCACCGAAACATTCGTGATCCTGCATCCAGGAATCGTCGGCACAATCGCGCCGTACCTGTCGATCATCTCCTGCGCAAAACACACCTGCGTCACATGCGGCGTTCCGTTCGCACCACCCGAAGGCATTCCCTCCATCGTCGTGACCGTTGTCAGCTCCCATAATCCCGGCTTCCGCTGTTGCTGCGCAGATGCCATCGTCACCAGCAGCAGACAACAAGCCATCCCCATCGTCATAACGATTCGGCGCATAGATCCTCTCCCCTTCGCGCGCGTGGTCGCGTGCACGACAACTCTATACCCGCGGCAGCGACCAATCCCATCATCTCAACGCAAAATACGTATTCGCTATGACCCCCGTTGCGCCGTCCCATCCATCGTCACCGGCCCTATCTCCTGCTTCTGGCCCTCCCCCACCGTCCGATACCGCATATTCGGAAACGCCCCTGGATAATGCTCCTTCACCCAGTCCATCATCTCTTCCCGCACCAGGCATTGCAGATTAAACGCCGTACCCGAGTCCTTCGCGCTCATCAAACACCGAACCTCCATCGCCTGTGGCGTCAGATTCGTCACCTGGCATCCCAGCGCCACCTCATTCCACATCCCCGACGCCTTCACCACCACCTCCAGCTGCGCCCGCAGTTCCTTCACCGGCACGATGTAGTCCAAATACAAATACGAGTACGTCAGTATCGCCGCGCTCTCCCGCGTCCAGTTCGCAAACGCATTCTCGATGAACCAACTCAGCGGCACGATCAGCCGTCGCAAGTCCCATATCTTGATCACCACATACGACGAGGTGATCTCCTCAATCCGGCCCCACTCCCCCTGCACCACAACCACATCGTCAATGCGTATTGGCTCAGTGAGCGCAATCTGCAATCCAGCCAAAAAGTTGGAGAAAGTGGACTTCGCCGCGGTCGCCAGGATTAGCGACGCAATTCCTGCCGACGCCAGCAAACCACTCCCATAGTCCCAGATGCGCGGATCGTCGAACGTCCACAGCAGCGCCCCCGCCGTCAGCACCATCACAAACGCAATCGCAATCCGCCGAAACACCTGGAATTGCGTATGAAATTTCCGTGCCCGAATATTATCCGCCGCCGTTAGGTCATACTTCCGCAGCAGCACGTCTTGCACGACATACACCAGGCCGATGCACAACCACCCGATTGCCAGCACAACGACCATGAAAACGCTATGCGCTATCGTGTGGTGAAGCTTCTCCGGCAGATTCGGCACAAACGGTAGCGCAATCAATATGCACGTCAGGAAAAATATCGCCCGCGCCGGCCGTCCCAGGTGGCGCTGCAGTCCCCACCCCAGCGCCCTATCCCCCGACCCTTCGCGCTTCAGCAGGCGAAACAACACATAATGCACCAGGTTCGCCAGCACCAGCGCAGCACAGAAGAGAAAGATCACGAAAAACCATCGATGGTGGTGATACATCGCCGTCATAAGCGAACTCTCCTTCACGGATGCGTAGTCAAATGCTTAGACGCCATCTTTTGCCGCGCGAAAATCCTATCCTCCGAATTACCCCTCCCCCGAGCCCGAATCCTCCGTCCCCGCGAAACATCTATACTTAAACGATGCCGCAGACTCAACTCCCGCGCACACTAGGCCAGCTCCGCTCCTCCGAATTCACCCCCGAACGCGTCGCGCGCAGCGTCAAGGACGAGCTCCGCGACAACCTCATCGTGCGCCTCCGCGAGATCGCGCCCGGCGGCAAGCGCGAAGGCGAATCGCTCTTCCCCGGCATCATCGGCTTCGACGACACGGTCGTCCCTCAGATCGTCAACGCCGTCCTCTCGCGCCACAACTTCATCCTGCTCGGCCTTCGCGGACAGGCCAAGTCGCGCATCCTCCGTTCGCTCACAACGCTCCTCGACCCCCACTGCCCCTACGTCGCCGGCTCTGAGCTCCGCGACAATCCCTACGCCCCACTCAGCAAATTCTCCCGCGACCTCATCGCCTCGCTAGGCGACGACACCCCCATCGCCTGGATGACCCCGCGCGAGCGCTACGTAGAAAAGCTAGCCACGCCCGACGTGACCGTAGCCGACCTCATCGGCGATGTCGACCCCATCAAGGCCGCGCGCTCCGGCCACGAGCTCGGCTCCGAGCTCACCATGCACTACGGCCTCCTTCCCCGCGCCAACCGCGGCATCTTCGCCATCAACGAAATCCCCGACCTCGCCGGCAAAATTCAAGTCGCCCTCTTCAACATCATGCAGGAAGGCGACGTGCAGATTAAGGGCTACCCCGTCCGCCTCGAGCTCGACGTAGCCATCGTCTTCTCGGCCAACCCTGAGGACTATACCGCGCGCGGCAAAATCGTCACACCCCTCAAAGACCGCATCGGCAGCGAGATCCGCACCCACTACCCCGAGTCCCTCGACGAAGCCATCAGCATCACCGAGCAGGAAGCCTGGACCTCTCGCTCCTACGACGCCAACAACAAGGCCATCGAGAACATCATCATCCCGCATTACATCCGTCAGATCGTCGAGCAGGTAGCCTTCATCGCCCGCGAAGACAAAAAAGTCGACAAGCGCAGCGGCGTCTCGCAGCGCCTCCCCATCAGCACGATGGAGCTAGTCGTCTCCAACGCCGAACGCCGTGCATTAATCCACGGCGAGAGCTTAGTCGTCCCGCGCGTCGGCGACATCTTCGCTGCGCTCCCCGGCATCACCGGCAAGATCGAGCTAGAGTACGAAGGCGAGATGAAGGGTGCCGACATCGTCATCCGCGAGCTCATTCGCCAGTCCGTCGCCAACATCTACGACAGCTACTTCGCCGACACCAACACCCAACAGATCGAGCAGTGGTTCAACCTAGGGGGCGCCGTCGAGCTCAACGATAAGCAGCCCGCGCAGTCCGTCTTTACAGAACTCAAAACCATCCAGGGTCTCTTCGAAAAACTCTCGCCCCTCAAGATCAACGCCCGCACTCCGGTAGAAGTCGCGGTCTCCGCAGCCGAGTTCCTCCTCGAAGGCATGACCGCCCACAAGAAAATCTCGCGCTCGGAAGCCCGCACCTTCACCGCCGGCGAAAAGCGCAAGCGCAACGAAGACGCCGCCAACCTGGGCGAGCGAGCCCGCGAACGCCTCCAGGACCGCGACCTCGACGACATAGCCCGCAACCGCACCCGCCGCGGCTTCAACTAGCCCGCCCGCCCTCACATCGCGGCACCCCATTCAGGCGCGCACTTGCGCACGCGTGGGATGTACGATGTCGTTGATGCCCGAGCTCCCCGACATCACGGCCTACCTCACGGCCCTCACCCCGCGCGTCCTCAACCAGCCTCTCGAACACCTCCGCATCGCATCGCCCCTCCTCCTCCGCACCGCCATCCCACCCATCACCTCCATCGAAGGCCAACCGATCCGCACCCTCCGCCGCATCGGCAAGCGCATCGTCTTCTGCTTCGACGGCGAACTCTTTCTCGTCCTCCACCTCATGATCGCCGGCCGCCTCCACTGGCGCGATCTCGACCTCACCAAACCGCGCCCCACCCTAGCCGGCCGCAACAACGTGGCCGCCTTCGACTTCCCCAACGGCACCCTCACCCTCACCGAAGCCGGCACCAAGCGTCGCGCCTCCCTCCACCTCGTCCGCGGAGAATCCGCGCTAGCCGACCTCGACCCCGGCGGCCTCGACCCGCTCAATCTCACGCCTGAAGAATTCGCGGCAACCCTCAAGACAGAAAACCGCACCCTCAAGCGCGCACTCACCGACCCGCGCATCCTCTCCGGCATCGGCAACGCCTACTCCGACGAGATCCTCCACGCCGCTCAACTCTCGCCCCTCGCCCAAACCCGCAAGCTAACCCCCGAAGAATTCCAGCGCCTCTTCACCGCAACCGTCACCACGCTCGAAACATGGGTCGCCCGCTTCAACGCCGAAGCCGAAAAATCCTTCCCCGAAAAAGTCACCGCCTTCCGCCCTGACATGGCCGCGCACGGCCGCTACCTCCAGCCCTGCCCTCGCTGCGGCTCGCCCATCCAGCGCATCCGCTACGCCGACAACGAGACCAACTACTGCCCCCTCTGCCAGACCAACGGCAAAGTCCTCGCTGACCGCAGCCTCTCCCGCCTCCTCGGCTCCGACTGGCCCCGTACCCTGGACGAACTCGAAGCCCTCAGAAAAAAGTAGCCGGCTCGCAGACCTCAAGCCCAAGTGACGCCGCATCCCAGACGCACGTGACGTGGCCTGCACGCCTCCACTAAACTCCCTCCATGCGCCTTCCCTCCGTCGCCCTCGTCGCGCTCATCTCGGCACCCGTCGCCCTCCCTCAGCATCTCAATCCCCGCGCCTCTTTTCTAGACGTCCCGGCCCGCCAGACGACCCTCTCCTCGACCACCAACCCACTCCTCCTCGCCGCCATCAAGAGCCTACCCTCCTGCGTCGCCACCCCCGTCGTTCCCGCGCCGCCCAGCCCCATGGACATCCCGCACCACTACATGTCCCGCTCCAGCGGCCCGATCAATCCCGCCGAGGCAATCGCCACCCGCCCCTACGCCGACTTCGAACACCGCATCACCGAAGGCATGAATCAATACCTCGCCACCGGCAATCACACCGAGGCGCACTGTGCCCTCGCGCAAATAGATACCTGGGCCCAGGCCCAAGCGCTCCTCGACTACGAGCCCCGCTCCCAGTCCTGGTATCAAGTCGAGTGGACCCTCGGCTCCGCCGCCATCACCACCTCCGTCCTCGTCAATGACCCCACCCTCGACCCGGCTCAGCTTCACCGCGTCATCGCCTGGCTTGACGTCGTCTCCCGCAAAGACCTCACCTTCGAGCGCCCCGAGGACATGAACAACCACCACTACTGGCGCGCCCTCGCCGCAACCGCCACCGGCGTAGTCGCCTCCGACGACAAGCTCTTCCACTTCGGCATCGACGCCTATAAGGATGCCATCAAAGAAATCGACCCCGCCGGCGCCTTCCCCCGTGAGATGGCTCGCCACGAGAACGCCATCCACTACCAAGGCTTCGCTCTCCAACCCCTCATCCTCATCGCCGAGTTCGCCTCACGCCAAAACATCGACCTCTACGCCCACCAATCCCATCACCGCACCCTCCGCGACGCCATCCTCTTCTACGGGCGCGCCGTCGCCGACCCCAGCCTCGTCAAGCCCTACACCTCCGACGCCCAGAAGGTCGACTTCCACCCCAACGACTTCGCGGCCTTCAACTTCTACGACGCCCGCTTCACCACCGACGGCCTTCCACCCTCGATCACCGACGCCCTCCAACAACCCATCACCGAGACCCGCATCGGCGGCAACACCACCGTCCTCGCCACCAAATAGTTTCCATCGGCTGCAATCCCTCTCTGCTACCCTGACTCCATGCATCCCAGGCAAGTCCTTTACCTCGCCGCGCTCGCGGCCGCAGCTCTTCTGGCGTTGCCGAGGTACATACTCGCGCAGGATGCAACACACCTCGCCACCATCGCTCCAAACCTTGCCCGCAACGAGGGCACCGACGCCGCCAGTGGCATAGCCTTCACTCGTCTCTACGTCAGCGCAGACACTCCCGCAAGCACAACTCCCGCGACCGCCGCCGCGCCTTCACCAACCCTCGATCTATCTCAGCCCACCCTCACCGCGCAATGCACCAAACGCGCCAACGGCAAGCTCTTCTTCGAGCTCTTCGTCAACTTCGGCGGTGTCACAGACATCACCTTCTACCCTCCCTGGGTGCGCTCCGAGGGCGTAATGTTTCCACCCGCGACACCCAAGCTCACCCTCACCATGGAGTTCCTCGGCTACACCAAAGTCAAGCCCGTGAAACGCCAATGGGAACGCGTCCTGCAGCCGGACGGTCAGCTCCGATACACTCCACCGGGCACGGACGCAAACCTTGAGGAGATCTCTTACTACTTCCAGTACCTTCGCGCTCTTCCCACCCTGCGCATAACCGGCGACGGCCACACAGTTTCCTTTCTCACCACGGCGCTTCAAGCCCAGCTTCACAAAGAGCCGCTCTGCACCGCCAGTGGTCTCTAGTCCAGCGGCGGTCTCCCCCCATCCCTGTATCCTAAGAACAATGGAGTCTGCCATGTCCACCACCCAAACCATCTTCGACATCACCGCCCCCACCTACGACGCGGATCGCGCCAAGCTCATTCCCTGCTTCGACGCCTTCTACCGCCGCTCCACCGACCTAATCGCCCACGACGCGAAGAACATTCTCGACCTCGGTGCCGGTACCGGCCTGCTCTCGCAGTTCGTACGTCAGTGGTACCCCAGCGCCCACATCGTCCTCGCCGATCTCTCCGAGCCCATGCTCGCCAAGGCCCGCGTCCGCTTCACCGGCGACTCCAACGTCACCTTCGAGGTCACCGACTACACCACCGCGCCCATCAACGGCACCTACGACTCCATCGTCTCTGCCCTCTCCATCCATCACATCGACCACGACGCCAAGCGCGCCCTCTTCGCAAAGATCTTCCGCGCGCTCCGCCCCGGGGGCACCTTCGTCAACGCCGAGCAAGTCGCCGGCCCCACCCCCGCCCTCGACGCCGTCTACAAATCCCTCTGGCTCCAGCAGGTCCGCGAAGGCGGCGCCACTCCTCAACAAATCGCCGACTCCCTCTACCGTCAGCAGGACGACCGCTGCGCCTCCGTCGAGGAGCAGCTCCACTGGATGCGCGAAGCCGGCTTCACCGACGCCGACTGCTGGTTCAAAGACAACCGCTTCGCCGTCCTCGCCGGCACCCGCCCCGCGTAGATCTCGCTTCGCATCATTCTTCGCCTGTCTTACGTGGCGAAACATCGCGCCCTTAGCGCCCTCTGAGTCAAGGGCGTAGTACTTGCCTTTCTTTCTGTCATTCCCTCTGGGAATCTGCTGCACCCGCCCGCGCCGAGCCCGAATCCACAAGCCCCGACAGGCGTCTAATCTGAACGTAGCCGAAATTTCCGGCCCTGCGCCTTTCACTACTCACTACCCACTGCCTTTATGAAACTCACCCGCTACACCAAGTTCACCGGCGACCTCTCCTCGAGCGTAGACCTCGAAGACCTTCTGCAAGCCCTCTCCGATTTCCTCCTCGACTCCGGCTTCCAGGACCCCTACTCGCCCTTCCAGAACGCGGACGACTCCATGGAGAGCCTCCGCGAGGCCATCCGCCAGGCCCTCGAATCCGGCGAGCTCCTCGACGAGGAGGCCCAGGAGAAGTTCGAAAAACTCGACGCTGCACAGGTCGAAGAACTCATCGACAAGATCATCCAGCGTATGAAGGACGAGTCCTACCTCAACGCCGAAGATCCCGCCGAAGGTCAGGGTTCCGCGGCCCAGGGCAACAACACCGACGCCAAATTCGAAGTCACCGACAAAGGCATGGACTTCCTCGGCTACAAGGCCCTCCGTGACCTCCTCGGCCCCATCGGCAAGTCTTCCCTCGGCCGTCACGACACCCGCCACGAAGCCGCCGGAGTCGAAACCAACGGCTCCTCCAAGCTCTACGAGTTCGGCGACTCCCTCAACCTCGACATCCCCGCCACCCTCAACTCCGTCTTTGCCCGCGAAGGCCCACCCGACGGCTCCGGCATCCTCAACCTCGAGTATGGCGACTTACAAGTCCAGCAAGCCGACTACCAGTCCTCCTGCGCCACGGTAGTCCTCCTCGACTGCTCACACTCGATGATCCTCTACGGCGAAGACCGATTCACGCCTGCCAAGCGCGTAGCCATGGCCCTCGCCCACCTCATCCGCACCCAGTACCCCGGCGACTCCATCGACCTCGTCCTCTTCCACGACTCCGCCGAGCACATTCCCATCTCCCAACTCCCGCGCGTCAAAGTCGGCCCCCACTACACCAACACCCGCGAAGGCCTTCGTGTAGCGCAACGCGTTCTCCGCGGCTCCGGCAAAGACATGAAGCAGATCGTCATGATCACCGACGGCAAACCCTCCGCCCTCACCCTCGAAGACGGTCGCATCTACAAGAACGCCTTCGGCCTCGACCCCATCGTCATCTCCGAAACCCTCGAAGAGGTAAGCCGCTGCAAGCGCGCCGGCGTCATGATCAACACGTTCATGCTCGCGAACGAATTCCAGCTCATCCAGTTCGTCCAGAAGATGTCCGCCATGTGCCGCGGCAAAGCCTACTTCACCACCCCGCAAACACTAGGCAACTATCTCCTCATGGACTTCATGTCCCGCCGTTCCAAACAAGTCAATTAGCGTTTGCCCACCACTCTCAACGCCTCGCTCTGCATCATCCAGACAAGTCAACCCGCGTCTGCCCGCGACGCTCCGCCCTCGCCCAGCATCAAGTAAGCAAGTCGCCTGGCTCAGACGGCGAATCCCAACAAGAAGCGAAACACCATGATCGTCCGCAACTTCGAATACCTGCTAGCCCTAAACAAGGAGCGCCACTTCGCCCGCGCAGCCGCTGCCTGCTACGTATCGCAGCCCACGCTCTCCGCCGGCATCAAGCAGCTTGAAGAAGACATGGACGTCCGCATCGTCAAGCGCGGCCAGCGCTTTGAGGGCTTCACCACCGAAGGCGAACGCGTCCTCGCCTGGGCCCAGCAGATGCAGGAAGACTGCAACCGCCTCAAGCAGGAGCTCCACGAGCTCCGCGATCAAGGCATGCAGGGCGCCTTCCGCCTCGGCATGTTGCCCGCCACCTCCGCCCTCGCCTCCACCCTCAGCATCGCCTTCGCCGAGCAGTTTCCCGACCTCCAGCTCTCCCTCCAAACCGCCACCGCCCCCGAGCTCCTCCACGCCCTCCGCCAAGGCGAGCTCGACATCGCCCTCACCTACGTCGACGACGCCCCGGGCGACGGCCTCGACGCCTTCTCCCTCTACCAACGATAGACAGATCCTATCGGCCCATCGAAATTTTCAGTTTGATCTAGCCTGCCAGGCCTGCCATCCTGACAGAGTTATGTCTTCCTCGACCCTTACCGAACCGATCCTCACAGCACCTACTCCCGCCGAAGCCACCCCCACAACCCTCAGCTTCTTCGCCAACCAGGACCTCATCCTCAACGAGCTCACCAACACCCTCGCTCAGGTCAGCGAAGCCCAGGCCAGCGCGGCTATCCACGCCATCCTCACCGCCCGCCGCATCTTCGTCACCGGAGCCAGCCGCAGCGGCCTCGCCCTCAAGATGGCTGCCATGCGCCTCATGCACCTTGGCCTCACCGTCCATATCGTCGGCGAAATTACCACCCCCGCCATCGCTCCCCGTGACCTCCTCATCGCAGCCTCCGGCTCTGGAACCACCCCCAGCGTCGTCCTCGCGGCCCATACCGCCGCGGAGGCCGGGGCAAACGTCCTCGCCATCACCACCGCTCGCAGGCCCCCCTCGCCGCCGTCGCGAGCGTGGTCCTCCTCATCCCCGCGGCCACCAAGCAGGACGCCTCCGCCACCAAGTCCCAGCAGTACGCCGGAGTTCTCTTTGAACAAAGCGTTCTCCTGCTCACCGACGCCCTCTTTCAATCCATGTGGCACCAGCTCGGCGAAACCGCCGAACAGCTCTGGAAACGCCACGCCAACCTCGAGTAATCAACCATCAACTCACCATCAACCAACGGAGTCATTATGAAACTGCACGTAGCCATTGACCTTCTCTCCACCGCCGATGCCCTCAGCCTGCTCAACAAAGTTGCCGACCAGGTCGACGTCATCGAGCTCGGCACCCCTCTCATCAAGCAGCAGGGCCTCAGCGTCGTCACCAACGTCAAGGCCGCCTACCCCAACAAGCTCGTCTTCGCCGACA
>Ga0302314_10023685_pt1 | contig 10006 bp, 6 predicted proteins | sample III_Palsa_N2_3_FD_200533 | JGI IMG/M metagenome (GOLD analysis project Ga0302314, IMG submission 200533) | Peat permafrost microbial communities from Stordalen Mire near Abisko, Sweden - III_Palsa_N2_3 | ecosystem: Environmental > Terrestrial > Soil > Palsa > Peat permafrost | place: Sweden...
TGAGCATGGTCAGCTTCTTGACGCCCAGGTCGGTGTGGGGCGCGAGCCAAAAGCCGTCGACGTCCTGCGCATATTCGATGCGCAGATAGCAGCCCTCAAGATCGGCGCCGGTGGCGCGCTCGATCATGCCGACGGTTTCCGGATCCTGGAAGGTTTCGGCAATGGTCCGGCAGACCGGAAAGGCGGCGATGTTGGCCTGGTCGAAATAGCGGCGGGTGTTGTTGTGCAGCTCGCGTGCGCCGGAGACGCCGCCGAGTTCGGGCGCGGGAAACGGCAGGCCGGCGAGGTCCGCGACGGTTTCAGCCCCGAAGATGTTCGACAGATTCCAGTGACGATAGGGCTGCTCCGCGCGTGCGGCGTCGCGCAGGCTGGCCGCGAGGCTCGCCTTGGCCGCTTCGACGTCCGATGCGGCCTGATCCAAAATCTCTGCGCCGATTGCGCTAACGGTCATTAAAAACTCAACTTGTCCTCGGCCGCGCTGATCGCCGCCGCATAACGCCCCTTAGTCCGACTGGTCCTTATATGCACAAAATGGGCCGTAATGCGAATGACGCGCCCTGCGGCAATCTCGCGCCTTGGCCAACAGCCTTAATATCGGGTCGCTTACAGCCCATTGCGAGGGTAGGGCCGCAGCAAATCGTGGGCGCGGACGACCGCCAGGTCGAACTCGTCGCGGCCGCCACGGCCTATGGCGATGGGCTGGGCCGCGGTGGTGGACTGGAAATAGCCGGCGACCTCGGCCAGGTGGCCCTTGACCGCGTCGGGCCGGCCGATGATCAGCGCGTCGTGGCCGACCAGGGCTGCGGGATCGCCCCGGAAGGCGAACTCGCGCGGATCGTTGGAGAAGACATAAACCTGCTCGGCGCCCTTCAGCGCCTCATCAATCTTGCCGGCCTCGTTCCATTTGACCGCGACGATGAACTCGCCGGGCCGGATCAGGCCCTGGCTGGCGAGGGCCTCCCTCAATCCCTTCCATTCGATCGCCTCGGCGGTGGGGTCGCCCTTCTTGAACGCCTTGGGGAAGGCCGGGCCGAGCCAGCCCGTGGCCGCCTCATCCAGCGCAAAGCCGCCGACGACGATCAGGATCGCCGCCGAGACGATGGCCCAGCGCCGGGGCCAGGCCTTGCCAGCCTCGCTGGCGGCGGCGAGCCAGGCCCCGATCAGCGGGAACAGGAACAGCCAGCCCGGCATTGACCAGTGCGGCAGGCTCTTGGGTCCGACCAGCGGCTCCAGGCTGAAGACCACAATCGCCGGCGCGGCCAGCATCAGGCAGAACCAGGTGCGGGATTGGGCCGGGCCCGCGCGCGCGGCGCGCCAGCCGGCGATCACCGCGGGTACGAACAGCCAGGGCAGGAGCAGCGCCATCTGCCCGCCGAGGGCCTCCAGGGGTCCGGTAGGGTGAAGCTTGTTGGGAACGCCCCGCCCGCCCTGGAAGGCGAACGAGGCGAAATGGTGCTGGGCGTTCCAGACGAACACCGGCGTCAGGATCAACAGCGTCAGGGCTGCCGCGAGCCAGGGTCCGGGCGTCAGAAGGTCTCGGCGCCGGGTCTTGTCGGAGATCAGATAAAGACCGATCCCGACGCAGAACAGCGCGGCTTGGTATTTCGACAGCGCCGCAAGGCCGATCCACAGGCCGGCCCAGGCCCAGGTCCGCAAGGGCGTCGGCGCCGCGCCTGCATCGGCGAACCCGCCGTCGGCCAGGGCGTTCGCCGCGGCCAGCAGGAAGACGATCAGCGGCCCTTCCGGCAGCACCCAATCCCCGGCGGCGACCGAGAAGAAACCGGTCAGGCTCAAGGCGATCGCGGCCCACAGGCCGGCGCGCGCACTGAACAGCCGCTCGGTCAGCCGGAACGTCAGCCAGGTCGAGCCGGCGAACAGCAGGATGAACGGCAGGCGGCTGGCGCGGCCGTAGCCCAGAACCGGCGACAGGAAATGCACGATCCAGTAGTGGATCGGCGGGTGGTCGAAATAGGACAGGTGCAGGTCGCGCGAGACCGCGACGGTGTAGGACTCGTCCGTCCCCAGGCCCATCACCGCCGCCTCGATCAGGCGCAGAACGGTGAAGACACAGATCAGCGTCAGCACCTGGACGCGCGGCTCGCGCCGGTCGGCCCAGAGCCCGGAGAATGACAGCCGCCCGTCCATGAACGCCCCCTCTCCCGCCCGAGATGAAGCGGCGGTGTACGGAAGGGTGTAGACTAAGCCGGGCCGAGTTTTAAGGCCGGCGATGGCGGAGCCTATTGATGAGCAAAACCAAGAGCCTCGAGGCGGCGCGGCCGGCGGCCTTCCCCGCCGCGACGGCTCATTACGAGGACTGGCTGGGCGGCTGGATCGACATTGTCGCGCCCGACCTGAAGCAGAAACACATCGCGATGGCCAAGGACTCCTTGGCCTTCCTGCGCGCCACCTTCTACCGCTGGATGCAGCTGTGGCCGGACGTCTGCCCCGAGCTGGGCGACGCCAAAACGGTGCTCGCGGTCGGCGACCTGCACATCGAGAACTTCGGCACCTGGCGTGACGCCGAGGGGCGGCTGATCTGGGGGGTGAACGATTTCGACGAGGCCTACCAGCTGCCCTACGCCATCGACCTGGTGCGCACCGCGACCAGCGCGCTGATCGCCGCAAAGGAAGGCCAGCTCAATGTGCAGCCGGATCGGATCTGCACGCTGTTGGTCGAGGGCTACCAGGCGGCCCTGGAGTTGGGCGGCCGCCCGCACGTGCTCAGCGGCGGTTTCGACTGGCTGCGGCAGATCGCCATGGCCGACCTTCGCGATCCCAAGGCCTTCGGCGAGAAGATGCAGGCGCTGCACCGGCCGGACTATCCCATCCCCGCCAAGATCAAGAAGGCCTTGGCCTCGCTGATGCCGGGCGAAGGCCTGGACATCACCTACAAGCACCGCATCGCCGGCCTGGGCAGCCTGGGGCGGCCGCGGGTGGTCGGCCTGGCCGACTGGTACGGCGGGGTGATTGCGCGCGAGGCCAAGGCGCTGGCGCCGTCGGCCTGCGTCTGGGCCGCCGGCGGCGGCGAGACAACCTTGAACTATCCGCAGATCATCGCCCGCTCGAACCGCTGTCCCGACCCCTACGCCGCCGTGCGCTCGCGCTGGATCATCCGGCGCCTTGCCGCCGACTCCACCGGCATCGACGTGGGCGGCCTGCCCAAGGGCAAGGAGGAGAAGCTGCTCAAGGCCATGGGCGCGGAGACCGCCAACATCCACCTGGGCAGCGCCAAGGGCGCCCTGCTGCGCGATCTCAAGCACCGCCCGGAAGGCTGGCTCGACGCCGCCGCGCGGCGGATGATGGAGGCGACCCTGGCCGACTTCGAGGCCTGGAAGGACCACATGAAGCAGGCCTGAGGGCCGGCGCAGATTGTGTGGGAAGGGGGTGTCGGCCGACCGGCGATTCGCCGATCCAGGGGGGCTGGGGGGGCTGTTCAGGGTCCGGGACCCGCGATGCCGTCGATCAGCCGACAATCATCTTTTCGTCTAGGCGTTGGGCCGTCCCGCGTCCGGATTGGGGCCATTTGGTGACCAGTTCTTTCAGCTTTGCGGTGGCCCGCAATGTGCCCGGTCGGACACACCTGTTCGGCAATACGCCGGTGCGACGCGGAGTCCGCTTGCCATTCATGGCGCCCCGGACACAATCACCACCGAGGCAGGCTTCGCGGAATCTTCGGATTCCGTTGGGGCGAGGGGGTTCCTCGGAGGCTTCCGACGAGACGCGCAAGGGCGTGCGGATCGTTCGCCGAGGACATCGACGAAGCTAGCGAAGGGCGACCCCTCGGGGTCGCCCTTTTTGCGTCTTGACGGGATGCGAGCTTGCAGAGATCAGTCCCTCCGCGCCCCGATCGCTCGCGGACGGGCCGTATGGGAGTTGGCGCGCATGCGTTGGGTGATAGCGGCGACGATCGGCATCTGGCTTGTCGGCGCCTGCGGCGCGCGCGCCGACCAGCGCGCCTGGGTCGAGTTGACGGCGAACGGCCCGCAGGCGCGCGTGGAGACCACCGACCCCCGCTGCCCGAGTCTCGACCTCGATGGCCGGATGGCGCCAATGCAGCTGCGCGCGGGTCCCGACGGCGCCTTCCCCACCAACCTCTGCCAGCTGGATATTCCGGCCGGAACCAAGCGCGCCAGCCTTGGCCTGCAATACCTGCCGCTGCCGCACGGCCCGCCGCAACGGATCCTGATCTTCGGCGACACCGGTTGCCGCCTGAAGGGGCAGGCGGTGCAGGACTGCAACGACCCGAAGGCCTGGCCGTTTCCGCTGGTCGTCCGCCGCGCCCTGGAGCGCAAGCCGGACCTGGTGATCCACGTCGGCGACTACTATTACCGCGAGACGCCCTGCCCGGAAGGTCACGCGGGCTGCGCCGGCTCTCCCTATGGCGACGCCTGGCCAACCTGGAAGGCGGAATTCTTCGATCCCGCCCGCCCGCTGCTGGCCGCCGCGCCCTGGGTGTTCGTGCGCGGCAATCATGAATCCTGCGTCCGCGGGGGCAAGGGCTGGTTCCGGCAACTGGATGCGGGACCTCGCGTCTTGTCCTGCCCGGCCATGAGCGCGCCGTTCCGCGTCGCCCTGGGCGATCTCAACCTCTATGTGCTGGACAGCGCCGACGCCGAGGACCGGTCGACGCCGTCCGAAGCCGTGGCCGCGGTTTCCGCCCAGTTCAACGCCATCAAGGGCGAGCTCGCGGTGGCGCCCGGCTGGATCCTGACCCACCGGCCGATCTGGGCGCTGACGCCGATCGCGCGCATCGGGCCGGTCGGACCCCTGGAACTGTCGCTGAACGCCACCGAGGAGGCGGCGGTGAAGGACCGCGATCTGGCGGGCGCCCAGATGATCGTCTCCGGCCACGTCCATCATTTCGCGGCCTACGACTTCTATGGCCGTCGGCCGGCGCAGCTGGTGGCCGGAACCGGCGGCGACATCGGCGAGGACGCCGACACCCCGGTCATCCGCGAGAACGAGGTGCAGATCGACAATCTGTCGGCGCACCGCATTACCTTCGAGCGCTACGGCTATCTTCTGCTCGACCGCGCCGGCGACGACTGGGTCGGCGCCTTCTGGGACCTGAAGGACCGGGTGGTCGCCGCCTGCCGGCTGCACCAGCGCCGCCTCAACTGCGTGCCGGCGGGCGCCGCGCGGTAGATCGGCTTGGGGTTTATCTGATCGGCTAGGCTCCAATTCCTCCCCCGATGGGGGTGGGGGACCGCCCGCAGGGTGGTGGAGGGGCCTTGCCGCTACGCCAGCGTAGGCAATTGTCTACCGGCGGTGCGGCCGATTAGACCCCCTCAGTCGCTTCGCGACAGCTCCCCCAACGGGGGAGCAATTGGCAGCCACGGCCGCCCGCTCTCGACGCGGACACCATCCTCAAGCAATACAGCGCCATGAAGTTTCTCGACCAGTGCAAGATCCATATCCGCTCCGGCGACGGCGGCGGAGGCGCGGTCTCGTTCCGGCGCGAGAAGTTCATCGAATATGGCGGACCGGACGGCGGCGACGGCGGCCGCGGCGGCGACATCTGGATCGAGGCGGTGGAGGGGCTGAACACCCTGATCGACTATCGCTACCAGCAGCATTTCAAGGCCCAGACCGGCGTCCACGGCATGGGCCGCAACCGGCATGGCCACAACGGCGAGGACGTAGTGCTGCGCGTGCCGGTCGGCACCCAGGTGCTGGACGAAGAGCGCGAGACCGTCATCGCCGACCTGTCGAAGGAGGGGCAAAGGCTGCGCCTGGCCAAGGGCGGCAACGGCGGCTTCGGCAACGCCTATTTCAAGGGTCCGGTGAACCAGGCGCCGATGCACGCCAACCCGGGCCAGCAGGGCCAGGAGCTGGTGCTGTGGCTGCGCCTGAAGCTGATCGCCGACGCCGGCCTGGTCGGCCTGCCCAACGCCGGCAAGTCCACCTTCCTGGCCGCGGTCTCGGCCGCCAAGCCGAAGATCGCCAACTATCCCTTCACCACCCTGACACCGAACCTGGGGGTGGTGGACCTGTCCTCCACCGAACGGTTCGTGCTCGCCGACATTCCCGGCCTGATCGAGGGCGCCTCGGAAGGCGCGGGACTGGGCACCCGGTTCCTGGGACATGTGGAGCGCAGCGCGGTGTTGATCCACCTGGTGGACGGAACCCAGGACGACGTCGCCGGCGCCTGGCGGACGGTGCGGGAGGAGCTGGAAGCCTATGGCGAGGGCCTGACCGACAAGCGGGAAATCCTGGCGCTGAACAAGGTCGACGCCCTGACGCCCGAACTGCGCAAGGCGAAGGCGAAGGCGCTGAAGAAGGTGTCGGGCACTGCGCCGCTGCTGGTGTCAGGCGTCTCCGGCGAGGGCGTGCCGGAAGTGCTGCGCGCGGCGCTGAAGCAGATCCGCGCCGGCCGCGTCGAGGAGAAGGAGACCAACAACACCCCGGAGCCCGAGGACTGGCGCCCGTGAGCGGGTCTGTGACGGGCCTGGCCGCCGCCCGGCGGATCGTGGTCAAGGTCGGCTCGGCGCTCCTGGTGGACGAAGCGGCCGGCGATCCCCACCACGCCTGGCTCGCCGCCTTCGCCGCCGACGCCGCCAGGATTCGGGAGCGCGGCCAGCAGCTGCTGATCGTCTCCTCCGGCGCCATCGCTCTGGGTCGACGCCGGCTAGGCCTTGGCCGCCGCAAGCTCGACCTGCCCGGCAAGCAGGCCGCCGCGGCGGCCGGCCAGTCGCAGCTGATGCACGCCTGGGAAAACGCCCTCGCGCCGCACGGCATCATCGCCGCTCAGGTGCTGCTGACCCGCGACGACACCGAGGTGCGCCATCGCTGGCTGAACGCCCGCGCCACGGTGGAGACGCTGCTGGGCTTCGGCTGCGCGCCGATCGTCAATGAGAACGACACCGTGGTCACCGAGGAGATTCGCTACGGCGACAACGACCGCCTGGCCGCGCGGGTGGCGCAGATGATCGGCGCGGATCTGCTGGTGCTGCTGTCCGACATCGACGGCCTCTACACCGCCGACCCCCGGCGCGATCCGGCGGCGCGGCACATTCCGCTGGTATCGGAGCTGACGCCCGAAATCGACGCCATGGCCGGCGGCTCCAACGCCGACGCCGGGGTCGGGACCGGCGGCATGGCCACCAAGCTGGCCGCCGCCAAGATCGCCGCCGCCGCAGGTTGCGCGACCATGATCACCTTGGGCTCCCGCCCCTCGCCGCTTGGCGCAGTCGAGGAGGGCGCGCTCTGCACCCTGTTCACCCCCTCCACCACGCCGGCCGCGGCCTACAAGGCCTGGATCGCCGGCTCGCTGGCGCCGCAGGGGGTGCTGACCGTCGACGCGGGCGCCGGGGCCGCGTTGCGCGCCGGCAAGTCGCTGCTGCCCGCTGGGGTGCGTTCGGTGGAAGGCCGGTTCGAGAAGGGCGACGCGGTGATTGTCCGCGACCTGGACGGCCACGAGATCGGCCGGGGCCTGGCGCGCTACGACGCCAGCGACGCAGCGAAGATCGCCGGGGTGAAGTCGGGGGACATCGAAAAGGCGCTGGGATTCACGGCAGGGCCGACCTTGATCCACGCCGACGATCTGGCGCTGGCGCGATAGTGCGTGCTTCGACGCGGCCGCTTCGCGACCGGCTCAGCATGACGGTGTTTTGTGGGCTTCAAAAATCGACGTCATCCTGAGCCGCGCCCAGCGGGCGCGTGTCGAAGGACGCACAGGCCGACCCACCGCTTTTCCCTGCGTCACCGTTCCCCTTCTCAAAACCCTCGCCTAGAAAGCTCCCGATGGTCGCCGAGATGGCCGATAGGGAGAGCGACATGAAGGATTTCGCGGGCAAGATCGCCGTGCTGACCGGCGGCGGCACGGGCATGGGCCGGGAGCTGGCCCGCCAGCTGATGGCCGAGGGCTGCAGCGTCGCCATGTGCGACGTCTCCATGAAGAACATGGAGGAGACGATCCGCCTGGTGCAGGAGGCGCGGCCGCCGCAAGGGGCGAAGATTACCGCCCACATCGCCGACGTTTCCGACGAGGCGCAGGTGCGCCGGTTCCAGACCGAGGTGGCCCGCGACATGGACACCGACAAGGTGCATCTGCTGTTCAACAACGCCGGCATCGGCGGCGGCGGCAGCTTCGTGAACAGCGAGCGGTCGGAGTGGGAGAAGACCTTCAATGTCTGCTGGGGAGGGGTCTATTACAATTGCCGCGCCTTCCTGCCGATGCTGATGGCCGCCGACGAGGCGCACATCGTCAACACCTCCTCCGTCAACGGCTTCTGGGCCAGCCTCGGCCCGCACACGGCCCACACCGCCTACAGCGCCGCCAAGTTCGCGGTCAAAGGATTCACCGAGGCGCTGGTGAATGACCTGCGGCTCAACGCCCCGCACATCAAGTGCTCGGTGGTGATGCCCGGCCACATCGGCACGGCGATCGCGATCAACTCGCGCAAGGTGCTGAGCGGCAGCGACTCCGACGAGCTGAACGCAGAACAGCTGGCGCGGGCCCGCAAGATGATGGCCGGGTTCAGCGCCGAGGCGGCCAACCTCACCGACGAGCAGATCCAGGCGCTGGTTGTCGAACAGGGCCGCCGGTTCCAGGAGGAGGCGCCGACCAGCGCCGCCGAGGCCGCGACCATCATCCTCGACGGCGTCAAGGCCGAACGCTGGCGCATCCTGGTGGGCGACGACGCCCACACCATGGACGAGTATGTGCGCAAGGAGCCGGAAAGCGCTTACGAGGTGGACTTCTTCACCCGCATGACGGCGGCCAATGGGTGGCGGATCGGGGGGTGATTCACACCTCTCCCGGAGGGAGAGGGACGGGCCCAAGCGAAGCTTGGGAGGGTGAGGGCTTAGGGGCGGTCCAGTTTCATCCTGAACCCGTGTAACCCCTCATCCTCCCACCGCTACGCGGCGGGCCCCTCCTTCTCCCTTCGGGAGAAGGTAAGTCGTGCGCATTCCCAACATCCTGTCCGGGAATGTTTGCGTGGGCCGGCCCCGGCGCTAAACTCTCGACAAGTAAGAGCGAACCAAGGGAGGCTCCGATGGCGGATTTCGGCGGCGACGTAGAGGCCTTCCGGGCCGAGGCCAGGACCTGGCTCGACGAGAACTTCCCAGCTTCGCTGAAGGCCGATCCGGCCGCGCAGCTGGCGGACATGATGGGCGGGACGCCCTCGCCGGACGCCCTCCTCTGGAAGAGGCGCATGGGCGAGAAGGGCTGGGGCACGCCGACCTGGCCCAAGGCCTATGGCGGCGGCGGGCTGTCGCGACCCGAGGCGCGCGTCCTGGCCGAGGAGATGGCCAAGATCGGCGCCCGCAACCCCATCGGCGGCATGGGCGTGATGATGTTCGGCCCGACCCTGCTTGAGGTTGGGACCGAGGAACAGAAAAAGCAGCACATCCCGCCGATCGTCAAAGGCGAGTTGCGCTGGTGCCAGGGCTATTCCGAGCCGGGCTCGGGCTCCGACCTCGCCTCCCTGCAGACCAAGTGCGAGGACAAGGGCGACCACTTCCTGATCAACGGCCAGAAGATCTGGACCAGCGGCGCCAACCTTGCCGACTGGTGCTTCTGCCTGGTCCGCACCGACCCAGCCGCCAAGAAGCACAACGGCATCAGTTTCGTGCTGATCGACATGCGCACCGCCGGCGTCGAGGCGCGGCCGATCCTGCTGATCAACGGCGGCAGCCCATTTTGCGAGACCTTCTTCACCGACGTGAAGGTGCCGAAGGAAAACCTGATGGGGCCGCTGAACGGCGGCTGGACCATCGCCAAGCGCCTCCTGCAGTTCGAGCGCGAGAACATCTCCGCCAGCCTCGGCCAGGGCGGATCGCCGACCATGGGCCAGGCGACGGGCGGGGTCGCTGACACGGCCAAGAAATACGTCGGCCTGGACGACACTGGCCGGCTGGCGGACGCGGACCTGCGCCGGCGGCTGATCGATCACACCATGGAAAACAAGGCCTTCCAGCTCACCACCCGCCGGGCGGCGCTGGAGGCCAGCTCCAACCAGGGTCCCAGCGCGGCGACCTCGATCATGAAATACGCCGGCGC